>ERZ827478.2117-NODE-2117-length-11083-cov-17.600834_pt1 | contig 11083 bp, 8 predicted proteins | sample MGYA00519705_ERZ827478 | MGnify/ENA primary metagenome ERZ827478 (study PRJEB31778, sample SAMEA3449318) | human gut metagenome | biome: human gut; feature: human-associated habitat; material: faeces | place: United Kingdom | collected 2010/2012 ... | reverse complement strand
TTCAAAAAAATCGCGTTTTCTTCGTCTCTTGCACTATATAGTTTTCAAGGTGCGCGTCCCGGTTTTGCTCGGAACGTGTTATAGTTTAGCAAAAAAAGCCGCCCGACACAATTTCTAATTCCGCTATTTTCAGCTTGATTTCGTTATATTTAAGTTTAAAATCAAACATTTTGCTGTTTATCAATCTAAATTAAGAAATTGCTCCGTTTTTCTTCTGAATTCATATCAGTTCATTTAATATATGATTTTGCGCCACATTTTATCTGATATTCATGTATCATAAAAGGGACGCGATGGCTCGCGTCCCATATGGCATTTCGAATAATTATATTTAGTTGTGTTTTATGCCGTTGGCGCTGTCGTGGTCTCTGCCTCCGGAACCGGGGTTTCAGCGGCCTCTCCCGCGTTGCCGCTCTGCTTCCTGAACCTCTCAGAAGGTGGATTCACCTGCTTCAGGAAAAAATACAGCCGTGCGGAGTCATCCGTGGGGTCGTGCTCGTCGCCCGATGTATATATGGTAAGGAACTGATCCTCCGTTGTCACCTCTACGCCAAAATCATACTGGCTGTTTTTCAGCTGGGTATCTATCCACTTCTGGACATCTTCCTCGTCCGCAGGCACGTATTCCATAATGCCGGTCTTTTCGTTCTTCTTGGGGTACCAGGTATTATAATTCACCTGTCCCTTGTCGCCGCCGGCCTCGTACATGGCCCATATCTCCCACTGTGCCTCTATGCCGCATATGGCGATATCCCATGTGCGCCCCTCCGGCTTGCTGAAATCCGGCAGGACGGCGGGGTCAAGCTCCGCGTTGCATTGCTTATAGGCGCAATGGGTCTTGCCCAGGTTCACCTCCTGTATATGGTGCAGCTCATGGAACAGGGTGCGGCTGGTGCGTGCGTTTGCCGCCGCTATAACCAGATTCTGCTGCGTATTAAAGAATTCATAGGAGGCCATGTTGAAATGGGAATACACAGACCCTACGCCGTTCTTCTCCATATTTATATCATGGTCGGCATAGAACCACCAGTCTCTGCCATATAGTATAGGATAATCTATGTTTGTACCCGGGATACATATATAGCCTACCACGTCGTTATTTTTGTCTTTTGCCTCTATCAGCCTTGACTCATAGGGAAATACATACGGCTCCTCTGTCTCCTCCGGGACAGGCGTAGGAGTAACTACAGGAGTAGGATCGGGAGTAGCCTCAGGGCTCTCCGTAGCCTCCGCCTGAGGCTTATCCACAGGCTGCTGTTGACAGCCGACAGATAGCAGCACGGCCAGCGCAACGGCTAATACGGCAATTCGCTTCATGGGTAAATTTTACCTCTCACCAATAAATTCGCAAACAGGGGGAACGCCGGTTTTGCGTACCCCCCGTAAATTCAGCAGCTTTTCCCCCTTATGCAGCAGGGGTGGTCTCCGTGGCCGCCGCCGTTCCGCCGAACTTGGTGGAGGCGGGCTCTACCTGCCTGAGGAAGAAGTACAGGCGGGACGTTGCAGTGTCGGAGTCGTGGTTATCGCCGCAGGTGTATATGGTCAGGAACTGATCGGTAGTGCTGGGGGTAACGCCGAGATCCATCTGGCTGCGCTTGAGCTGGGTGTCTATCCACTCCTGCACAAAGGCGGCGTCGGGGGTCTTAAAGGTGTACTTTATGCTCTTGTTGTCGGCGGGCCACCAGGTATTATAATAGAGGGTCCTTTCGGGCTCCTTATCGTTTACCTCATAGAAAGACCATACCTCCCACTTCCCGTCGATGCCGTCAAGGGCTATCTCCCAGGTGCGGCCCTCGGGGGTCTTGAGGTTGGGCAGGGTGTTGGGATCCAACGCTTCCTTGCACTTGCGGTAGGCGCACTCGGTCTTGCCCAGGTTTACCTCCTGAATGTGGTGGAGCTGATGGAACATGGTCTTGCTCACGCGGGAATTATGGGCGGTTAGCACCAGATTCTGCCCTATGCCGTAGGAGTCCGCAGTGGCTACGTTATGGTGCATATATACTGCGCCCGAGGTGCTCTTCTTGCCGTCGGCGTCCTTGCCGGAATAGCCCAGCTTGCCGGTGGCGTCGTACATTATGGGGTAGTCGATATTAGTGCCCTGTATCTTTATCCAGCCCACGGTCTCGTCGTTCTTGGCCTTCTGGGCTGCGATCTGCTCGGTATAGGGGGAGGTATATGCCGGCGCGGGGGTTTCCGCGGGAGTCTCGGGGGTGGGGACAGGCGTTACTACCGCCTCCGGCGTGCTGGGAACTACTACATCTATTATCTGATCATCTTCCTGCTTGGAGCAGCCTACGGCCAAAAGGCAGAGGGCGGTCATCACAAGGGCAACGAGTTTTTTCATTATGCTTTTATCCTCCTGTAAGGCCAGATTGGCCCATGTTTTTTGTTACGTACTAAAATAATAACACATAATGCACATATGCGCAAAGGCCCCCGGGTTATTTTCATAATATGTTCATAGTTGGGGCGATTTTTAAGCCGTTATGCGCCCATTGTTTTGTTATTATATGTTACAGCTAAGTCATACTCCTGTCAAATACAAAAAAAGGAGACCCGAAGGTCTCCCCCGTTTTTGCCCATCAGCCTCGTATCCTGCGCTTCAGCCCGCACACTGCGGCAGCCGCCAGCAGCAGCCCTGCGGCGCTCAGCAGCACGCTGCCGTCGCCTGTCTTGGGCATGACCACTATTGCGGGAACCGGTTCCTCGGGCGTGTAGTGGTTCTCCGGCTTACGGCTGTTCTCCACCTCCAGGCTGCCCTCTACCTTTACCCACTGGTCCTGTGCGTCCTTGCGGTATATGGCAACGTTGTCGGTACCGCTGGTCTCCTGCACCAGCACCTCTATCTTGAATACCTCCTTATTGAGATAATAGCCGTAGGGAGCAGCAGTCTCCTTCATATAATAAATGCCTACGGGTATCAGCGGGAACTTCACGTCACCGTTGGAGTCCGAGGTCTGTTTATATGCGGTCGGCTCCTTGCAGTCTTCATCCTTAAAGAGTGCAAATACCGCGCCCTTTACCCCCGCGTCGTGCTCGTCCGTCTTTTTGAAGCCAAAGGATGAGGGTATTTCTTCGTAACAGTTGGCGAAATTGACCGTTACCTCTGCTTCGCTGTTTTCTTTCAGCGTCACCTGCACCGAGGGATTTTCCACCTTCTCGCTGTTAACAGTATGTTCTTTGCCGTCCACCGTTACGGTAAGCGTATATCCTGCCTTTATGGCGTCTTCTTCCTCAACTATATAAGTACCGGCGGGAAGGAGTATTTTCTCAGACGCAACACAGGTATTAGCTTCAGCAGTTGTTATTTCTACTGTATTTATAAGCTCCTTCGTGTCGTTTTCCGCCTTATACACGTTGAATTTATATGTGTCCGCTCTATTGCTGGTCTTTTTCACACTGAGATACGCCAGCCGCTCCGTTTTTTCATCTATCCTAAAGCTGCCCCTGGCAAATACCGGCGTGCTGCCCTCCGCAACGCCCACGAAGCACTGAGCGGCGTGCCTGCCGCTCACAGGCTCATAGAAGTAAGCGTCCCTTGCGAGGTACTGCTCGCCGGATATGGTAACGTCTATATTTTCTCCGGCTGTCACCCCTTGGAGCGTCACCGAGTATTCGCCGTTTCCCTCGTCCCTCCATTCCCTGCTGGGGAAGGTCTTGCCGTTTGCCGCGAGGGTAAGGTCGTCCTTTTCGTTAAGCGTTATGCCGCCGTGCCTGTCGTTTTTCAGCTCGAACCTAAGCAGCACGTCCACCGCTCCGCTCGTTCCGGCGCTCAGCGGAGTAGCTTCCACGCTGTTGAGGATAATACCACCATCCTGAGCATTCTCAGGGTCAATTTTTATGAGGTAGTTGTAGACGTTAGTGATGTTTGTTTTTACAGTATCGATCGACTGCAATGTTGAGTATCCGCTGTATTTATTGCTCGCAGTATCATAATATGCGGTATCACTTTCGTTCCATTTATAATACCATGTCCCGGAATAAGGGTTTGCAATGACGTTATCTTCTTCATTTGCAAAGTGCCATATAGCATTCTGTACGGCTGTAAGGAGCTCGTCTTCTGTAATGTCGTCGCTAATCGAGACGTTATTTGTGCGAAGCGTCGCCGCCATTTCGTCCTTCGTTACAAAAGGATAGGAAATTTTTGTAATGGCGCGTATCTTCTCTGCGTTTTTAGCCGAATAATAGCCAGCGTTTTCCAGCGTAAGCCGCCTGTATTGGATTTTATTTGCATAGTCAGGCAAAACGCTGGTCGCAGCGTCACAGCAATATACTTTAGTAGGATTATCTTTGCTTTCCCCTTCGTACAAAAGATATACTGCGGGAAGTATATTCCAACCGAAAGCCCTATCGAAACTCCTATGTATACTCCGCTGATAATAGGTGTAATAGCCCGAGTGCTGTGAGCTGTCCTTATGCCAATAACAGTATTCCCCTTCCGCCATTGCTGCACCGGGCAGCAGGCAAAGCGCCGTGAGAAGCGTAAGCATGAGTGCCCATATTCTCTTCGTTCTTTTCATTTTTACCCTCCGCTTTTTGCTTTATCGATATACAAGTATTACCTTGCATTTTGATTCTTTATTCAGCCCTACAAGATTAAAGCTAAAAGACCCCCGTGTCAATCGACTCGAGGATCTTAGTTTATTTATTACAATTTACGAACTTTTTCGCTGGTCAGAGGGTAGGCTTCATCGTGGGGATTACCGCCTTAGAGAAGCGTATTGCCTCGCAAGCTCTTATATTCCTGCTTTTCTGGGCTTTTTTCATAGCTGCTCCCACGTAACTGGTCATATCTTTCCATAACTTTTTACCCAAAATGGGTAAAATAATGGGTAAATCCGGCGGCGTCAGCTGATCCTGATTTTACCTTCAAGGCTGGCAAAGCTCGCCGCTTTTCGTTCCTTGGTCGCTTCGTTGTAAACATCCATCGTAGTCTCGATGTTTCGATGCCCCATGATTTCTTGAATGATTTTCAGGTTCGGCTCATTCTCGCAAAGCCGTGTGCAGAATGTATGCCGCAGATTGTGGACGCTGAAATGCGGCAGCAGCACGGGCTCTCTTTGTTCCTGCTTCGCTTGCTCTGTTTCCTCAAGATTGCAGTCTCGTATGATCCTATCGATTACTCTGTTGACTGCATGGGGCGTCAGCATTTCGCCATAGCGGTTTTGGAACACAAAGTTTGAATATCCATCGACCACGCATTGATTAACCCCGTTTTCTGCCTGCCTTTGCCTTACCTGAAGCAGTGCGGCCCGAACATCCGCAAACATAGGAACGATGCGCGTGCCGGCCTTTGTTTTCGGCGTAGTGATATGCAGTTCCATCTTTCCGCTGTCCTGCTGGCGATATATCAGATTGTGGTTGATGTCGATGATATTCTGCTTAAAATCGCAGTCCTCCCACTGAAGTCCAAGAACCCTCGCGCCCGTGCCAAGCAGCACCGTAAACAGCGGTTTCCAGCGGCAATAGGTCGATGATCCTGAGATAAATTCTATGAACCGTTCCTGCTGCGGCTCTGTCAGCGCGTGCCGCTTTGGCTTTTCCCAATTATGGCTCTTTTTTATTTCCGCCATAACCCCATCCGTAGGATTGCTTCTGATGAATCCGTCACGGACTGCTACATTGAACACCGGATGAAGAATCGAATGAATCGTCTCCATGCTGTTTGGCTTGAACCCAACATCCCTGATAAGATGTATGTAAAACTTCTTTATGTCGCTGTACTTGATTTCAGCGACATTTTTCATGCCTATCTCATCGCGGACATATTTTCCGTACATATACTTGTAGTTTGTCCGTGTTGACTGTTTGAGTTCGTACTTGGTTTCGATGTAGGCATCATAAAAGCTATTCAGCGTTGTCCTGCGCGCCGTGTAGCTGTTTACATTATCCTCCAAGTCTCGGATAATGTCCTTTTCCATCTCCCGCAAGGGCCTTTCGTTTTTCTTGCCTTTAGGGGTGCTGTCGCTCTCTGCCAATCGCCAACTGTAGACGCTCCTTGTTTCTCCGTATGCGTCCTTATAGCGGTACTCATACCTTCCGTCCTTGCGCTGACGCTCACCCTGTCTTAGTACTCTGCCTTTTTTATCTCGCTTACCTGTCATTACGGCTCCTTTCATACGAAAAGAATCCGCTTATAGGCTGTGAACAGCTTACCATAAGCGGATTCCTATTTCAAGTTTTCCCATCAAACCAAGCTCGAATGGTCTATAAGCTGTTCAAACTTCTTCCGCTTGATTTGAGGCCTGTTGCCGTTCCAGAGGATGAAATCCGCATCCCTGTTTTCGCTGATGATCCTGCGAAGCTTGTTCTCGCCGATCCTGAAGTATACGGCGGCTTCTTCTATGGAGAGGGTGTACCGCTCCCAGACCGGGATCGCGATGCGCCCCTGCGTCAATTCGGTGTCGTGAGCCATGCAATACCTCTCCTGTTTATATGACGCTCTCATCGAATAAATACCCCTGAAATACCGTGCCGTCGCCGGTAATGAAGCGGCCCCGCGCGTCCTTGGGTATCTGGTCGGCGGCGTCGGTGCTGTCGAGGATTATTTGCGAAAGCACGTTGTCTGCCCTGCCGCACACACGAAAATCCATGTTGTTCTTGATCTGCCCCGGGATAACGGCGGCATCCGGCCTCTGGGTGGCGAGAATGAGATGAATGCCAAACGCCCTTCCCTGCCGCGCAATGGTGGACAGCCTGCTTTCGATCTGTGCCAGCAGCTTCTTGCGCCCGGCGTCTGCGCCGGTCTTGTCCAGCATCTCCGCCGCCTCATCGCAGGCGAATATAAGCCTCGGCAGAGGCCGCCTGATTTTATTGTAGCTGTCGATATTCGGGCAACCCAGCGCCGCAAACTCGCTCTTGCGGTTTTCCAGCGCCGCAACAAGCCGGTCGAGGGTATCGAGCAGAGACTCCTCCGTAATGCACATCCGGCATTTGTCATGCCACACCTTGGGAAAATCCACGCCTCCCTTGAAATCCGCTATAAATACCCTTGCGCCTTTTTTAATGCACTGCATCAGCAGCAGCTTGAGCAAAACGCTTTTTCCGCTGCCGGTCGAACCGCCCAAAAGGATATGCGGAACGTGCGCGAGGTTGACCGTCACGGGGCCGGCATACCCCTCGCCCAGCACCAGCACAAAACTTTCGCGGGAAAGGCAGCTGACACCCCAACGCAGTACCTCCGGCAAATCCTCTCCGGCAGGAACGGCATACACCAGCACGCGGCTCTTGCCCCTGGCGTATGCCAGCTTGACAATGTTTATCCCCAGCGTCGTCTCAATGGCGGGGCGTTTTTTCTCCCATTCATCAATCGGAATGCTCCGGTTATTAAACTCCCATACCGTAACGCGGGGATTGCCGCTGTCGCGGCATTTGCGGAGCAGATCCGGCGGTATACCGGCGTGGTTTGTAAGGCCGATGCATTGGAGCCTGTCCCTTGCCATCCGCCGCCCTATTGGACAGAGCAGCAATGCCAGAAGCACCGCGCCGCCAAACAGCAGATAAGCAGTCAAAGCATACCGCATAAGGTGCTTCAGCGCTGGGATTTCCGCCGATGCCTGCTGTGCCCAAAGATAGATAGCGATAGCAAGGTACAGCGCAGCCAAGGCCAGCTTAATTGTTAAATCCGGTGTACCATTCAGCCTTTGCAGCAAGCCATTGAACGCGTCCCTTTTCCGCATCCGGAGCTTTTCGTTTTCTGTCACAGCGGCAATCCTCCTTCCTTGTGCCGGATGGTAGAGCCGTCCGGCAGATACTCGATGATATTCTGCACACGGCGGCGAAAGGCCCGCCACGTCTCCAGCTGATACCTCTGGATATCCATATACTGCTCGGACAAGGGGACATTGCTTGTGATGTAGACTGTTGTATAGCAGGCTACCCTGTCGGTATACCGCACCGGAAGCGTCAGCGGGTAAATGTCTAAGTAATTGAGCATTGCAGCAATCGGAATCTGACTGTGAAATTCCTCCAGCACCAGCACGTCCTGACAATGATAAGCATCAAAGCGGACGCCGTTTTTTCCGCCGTAGTCCGTAATACGGCAGATGCTTCTGGGGTCATGCTTTGCAAAAATACCCCATGTCTTGCCGGTTCCGCTCGTGCCGTAAAGATAGGTCACCTCCAGCTTGCGGTTTTCGGCGCTGTATTTCTCCTCCAAAATGGTTTGCCTGAGGATTTCGATGTCCCGGATTCTGAAAGCAAGCTTGGGATTGTCGTTGACGATCTCCATAATGGTTTTACCTTCCCGAAGCTCTTATATAAGCGCAAACATTTCCGGCGATTCCTCCTCCTTTTCGGCGGGAAGATTGCCCCATTCCTCAAAGGCTCCGATAACGGATGTTTCCGCCTTGGCGGTATCGGCCCATTTTCCGCTTTTGGTGATATAGTCGCGGTTTGTCCTTGCGCTGCCGTAGGCCTTTTCGATATGTGCCGTGGGAAAGCGCGCCTTGATCGTTGAAAAACGGACAGGCGAGGGCGAAAACATGAAAATGTGCGTGTGATGTGTGCCGGTCGTTGCTATCTCGTCTGCCATGCAATAGTAGGACGGTGAAAAACGTAGCAGGATATCCCGGATGGAATCATGGTCGAGGCCTGCCTCCAAGGGGTTGTTGATAGTCAGCGTCCACTTGCGGGCTTGAGAATTGTTTCTAATATATAAGTCTCCTTTGTAATTGCTGTATTGTTGTGCTACATGCTACATTGTCGCCATAAGGGTAAGGGTATTACTACAATTTATATCACCGGCCGGGCCGGTAATATCCTTTTTTAGCCGTTGCAGCGGGTGCAGGCGACCTTGCGCCCCCCGCCGATATCTCCGCTTGTGCAAATAAAGGCGCTTCGCTTTGGTATTAAACGAATGCACCTCGAAAGGCAGAATTTATTCTGGATCGAAAATCATATTACTTGGGCAGAAGTTCTAATAGACTGTTGGCACCGCGATTGATCTCAAGTGGTTTTTTATTACCTCGTCAAAGGGAAATGGGGCGGCGACCATACTGCTTCTGCCGTAAACGCCGATTTCTGCCGTGTTAATGTTTAAACTTTTGTCAACAAAGCTGCTATGAAGCAAGCCACTTTTCTTACTATGGTTAGGTTAATTTAACAGAGATACTATGCTGCTACCGTATTTTACAACGGCCGGGCCGATGTCAGATGCAGCCTCGAATCGGTAGCCCTGAGAGGATTATAACTCATACTTATCGCAATTTCAATCATGCATTTTCGTATTGAGAAGAATAGCACCGTATATACATGCTTATGCCACTCATCCCATTCCTTATGGTCTGAAGGCGCTTGTAGAATATAATATAAATAAAACCTCTGCTTTTACCATGGTTATATAAAAAATCCAGCCGAAGCTGGATTTTTTCAACAAAGTATTCTCATTTACGCAGGGAAATCATTATTTATTGTCATGTTTGCAGGATTGCCCATTTTTGCAGTGTCGATCACGCGAGATGTATCAACGTTGCTATAACGATAAATACTATACTCAGTCCCCATTCGATAAGAGCCAGTTTTATCGCAAACCTAAACCACTGGACAAAGCTGATTCCACCGGCGCCTATGCAGGCATTGGTCGTGGAGCTGGTAGGAATGACGCAGTCCGAAAAGCCCGCGGCACACTGGAACGCCACGACCGCAGTCTGTGCGGTAATGCCGGTCATTTGGGCAAGAGGTCCCATAAGCGGCATTACGAGAGCCGCAAGGCCGCTGCCGGAAGGCACAAATAGATTGATCACGATATTCATTAAAAACATACCTACCGCTATACAAGAGGGAGGCATCATGGACAGTACCTTTGCGAGGGCGTTGAGTATCGTGTGGAATATCATACCCTGCTCCATTACTATCAGTATGCCGCGTCCCATACCGATCACAAGACAGGCAAACATCATGGATTTGCATCCGCTGATATATACCTTACATATATCGTTACCTTTTATCCCTCCAACGATGCCGGCTATAATACCCATCGCCAAGAATATCGGAGCCATTTGTCCGGCAAACCAGTCCATCTTAAGCGCACCGTATATTATTACGCCAAAGCCCGCAATCATCACTATCAGCACCAATATATTCCGCGTGCTAAATTTAGACGGTATTGAAGACTGGACGCTGTCGCTTTCCGGCGCGGGCAGCGTCTTTTCAAGAGAATAGCAGCAACTCTTGCTCGGATCCTTCTTTACGCCTTCGGCGTACCTGATAACATAAAGTGCAGCCGCTATCAGTATTACGATATGCATGATTATTCTGTACCAGGCGCCCGAGAATATCGGCAGTCCGACGATCCCCTGAGCAACAGCGGTGGCATAGGGATTGAATGTGCCGACAGAGCTGCCGACAAAAGCGCCGCACATTACCATAGCTACGCCTGTGATGCTATCATAATGCATTCTGCGCGCAAGGGCGATACATATAGGAACGAAAATCACACACTCCGCGTCGAATCCTATTAATCCCCCCAGTACGGAAAACATCAGCATTACAACGAAGATTACCAACTTTTCCTTGCCCGCCAAGGATATTACCAGTTTATTGGTCAATATGTCTATGGTTTTTGTCTCGTTGATGACAGCGAACGATCCGCCGGCTATCATTACAAAGAATATCAGCGAAGCCATTGAAACCAGGCCGCTGGGTATAGCGTTAAAAAATTGATAGAGATTCACGGGGCTCTGCTCTACCCTTTGATATGTCCCGGGTATCAGTATTGCGCGTCCGGATTCATTCACGGCCGTTTCAAACTGCCCCGCAGGAACTATGTAGGTCAAAACCGCGCATATAATGAGTATTACAAAAATAAGCAGGTAAGTGTGCGGCGGCTCCTTCATCAGAAGCTGCGCAAAAGGCCTTTTCTTGCTATTGCTATCCATTGTTTTCTCCTTGTATTATAGAGTAGTAGTTATTAGAGTCCCTCTCCAAGGACTGTGCTACACTGTAAGGGATGCTGTGGATTGGTTATGTTCTCCTACCGCAAGACGGTTCTTGAAAGGCTCCAACCACAGTCCTTTACAGTATTGTTAATCAGTTAGATACCGCCAGACGGTTTATGTAGAACAAGGTTACAAGAGTAAAGCGT
>ERZ827478.2111-NODE-2111-length-11125-cov-3.531436_pt1 | contig 11125 bp, 9 predicted proteins | sample MGYA00519705_ERZ827478 | MGnify/ENA primary metagenome ERZ827478 (study PRJEB31778, sample SAMEA3449318) | human gut metagenome | biome: human gut; feature: human-associated habitat; material: faeces | place: United Kingdom | collected 2010/2012 ... | reverse complement strand
GCAAAAACTCCACCCCGCCGCTGCGCAGCACCTCCGCGCCCTCAAAGCCGGCGAGATAGGCGTTCACCTGCTCCAGCAGCCAGGCAAAGAGGCCGTTGAGCTCAAAGCAGAAACCGCCCTTCCCTCGGTTCACCACCTTTTCGTACAGGTCGTCTATCTCCAAGGACAGGGGGATGCCTCGGAGGATGTCCAGGTTCTCATAGGGCACGGTGGTGCAGTGGGCAAACTGCAGCTCTTTTAGCAGTTTGGAGTCCGGCACTATCTCCTCCGGCATCTCCAGGCCGATGCGCTGAAAGTATTTTTTTATTTTCTCCATTTGGCAGATATATCCTCCAAGATTTCCATTACTGTGAGCAGCTGCTGAGCCGTCACCCTGGGGCTGGGCCGGTGCTCCCTGGCGCAGTCCAGGAAGTGTTTCAGCTCGTTGTAGTACCAGCCGCAGGGGGGCACGTTAATCCCCGTAGACACCATGACCTCGTCCCTGGTATCGAATACCCGGGGTTCAGAACCGAACTGATATGCAGTGAGGGTATTGCCGTCGTTTATCAGCATACCGTTTTCAAAGTACACTCTCCAGCGGGCGGTCCAGGGGATGTCGGCATTGAACCAGGCGGCTTCAGCGGCCACATGGAGCTTGCCGTAGTCGTAGTTAATGCGTATCTGCTCCGGGTAGTTCTTGTCCTCACCCTGGCAGGAAGTGATGCTGTAGCCCTCCGGCTTTCCGAAGACGGAGACTATCACGTCCAGGTCGTGGATATGCAGGTCATAAGGCAGCAGGCCGGACTTGTTCACGTCGAAAAGCCAGCCGTCCTGCGCCCAGCGGGGGCAGGCGGACAGGCGCTCAAAGCAGGCATCCAGAGGCTTGCCGTAGACTCCGCTCTCCACCGTCCGGCGCAGTATCTCCACTTCCTTGGTGAACTGGAGCACCTGGGCAATGTAGAGCATACAGCCCTGCTGCTCCGCCTTATCCAGCATCTCCTTTGCGTCCTTCAGGCTCAGGGCAATGGGCTTTTCGCATATGGTGTCCTTGCCGCAGCCCAGGCTCTCCATCACCATATCGTGGTGCAGGTAGGTAGGAGTGCAGATATCTACAATATCTATATCGCAGTTTTCCACCATCTCCCGGATGCTGGGATAGCAGGGCAGGCCCCACTGCTCCGCAGTCTCCTTGGCCCGCCTTGAGCTGCCGCAGACCGCCGCCACCTGGCAGCCCTCTATCTCCTTATAGTTGGCGTAGTGGACATTGCCCATACCTCCCACGCCCACAAGACCGATCTTCATTGTCTTCATACCGGCATCCTCAGAATTCAAAGCCCTGGGCTCTCAGGTAGGCGGCGGAGTCCATAACGGCCCGGTTTATCTCTTCCAGGTCCTTTGCGCCGCTCTGAGTGAACTCTATCTCTATGGAATAGGGGCTGAGATTGTCCGCCTCGTCCATCATCCTGAATATCTCTGGGAACTCCACATAGCCCTTGCCTAGGGCGGGGAAGTCCCACTCCTGGCGGCCGCCGGCCTTCTCCTTCAGGTGGACATAGCCCACCTTGTCCAGGCAGCCGGCCAGATCCTTGGGCACATCCACATCCCCGTAGAATATGGCGTTGGCGGTGTCATAGTTTATGAGCACCCGCTGAGAGCCCACCAGATTGCAGATGTCCTTCAATATGGCCCCGGTGCCGTGGTCCCCGTGGATCTCCAGCACCAGCTTCATGTCGTACTTTTCCAGATAGGGTACAAGTCCCTTGATGTGCTCCGCCACCACCTCATTGGAAGCCACGGCCTTGTCCTCCAAGTGGGCCTCCCCTATGGAGGAGACGATATACTCGCAGCCGAAGAAATGGGCCAGGCGGATGTTGCTTACAAAGTCCCCTATGCGACCGGTGTCCATCAGGTTTGTGTGGCCGCTCATGGCAAAGGGTATGAGGCCGTTTTCCTCCAACAGGTCCTTGACCTCCAGGGCCCTCTTGAAGCTCTGATCCGGGAACACATGCTCGGTCCAGCCTTTGGTGGCGGTGAGCTCGATATACTTAAATCCCGCTGCTTTTATTCCCGCCACGGCCTCCTCGATGGAGTAGCCGTGGTAGCAGTTGGAGTTTACGGCGATTATACGTTTTTTCACCTTGCCGCCCCCTCAGATTATGAAGTTGTCCAGGTAGCGTTTGGACAGGCGGATGGAATTGAGTATATCCTCCCGGCAGCTCTCAAAGGCCTTGTCCTCCACCTCGATAACGGCGCAGCCGTCAAAGCGGATATCGTTGAGGGCGGAGATAAAGGCGCCCCAGTCCACATCACCCAGGCCGGGTATCTTGGGGGACATGTAGTCCAGAGGATAGGCCAGCACGCCGCAGTCCGCCAGCTTCTCGGGATAGAGCTTGATGTCCTTGAAGTGGATGTGGAATATCCTGTCCTTGAACTCATACACGGTCTTGAGGTAGTCCAGGCCCTGCCACACATAGTGGCTGGGGTCGAAGTTGAGGCCGAAGTTGGGAGAGGGGATGATCTCGAAGAGTTTGCGGTATATGGCCGGCGTGCACATGAGGTTCTGCCCGCCGGGCCACTGGTCGGCGCCGAAAAGCATGGGGCAGTTCTCAATGGCTATCTTCACACCGCAATCTTCCGCCAGAGCAATGATTTCAGGCCATATCTCCTTAAAGAGTTCAATGTTCTCTTCCAGGTTCTTATGCTGGTCCCGGCCTATAAAAGTGGTGACCATGCCCACCCCCAGCTTCTGGGAAGCTTTAATAAGAGCCTTCAGATGGGCAATGGCGGCGGCGCGCTTCTCCAAATCCGGGTCCATGGTGTTGGGGTAGAAGGCCAGAGAGGAGATGCTCATGCCCTTTTCTGCCACGTAGTCGTTTACATGCTTTGCGTAATCGTCATCGGCACAGACTCTCTCTGCGTCTATATGGGACACTCCCGCATAGCGGCGCTCCGCCTTGCCTGCGGGCCAGCAGGCCACTTCCAGGCATTTAAAGCCCATTTCGGCGGCGGTGTCCACCGCTTCTTCAAAGCTCCAGCCGTCAAGTATGGCGGTGAGCAGACCAAACTTCATCATTTCAAGACGCTCCCTTCTTTATTTGTTGGCTTCTATCTCCACAGTCCTGCCGGTCTGGGAGGACTCTATGGAGGCAAACACCGCTCTCATGGCGTAGAGGGCGGACTCCCCGGATATCTCCGGCGGAGTGTTGTTTTTCAGGCAGTTCACCCACAGGTCGATGACACCGGACTTGGTCTGGTTGTTGTTGGTCTGGATCTGCTCCACATCGTAGACCTGCTCCTCACCGTCGGAGAGCTTCACCACGATGGAGTGGGCCGGGTCATCGTAGATGCGCATGATGCCCTTGGTGCCGTAGAGCACGGTGGAATTGTCCTCGGCGCCGTAATAGGTCCAGCTGGCGGTCATGGTGCCGAAGGCTCCGCCGGACATCTCATAGATGCACACGGCGTTGTCGTCCACACCAATGAGCTCCCCGTCCTCGCCCCGCTTGTCCAGGGTTACCAGTCTTGCAGTTGTGCGCACCACCCGCTCCCCGGTGAGGAACTGGATAAGGTCGGTCTTATGTACGCCCAGATCCGCCATGGCCCCCATGGCGGCCTTTTTCTTGTCGAAGAACCACACGTTCTTCCCCGGGTTTATGGCCCAGGTCTCCGGCCCGCCGTGGCCGAAGGTGGTGCGGAAGGTGATTATTTTCCCTATGAGTCCCTGGTCTATCAGGCGCTTGGCCTCCACGTGGGCCTTGGCCAGGCGCTGGTTGTGGCCTATCATCAGGAACTTGCCGTTTTTCTTTGCGCACTCCACCATTGCCTCACAGTCGGCCAGGGTAGTGGCCATGGGCTTTTCGCACAGCACGTGCTTGCCCGCCTCCATAGCCTTGATGCTCAGCTCCGCGTGGGCGTAATTTGCAGCGCAGATGCTCACGGCGTCTATACTCTCGTCAGCCAGAAGCTCCTCGGCGGTGTCGTACACCTTGCCGCCGTACTTCTCCGCCTGCTCCTCGGCTCTCTTTCGGCTGGGGTTATAGAAGGCCGCCAGCTCCACATCGGGGTTTTCCGCATACTCGGGAATGTGCCGCACCTGGGCTATCTTGCCGCAGCCCAGTATACCTATCTTTATCATTTTACTGTTCCTCCCTCGCTCAGGCGCTCTCCTTCTTCTGCAGCAGCACGGCAAAGATGATTATCAGGCCCTTCACCGCATCGCAGAGGAAGGTGGGCACGCCCACAGTATTCAGTATGTTGTTCATTACACCGATGATGAGCATGCCAAGGAAGGCCCCCACCAGGCTGCCCCGGCCGCCGGACATGGAGGTGCCGCCCACAATAACTGCGGCAATGGCGTCCATCTCATAGCCGTTGCCGGCGTTGGCAAAGTCCATGGAGCCTATACGGGCAATGTATATCACTGCCGCCACGGCGCACATCACGCCGCCCAGGGCGTAGATGCGGCGTTTGACATTGTTTACGTTTATGCCGGAGAGTTTGGCCGCCCGCTCGTTGGAGCCGATGGCTATGGTCTGGCGGCCGAAGGCGGTGCGGGTGAAGATGATGTGCATTATCACCACGATGACCACCCAGTAGAGTATGGGCAGCACCACCTGGCCCCCCACCTTGGCGGAGGCGATGAGCTTGAAGTCTGCGGGTATCTCGGGATTGAACTGCTTGGTGAGCTGCTGGGTCACGGAGCGGAAGACCTTCATGGTGCCCAGGGTGGCGATGAAGGGGGGCAGCTTGCCGTAGGATATGAGCGCACCGTTTATCTCGCCGAAGAAGTAGCCCACTATCAGTATAAGGATAATGGCTATGATATAGGCCACAGGGCCGGTGAGGCCGATGGAGGCCAGAAGGCCCGTGGGGGCTATCAGATACATGAGTATTGCGCCCAGAGCGCAGAGCATGGAGCCCACGGACAGATCGATGCCGCCGCTGATTATTATAAAGCACATGCCCAGGGCTATCACTCCCTGATATGCGTTGTTGCGCAGGATGTTCAGCCAGGCCATGCCCATCTTTCCGAACATGCCGCCGAAAGAGCCGGCGTTTATCCACATTACTATGCACTGGATAAGTACCATCACTACCAGGGCAAATACGGTGGAGAACAGGGCGTTATGGGCCCATCTGTCCTTGAACCAGCTCAGGGCTCCCTTGTTGTTTTCAAGCCTTGTCTTTTCCATTTTCACACACACTCTCTTTCCTTCTGTTTGCCGCCTGTTGCCAGATACATAATATAGTGTTCATTCATATCCTCGCCGCTGACTTCTCCCACCTGGCGGCCGTGGAAAAGCACCAGGCTTCTGTCGCATACCCTCATAATCTCCTGTGCTTCAGAGGACAGGACGATGATAGCCACCCCTTCGGAGGCCAGGTGCCGGATAATGGTATATATCTCCTCTTTCGCTCCCACGTCCACGCCCTGGGTAGGATTATCCAGCACCAGGACTTTGGGCTTGGATATCAGCCACTTTGCCAGCACCACCTTTTGCTGGTTGCCGCCGGACAGGCTGGTTATTCGATCGTTTTTATCTCCCATCTTTATGCGCAGGCTCTCCACCTGCTCCATAAAGAGCTTCTCCTGCCTGTCAAAATCGATGAAGCCCTTACGGCAGATTTTTGGCAGATGCACGATGGAGCCGTTGTCCAGAATGGACATGTCTTTCAATATGGCATTTTCCTTGCGGTTTCTGGGCAGGTAGGCAAGTCCGGCCTCCAGAGCCTGGTGGGTATTGCGCATGTGTATCTCCTTGCCACCCAGGATTATCTTCCCGGAATATCTCCCGCCGTTCATGGCTCCAAATACCGTCTGGAACAGCTCACTGCGCCCGTCGCCCAGAAGGCCTGTTATACCCAGCACCTCCCCCTGGCGCACGCTCAGGGTTATGTCGTGGAAGAAACGGCCGTCGCCCAAGCTTTCCAGGCGCAGCATCTCCTCCCCGTATTCGCAGCGTTGGGTATTGGTCTCACTCTGGACTTCGTGGCCCACCATGTAGGCGGCCAGCTGCTTCTGATTGGTTTCCGACACCTTGCCGGAAGCAACCATACTGCCGTCCCTCAATACCGTATATCTGTCGCAAATCTCCATGACCTCGCCCAGCTTATGGGAAATGAAGATAATCCCCACCCCCTGCTCCTTCAGGACCCTCATCATGGCAAAGACCCGCTGAATCTCCGGCTCGGTTAGGGAGGTGGTGGGCTCGTCCATAATGATAATGGAGGCATCCTGCATCAGTGCCCGGCATATCTCCACTATCTGCTTATAGGAAGCATCCAGCTCCCGCACCATGGTACAGGGGTCCAGGTCGATGTTCATCCTTTGGAAAAGCGCCCTTGTCTTTTCCTCCATGAGCTTTGCATCCAAAAACATCTTCTTTATGGGCAGATGGGTAAGGAACATGTTTTCATATATGGTCAGGTCGTTTATCAGGTTCAGCTCCTGATGGATAAAGCCTATGCCCGCATCCAGGGAATCCACCGGAGAATTGAATTTCTTTTTCTCTCCGTCAAGGCTTATGGTGCCGCTGTCCGCCTGGAGCACGCCGCCCAGGATGTTCATCAGAGTGGATTTGCCGGCGCCGTTCTCACCCAACAGGGCGCAGATCTCCCCGGTCTCCAGCCTGAAGCTCACATCCTGAAGCACATCGTTGGCCCCAAAGGACTTATAGATATTTTCCATTTTCAGGTTCAAGCTATCACTTCCGTTTTCTTAAGGTATATATCGGGGTGCTTTTCTTCAAAAAACTGCCGAAGGAGCCCTGGCACTTTTTTAAAGAAAAAGTTCGAGCCCCCTTATTGCAAATGGGCTATGGCTACAAAGCCATAGCCCATTTGAAGATAGGTCTTTTGTCGATTATCAGTAAACAGTGTTCTCGGGATCCAGGTAGTCGGCAACGTTGTCAGCGGAGACGATGGTGGTGGGGATGACAACGATGGGCTCAGCCTCGCCGCCATTGAGCAGGTCGATAGCGGTCTTGATGGCATCCTGAACCATGGAGGGGCTGTACAGAGCGCTGCACAGGCCCAGGTCGGCATACTGCTCGTCAGCGATCATGCGGAAGTACTCCTGGCATCCGCCGCCGCCGGTGATGGCCTTGATGTCGGTGCGGCCGGCCTCGGTGATGGCCTGGATGGAGCCGATGGAGGTCTCGTCATCCATGGAGAACACGGCGTCGATCTGGGGATACTTCTCCAGTGTATCAGCCATAACGGCAAGGCCGTCATCCCTGGGGAAGCCGTCCAGAGTTACCTCGAAGATGTTGGACTGGTCATAGCCGACCTCGTCCATGTAGGCGTAGAAGCCTTCCTTACGCAGCTCGCAGACGGAGCCGGAAGAGGGCACGTCCATAACGGCGATGATGGCGCCGTCGCCCACCTTATCGGCTATGTACTTGGCGCACTGGTAGCCCATGTCGTAGTTGTCGCCGGTGACTTTGTAGATGCCTTCGCAGTCCACGTCAACGTCAAAGTTCACAACGGGGATGCCGGCGTCAATGACTTCCTGGAGAGCGGTCTCCATGCCGGTCCACTGGGGCCAGGAGACCACAACGGTGGCGCCCCAGGCCATCAGATCCTGCAGGGCTGCGGTCATCTCGGCGGCGTCGGCAGAGGTGGTTATCTTATAATCCAGGTTGTTGTCCTTGCAGTACTTCTCGGCATAGTAGGCAACACCGGCGACCCAGCCGTGGGTCACGTCGGGAGCGGCAATACCGACCTTGATAACAGGAGCTTCTTCCTCAGCGGGAGCCTCGGCGGCATCCTCAGCGGGGGCTTCGGCGGCGGGCTGCTCCTCAGCGGCAGGCTCCTCGCTGGCGCCGCAGGCGCAGAGAGCGAAGACCATCATAGCTGCGAGCAGCAGTGCGATGAGTTTTTTCATTTCATTTCCTCCAATAAATTTTTTATTCACGGCTTTCGCCGATGAACTTACCGAAATTGTGAAAAGCGCCAAATTTGACATATGTTAAAAGCTTTACAAATCAAGTATTCATGCATATTTCACAACTTTTGGCTAAGTATAGCACAGTAATTTTCCTATGTCAATTGTAGTTGCCATTCTACTTTTTCCATTGCCTATCTTATTTTTGCCCATATGTTTATACATTTGGCAGGAAAATGTTGCCATGTAAACCGGTTTCTTAGTTTAAAAAAAAGACTTTAGCCTCAATGGGCATAAGTCTTTTTATTAAAAATTTGTTTACTTTTTCTTAATAATATCCACGGTATCCAAGCCGTAATGCATAAAGAGTTCCAGGGCCTCCGGGCCTATGCGCTCTCCGGATACGGCAATGGGCACTGCGGGAGGGCAGGACACTGCGGGAGCACCGCAGATCTCGCCCAGGGCCTCTGTCACGGGGACGGTATCCTGAGGGGAAAACATGGCTCGGCGCACCGGCATCACCCGCTCCCCCTTTGCCAAGGGCAGCTGCTTTGCTTCGGCAGGAGGCGCCGGGGCTATGCCCAGAGCTTTATCCAGTCTCGCCAATTCCTCCCAGCTGTTTTCCGGAGTGAACATGAGCACCAGATGATCCCTGTCGGCATGCTCGCACTCTATCTTTTCCGCCCGCAGCTGCGCCGCCAGCTCATGACCTCTTTGGCCTTCCGGAGCTGCAATAACCAGTCGCAGCGGGTCGGAGACTTCCACGCCCCATCCCCGGCCCTTGAGCTTTTCTTTCAACTCTTCCAGCCTCTTTACAGTTTCGGAAAGCCTTTGCCGGTAATCCCCGGCCAAATAGGCATTGCATGCGTCCAGTGAAGCCATAGTCAGGTAAGAGGGACTGGTGGAACCAAAGAGGGCCATAGCCTGCCGGGCATTCTTCCCAAAGCTCTCAGGCGCATTTTTGCTGATATGCAGATAAGCCCCACCGGTGAGTACAGGCAGGGTCTTGTGGGCGGAGTCACAGCAGATATCCGCCCCCAGGTCAATGGGGTGCAGAGAAGTTTCCAAAAAATGCAGATAGGCCCCATGGGCGTTGTCCACCGCCAGCATGCAGCCCCGTTCATGGACTACCCTGGCAATAGCCGCTATATCCGCCAGGTTTCCCAGGTAGTCCGGGCTGGTTATGTAAACCGCAGCAGGCGGCTCCGGCAGGGCGTCTATAGCTGCCGCCACTCCCCTGGGGCTTATGGAGCAGCCCAGAAGAGAGCCGCTGTCCTTCTCCGGCCACAGCCACTCCGGCTGAAAATCCAGCAGGGCGGCGGAATATATGAAAGCCTTATGCACATTCCTGGCCGCCAGAATTACCGGTGCTGTACCCGGCCTGCGGTTTTGCAGTATCAAGTGGAGCATGGCCCTTATGGCCAGGCTAGAGCCCTCGGTGGAATAGAGGGTACGCCCGGTACCGAAGAGGCTTCGGGCGTTTTCCTCGCTTCGGGCAATGATGCCATCTGCCTCATATAGGGAGTCGGCCCCGGCTATCTCCGTGATGTCCAGGGCCTCGCAGCCCAGAGGGCCTTTTCCCTTATGGCCCGGCATGTGGAAGCGGGCGCTGCCGGAAGCGGCATAGCTTCTCACAAAGTCGGCTATTGGGGTGTCCATCAGTCCTGCTCCTGGCTCTCAGCCACTTTCATCATTATGGCGCACTCAATACGCTTTTTAAAAAGCTCACAGCCCGCCTCATACACTCCTTTTATGCTGCCGGTGGCATGGTAGGCATTGGCGGCGCAGCCGCCGGAGCAATAGAGTCTGGCCCAGCAGTCGTCGCACTCCTTCCGGGCATAGGCATTGCAGGAACGGAATTCCTCTCGAAGTTCCGTATTGGTGACACCGTCCCAGATATTTCCCAGCTTGTACTTCTCCTCGCCAACAAACTGGTGACAGGGGTAGAGGTCGCCCCAGGGGGTGACAGCCATGTACTCGGTGCCGGAGCCGCAGCCGGAGATGCGCTTATAGATACAGGGGCCGCCGGTGAGGTCCAGCATATAGTGGTAGAAGGTGATGGGCTTACCCTCCTTTTCCCGGCGCAGCATATCCACCGCCAGCAGCTCGTACTGCTGCTTTACAATTTCTATGTCCTCCGAGGTGAGTGCTGCGCTGTCTCCTGGGGCGCAGACTCCCGGCTCCATGCTCAGCTCGGTAAATCCCAGGTCAGCCATATGGAACAGGTCCTTGGTGAAGTCCGGATTTGCATGGGTGAAGGTGCCCCGCATGTAGTAGTTTTTACCGCCTCTGGCCTTCACCAGCTTCTGGAACTTGGGCACTATGCGGTCATAGCTTCCTTTGCCGGCATAGTCCACCCGAAGGGCATCATGTATCTCCTTGCGTCCGTCCAGGGACAAGACCACATTGCTCATCTCCCGGTTGGCAAAGTCTATTACCTCGTCGTCAATGAGCATGCCGTTGGTGGTGAGGGTAAAGCGGAATTTCTTGTGGTGGGGCTCCTCCTGGGTGCGGGCATAGGCAACCAGCTGCTTTACCACCTCCCAGTTCATCAGAGGCTCTCCGCCGAAGAAGTCCACCTCCAGATTGGTGCGGCGGCCGGAGTTTTCAATGAGGAAGTCCAAGGCCCGCTTGCCAACTTCAAAGCTCATCAGGGCCCGTTCCCCGTGATACTTGCCCTGGCTGGCAAAGCAGTAGGAACAGTTGAGGTTGCAGGTGTGGGCCACATGGAGGCACAAAGCCTTCACCACGTCCCCGGAACGCTCCTTGAAGTTGCCGGCCATGGCGGCAAAATTGTCGGGAGTGTAGAGCTTGCCCGCTTTCTCCAGAGCAGCCACATCGGCAATACAGGCATAGAGCTCCTCCTCCGTCACGTCCTCCCGCCCGGCATACTTCACCAGCAGCTCCCGGACAATGTCCTCCGGGCTCTTTTCCTTATACATGGCTATTATGTCGTAGGCCACCTCGTCCACCGAGTGGATGGAACCGGAGCAGCTGTCCAGTATAATATTGTACCCGTTTAGTTTATATTGGTGTACCATCAGGCACCCTCCCTGTATGTATATTGGAGCGATAAAAAGCGCCGCCCGGGAGCGCTGATGGAAAAGAGAGCACGGCTCCCCCTCCCGGCAGCCCCTGAACAGGCGGCAGCTTTTTATCTTTTGAGACTCAGCCCTTTAAAATCAGGCCTTCTCGTTCTCGCACTTCTGGTTGGCAACGCCGCAGCTGGTCTTGCAGGCGGACTGGCAGGAAGTCTGGCAC
>ERZ827478.2110-NODE-2110-length-11126-cov-3.605185_pt1 | contig 11126 bp, 8 predicted proteins | sample MGYA00519705_ERZ827478 | MGnify/ENA primary metagenome ERZ827478 (study PRJEB31778, sample SAMEA3449318) | human gut metagenome | biome: human gut; feature: human-associated habitat; material: faeces | place: United Kingdom | collected 2010/2012 ... | reverse complement strand
GTGGAAGGGACCAGCTTCTCGGTCGTAGCGACCGGCGCGGGTTCCCCCGCGCCGGTGTTGACGTACATGTCCATGGCAAACAGCGCTTCGTTGCTGCTGCTGACATAGTACATGCTGAAGTTGGAATACTGTGCGTACCACTCCACGCTCTTCGGGTCGCCGGAGGAGCCGGTGGCCGTTGCGCTCTGGAGGTAGATGCAGCCGTCCGTGGCTGCCGGGGCGATCTTCCAGACGGGGTTATCCTCCTGGTCGAAGCCCATGCTGTTGTAGGTGCCGCCATCGGGCTTATTGCCGATGGAGAGCTTTTTGCCGTCGGTGCGCTTCAGGAAGAAGCCGCCCTCGGTCTTTTCGACCGTCCAGACGATCTCGTCGTTATCGGTGGTCAGGATGCCGTCGACCGGCGTGACATCGACGCCCGCGCGGTTGTAGGCGCTGCCCTCGGAATTCGCCGCGGACATGGCCTTGCTGACGGAGCGGTTGACGAAGACGACCTTTGCGCCGTCGGGCAGCTCGGTGCTGAGGGCATACTCATTGTCCTTCAGCGCGGGCTTCGTTTCATTGACGACGGTGATACGGCCCTCGCCTGCGAGGTTCTTGTACTGCTCGCCGACATTGCCGGCGAGGGAATCGACGATGTAGTCGATGAGGACCTGGTTGTCGATCTTGACCTCGTCCTGCAGGAGCTTGTTGTCCTGGAACATGTTGATGCCGTCGCCGCCGGACTTGAGCATGTAGTTATGGGAGGCGAGGGTGTAGGTCTTGGCGGGGTCGATCGGCTCGTAGGTGTTGGTGGTCTGGTTCAGGACCTGAACGTCCTGCACGCGGCGCGCGCCTTCCACGGAGACGAAGGAGCCCTTGTCGTCCGTCTTGACGGTGGATTCCACGGCGGTGTTGATGGTGTACTTCATGCCGGAGACCTGCAGGAAGCCGCCCATCTCGCCGACGGCGTTATAGACCTTGTTGCCGTTCTCATCGACGGACTCGGAAACATACTCGGCCATCGTGTTGCGGGAGGCCATTTCCAGCGCATCGAGGATCTCCTGACCGGTGGCTTCCACGACGCAGGCCATGTTGCCATAGGGATGGACCTTGATGATCTGATTGTAGGTGATGTGGCCTGCGGGGATGTCGGCGAGGATGCCGCCGCCGTTGACGATGGCGATGTCAGCGCCCAGCGTGACGCGGTAAGCATCGGCGCACAGGTCGCCGAGGTTCGTCTCGCGGTTGCGGATGGCGCGGGCCGTGCCCTCGGGGTTCTGGGTGGTGAGGTCAACGTCCGTGTGGGCGACGACCTTGTTCAGCAGGGCCTGGAACTCTGCGACGATCTTGTCGACGACTTCCTTCGTCTTGGCGTCCTTTTCGATCTCACGGTCGCTGATGAGCTCGCTGTGGATCTTGCCGTCGGCGCTGATGGTCAGCTTGCCGAGGTTGTTCAGCTTCGTGCCCGTGGAGGAGAGAATGACGTCCTTGCCGTCCTTGCTCTTGACGATCTCCTGCGGGATGGTGCTGTGGGAATGGCCGTCGAGCACGGCGTCCAGGCCGGTGGTGTTGGCGATGACGTCCGTGGAGCGCCACGGCTCGGAGGACTCGTCGACACCGAGGTGTGCGACGGCCACGACGTAGTCGGCGCCGTCCTTCTTCGCGGCGTCAATGGTCTTCTGCACGGAGTCGTACAGGTCCTGACCGTCGTTGCCCTCGGCGAAGGTATAGATGTAGTTGCCGTCCTTGTCCTGGAAGTAGGTCGGCGTGGACTTCACGAAGCTCTCCGGGGTGCTGATGCCGATGACGGCGACCTTCTTGCTGCCGAAGGTCTCGATGGCATAGGGCTTCACACCGGCGATGGCGGTGCCGTCCAGTCTGGCAAAGTTGCAGGACAGGTACTGATACTTTGCGGCCGGGACGATGGTGTCGAGCAGCTGATCCATGCCGTAGTCAAACTCATGGTTGCCGAACGTGGCATAGTCATAGCCGGCGGCATTCATGACCTCAACGATGGCTTCGCCGTGCGTCAGGGTGGAGATGGCCTCGCCCTGGATGGCGTCGCCCGCATCGACCAGCAGGCTGTACGGGGTCTTGAGGTTGTTGCGGTACCAGGCGACCTGCTCATACGTCAGCGTGGGGGCTTTGCTGGAGCCGCCGGTGATGTTCGCGTGAACATCGTTGGTGTAGAGGATCACGATGTCGTCGGCCTTCGTGTCATGGAGCTTCAGCTAGCGCTCGATGATGGCGGCGAACTGGGCGCGGGTGGCGTTGTCCTTCGGGGCGAGCTTGCCGTCCTTGCCGTTGATGACGCCGGTCTCGACGGCCCACTTCATGGCGCCGGTGGCGTAGTCATAGACCTTGCCGGCATCCGGCCAGTTGCTCAGGTCCTGCTCGGAGGCGGCCTCGCCTGCGTAGCGCCAGATCATGGTGACGAGCTCTTCGCGGGTGATGAAGCCTGCGGGGTCGAACGTGCCGTCGCCGCGGCCGTTGACGACCTTCTGCTCTGCGGCCCATGCGATGGCATCACGGTACCATGCATCCACCAGATCGGTGAAGGTGGCCTTGGCGGTGGGAGCGGGCTGACCGGCGATGCGCCACAGAACCATGGCAGTTTGCGCGCGGGTCAGATTCGACTCCGGTTCGAATGTCGTTGTCGTGGTGCCGTTCATCAGTCCGTTGTCATAAACGTACTGAACGTTCGAAGCAAACCAGTCGGTGTCCTTCACATCCGTGAACGGGCCGACGTTTGCCGCAAACGCAAACGGCAGCACACCTGCGATCATGGCAATGACCAGCAGCATCGCCACGAACTTCGTGCAAATGTGTTTCATGATTAGAGATCCTCCTTCTAATTTCCAAATAGGGAGCTTTTTGTCCCCATGGTATGAATATTTTAACAAGTTTCCGGGAGCAATGCAAGGGTGCCGGGGCGCTTTCTCCACTTTTGCAGGCCAAAAGCAAAATATCTCGCTTTCCATAATTTTTTTGTGCAGAAAGCACAGGATTACCTCGATTTTTCTACGGTTTCTGTACATAATAGTGCACAATCATCGCAAAAGTTTTTGCGTTCCGCGCGGCTGCGGGCGGCATTCCGGCGGGCGGCGGCCGCGCGTGAGGCGGCCGTAAATGTCTTTTTAGATGCGCCGTCCTGTATACGGACGGACGCGGCGGGACGAATGTGCAAATTGGTGTTGCAATCCGGGTAAAAACTTGGTAAAATAAATATCAGGGAAGGTGTACCGGAAGGTGCCGGGGCCTTCTCATAACCGGCGCGGCCGGAAGAACAAAGGAGGATCATCCGATGGTCAAACTGATCATGGGGCTGAAGGGTTCCGGCAAGACCAAGCAGCTCGTCACCGACATCAACGAGGCCGTAAAGAACGAAACCGGCAGCATGGTCTGCATCGAAAAGGGCACCAAGCTCCGTTACGATATTGATATCCGCGTTCGCCTGATCGACTATCAGGAGTATTCCATGGGTACGCTGGCGTTCCTGAAGGGCTTCATCAGCGGCCTGCATGCGGGCAATTTCGACATCAGCCACATCTTCATCGACAGCTTCTATAAGCTCGTCGAGGATGCGGGCGTCGCCGAGGTCGAGGACTTCGTCCTGTGGTGCGATAAGTTCGGCGCCGCGAACAACATGTCCTTCACCGTCGTCGTCTCCGAGGACCCCGAGAAGGCCACCGAGGCCATGAAGGCCTACCTCTGATCGCTGCAGGGCCTGCCGCAGGGGCCGCTCCCCTGCGGCGGCTTGCCGCGCCGCAAAAAAAGTGCTTGACAAACGGAATCAAATGTGGTATCCTATATAAGCACTTGGGGCATTGCCCCTCATTTCATATCGCGGAGTAGAGCAGTTGGTAGCTCGTCGGGCTCATAACCCGGAGGTCGCAGGTTCAAGTCCTGTCTCCGCAACCAAATCTGTTACCGTTGTTGATACCATATCAGCAACGGTAATTTTTTATTTTCCACCGTCTGAGGAGTGGTTTTTGCGAAAAGCAGGGCTTTTCCCGAACATTCCCGGCCATCGGCGCAATGTACGCCCGGATTTGCTGCGGCCATGATGAGTCTCTCCGGAACTTAGCAAAACGGCAATCGTTATAAGAGTAGAAACGATAAATGATTATTATCCATATAGAAACCCGCTGAAGGCTGAATGCTACTCTGAGCCTTGGACGAGTTTTCGCTTATTACCGTGGGACAGAAAGGACAAAAAGGACAGAACCGGGCTGGTATTCTCAGTAATTCTTGATACCCTTATTATCTCACAGGCGCCGTTGCTTTCACAGGACGTCATTTATTATGCGCTTACGTTATCATTTACGAAGTTTCCGTACAAAACGAAAGTGCACAGAAACTTGACATCCCCTGCCCATAATTATGGATTGTTACGGCTTGACTATGATGAAATATTCAAAGTCTCTTTGCTGATTCGGAAAAATTTGCTTGAATCAGCAAAGAGACTTTGACTTACTTTGCACATTGAACATCGGTATCACCTGATTCATCAAAGAGCCATCCGAATCAGCAAACAAAATACCAAAGTGCAAACAGCAAAAACTGATTGCGCTATTGCTTGATCGAAAGTGTGCCTCAGAAATCTGACTCCACGAAAATATTATCTGAAAACTGGAACGGAAAAAGTTTTTTAATGCGGATTACAATAGAAAAAATCAATATTTTTAGGAAAACATTCATAGTGTAATATCAATATTCCTTGACAAAAATTGATTTTGCGGATATTATATTGAAAAAGGAGCTGATCTCAATGGCGATTACAACAAAAGAAAGCATCCTCAAAGTTCTGAGTGCTTATAATCCGTGGTGGAAAACCGGGACAGTTAGCCCGCAGATGTCAAAAACCTACAAGAGGTTTGCATTCCACGAAGCGATGAAGCGATTGACGGATAAAGGAATTCGCCGCTCTGTGGTTTTGACCGGGACGAGACGCGTTGGAAAAACAACCATCCAATACCAAATGATCGAAGCGCTGTTAAAGTCAGGTGTGGCACCGCAGAAAATTGTTTTTATTTCTTTGGATCATCCTATGCTGAAGCTCAGCCAATTTCAGGATGTTCTGGAGTGTTATCATGAAAATATCTATGCAGAGCAGGATGCCTATTACTTCTTTGATGAGGTGCAGTACGCACAGGACTGGGATCGATGGTTAAAAATCATTTATGATACACAGCCTGAGACCCGTGTTGTTGCAACCGGTTCTGCGAGTCCGGCGTTGATGAAGGGCAGCAGAGAAAGTGGTGCCGGCCGTTGGACCGTTATACAAGTCCCAACGATGTCTTTTTATGAGTACTGTGAACTGCTGAATCTGGATCGCCCCAATATTGCCTCCGATTTGAAAGTAACAACATTGCTCCACAAAAGTCAAATTGAGCGGACTCAAATTATGATGCAGCTTTCCAAGGTTCAAAATCATTTTATGCGGTATTTGCAGGTTGGCGGTTTTCCGGAGTTGGCATTGGCTGACAATGATTTGATGGCGCAGCAGATCATGCGAGAAGATGTTGTGGATAAAGTTCTTAAGCGTGATCTTCCCTCACTGTACAATATCCGTAACGCAACGGAGCTGGAGAGAATTTTCTTATACCTCTGCAATGTATCTTCGGAAATTGTATCGATTGAGGCAATTACGAAAGAACTGAACGGTGTATCTCGCACAACTGTAGAAAACTATATTCAGTATCTGGAAAGTGCAAATTTGATTTATCAGAGTTGGCCGGTTGATATGGCAGGGAAAAAGGTATTAAAGGCGCGTCCTAAAATTTATATCGCCGATGCGGCAATTCGGAATGCTGTTTTGATGGATGATTCTGTTTTGACGGACCCTGTTGAGATGGGAAAGATTGTTGAAACGGCTGTTTACAAGCATGTCGCAGCGTTTTATTATCAATATGCTACTTCGGTGGGCTATTTTAGAGGTGGAAAAAAGGGCAAAGAAATTGATATTGTGGTGGACTATCCTAATACGAAAAACATCCTCATTGAAGTTAAATACAGAGAAGGTGCGCCAATTGCGGATGATGATGCGATCGTAGAATTGTGTGAGGAATCGTCGGCAGCAATAATTATAACCAAGAATGCGGACGATTACGGAGTTCATAACACAAAGTGCGGTAAAGATCTACTACGAATTCCTGCATTTGCGTTCCTTTATTTGCTTGGGAATGCAGAAAAACATGGATATCGCGGAATGGAACAATAAAATAGGTTATATTCTGTCCTTTCTGTCCCCATTGTCCCGGTGCATCAGGACGAACGCCGCAAAAATGCACCACGCCTGCAAAGCATGGTGCATGGTATCCACGAACAGTAGATTTGCCATATCGAGTGGTCATTAGGGATTTCACCTGTGGCCACTCGATTTTTTATTCTGGTACGGTTTGATGCAGGGAGCAGGCAGTGGTCCAATGCCACTAAGTTAACGACACTGTTTTCAAATGTAGCCCAATGCTGGGCGGCGCTCGTCCGAGGGCCACTGGTTCGGGACACAAAAGGAAATCTGTATCATATCGCGCCGAAAGAAAAAAAGCCCCGCCTGCACAAGCAGGCGGGAAAATTTTTGCTCTCTTTTGTGTTCGGGAGTTTTTCTCCATCCCGCGGCTCACATGGCCGCAGCCTCGGGGCTGCGGAGCTGGAGCTGCAGGCGGTCGGCGATGAGGGCGATGAACTCGCTGTTCGTCGGCTTGCCCTTCGTGTTCGACACCGTGTAGCCGAAGAAGCGCTGCAGCGTCTCCAGATCGCCGCGGTCCCACGCGACCTCGATGGCGTGGCGGATGGCGCGCTCGACGCGCGAGGGCGTCGTGGCGAACGTCTTGGCCACCTGCGGATAGAGCACCTTGGTGATGGCGTTGATGACATCCATGTCATTGACGGCAATCAGGATCGCCTCCCTGAGATACTGATAGCCCTTGATGTGCGCAGGGACGCCGATCTCGTGAATGATCGAGGTGACCATGGACTCGATGTTGGCGTTGCGCTTTGCTGCGATGGCGGGTTTGCGCGAAACGGCGCTCTCGCAGATCTCGTCGAGACGCTCCACGACGGCACGGCAGCTGCATGGTTTCAGCATGATATATTGCACGCCGAGCGTCATAAACATTGAAGACACATATTCCGTTACGAACTCCACCAAAACCAGAAGCTTTGGCTTTGGATCCAGCCCGGCCGCTGCCTTCAGCACGGACAGGCCGTCCGCCTGCGGCAGCATGAGGTCGACGACCAGCAGATCCGGTTTCAGCTCTTTCAGCAGGCTGATGGCGCGAACGCCGTCGCAAGCCGAGCCGACCACGGAATACCGATTCGTCTGCTTCAGGGCAACGCCGAGCTTCCCACAAAACTCTTCGCTGCCGTTTGCCAGCAGGACCCGATACATTTTTTCCATGTAACAACTCTCCTCCTCGTAGATTCTCTCATTTCCGCATGGATGTACAAGCGGTGCTTCTAATTTAACATATTCGGCCCGCTTTTGCAATGACTTTCCCTGAAAATGTCTGCTTTTTCGTCGACGTTCTTCGACAAACATGCGGAAACGGCAGAAAATATGATACTCTAAGAGGAAAAAGGTGAAAAATTATTCTTATTCACGGAATTACCGTGAGACGTCCCGTTATTCCGCGTGATCGGTCGAATTTTCATTGCGCTGGCTGAGCCAGATCAGCAGCACGGCAATGTCCGCAGGCGAAACGCCGGAGATGCGCCCGGCCTGCCCGATGGAGCGCGGGCGGATGTCGGCCAGCTTCTGCCGCGCCTCGAGGCGCAGCCCGGCGATGGAGGCATAGTCCGCATCCTCCGGCAGCAGGCGCGATTCCTCGCGGCGGAACGCCTCGATCTGCTGCTCCTGCCGCTGCAGGTACCCCGCATATTTCACCCGGATTTCGACCTGACGCGTCACGGCCGCCGGAAGCTCCGGCCGCTCCGGGTCGAAGGGAGCAAGCTCTGCATAGTGCAGCTCCGGGCGGCGCAGCAGGTCTGCCAGGCGCGCGGAGCTGACGACCTCCGCCGAGCCGCGCGCCTGCAGAAACCCGTTCAGCGCCGGACCGGCGGGCACGCCGGTGTGCTCCAGCCTGCGCTGCTCGCGTCGGACGGCCTCGTATTTCTCCGCGACGGCCTGTGCCTGTTCGGCGGGGATGAGGCCGATGCGATAGCCGATGGGCGTGAGCCGCTCGTCGGCGTTGTCCTGCCGGAGATACAGGCGGTATTCGCTGCGGCTCGTCATCATGCGGTAAGGGTCCAGCACGCCCTTCGTCACAAGGTCGTCCACCAGCGTGCCGATATAGCTTTCCTGCCGTTTAAGCACAATGCCCGGCCTGCCCTGTACCGCGCGCGCCGCGTTGAGGCCCGCCAGCAGGCCCTGAGCCGCCGCTTCCTCGTAGCCGGATGTGCCGTTGAACTGGCCCGCACCGTACAGGCCGCGTATCTCCTTGAACTCCAGCGTGGGTGCAAGCGCCGTAGGGTCAGCACAATCATACTCGATGGCGTAAGCCGGGCGCATGATCTCCAAATGCTCGAAGCCCTCTATGGTACGGTACATTTCATTCTGCACAGCCTCGGGCAGGCTGGAGCTCATACCCTGCAGGTACATTTCCTCGGTGTCCAGCCCGCACGGCTCCACAAATATCTGGTGCCGCGGCTTTTCCGCAAAGCGCACCACCTTGTCCTCAATAGACGGACAATATCGCGGGCCGACGCCCTCGATCTTTCCGCCGTACAACGGGCTGCGGTGCAGGTTCGCATGGATAACACGATGCGTCTCCTCATTGGTGAAGGCTATATAGCAATCCACCTTATTTTTCATCTCGCTCTTTGTCAGAAAGGAAAAAGGCTGGATGCTCTCGTCCCCGGGCTGGCGGGTGAGCTTTGAAAAATCGATGCTGCGCCGGTGTACCCGGGCCGGCGTTCCGGTCTTGAAACGGCGCAGCGGCACGCCCGCGGCGCGCAGGCTCTCTGTCAGCGCGCAGGCGGCATGCTGGCCGTCCGGCCCGCTGGCATAGCTGGCCTCGCCCACAAAAATACGGCCGCCCAGATAAGTTCCTGTCGCAACGATCACGGCGTCAGCCCTGTAATATCCGCCCAGATGCGTGCACACTCCGCACACCGCGCCGTCCCGGATGTCCACAGCCGTGATCTCGGCCTGCTTGACTTCCAGATTCTGCGTCTTTTCCAGCAGCTGCTTCATATAGGCGTGGTATTTGCGCCTGTCCGTTTGCACGCGCAGGGAATGGACGGCCGGCCCTTTTCCCATGTTCAGCATGCGGCTCTGCAAAAAAGTGGCGTCCGCCGCAATCCCCATCACACCGCCCAGCGCGTCGATCTCCCGCACAAGATGTCCCTTGGCCGTGCCTCCGATGGACGGATTGCAGGGCAGATTCCCGATGCCGTCCAGCGTGAGCGTGAACAGCGCCGTCTTCGCACCCAGCTTCGCCGCGGCGCAGGCGGCTTCTATTCCCGCGTGCCCTGCACCGATGACCACAACTTCATAACCGCCTAAAATATCCAATGTCCGTTTGCCCCGTTTCTTTGTCCGGCCTGCCGCTCAGCCCTTTAAGCCGCGCGCCTGCCGGTCCATATCCTCCACCACGATATCGAAAATTTCCCCCAGTCCCGCACAATATTCCAGTACCTGCCAGGGTTCGTTTGTGTGAAAATGTATTTTGATGAGATTTTCATCCCCCACGGCCAGCAGGCAGTCGCCTTTAAAGTGCCGGATGAAATGGTCGTGCACCGTGTCCTCATCCAGGTTTTCGCCCTCGATCAGGAGCTGTGTGTCATACCGAAATTCCGTCATACTGCAGCTCTCCTGTTTTATTCTTTCGCTTTCTGCCCGCCGGCCCTTTTCTCATACAGCTCTTTCACGGCTGCAAGGCCGTCCAAAACCTCCTGACGGGAAAAATCAGCCGCTTCCAGCGCCGCGTCCGTCCAATGCTGCAAATCGGCATAGAACTGCACAGCCACCTGCAAATATGCCGGGCCGGGATGAGCTTCCACTTCGTCAAACAGCAGATTTTCCGCGCTGTTTGCATCTCCCTCCTCCAGCATGGCACACAGGCGCTTATAAAGCAAACCGCTCTCCAGTACATTGCCCTGTTCGTCGAACAACGGAATCGTCTCTTCGGTTTTGACGAACAGCACTTTCCCCAAAAAACGGGCCATATCCTCGATCTGACGCATCAGATAATCATTCGCCGCCATACCGGTCCTCCCTTTGGATGGGCCTGCCGATGCCCAGCGCGCGCCGCCACTCCGGCGCGGGGCCGTCATCGCCCCAATATTCATCCAGGCGGACGATTTTTCCGTGCCGGAACGTAAAAAATGACGCGGCGTGGAAAGAAGTTCCATCCGGACCGTATACCCGCACGGCTGTTGCCGCCGCATCCGCCAGTGCATGGACACGTTCTATCTCTATCCGCCAGTTCCCGGGATATTCACGGTTGGCCCGCACAAATTCCTCTGCGGTGAAGCACTCGTCAGTGTTATGCCAGAAAATCAGCGCACCAGGCAGGAAATATGCGGCCAGCGCATCCCACCGCTGCGCGCCGATCTCCGCCCACAATGCCTGTGCCAATGCGGCAGAATCCATTTTTTCCATTCCTTTCCGAAAGGTCGTCTTTTCCGTGCGCTTTGTTTTCTTGTAAAGAAACGACCAAAATATAATACAATTTGTAATATTATAATATAATTTCAATTATTGTACTTTATTTACCGACACAAAACCTAGAAAATACTTCGTCGATCACATCATCCCCGGCATTTTCCCCAGTCAATTCGTACAGCGCACGCAGAGCGTCATCCACGCATACGCCCGCTGCGTCCAGCGTGTATCCGCCGTTTACAGCCTCCAGCGCGTCCGCAAGCGCAGCCTGTGCTGTGCGGGCGGCAGCGAGCTGGCGCTCATTTGCCAGAAGCCCTGCGTCGGGGTCCGCTTCCGCCAAATGAAGCGCGTCTGTGACCGCCTGCTCCACCGCCGGAAGAAACGCCGCGTCCTTCGCGCTGATGTTCACCACCGTGCTGAAATAAGGCCGCAAACTTTCTTCATCCGCCTGCTGCGGCAGGTCCGTTTTATTGAGGACCGCCACGGCCGGCCGGCCCGCGCACTTTTCCGCCAGCGAAAGATCGGCGGGGGAGAGAGG
>ERZ827478.2108-NODE-2108-length-11138-cov-6.161779_pt1 | contig 11138 bp, 7 predicted proteins | sample MGYA00519705_ERZ827478 | MGnify/ENA primary metagenome ERZ827478 (study PRJEB31778, sample SAMEA3449318) | human gut metagenome | biome: human gut; feature: human-associated habitat; material: faeces | place: United Kingdom | collected 2010/2012 ... | reverse complement strand
AATAAACATTGTAGGAGGTCACACAATGAATTTCTATCCACGCTCTCCTTGCGGAGAGCGACCGGGAGCGTCCTGGTTAGCATTTACCAGCTTCCGCTGATTTCTATCCACGCTCTCCTTGCGGAGAGCGACCAAGGATGGAGGGCAAACCCGCTGCCCAGTCTGCATTTCTATCCACGCTCTCCTTGCGGAGAGCGACCGGGCGGAGCCTTCTCCCTCGCCGGCGACGTAGGCATTTCTATCCACGCTCTCCTTGCGGAGAGCGACTATTTCCGCCGAGGGACTGGAGCAGGGACGCCGAATTTCTATCCACGCTCTCCTTGCGGAGAGCGACGTCCAGAAGGCCCTGCACGGTGGCAAACCACTCGTTATTTCTATCCACGCTCTCCTTGCGGAGAGCGACCGCCTGGTTTAACTCGCCGCGTCTGTCCTTGTACTCATTTCTATCCACGCTCTCCTTGCGGAGAGCGACGCCTTCATCGCCAACGAGACGATCAGCATTATCGAATTTCTATCCACGCTCTCCTTGCGGAGAGCGACCCTGAGCTTCGACCCAGTTGGCGAAGTCCTCGTATTTCTATCCACGCTCTCCTTGCGGAGAGCGACTCGTGACGTTAGTGCCATTCATCACGCCGTTATAATTTCTATCCACGCTCTCCTTGCGGAGAGCGACGACATATACTTCCAGTGACTTCCCAGCCAGGACTTATTTCTATCCACGCTCTCCTTGCGGAGAGCGACGGCCCCTCGATGGTCACGCTGGAGAGCTTACCGGCATTTCTATCCACGCTCTCCTTGCGGAGAGCGACGCCATGTTGTTCACCTCCTTTCTGAGCCAGGATCTATTTCTATCCACGCTCTCCTTGCGGAGAGCGACGCAGCATGGAGCTGATGCCATTCACGATGCCGGTATTTCTATCCACGCTCTCCTTGCGGAGAGCGACTGGTGGTCTTCTTCTGACCGGTGTCGCCGTTCACATTTCTATCCACGCTCTCCTTGCGGAGAGCGACCACGAGGGAGACAACCAGCATTAAGCCAATCTTCGATTTCTATCCACGCTCTCCTTGCGGAGAGCGACAGCAAAAGTGCACAAAACAGTGGGGCACTTTTGCGCATATGAAACAAATTTTATGGAGATTGCATCTTCATGCTGACAGGCAAGGCTGTATTTTACCCTTTCTGCCCCTGTTTTTTCCATATTTTCTGGTGCGAAGGAACCGGGAATTTTATGATTGCCTTCCCCTCGCACTAAGCAAACAAGATTCCATCCTGATCAAAATCCGGGTGCAGACCCACATGCTCGACTTTGCTTTTGTAATGGTTTCCCAGTTGATAAAAGCGCAGGCTGTCCGATTCCGAATCGATCAGTTCGGTCAATTTTGCTTTGAACATCGTGTATTGCGCGGCATCCAGCAGGCACTCAAATACAGAGTTTTGCACCCGCTGGCCGTAGTCTACACAGACTTTTGCTACTTTGCGCAGCCTGCGACGACCGGCGGCTGTTTCGGTGTTGACATCATAGGTTACAAGCACCAACATAACGGCACCTCACTTCCAGAAAAACGGTGGGTACACTTCCAGGTCGCCGCGCAGAGCACGGGCCAGCAAAAGCGCTTGAACATAGGGCACCAGCCCCCAGGGCAGTTTTTCTTTCAAAAACGGATGGGTGATTTCTTCCTTCTTTTTGTTCTGCCATGCGGTCAGGAAAGCTTTGCGGCCATCATCCGTCAGCAGTACGGCACCATTTTCCTGTTTTTGCAGGTGTTTTGCCGTGATGATCTTTTGATTGATGCAGCTGATGACCAGCCGGTCTGCATAAACCGCCCGCAGTTCTTCCATCAGGTCAAGTGCCAGACTTTTGCGGCCGGGGCGCGGGCGGTGCATAAAGCCAACATAAGGGTCCAGGCCCACAGCGGTCAAGGCGGATGCACACTCCCGCGCCAGCATGCTGTAGGCAAACGAAAGCAGCGCATTCACATTGTCCAGCGGTGGACGGCGGCTGCGGCCCTCAAACACAAAATCCTGCTTTTGCTGCAGAATCAGGTCATTCAGGCAGTCAAAGTATCGCTGGGCTGCCTCGCCTTCCAGGCCGCGCAGCTGTTCCGGATCATCGCTGGTCTGTATCAGCGGCAGCGCGGCGGCCAGCTGGGTGGAGGTGCGTTTCAGTTTTTCGACCGGGACACGCTGGGGATGATCGCGGGTTGCGCGTTCCAGCACCCAGCGTGCGTTATACACTTTACCAAGGATAAAGCTCCGGGCATAGCGACAGCTCTGGGCCGGGTCATCCGACACGCGGTACTGCGTCTGACGCAGCAGCACATTGCCGCGTTCTTCCCCCACGGTGCGGGCCTGAAATCTGCCATACGGGTCAAAAAAGCAAAGGTCAATGCCCCGCCGGGCACAAGCTCCCATCAAAGCGGGGCTGGCACCCGCGTAAGTAAAGCAGACGATGCCTTCCAGCGTATGCAGGGCATAGCGGTGGGTTTCCTGCTTATTGCGGGTAACAACAAGGTTTTCGCCATCCAATGTCAGGTAAGCGTCCTCATTGATGACAAACAGGGTGTTGAGCAGCTTTCTCATGGCGCGCCCTCCTCAATATGCTCCCGCAGATACGCCGCCGGGTCTGCCTGCTGATACAGCGCCGGCAGGCAAAGCTCTTTCAGTGAGCAGGCATTGCAATGCTTGCCGGGTTTGCTTTTTGGGGTATAGCCGCGCGCAAACAGGCGGTTCATCTCATCCGCCATGGTCTGCGCGGTGCTGCGCAGTTCCGGTGTCAGGGAAACATGTTCCCGCTGCCGGGTTTCTTCATAAAAGATTTCCCCTTCCGGCACCTCGCACACCAGCATTTCTTCCAGCGCCATGGCCTGTGCGCAGAGTTGCAAACGGTCGGCATCGTTTACCTTGCTGCGGCCATGCTTATATTCCACGGGCATGGGCTGCCACAGGCCGCGGCGGCCCTGCAATGACACGCCGTTTGGATCCTTGTGAAACTCTACCACATCGCAGTCGCCGGTCAGTTTTAAGCGGTGGCTGACGACCCTCATACCGCGGGCGATCAGCAAATCGCCGCGTTTTTCCGTCAGGGTAACATCATGGCAGCGGGTATGCTGCAGACGTCCTTCGGCGGTGCGTTGGTTTTCGGACCATTGTTGTTCCAGGTGTATGAGCGCCCACTGACGGCGGCAAAAGCTGAAATGCTGGATACCGGACATCAGCAGGTAATCATCTGGGGAAGCCATTACGACAGCCTCTCGCACGTTACCCCTGCGGGAAGATTTTCATCCACCGTTACCACATAGTCATGGTAACTGCGCGGGAAGGCTACCCCTTCGGCACGCGTGACATGCACTGCATCAAACAGTTTATAGGACGGCGCATTGCCCAGCTCCGAATCATGCTTGAACACGATCAGTTCCCGAACTGCCATTTTGCCGCGGGCTGCGCTGTGGTCATTTTCAAACATATTCAGAATTGCCTGCCACAGCAGCTGCAGGTCATCCTCTGAGAATCCTGTAGTTTTGCGGGCAAGGTTGGCAGAAATGTAACCCTCTGCACGGTACAAACCATACGGTATCACATACTTGCGGCCCATCTCAGTGTCTTTTCGCTCTGCATCCGCTTCGGTCGTAATGGCAATACGGGTAATGGTCACTTCCTGCGGGAGAACAGGGTCTACCGAGCGTGCAAAGCTCAACTGAACAGGGCCGCGTACCTGCCCGCAATTCAGTGCGCCTTTTACGAAAGTTGTCATAACAGCGCCAAAGGTACGGATATCATAGAAATTTTGGCACATAAAATCCCGGATTTTGCGGTCCAGTTCCGGGTCATCTTTCTTGGCAGCTTTCAGTGCCTCCTTGGAATCTCCTTCAACGCCCAGATATTCCAATGCTTTTTTGTCGCTGCGGTTCAGGGGAACCTGATCTTTAATGTAAATCTGGTATCCCGCTTCATCTTCTTTGGCCACTTCGACATAGTTGCGAATCTTACGCTTTAAGCAGACATCTGTAACAATGCCATATCCCGTTTCCGGGTCAACGCGCGGCATGTTGCCTGCATCCGGGTCGCCGTTCGGATTTCCGTTTTCAACGTCAAACAGAATTACAAAATCATACCGGTTTTTGATTGCCTGTGCCATTGTTATTCCTCCACTTTCTTTGTATAGCGTTCCTGTGTCTGATGGTAATAGCCAAGGATAAAAGCGCCTTGTTCCGGCAAGGTCAGCCGTGCGGGAAAGCTTCCTTCCAGTTTTCCGCCCGCCAGCGCAGCGATCTGCTTATCGTAATAAATCTTTTGTGGCTTGCTCATTTTTTGCATATGCTTTTGCGCCAGCATCAGAATTGTTGGGAACACAGTGGCCGGCGTGGAAGCCGCTGCATTAAAATACCTGTCCTTGATGGTTGTATTGATATCCGGGTTTACCGCCATCTGGATTGCTTCCAGCACAGCAAAAAGCTGCCCCATAACATACGGTTGATAATTTGTTTCCTTGTTATTTCCCACAGTTAATACCTCCTTTGGGCAACGGGGATCTTCATTACGCAGGTAGTATGCTTTTATAATAGCGGCACGGCCGCGTGTTACTTTTTGCTCTGCGCGGATACGCATCATAACGCCATCCAGCAGGGTTGCCGGGTACCTTGTATTATTCAGGATTGCACGCAGAACATCGCCCGCCAGCTGCGGTGCTGCCGATGGGTTGCGGGAATTGGTGTTGACAGTTTCCTGCAGCAACCAATACACCCCCAGCCGCGGGAATTTATCATAAGCGGGGCGCACAATCTCTAAGCGGTCATAATGCTTCTGCACATTATCAAGCAGCGTTTGAAATGTATCCTGCCAGAAAAAGCGAACCGAGAGGCGCGCCGCATTAGGGGCCAAGCCAAGCACATAAAAGTGCCTTTGTGGGTCAAGTGTCACGTTCTGCCACTCTACACTCTGTCCATGAACCAGCTTGTCCACTGCATTTCGCACATCGCTTTCGCTGACAGGCGCATCCATGGCAAACAATGCATCCATTGCTACCTGCTGGTAGGCGGTCTCACCACCTGCTGCCCAGCAGACAATGGTGGTATCGCCCACGCGCTGAACATGTTCCCTGTCTGCCAGCAGATAGTTTAATGCCTGTGCATAGGCAAAGGCCGCATAACTGCCAACCGGCGCATTGCCCCCCTGTTCATGTCCGTATGAGCAAAAAGCGTCCGCATTAAAAGAAACAATCGATGCGCCGGAAGACTGTGCCCCGGTCACGCCTTTAATCGCCGGGTGCAGGCGGGCAAGCGGTGCCTTTTGCCCTGTAACCAGGCATCGAATTTCCGGTGCATCCGTGTTCTTATCACACTGCCGCTGCCAGGCTTCCTGTATTTCCGGATCGTCCTGAACATGGTTTTCCCGAATCAGAAATACCAGATTGCCACCCTTGTAAAGTTCCTTGAGACTTTGTTCCAGCGCTGGATTCTGCTCCGCCGCCTTGGGGTCCCAGTTTATAAAAAAGTTCCGCACTGCCTGTGCCGCCTGACCGGGAACATTTTGTAAAATGGCAAGATGCAGCTCCTTTGCAGCGGCAAAGCACTGCATTGCACGCTCCGGTTTGCCTTTTCCGTCAATGCCGAGCATGTAAGCACTGTTATCACACAAAAAATTGGTTGCCACACCACTAGAGCGTTTAACCTGTTCCGGAACTTGCAGCTGACATGGAGCAAGCACTGTTTTTTTACCGCGCTTTTCCTCTTGCTGCAAGGGGTGCAATGCCATCAGTTGGCCGTTTTCATCCAGTTCCAAAGCCCAACTGACTTTTGCGCTTGTCCAACCGGGGCGCGTGATTTTGCCATTGGCCAGCAAATCTTCATAGTATTGTACCAAAGCCTGTAAAATCATCGGTACACCTCGCAGTCTGCCACATTCAACACACCATGTTCCAATTTTGCATGGAAATACATCGGGGTTATGTTCTGCGGGTCAGTGTAGTCAAAGTCATATAGCATGAATCCCAAATCCCGTGTTTCCTCAATGGTCGGGATTGGCCCGCCGGGCCATGCGCGGAATGCGGCAGGAAATTCACGGCACCCAAAATAAGGGGTATGAAAACACTGGCCCCTGGACATGCGCCGGGTAACAATATCCTGGAACTTTCCCGGATTGTCGCTCGGTGCCGCACGGTCAGTCATCTCAAATTCTGCCTCAATCACATAATGAACGTCCTGCAACACCATGGCTGCACGCTGAACGATCTGCTGGGGCGTGGCAAGGTAAAGCTCTTTCCCTGTTCCCTGCATCGCGCTGCGTACATCGGAACAAAGAATTTTGCTTTTTACTTCGTTCCGACGGATGTTGGTAAAGCGGATTGGGTTCATAACATAGATTTTCCGGATTTTCCACCGTAAGCCGGGGTGGTAATAGATTGCTTCTACTATGCCGCGTGCCGCGGAAGGGGTGAGGACTTCATATGAAACCCTTTCGACTTTTAGCTCAGGCCTCGAGAGCAAAGCATAATTCCCCCATACTTCCAGCTGGATCATCTGCATCAACTCCTTTGCATTTCTATTTTCAGTTGTTTTTAATTTACATTTTTGCTATAGTTTCAATATACGCTACTTGGCACCAAATGTCAATCCTTTTATCATGTATACTTTTTGTTTGCTTTTCATCCGGTTTTCTTTTATAATAAGTTGCGTCGGCAGCTTATGCCGTGGATAGAAATAGTTGATTTTACTTTAGCGCACAAAAACGGCAGGGCAGGCTCCCTGCCGTTTTTGCTTTATGCAAACCAGGCTGCTCCCGTTTCAGCTTCCATAGCAAGGCCCGTGTTGTTATCGTAAAGGCTTCCGTCCGTTAATTCCCATATGCCTTCACTGATTTGGCAAACCGCCCCGGCATTCTCCAGCGTTTTCAGATGATCCGGATAAACCGGAACACCATATTGCCCCAGTTGACGGAACAAAGTTTTGCTTACCTCTCCTGCACGCAATCGTGCAAGCAAATATTCCCCTTTCCCTTGGGGAATGTATACGGTCACGGCAGGTGTTTCAATTAAGCGGAACCTCTCTGCCGCTGTTGCAAAGGGGAAAATGCGCCCTTCCATATCCTGCTCGAACCCTTGCAGAATTTGCTGTTCATCCAGTCTTTTATCTCCTTTTAAGGTACGGTAAAACAGAAAGTATGTTTCGATTGCTTCCAGAGATGCCAGATCTGCATATTTTTTCAGGACGCTTTGCGTTGCGGATACATTCTGTTCCAGCATGCGCGGTACATGCTGCCCTTCCAATGTGAAAATCTGTACCAAGCTCTGCTCCGCCGGGCGTCTTCCCTCTCGATTGCAGCGCCCCGCCGCCTGCAAAATGGAATCCAGACCTGCTTCCTCGCGGTACACAGCCGGGAAATCCACATCAACACCCGCTTCGATCAAAGAAGTTGATATCACACGGCAGGGCAGCCCATCTTTTAAGCGTTCCCGGATTTCCTGCAATAACTGTTTGCGATGGGCTGGGTATAGCAATGTTGTCAGGCAGTAGCTGCCCTCTTTGGGCAGGTTATTGTATAATTCCTGTGCTGTTTTTCTCCGGTTTACAATACATAGCACTTGTTCCTGCGCTGCCAGTTCTGCGCCAAGCTGGCTTTGTTCCAACTCTCCGCGCATTTTTAGCGTTGTACGCCGGAACGCCTGATATTGCTCTTTGGGATGTGGGCAAAGTTCCGTCATCTGCAGCCCAGGCGCCAGTTCATCAAACAAGGGCTGCAAAGCTGGTTGTGTGGCCGTGCAAAGCACCGCTGCTGCGCGGTAATGCTGTACCAGCTGCGCGATTGCCGCAACGCAGGGGCGCAAATAAGGAACCGGCAGGTTTTGTGCTTCGTCAAAAATGACCACACTATTTGCAATGTTATGTAATTTACGGCATTGTGACGCATGGTTGCCGTAAAGTGATTCAAAGAATTGCACGGATGTGGTAACCACCACCGGAGCATCCCAGTTTTCCGCCGCCAATGCTTTTCGGTAGGCTGCCGGCTCATCATCTTCCTTGGCAGAGTAGTCCACCCCTGAATGGTGTTCCAAAACATTTTCTGCTCCTAATATTTCCGAAAACACATCCGCGGTCTGGTCAATAATGGATGTATAAGGGATCACATAAATAACCCGGTCCATATGGTTCTTTACAGCTAGCGAAAGCGCAAATGCCAATGACGCTACCGTTTTTCCCCCGCCTGTAGGAACGGTCAGGGAATAAAGGCCGCGTCGCCCTGTTTGCCCTGCCGTTGTACAGGCACTCAAAATTGAACTGCGGCGCTGATTCAAGGTTCCCTGGGGATGGCTCCATTTTGCGGTATATTGGTTCAACCTTTTCAGCAGTTCATCCATTGTCTGGCCTTGTCCGCGCGGTTTAGGGCTGCTCATAAAGTTTTCCGTATCCAGATAGTCCGCATCGACCAGGCAGGAATACAACATCCGGGTATAAAATGCCTGTGTAAAACGATTTTCCTTCATCATTTCCGGCTGGGGCGGTATGGACGGCAGTTTAATCTCTTTCGTCCATTGGGTATAGGGTTCAACGCTCTTTTTCAATCGCCCAAACATTGTCGCATCCTGCGCGGTATCGCTTCGGCCTCCTCCATCCGGCAGGCCGCTATGGTGTCCCGCAATAGCAAAAGCCAGTGGGATTTGACCATATCGGGCAGCCACCTGTGCACCAGCCGTTGAGTGATCCACTTTTTCTCCGCCTTGCAGGCGCTTTTGAAACTTTGTACTATATTTACCAATATCATGCAGTAATCCAAGCCAAGTTCCCTGTTGCTGGGCATCAAAGGCTGCTGCAAATTGCCCACATAGGACTGCCGTTCCCTGCAAATGGTCCGCTACCGTTTGGACGCGGGTTCCGTCTTCACTGATATGAGCCAGCATCTTTTTCTCCTGGTGCATAATCAAACTCCCTTCTGTTTTGCTTTTCTCTATTATAGCAGATCACTCATCCCATAATTCGGACTTTCACTCCAGTTCTGCAATCTTTGTCATACTATCCAAATTTATCCATGTAGAATTGTTAGCTATTCCCATTAGCAGATATTTTTGATAAAATAAGATATTATAGGGTTTATGAATTCACTTTCTTATATTACTTCTTCATCTTACCGAAAAATCATTTACGCAAGGAGTGAAAAACCATGAAAAGGAAGTTATTCTCATTTTCCGCCAGTGTTATCACCGCAATAATGCTTACCGCTTGTGCTGCAGCGCCAGAAAATAAGCCTGCTTCCTCCGCTGCTCTTTCCCCGACCAGTGAAGCTGTTGCCACAGCTATACCATCCACTAGCAATGCCAACTGGAAGTTACCGCCACAATATGATTTTGACGAGATGATTCCTCTCTTCTCCCGCGAAACCCACACTGCCGGTTACGCCGCTGCCCGAAATCTGTACGCTGTGCGCAAGGGCGAACGCTGGAGCCTGTTTAATGCTGCCAACTGTAATGCTTTTCTGGAAGATTTGTCAGAAAGCATCCCGTACCTGTATGGTGAGCAGGAGCTCTCCATTGGGGTAGATGATACATACGATTACCAGAAGCTGAATGCCCTGGAAGAACAGATTAACCAGGAGCTGGTTGCCCAACAAATGCCTTTTACAACCATGCTGGGCGGGCACGGCGGGTATGGCATCCAGTGGATTTTAGGTGACAGCCAGATTTACCGTTCTGCTATTGGTGTCTATACATTTAGTGGCACGCCCATCGAACAGGTGTATGCTCCTGATTTGGTTGGCATCCAGCAAGGCATTTGGGATGATGAATATGCCGGTTATCTTGTTGACAATTCTGCACCTTTTGCCGTTGCGGATAAAAACGGTACAATTTTAACCGATTTCGACTACCAGGATGCCTGCATGGCCGGTGAATCTTTAATCGCGGTAAAGGATGCAGCCGGTAACTGGGGATATTGCGACCAAAGCGGTGCTTTAGTAATCCCCTGCATTTATCAGCCGCAGATGAGTTTGTCCATCATGAACGAAACTGTTGAATATCCTTACGCAGACTTATCCGGCATGGTAGTTGTGAAAAATCAATCTGGACAAAAGCTGGTTCTGGATGTTTACGGCAATGAGATAATTTCCGCTGGGCAATATGAAGATTTAGCCCCCGCGCGCGATGGCTGCGTATGGGCAAAACAGAATGGCCTTTGGGGCTTGCTGCAAGTACAGGATTATACCGAAAACAATGCCAACGTTATTCTGCCGGATGGATGCGTTGCACCAGATGTAACGCTTAGCCGAATTGATAGCCTTTGTACCTACACCACTGCTGATCATGGGCTGGTTATGCGTAAAGGTCCCGGTACAAATTATGAAAAAATGGATAATATCCCCTACGGTATCATCGTATGGGAATGCGGCTATAGCAGCAATGTGCCTGACTGGGTTGTTGTATATTACAATGGGATTTATGGTTGGGTCAGTGATGAATACTTGGCTACCACTATTTATTCCACCAGTAAATAATAAATAAAGAAGCAGGTGTTCATGTAGAAACGATATCGTCCTCCACGTGAATACCTGCTTTTTATAGCTTCTTTTATTATATCTGTTCTGTGCCGCTATTTGTCTCTGTATGAAATAAATAGCCGCTATATGCATTTGGATGAAGTGTTCTGTTTGTTTGCTTTTTTACCTAAAGGAATCGCGTAGGAGGCTCTCTTAACTAAAGAGCCGACCTCTCACACCACCGTGCGTACCGACCGGTACACGACGGTTCAACCGCATAAGTGCAAGGACTCGTAGTAGCGCCTGAGGATACTAAAATATCCTGCTTCTGCGAGTCTTTTGTTTGCAATGGAACCTTTTAATACAGGACTACCGGCGAAACGCCAATAACCCAGTCTGGAATTGCCCCACTGGTACTATTCCAAAATTCTTCGTTTGAGTTTCATTACTCATCGATATAATCTTTATCGAACCACTCGCCTAGCGAGTGATTTTAGACATACAAAAAAAGCACCTTAGCTTACGCTATGGTGCTCTTCCTGGTGACCCGTGCGGGAATCGAACCCACGTTAACGGCGTGAGAGGCCGCTGTCTTAACCGCTTGACCAACGGGCCATAATAAAAAAGAGAAGCCGGCATCTACCTATTTTCACAGGCCGTTTCCAGCCAACTATCTTCG
>ERZ827478.2104-NODE-2104-length-11152-cov-3.769127_pt1 | contig 11152 bp, 9 predicted proteins | sample MGYA00519705_ERZ827478 | MGnify/ENA primary metagenome ERZ827478 (study PRJEB31778, sample SAMEA3449318) | human gut metagenome | biome: human gut; feature: human-associated habitat; material: faeces | place: United Kingdom | collected 2010/2012 ... | reverse complement strand
GGAGCAGGAGTCGGCCACGGCGCAGCGGCTGGGGGAGGTGTAGAAGATCTGGGAGGTGGTGCAGGTACCCCGGCCCAGGAAGCGGGCGTCCTCGTAGTGCTCAGGATTGTACTTGGGGTCCAGCATCTTTACAAGGCCCTTTATCTCCACGCTGTCGTCGGCGGGGTTCTCGTTGAGGGCGCGCACATCCTGGAGGATATCGGCCATCTTGTATATGGCGTTGTCGCCCCGCTCGGGTGCGGAGCCGTGGCAGGAGATGCCCTTCACGTCAACGCGGATCTCCATGCGGCCCCGGTGGCCTCTGTAGATGCCGCCGTCGGTGGGCTCGGTGGAGATGACGAACTCTATCTGCTTCTGGGCCTCTTCCTTGCTGGGGAAGTACTTGTTGACTATGTACTGCCAGCACATGCCGTCGCAGTCTTCCTCCTGGACGGAACCCACAACCATGATCTTGTAGCCCTGGGGGATGAGACCCAGATCCTTCATGATCTTGGCGCCATACACTGCGGAGGCCATGCCGCCCTCCTGGTCGGAGCCGCCCCGGCCGTAGATTACCTGATCGTCCTCATAGCCCTCATAGGGGTCATGGGTCCAGTTGTTGATGTTGCCTATGCCCACGGTGTCGATATGGGAGTCGATGGCGATGATCTTGTCCCCCTGGCCCATCCAGCCGATTACGTTGCCCAGGCCGTCCACTTCCACCTTGTCGTAGCCCAGCTTTTCCATCTCGGCCTTGATGCAGGCCACAACTTCCTTTTCTTCACAGCTCTCGCTGGGGTGGGAGATCATGGCGCGGAGGAAACGGGTCATGTCGGCTCTGTAGCCTTCTGCTGCCTTCTTGATTGCTTCGTAGTTCATTTTGATTACCCCCAATAGAAAATTTTATATTTCCTGATAGGCCCCGCCCCAGACTATCTTCCGATAGTTTTCGGGGTCGGTGTCACCCTCAGTGGAGAACATGAGTACACGGCTGTTGCCGTCCAGACCTATGGCCTCCTTCAGCCCGGCGTATTCCGGCTCGGTCATCAGTGTGGCTATCAGGCCCATGCCCACGGCTCCGGATTCGCCGGAGACCACCTGGGGATCGCCCTTTACCGGGGCGCCAAGCATGCGCATACCCTTGGCGGAGACCCAGTCGGGGCAGGAGACAAAGAAAGCGGAGTGGTTTTTCAGGATGTCCCAGGAGATTATATTGGGCTCGCCGCAGGCCAGGCCCGCCATGATGGTGCTGAGATCTCCGTCCACTATCCTTATATCTCCGTCACCGGCCTTGGCGCCCTGATACAGGCAGTCCGCAGCCTGGGCTTCCATGACCACAACGGTGGGTTCGCAGTCATGGAAGAGATTTGCAAAGTAGCCCTGGACTGCGCCGGCCAGGCTGCCGACGCCGGCCTGGATGAAGATGTGGGTGGGCCTGTCTACCCCGGCTTCCTTCAGCTGCTGGGCGGCCTCGCTGGCCATGGTGCCGTAGCCCTGCATTATCCAGGCGGGGATGTCCTCATAGCCCTCCCAGGCGGTGTCCTGGACCATGACGCCGTGCTCCGTCTTTTCCGCCATGGCATTGGCCCGGCGCACGCACTCGTCATAGTTGACTTCCTCTATGCTGACCTGGGCGCCTTCTTTTGCAATGTTATTGAAACGGGACTCTACGGAGCCCTTGGGCATCAGCACCACCGCTTTCTGTCCCAGGCGGTTGGCGGCCCAGGCTACGCCACGGCCGTGGTTGCCGTCGGTAGCGGTGAAGAAGGTGGCCTGGCCGAATTCCTCTTTCAGCTTGTCGCCGGTGAGATAGTTGTAATCCACTTCTGACACGTCCTTGCCCAGCTGGCCGGCAATATAGCGGGCCATGGCAAAGGAGCCGCCCAAGACCTTAAAAGCGTTGAGCCCGAAGCGGTAGCTTTCATCCTTGACGAAGAGGCTGCCCAGACCCAGGTATTCCGCCATGCCCTTGAGCTGGGCCAGAGGAGTGACGCTGTACTGGGGAAAACTCTCATGGAACTTCCTGGCCTTGCCCACGTTTTCCAGGCTCATGACGGCCAGCTGCTTGTCTGCGGTTTTGGGCATGCTGTTCTTTGCCCACAGAATCTTTTTCATGAAACATCCTCCTTAAGGTGCTGTTCGTACTTCTTATATTTTTATAAAGGGAATTGCTTGACTTGCTAATCAGTCCGGGGTTCAATAGCTGATTATCCGCTGGCGTATTTGGCAGAAGTTAAGTATCTGAGAATCCACATATTCGTCGATGAGGATGAGGGGCCTGTCCTGCCAGTCGTAATTGATACCGTGAAGCTGGAGCAGGGGGCGATGGCCAAAGACCTTCAGCTCCTTCTTTGCCGACGCCGGCACACAGCGCAGCTCCACCTTGTCCCAGCTGACCTTCCTCCCCGTGACCTCATGGAGGTAATGGAACACCGAGGGATAGCCCTCCCTCAGCTCCTGGGGGTCCCTGCCGCCTATGAGACTGCGGTCAAAGCAGTCCTCACAATAGGCGCATATCTCATCGTCGGCATAAAACAGCTTTTTGTCCCTGACTATTTCCCGGCCTGCCTCTATACCCAGGGCCTGAGCCAGCTGAGAGTCCGCCTCTATGAGTTCCACATCCAACACCTGAACACGGGGCTTGAAGCCGGCTTCCTCTATCAAATCGGAGAAGCGGCCCACCGGGCTGAAGCTCAGACGCATGTTCACCCTGGTCATGTTCACAAAGGTGCCCTTGCCGTGGATACGGTGTACCAGCCCCTCTATCTCCAGTTCGCTGAGGGCACTGCGGAGAGTTACCCGGCTGACCCCGATCATGCGGCAAAAAAGCTCCTCCCTGGGCAGCTTGTTGCTCTCGCTGAGATCCAGGGACATGATGTAATCCCTGATCTTAGCTTTGGCCTGAGTTTTTAGGTCAACATGGCTTATCATGGCTTTGCTGATACTATCACTCCCTTTGCTGCGTCCAGGCAGAAGCCCGTCGGAAAAGGTCCTGTTATGTCGCATAAGGTAATAGGTAATACCTTATATCCCTCTGCTCAAAAAGTATCATATTGCGGGCCTCTTTTCAAGTGTGAGTGTTGACAAAAAACTATCAATACTTTTGTGGATTATGCCGTAAGCCCTTGAAATTGCGGTGTTTCGGCCGCCTAAGGCAAAAAAATTCCCCCCGGGAGAGGGAGCGACGGCTCCTTCCGGGGGGAATAGTATATTCTGTTTGCTTCCGGGTTCAGTAGCGGCCAAAGGTACAATTGGGGAAGTGGCAGCTTTTGCACATCTGACACAGGCCGCCGTCTCCCATGCGTATGAGATCCTGCTTTGTGAATCGATCTCCGGCAAATATCTGGGGCAGCAGAACATCGAACATGGTGGTGGGCAGGCTGATGGCGGCCCCGGGCACGCCCAGGATGGCGGTATTTCCCAGATAGGCCACCAAGGTCATGTTGCCGGGCTGAGCCGGCAGGCCGTGGCTTATTATCTCCGCACCCAGGCTGCGTATGGCCGTGGGAGTGAGGTCGTCCGGATCCACGGACATGCCGCCGGTAAAGACGAGGAAATCTGCCCCCATGTCCAGATATTTTCTGGCGGCAGCCTCTATCATCTCCAGTTCGTCGTCGCAGATGCTGACTCCCAGGATCTCCGCCGGGTATTTGGCCATCTTGGAGCGCACCACCGGCTCAAATTTATCCTTGATACGGCCGCTGTAGATCTCGGAGCCGGTTATGATCACTCCCAGCTTCCGGGGCTTGTAAGGCCGCAGGTCCAGGAGCTTTTCATGGGCGCAGAGCTGTTCAGCCTTTATTATCTGCTCCTCCCGGGTGACCAGGGGCACTATGCGCATGGAGGCCAGGCGGGCTCCCTCCTCCACGGGAAAGTGGTCGGGAAGGGTGGAGATGGTTATATCGCCAATAGAGTTTATCTCCTCCAGCAGCCGGGTGTTCACCCGGAACATGCCCTGCCGGTCGGCAAAGAGCAGTACCTTACCCTCGGAGGGGCCGGTGTAGTGGGCTCCCTCCACCGGGGCCATGGCGGCCATGCGCAAAGCGCAGTCCTCCTCATGTATCTCCCCGGCGTTTTCCTCCCAGACAAAGACCGTGCGCTTGCCCAGATCCAGCAGCTTGGGGATATCTTCCTCGCTTATCACATGGCCCCGCTTGAAAGCGGCGCCTTTGAAGCCGTCACGCATGGCCGTGATGTCGTGGCATAGAGCCATACCCAGAGCATCTTCTACTTTTATTTTTTTCATCCTATCAATTCCTCTCCTGCTTGAAACCACTATTTGAGCAGTACGCATTTTTCCGGCGGCAGCCGGATATAAGTCTCCCCACAGCGCAGACTTTCCCAGACGCTTTTGTCCGTTTCCAGACCTACGGGGCTGCCGCTGCCATTAACGAACATTAGAGTGTAGGAAAAGCGATTTTCCGTCTCCGATACCAGGCGGCAGAAAAAGGCATTCTCCCCGGGGCCGAAGCACAGATCGTGCATCCTGATGCCCAGATACCGGGCGTCCCCTATATCCTCTGCGGTTTCCAGCTCCATGCCCCAGTCCAGGGCCAGGAGGCGGCGTTGGCCCAACTTCTTTATGGGCGAGATGTTTTTGCAGCCGGTGAGTATGGCGGCGGAGCGGGTAGCGGGTCTGGCAAAGACAGCCGTCTTTTCTCCGAAAGTCTCTATTCCACCTTCACTCATGACGGCTATCTTGTCCGAGAGGCGAAAGACCTCGTCCCGGTCATGGGAGACCAGGATGACCGTCCTGCCGAAGTCCCGGATGACCTCCGCTAGCTCCCGCTCCAGACGGAAGCGCAGGTGGCTGTCCAGGGCGGAGAAGGGCTCGTCCAGCAGCAGGATGTCCGGCCCTGAAACCAGGAGCCGGGCCAGGGCCGTGCGCTGCTGCTGTCCGCCGGAGAGCTGCCAAGGGTAGTGGGCGGAGAGCTCCGCAAGGCCGAAGCTGTCCATTATCTCCTGTATTTTCCTCTCTTTGGCGGCGGAATCTTTCTCCCGCCGCGCACCGGCCCGAATATTCTGGAGCACGGTCATATTGGGAAAGAGGGCATAGTTTTGAAACATGAGGCCGGTGCGCCGCTGCTGAGGGCTCAGGTCTATGTGCTTTTCCGAATCGAAAAGCACCCGCCCGTCTACCTCAATACGGCCCCGATCCGGCCTGACGATACCGGCGATGCATTTGAGAGTCATGCTCTTGCCGCAGCCGGAAGCCCCCAGCAGAGCCAGCACCTCGTCCCCGGCTTCCAGCTTTACTTTCAGGCGGAAATCTCCCAGGGTCTTTTCTATATCCGCATAAATGCTCATATCAGGCACCGGCCTTTCTCAGCGGACCGGTCTGCCGCTGCTTCTTCTCCAGCATGTTTACTGCCAGAAGCACCACAAAGGAAATGGCCAGGTTCACCAGCACCCAACGGAAGGCCCCGGCATCATCATTGGTGCGCCAGAGCTGATATACGGTGGTGGAGATGGTGGCGGTGCGGCCGGGGGTGTAACCGGCTATCATGCTTGTGGCGCCATATTCCCCCAGGGCCCGGGCAAAGGACAGGACGGTGCCTGCCAGTATACCCTGCTTGCAGTAGGGCATACGGATACGCCAGAATATGTAGGTGTTGGAAAGGCCGATGGACTGGGCCGAGTAGGCCAGAGTCTCATCAAAGGCTTCAAAGGCACCCCGGGCCGTGCGGTACATCAGAGGGAAGATGACCACAGTGGTGGCAAAGATGGCTGACCACCAGGTCATGGTGAGCTTGAGACCGAAGACCGAGAGGAACCAGGCTCCTATCAGCCGCTTGGGCCCCAGCAGGCGCAGCAGCAGATAGCCCACCACCGTTGGAGGCAGCACCAGAGGCAGGGTGAGTACCACGTCCAGCACACCTTTCAGAGCTCTGGGAGCCTTGGCAATATAGTAGGCGGAGAAGATGCCGGCGAAAAAAATTATCAACGTACTTATTCCGGCAATGCGCAGGGAGTTCCACAGGGGGAAAAGGTCCATATCATCGCCTCTTTATGGGGACTTTGATTTCACTGCAAATTGAGCGGGCATGTTGTCTGCCCGCTCAGGGAAGGTTATCTGTCTCAGCTAAGGGGGCTGAATCCCACCGACTCAAAGACGGCGGAGGCCTCTGCGCCCGTCAGGTACTCCAGGAAGGCCCTGGCCTCGGCCTCGTGCCGGGTGATGTTCAAGACTGCGGCGGGGTAGATTACCTGACCGCACATCTCGGCGGTGGCGGTGTCCACCACGGTGAGGCCGGCGGAATAGGCGTCGGTGCCGTAGATTATGCCGCAGTCAACGGAGGCCTCGGAAACCTGGGTGGTGACTTCCTTTACATTGGAGCCGTAGGTTATCACGCCTGCTGCCGCCAGTTCCTCCTCGCTCAGACCGTAATAGGCAAAGATCTTCTGGGTGTACTGGCCTACAGGCACGTCGGAGTTGCCCATGGCCAGCATGATGCTGCCGTCCTGAAGTCCGGCCACCATGTCGTCATAGGACTCTATACCGGCAGGATTCCCCTCAGGTACAGCCAGAGCCACTTTGTTCTCCAACAGGTCTATGCGGGTGCCCTGAAGCACATAGTCCTGGCCATTGTCATTGCCGCCCTCGGCATCCAGGGAGCCGTCCAGAGCATTCATCTGCTTGGGGGCCGCGGAGATAAAGATGTCGCAGTCTGCCCCCTCCTCTATCTGGGTTTGGAGAGTGCCGGAGGAGTCGAAGTTAAAGACCAGCTCCACATTGGGAGCCACCTCTTTATACATACCGGCTATCTCATTGAGAGTTTCGGTCATGGAGGCGGCGGCGAAGACGATGAGCTCCACGCTCTCGGCTTCGGCGGCCTCTTCAGCGGGAGTTTCGGCGGCATCCTGGGCAGGGGCTTCGGTGGCTGCGGGGGTCTCGGCCTGGCCGCAGCCGAACAGGCAGAAGACCAGGCTCAGACAGAGCAGCAGGGCAAGTGCTTTTTTCATTTTACTTCCTCCTTGAATTTTACTGTATAACCGGAGACAGGGACTGCCTCATCAGTACAGGGCCGGGGAAACCGATTTTTCAGGATATGTTAATCCCTTTGCGCCTTAAAGCAAGGTTTTGACGGCAACACATACGCCGATTAGTAAATGATTACTAATCGAGATTATAACAGTAAAGGGAGGAATTGACAATATGTTTTTGTATAATTTGTAAATCTTACATGAGTATGGGCATGAGATTCTATTCTCTGTTGCGCCTGGCCCTCAATTCAATGAGCTGTCCGGCGATGGATATGGCAATCTCAGCCGGAGTCTCGGCGTTTATCTCCAGGCCGATAGGGGAGGTGATGCGTTGGAAGTCGGAGTCTTCAAAGCCGTATTCCTCTTTAAGTTTCTGGTATACACCTGCCTTCTTGTGGCGGCTGCCGATGACCCCGATGTAGCAGGCGGGGCTTTTCAGTACCTGGGCCTGGATGACGGCGTCGAAGGCGTGCCCCCGGGTCATGACGCAGACATAGTCCTCGGGACCTATCTCTATATAGTCGTAGATATGCTGGAAGTCTATGAGCTTCACTTCCTCGGCGGAAGGGAAGAGGGCCTTGTCCGCAAAATCCGGCCTGTCGTCCATAGCTATGCAGCGAAAGCCCACGTGGCTGAGCACCGGCTCCAGCTCCTGGGCCTCATGGCCGCAGCCGAACACAAAGACCCGGCCGGAGGAATTTATCTGCTCCAGATAGAAGTCCTCCCCGTCCCGGCTCACCCGGCCGGGGCGGCGGCTGAAGCAGCTCTCCAGCCAGCTCGGAGCCTCCATGCCTATGAAGCCCTCCTGGCGGGTATACAGTCCCAGACGGCCATCTTTGGAGATCTCGGATACCAGCCACAGGTCCCGCCCTAGGGCAAAGAGCTCCTCGGCCTTTTGGGCAATGGCCAGGGTCTGGCTGTCATGGGCGGGGATATAGCTGAAAAAAACTTCCACGGCACCACCACAGATCATGCCCAGATCCTCAACGTCGTTTCTGGTGAGGGAGAAATCCTTTCTGTGGCAGGTCTTGTCCTTCAGCACCTGGGCGGCTATCTGCTCCGAGCGGTACTCCACGGCCCCACCGCCTATGGTGCCGCAGATGCGGCCCTGAGCTCCCACCAGCATACGTGCGCCGGCCCCTCTGGGAGCCGCCCCGGAGGAGGCAATGACAGTGACCAGCACCAGATCTTCCCCAGAATGGAGCCTACGGGCTATGGTTTTGAACATTTCTCTCATGGGATTACTTCCTTTCCGCATAAAGAATTTATTCTGTCTCTGAGTGCCTCCGCAGCTGCCCTGCGCCGGGCGTGAGCCTGCCGGGCCTGCTCGTCTCCGCATTTTGAAAGGCTGAGGTCAAAGCGCTCCTCTAGCCCTACACGCCGGGTACCGGAGATACATTTGTCGGCAATGGAGACAACTGCCGCCTCCAGGGGCACCTCCGGGGACTCGTGGTGCAACCGGATGATACCGGCCTGGGCTGGGTAGCCCAGAGTCTCCAGCCAGCGGGCCCCAAGCTCAGCGTGGCCCGGGCCGAGCCGGGCAATGTCATGGAGCAGGGCGGCGCTCTCTATGAGCTGCCGATTACTTTGCACCCCGGCAGACTCCAGCTCCACGGCTATTTCCAGAGCCAGCCCCGCCACGGCCTTGCAGTGCCCCTTTACCTCCTCCGGCAGTCCCGCCGCCTTTAGCAGGGCCAGGCAGGCCCGGCGGTCTAGGGAGGGCCTGGGCAGCAGGTTCAAACTGCCCAGGCGGAAAGTCCTGTCAAACTCCAACTCGGACCAGGTACCGTAGCTCTGGTACAGGGCGTCGGGGGACATGTCCGGAGCAAGGGAGCCGAGAAACAGACGGTTTACCGAGCGATGGGCTACTATGGCTATATCCCCGTCGCTGCTGTTCAGAGCTTCGACTACTGCGGCCGTGAATCTCTCCAGAGCGGCTCCGGCCTCCTCGGCCCCAGGCATGGGCAGTTCCCTGTCCCTGCCCCGGGCCATGTATAGCTCGGGCCATTGACGGCGTATCAGCTCAAAGCTCAGGCCGTCCCAGTCTCCGGCATACTGCTCGGCAAGACCGGGCAGGACGTGGATTTCCGGGGACAGGGACAGGGCTGTCTCCCGGGCCCTGGACAGGGGGCTGGAAAATACTGCGGAGACACGATCTCCCAGCTCCAGCCCAAGCAGACAGGCCTGAAGCCGACCCAATTGGCCAAGGGGCAGCTCGGAGCTGCCCAGGCATATATGCTCGCCTTCCGAGAAGTCCGGCCGACCGTGGCGTATAAGGTAGATTTTTCTCATCGGAAGACCCCGCCAAAGTGCTTGGAGTAGAGCTCGTTCGCCACTTCCCGCAGCTCATTTACATAGCTGTTGTAGCGACGGAGAAATTCTCTGCCGTCGTCGGTGAGGGAGCTCTGCCCCCCCTTTGCCCCTCCTTTGCTGCGCACTATCAGGGGGCGGTTGAGTTGGGACTCCAGAGTTTTGACTATGTTCCAACCGCTGGAGTAGGATAGCTGCATCCGCTGGCAGGCGCTGCGCACGGAGCCGGTCTCCTCCACCAGACCCAGCAGCATGGCTATCTTACTGTCGAAAAAGGGTTTTTCCCTGGCTAAGGACACATTGACCACTGGCCGTACCAGCTGGCTGTTGTGTATCTTCAGAAGGGTTTTGTAATCTTCTGGAGTGTCGGCGTCGTGAAGGATACCCGGGTCGGACACCGGCACCTGCTCCATGGCTGCCCCGCAGCGGGAGAGGGCCCCCTTCAATCCGTCTTCCCCGGAGTCGGCCAGGATAGTGCCTACCAGACTGACTGAGAGCATGATGGGATGTCCCGTCTCCCCGTTGAATACTGGGCAAGCCAGGGGAGCGGTGCTGTCCATAAGACTTTTCACTGTGGTACAGGTAAAAAGGGGGATGTCCACAGGGGTAAAAAGTATCCTGTCGCACTTGTCGCTCAGGTATTCCAGGCCGATCTTTGCCGAATCGAACATGTGGGTGGTGCTGTAGTTTTCGTTGCGCAGGAAGATTATGCCGCTGTTGTTTAGATGCCGTTCCAGAGACAGGGCGTTGTAGCCGGTGACCATGACTATCTTTTCCACCCCGGCCTGCTGGAAAGTAGCGACTATCCTCTGGGCAATGGATATGGAGCCTATGTTCAGCATGGGTTTGAAGTCACCCATTCTGGAGGACATTCCGGCGGCGACTATCAGGGCGCCAGTGCGCATCTCTCTCCCTCCTTGATCAGTACTGCCCCAGGGGAAATTCACGGGGCTTTTTTTCAAGTATATTACAACCCCGCCCTTTTTTCCACAGCAAAATGCCCGGCGGCTCCAATATATCCGTGCAGACTTGGACTTCATCTGAATCGCTCCCGGTGGAGCAGGGGTGAGGATTGGGGACTATACTGATAAAATTATTAAAAAACTGTGAATCGCTATCGGTGGACATTGACAGTTTTTATTATAAGCTATACAATTTGGACACCATACCGGGGGAAATTTCTGTGTGTTATATACAGAAGCCCGGGCGTAAAATTTTTCTATAAGGAGGAAAATAAATGAAGAAGTATCTGGCATTGCTGCTGGCTCTGCTGATGGCCATGTCCCTGTGCGCCTGCGGCAGCTCCCAGACCGCAGCCGAGGAGCCGGCCACAGAGGCGCCGGCAGCCGAGGCGCCTGCCGAAGACGATCTGGTGAGCTTGGCCCAGGCCGAGGGCGAGCTGGTGGTCTACGGCTCCTGCGAGGAGGAGTATCTGGCTGCCGCCTGCGCCAAGTTCGAGGAGCTCTACGGCATAAAGACCCAGTATCAGCGCCTGTCCACCGGTGAGGTCCAGGCCAAGATAGAGGAAGAAAACGGCAATCCCTCCGCCGACGTGTGGTTCGGCGGCACCACCGACCCCTACAACGTTGTGGCCGCCGAGGGCCTGCTGGAGCCCTATGAGGCCGAAAATGCCTCCCACCTGATGGGCGACATGTACCGCCATCCCGACGGCTGCTGGTACGGCATCTACAAGGGCATCCTGGGCTTCATGGTCAATAAGGACGAGCTGGAGCGCATGGAGCTGGAGGCTCCCCAGGATTGGCAGGATCTGCTCAAGCCCGAGTATGAAGGATTGATCTGGCTGTCCAACTACAACACCGCCGGCACCGCCAAGCTGGTCATCAACACCATGATCCAGAAGTACGGCCACGATGAGGGC
>ERZ827478.2102-NODE-2102-length-11165-cov-2.452925_pt1 | contig 11165 bp, 8 predicted proteins | sample MGYA00519705_ERZ827478 | MGnify/ENA primary metagenome ERZ827478 (study PRJEB31778, sample SAMEA3449318) | human gut metagenome | biome: human gut; feature: human-associated habitat; material: faeces | place: United Kingdom | collected 2010/2012 ... | reverse complement strand
CGTTTAGCTTATATTGTGGTCATTAGCAAAATTTCAAGATGTTTGCGCAACTATTTTTGGTAGTAATCCCAAAGCGGTGATCTATTTCACAAATTAATAATTAAGGGGTAAAAACCGACACTTAAAGTGATCCAGATTACGGTAGAAATCCTCAAGCAGCATATGATCTCGGGTATTCGGTCGATGCAGGGGATAATCGTCGGTCGAAAAACATTCGAAACCACATATATTCTGTGTGTTTAAAGCAAATCATTGGCAGCTTGAAAAAGAAGGTTCACATGTCAAACAACATTCGTATCGAAGAAGATCTGTTGGGTACCAGGGAAGTTCCAGCTGATGCCTACTATGGTGTTCACACTCTGAGAGCGATTGAAAACTTCTATATCAGCAACAACAAAATCAGTGATATTCCTGAATTTGTTCGCGGTATGGTAATGGTTAAAAAAGCCGCAGCTATGGCAAACAAAGAGCTGCAAACCATTCCTAAAAGTGTAGCGAATGCCATCATTGCCGCATGTGATGAAGTCCTGAACAACGGAAAATGCATGGATCAGTTCCCGGTAGACGTCTACCAGGGCGGCGCAGGTACTTCCGTAAACATGAACACCAACGAAGTGCTGGCCAATATCGGTCTGGAACTGATGGGTCACCAGAAAGGTGAATATCAGTACCTGAACCCGAACGACCATGTTAACAAATGTCAGTCCACTAACGACGCCTACCCGACCGGTTTCCGTATCGCAGTTTACTCTTCCCTGATTAAGCTGGTAGATGCGATTAACCAACTGCGTGAAGGCTTTGAACGTAAAGCTGTCGAATTCCAGGACATCCTGAAAATGGGTCGTACCCAGCTGCAGGACGCAGTACCGATGACCCTCGGTCAGGAATTCCGCGCTTTCAGCATCCTGCTGAAAGAAGAAGTGAAAAATATCCAACGTACCGCTGAGCTGCTGCTGGAAGTTAACCTTGGCGCAACAGCAATCGGTACTGGTCTGAACACGCCGAAAGAGTACTCTCCGCTGGCAGTGAAAAAACTGGCTGAAGTCACTGGCTTCCCATGCGTACCGGCTGAAGACCTGATCGAAGCGACCTCTGACTGCGGCGCTTATGTTATGGTTCACGGCGCGCTGAAACGCCTGGCTGTGAAGATGTCCAAAATCTGTAACGACCTGCGCTTGCTCTCTTCTGGCCCACGTGCCGGCCTGAACGAGATCAACCTGCCGGAACTGCAGGCGGGCTCTTCCATCATGCCAGCTAAAGTAAACCCGGTTGTTCCGGAAGTGGTTAACCAGGTATGCTTCAAAGTCATCGGTAACGACACCACTGTTACCATGGCAGCAGAAGCAGGTCAGCTGCAGTTGAACGTTATGGAGCCGGTCATTGGCCAGGCTATGTTCGAATCCGTTCACATTCTGACCAACGCTTGCTACAACCTGCTGGAAAAATGCATTAACGGCATCACTGCTAACAAAGAAGTGTGCGAAGGTTACGTTTACAACTCTATCGGTATCGTTACTTACCTGAACCCGTTCATCGGTCACCACAACGGTGACATCGTGGGTAAAATCTGTGCCGAAACCGGTAAGAGTGTACGTGAAGTCGTTCTGGAACGCGGTCTGTTGACTGAAGCGGAACTTGACGATATTTTCTCCGTACAGAATCTGATGCACCCGGCTTACAAAGCAAAACGCTATACTGATGAAAGCGAACAGTAATCGTACAGGGTAGTACAAATAGAGAAGGCACGTCAGATGACGTGCCTTTTTTCTTGTGAGCAGTAACTTAAAAATAACAATCTAATATCAACTTGTTAAAAAACAAGGAAGGCTAATATGCTAGTTGTAGAACTCATCATAGTTTTGCTGGCGATCTTCTTGGGCGCCAGATTGGGGGGAATAGGTATTGGTTTTGCAGGCGGACTGGGGGTGCTGGTTCTTGCCGCTATTGGCGTTAAACCCGGTAACATCCCGTTCGATGTCATTTCCATTATCATGGCGGTTATCGCCGCTATTTCTGCCATGCAGGTTGCTGGCGGTCTGGACTATCTGGTTCATCAGACAGAAAAGCTGCTGCGCCGTAACCCGAAATACATCACGATCCTCGCGCCGATCGTGACCTATTTCCTGACAATCTTTGCTGGTACTGGCAACATCTCTCTGGCGACACTGCCAGTTATCGCTGAAGTTGCGAAGGAACAAGGCGTTAAACCTTGCCGTCCGCTGTCTACTGCAGTGGTATCCGCGCAGATTGCGATCACCGCATCGCCAATCTCAGCAGCAGTGGTTTACATGTCTTCCGTAATGGAAGGTCATGGCATCAGCTACCTCCATCTGCTCTCCGTGGTCATCCCGTCCACCCTGCTGGCGGTTCTGGTGATGTCCTTCCTGGTCACTATGCTGTTCAACTCCAAACTCTCTGACGATCCGATTTATCGCAAGCGTCTGGAAGAAGGCCTGGTTGAACTGCGCGGTGAAAAGCAGATTGAAATCAAATCCGGTGCAAAAACGTCCGTCTGGCTATTCCTGCTGGGCGTAGTTGGCGTGGTTATCTATGCAATCATCAACAGCCCAAGCATGGGTCTGGTTGAAAAACCGCTGATGAACACCACCAACGCAATCCTGATCATCATGCTCAGCGTTGCAACTCTGACCACAGTTATCTGTAAAGTCGATACCGACAACATTCTCAACTCCAGCACCTTCAAAGCAGGTATGAGCGCCTGTATTTGTATCCTGGGTGTTGCGTGGCTGGGCGATACTTTCGTTTCCAACAACATCGACTGGATCAAAGATACCGCTGGTGAAGTGATTCAGGGTCATCCGTGGCTGCTGGCCGTCATCTTCTTCTTTGCTTCTGCTCTGCTGTACTCTCAGGCTGCAACCGCAAAAGCACTGATGCCGATGGCTCTGGCACTGAACGTTTCTCCTCTGACCGCTGTTGCTTCTTTCGCTGCGGTGTCTGGTCTGTTCATTCTGCCGACCTACCCGACGCTGGTTGCTGCGGTACAGATGGATGACACGGGTACTACCCGTATCGGTAAATTCGTCTTCAACCATCCGTTCTTCATCCCGGGTACTCTGGGTGTTGCCCTGGCCGTTTGCTTCGGCTTCGTGCTGGGTAGCTTCATGCTGTAATGACCAATCGCGGGGCTTCAGGCCCCGCTTTCTTTCCCGCCGACTAACATCCTTCCCCCGTCCGTTGTATAGTGACCTCTCTCTTGCGGTTCCATCTGTTCTTGCGAGGTGTTTATGCTTGATGAAAAAAGTTCGAATACCGCGTCTGTCGTGGTGCTATGTACGGCACCGGATGAAGCGACAGCCCAGGATTTAGCCGCCAAAGTGCTGGCGGAAAAACTGGCGGCCTGCGCGACCTTGATCCCCGGCGCTACCTCTCTCTATTACTGGGAAGGTAAGCTGGAGCAAGAATACGAAGTGCAGATGATTTTAAAAACTACCGTATCTCACCAGCAGGCACTGCTGGAATGCCTGAAGTCTCATCATCCATATCAAACCCCGGAACTTCTGGTTTTACCTGTTACACACGGAGACACAGATTACCTCTCATGGCTCAACGCATCTTTACGCTGATCCTGCTACTTTGCAGCACTTCCGTTTTTGCCGGATTATTCGACGCGCCGGGACGTTCACAATTTGTCCCCGCAGATCAAGCCTTTGCTTTTGATTTTCAGCAAAACCAACATGACCTTAATCTGACCTGGCAGATCAAAGACGGTTACTACCTCTACCGTAAACAGATCCGCATTACGCCGGAACACGCGAAAATTGCCGACGTACAGCTGCCGCAAGGCGTCTGGCATGAAGATGAGTTTTACGGCAAAAGCGAGATTTACCGCGATCGGCTGACGCTTCCCGTCACCATCAACCAGGCGAGTGCGGGAGCGACGTTAACTATCACCTACCAGGGCTGTGCTGATGCCGGTTTCTGTTATCCGCCAGAAACCAAAACCGTTCCGTTAAGCGAAGTGGTCGCCAACAACGCAGCGTCACAGCCTGTGTCTGTTCCGCAGCAAGAGCAGCCCACCGCGCAATTGCCCTTTTCCGCGCTCTGGGCGTTGTTGATCGGTATTGGTATCGCCTTTACGCCATGCGTGCTGCCAATGTACCCACTGATTTCTGGTATCGTGCTGGGCGGTAAACAGCGGCTCTCCACTGCCAGAGCATTGTTGCTGACCTTTATTTATGTGCAGGGGATGGCGCTGACTTACACGGCACTGGGTCTGGTGGTTGCCGCCGCAGGGTTACAGTTCCAGGCGGCGCTACAGCACCCATACGTGCTCATTGGCCTCGCTATCGTCTTTACCTTGCTGGCGATGTCAATGTTTGGCTTGTTTACTCTGCAACTCCCCTCTTCGCTGCAAACACGTCTCACGCTGATGAGCAATCGCCAACAGGGCGGCTCACCTGGCGGTGTGTTTATTATGGGGGCGATTGCCGGACTGATCTGTTCACCATGCACCACCGCACCGCTTAGCGCGATTCTGCTGTATATCGCCCAAAGCGGGAACATGTGGCTGGGCGGCGGCACGCTTTATCTCTATGCGTTGGGCATGGGCCTGCCGCTGATGCTAATAACCGTCTTTGGTAACCGCCTGCTGCCGAAAAGCGGCCCGTGGATGGAACAAGTCAAAACCGCGTTTGGTTTTGTGATCCTCGCACTGCCGGTCTTCCTGCTGGAGCGAGTGATTGGTGATATATGGGGATTACGCTTGTGGTCGGCGCTTGGTGTCGCATTCTTTGGCTGGGCCTTTATCACCAGCCTACAGGCCAAACGCGGCTGGATGCGCGTGGTGCAAATAATCCTGCTGGCAGCGGCATTGGTTAGCGTGCGCCCACTTCAGGATTGGGCATTTGGTGCGACGCATACCGCGCAAACTCAGACGCATCTCAACTTTACACAAATCAAAACGGTAGATGAGTTAAATCAGGCGCTCGTTGAAGCCAAAGGCAAACCAGTGATGTTAGATCTCTATGCCGACTGGTGCGTCGCCTGTAAAGAGTTTGAGAAATACACCTTCAGCGACCCGCAGGTGCAAAAAGCGTTAGCAGATACGGTCTTACTTCAGGCCAACGTCACTGCCAACGACGCACAAGATGTGGCGCTGTTAAAGCATCTTAATGTCCTTGGCCTACCGACAATTCTCTTTTTTGACGGACAAGGCCAAGAGCATCCACAAGCACGCGTCACGGGCTTTATGGATGCTGAAACCTTCAGCGCACATTTGCGCGATCGCCAACCGTGAACGACACTTGCAGTGGGAAAGACGGAGGAAAATAGCGTGCAACGTGAAGATGTACTGGGAGAAGCCCTGAAATTATTAGAATTACAAGGGATTGCCAACACCACGCTGGAGATGGTTGCTGAACGTGTGGATTATCCACTGGACGAGCTACGCCGCTTCTGGCCAGAATCCTCTACGATGCGCTGCGTTATCTTAGCCAACAGATAGATGTCTGGCGTCGTCAGCTGATGCTGGACGAAACGCAAACCGCCGAACAAAAGTTGCTGGCACGTTATCAGGCGTTATCGGAGTGCGTTAAAAACAACCGCTATCCGGGCTGTCTGTTTATCGCTGCCTGTACGTTTTATCCCGATCCTGGCCACCCTATTCATCAACTGGCCGATCAGCAAAAAAGCGCGGCCTACGATTTCACCCACGAACTGTTAACCACACTGGAAGTTGACGATCCGGCGATGGTAGCAAAGCAGATGGAACTGGTGCTGGAAGGCTGTTTAAGCCGAATGCTGGTGAATCGCAGCCAGGCGGATGTCGACACCGCACATCGGCTGGCGGAAGATATCCTGCGCTTCGCCCGCTGCCGTCAGGGTGGTGCACTGACCTGACAGAAACACAGAAAAGAAGCGATTTGCCGCAATCTTAAGCAGTTGAATCGCTTTTACTGAAATTAGGTTGACGAGATGTGCAGATTACGGTTTAATGCGCCCCGTTGCCCGGATAGCTCAGTCGGTAGAGCAGGGGATTGAAAATCCCCGTGTCCTTGGTTCGATTCCGAGTCCGGGCACCAAATTCATATAAACGGACCTCCACGGAGGTCCGTTTTTCGTTTCAGGACGCCACAATTTAAGCGTTCTGCCTAAAAATCATTTCTACCGAACTCAACCAGATTCTCCCCACATCACCAGCAATTTGCGGGCATATCCCAATTCGGGGAAATGTGTTCCTGAGCTATAGCACTGACTGACGTGAAATGTCGTGCGGCCCCGTGATGCTGTTGAACGTCAAATGACGTCATCAGGAGCGTAACGCATCCATAAAGCACAACATCGGGCAGAACGCCGACTGATAAGATTTTCTGAATGAGAACAAAGAGAAATGTATCAGTCCGCTTGCTCATGCAAAGACTAACAATCCATTAAAATAGTAAGCGCTCCGGGCAATTTTCCATGGATTATTTTCTGAACATTTTTCTTTGGCAAAGATGATGAATTTTGATGGTAAGGAATATTACTTCTGGTTCTCAGTAAAATCCTTTCGTAATACTATGTGATCAAGAAGTTTATGGCTGGTAAAAATAACGTCTTGCATTCACCAATAATATGTAAATAAACCCATCTATAGATGGAAAAAATAGGTTATGGCAATTATCATTGCATCATTCCCTTTTCGAATGAGTTTCTATTATGCAACAACCTGTAGTTCGCGTTGGCGAATGGCTTGTTACTCCGTCCATAAACCAAATTAGCCGCAATGGGCGTCAACTTACCCTTGAGCCGAGATTAATCGATCTTCTGGTTTTCTTTGCTCAACACAGTGGCGAAGTACTTAGCAGGGATGAACTTATCGATAATGTCTGGAAGAGAAGTATTGTCACCAATCACGTTGTGACGCAGAGTATCTCAGAACTACGTAAGTCATTAAAAGATAATGATGAAGATAGTCCTGTCTATATCGCTACTGTACCAAAGCGCGGCTATAAATTAATGGTGCCGGTTATCTGGTACAGCGAAGAAGAGGGAGAGGAAATAATGCTATCTTCGCCTCCCCCTATACCAGAGGCGGTTCCTGACACAGCTTCTCCCTCCCACAGTCTTAACATTCAAAACACCGCAACACCACCTGAACAATCCCCTGTTAAAAGCAAACGATTCACTACCTTTTGGGTATGGTTTTTTTTCCTGTTGTCGTTAGGTATCTGTGTAGCACTGGTAGCGTTTTCAAGTCTTGATACACGTCTTCCTATGAGCAAATCGCGTATTTTGCTCAATCCACGCGATATTGACATTAATATGGTAAATAAAAGTTGTAACAGCTGGAGTTCCCCGTATCAGCTCTCTTACGCGATAGGCGTGGGTGATTTGGTGGCGACATCACTTAACACCTTCTCCACCTTTATGGTGCATGACAAAATCAACTACAACATTGATGAACCGAGCAGTTCCGGTAAAACATTATCTATTGCGTTTGTTAATCAGCGCCAATACCGTGCTCAACAATGCTTTATGTCGGTAAAATTGGTAGACAATGCAGATGGTTCAACCATGCTGGATAAACGTTATGTCATCACTAACGGTAATCAGCTGGCGATTCAAAATGATTTACTGGAGAGTTTATCAAAAGCGTTAAACCAACCGTGGCCACAACGAATGCAGGAGATGCTCCAGCAAATTTTGCCCCATCGTGGTGCGTTATTAACTAATTTTTATCAGGCACATGATTATTTACTGCATGGCGATGATAAATCATTGAACCGTGCCAGTGAATTATTAGGTGAGATTGTTCAATCATCCCCAGAATTTACCTACGCGAGAGCAGAAAAAGCATTAGTTGATATCGTGCGCCATTCTCAACATCCTTTAGACGAAAAACAATTAGCAGCACTGAACACAGAAATAGATAACATTGTTACACTGCCGGAATTGAATAACCTGTCCATTATATATCAAATAAAAGCGGTCAGTGCTCTGGTAAAAGGTAAAACAGATGAGTCTTACCAGGCGATAAATACTGGCATTGATCTTGAAATGTCCTGGCTAAATTATGTGTTGCTTGGCAAGGTTTATGAAATGAAGGGGATGAACCGGGAAGCAGCTGATGCATATCTCACCGCCTTTAATTTACGCCCAGGGGCAAACACCCTTTACTGGATTGAAAATGGTATATTCCAGACTTCTGTTCCTTATGTTGTACCTTATCTCGACAAATTTCTCGCTTCAGAATAAGTAACTCCCGGGTTGATTTATGCTCGGCAATATTTGTTGTTGAGTTTTTGTATGTTCCTGTTGGTATAATATGTTGCGGCAATTTATTTGCCGCATAATTTTTATTACATAAATTTAACCAGAAAATGTCCCGCAATCCATTGTAAACATTGAATGTTTATCTTTTCATGATATCAACTTGCGATCCTGATGTGTTAATAAAAAACCTCAAGTTCTCACTTACAGAAACTTTTGTGTTATTTCACCTAATCTTTAGGATTAATCCTTTTTTCGTGAGTATTCTTAGCGCCAGTTTGGTCTGGTCAGGAAATAGTTATACATCATGACCCGGACTCCAAATTCAAAAATGAAATTAGGAGAAGAGCATGAGTTCTGCCAAGAAGATCGGGCTATTTGCCTGTACCGGTGTTGTTGCCGGTAATATGATGGGGAGCGGTATTGCATTATTACCTGCGAACCTAGCAAGTATCGGTGGTATTGCTATCTGGGGTTGGATTATCTCTATTATTGGTGCAATGTCGCTGGCGTATGTATATGCCCGACTGGCAACAAAAAACCCGCAACAAGGTGGCCCAATTGCTTATGCCGGAGAAATTTCTCCTGCATTTGGTTTTCAGACAGGTGTTCTTTATTACCATGCTAACTGGATTGGTAACCTGGCGATTGGTATTACCGCTGTATCTTATCTTTCCACCTTCTTCCCAGTATTAAATGATCCTGTTCCGGCGGGTATCGCCTGTATTGCTATCGTCTGGGTATTTACCTTTGTAAATATGCTCGGCGGTACCTGGGTAAGCCGTTTAACCACTATTGGTCTGGTGCTGGTTCTTATTCCTGTGGTGATGACTGCTATTGTTGGCTGGCATTGGTTTGATGCGGCAACTTATGCAGCTAACTGGAATACTGCGGATACCACTGATGGTCATGCGATCATTAAAAGTATTCTGCTCTGCCTGTGGGCCTTCGTGGGTGTTGAATCCGCAGCAGTAAGTACTGGTATGGTTAAAAACCCGAAACGTACTGTTCCGCTGGCAACCATGCTGGGTACTGGTTTAGCAGGTATTGTTTATATCGCTGCGACTCAGGTGCTTTCCGGTATGTATCCGTCTTCTGTAATGGCGGCTTCCGGTGCTCCGTTTGCAATCAGTGCTTCAACTATCCTCGGTAACTGGGCTGCGCCACTGGTTTCTGCATTCACCGCCTTTGCGTGCCTGACTTCTCTGGGCTCCTGGATGATGTTGGTAGGCCAGGCAGGTGTACGTGCCGCTAACGACGGTAACTTCCCGAAAGTTTATGGTGAAGTCGACAGCAACGGTATTCCAAAAAAAGGTCTGCTGCTGGCTGCAGTGAAAATGACTGCCCTGATGATCCTCATCACTCTGATGAACTCTGCCGGTGGTAAAGCATCTGACCTGTTCGGTGAACTGACCGGTATCGCAGTACTGCTGACTATGCTGCCGTACTTCTACTCTTGCGTTGACCTGATTCGTTTTGAAGGCGTTAACATCCGCAACTTTGTCAGCCTGATCTGCTCTGTACTGGGTTGCGTGTTCTGCTTCATCGCGCTGATGGGCGCAAGCTCCTTCGAGCTGGCAGGTACCTTCATCGTCAGCCTGATTATCCTGATGTTCTACGCTCGCAAAATGCACGAGCGCCAGAGCCACTCAATGGATAACCACACAGCGTCTAACGCACATTAATTAAAAGTATTTTCCGAGGCTCCTCCTTTCATTTTGTCCCATGTGTTGGGAGGGGCCTTTTTTACCTGGAGATATGACTATGAACGTTATTGCAATATTGAATCACATGGGGGTTTATTTTAAAGAAGAACCCATCCGTGAACTTCATCGCGCGCTTGAACGTCTGAACTTCCAGATTGTTTACCCGAACGACCGTGACGACTTATTAAAACTGATCGAAAACAATGCGCGTCTGTGCGGCGTTATTTTTGACTGGGATAAATATAATCTCGAGCTGTGCGAAGAAATTAGCAAAATGAACGAGAACCTGCCGTTGTACGCGTTCGCTAATACGTATTCCACTCTCGATGTAAGCCTGAATGACCTGCGTTTACAGATTAGCTTCTTTGAATATGCGCTGGGTGCTGCTGAAGATATTGCTAACAAGATCAAGCAGACCACTGACGAATATATCAACACTATTCTGCCTCCGCTGACCAAAGCACTGTTTAAATATGTTCGTGAAGGTAAATATACTTTCTGTACTCCTGGTCACATGGGCGGTACTGCATTCCAGAAAAGCCCGGTAGGTAGCCTGTTCTATGATTTCTTTGGTCCGAACACCATGAAATCTGATATTTCCATTTCAGTATCTGAACTGGGTTCTCTGCTGGATCACAGTGGTCCACACAAAGAAGCAGAACAGTATATCGCTCGCGTCTTTAACGCAGACCGCAGCTACATGGTGACCAACGGTACTTCCACTGCGAACAAAATTGTTGGTATGTACTCTGCTCCGGCAGGCAGCACCATTCTGATTGACCGTAACTGCCACAAATCGCTGACCCACCTGATGATGATGAGCGATGTTACGCCAATCTATTTCCGCCCGACCCGTAACGCTTACGGTATTCTTGGTGGTATCCCACAGAGTGAATTCCAGCACGCTACCATTGCTAAGCGCGTGAAAGAAACACCAAACGCAACCTGGCCGGTACATGCTGTAATTACCAACTCTACCTATGATGGTCTGCTGTACAACACCGACTTCATCAAGAAAACACTGGATGTGAAATCCATCCACTTTGACTCCGCGTGGGTGCCTTACACCAACTTCTCACCGATTTACGAAGGTAAATGCGGTATGAGCGGTGCCCGTGTAGAAGGGAAAGTGATTTACGAAACCCAGTCTACTCACAAACTGCTGGCGGCGTTCTCTCAGGCTTCCATGATCCACGTTAAAGGTGACGTAAACGAAGAAACCTTTAACGAAGCCTACATGATGCA
>ERZ827478.2101-NODE-2101-length-11165-cov-3.728893_pt1 | contig 11165 bp, 9 predicted proteins | sample MGYA00519705_ERZ827478 | MGnify/ENA primary metagenome ERZ827478 (study PRJEB31778, sample SAMEA3449318) | human gut metagenome | biome: human gut; feature: human-associated habitat; material: faeces | place: United Kingdom | collected 2010/2012 ... | reverse complement strand
GGCCTTGTCAAGACGGAAGGAGGGAATGCCCATGGTGAGCATGCCGCCCAGCATCTGCTCCTTTTCATAGACGGTGACAGGGTAACCCTTCACAGCCAGGTAGTAGGCGCAGCTGAGGCCGGCAGGGCCTGCGCCGATGACGGCTATCTTTTCGGGATAGGGCTGACCGGTCTGGTTGAGCATCTTGGGAACAAAGCGGGTCTCGGCATTGAGGTCTTTTTCGGCGATGAACTTTTTGATATCGTCAATGGCAACGGAGGAGTCAACGATTCCGCGGGAGCAGGCCTCTTCACAGGCCTTGTTGCAGATGCGGCCGCAGACGGCAGGGAAGGGGTTCTCCTTCTTTATCAGCTCCAGAGCCTCAGTGTAGCGGCCTTCAGAGGCAAGCTTTATGTAGCCCTGGACGGGAATATGGGCGGGACAGACTGCCTTACAGGGGGAAGTACCGCTCTCCATGACATCGCTGCGGTTGGTGCGGTATTCCACATTGTAGCTCCTCTTATCCCAGGGAATGGCCCGGTCGGAATCGTAGGCGTCGGAGATGTGGGGGTTGTTGACACAGGTCTTCTGGCCCAACTTCAAAGCGTTGGTCTGGCAGTTTTCAACACACTGGCCGCAGGCCACGCACTTTTCCTTGTCCACTCTTGCCACAAAGTTGGAGCGGATGGCATTCTTGGAACGGAACATCTCAGCTATACGCAGAGCAAAGCAGGAGCAGCCGCAGCAGTTGCATATGGCAGTGGTTCCTTCAAAACCGTCGGTCTGATTTATTTCATGTACAAGTCCGTTATCCTCAGCACGTTTGAGTATCTCATAAGCTTCTTCCTTGCTGACAAGGCGGTGGGCGCCAACCTTGGAGAAATTGATTGCGTTATCGTTGAGGTACATGCACATATCCTCTTCCAGATGGCCGCAGCCCTCACCCATGAGGCGGCGGGTACGGCGGCAGGAGCAGGGGCCCACGGATATGGCAGTGGCTTTTTCTATCAGAGTAGCGATTTCATCATAGGAAGCGGTGCGGGAATTGTTTTCCACGGCGCTCATGACAGGCATGACGCGCATGAAGCTCATGCCCTGCTTGCCGGAGTTAAGAGTGGGCACAAGAACTTCCAGGCGCTTGCGGGTGTATTCCTCGAAGCAGCAGCCCAGATCAGGATACTTGTCGCACTGTTCCCGGTTGGAAAGTACACCTTCCATTATACCGGGTACCCATATGGGATAGTAGTAGCACAGTTCACCGTTTATGGTGCGGGTCCTGACGATGCCTGTAACTACCAGCTTATCCAGCTGCTGCTGTACAAAATTTATATCCTTCTTGCAGCGCCGGGCAATCTCTGCAGCGGAACGGTTAGTTTCCAGGCGCATGTGCATCATGACATCGCACATATCGTCATCCACTATAGGGGCGAGAATACGGTACTCACTGTCCTTGTAAGTGATGCCGGTGTAGGTCATACTTTCAAGACTGATCTTGGTGGCAAGCTTTAGTATGTTCGGTCTGTTTGCCATTGTGTTTTCCTCCTGTAAGTTATAGAAGATTTCTGAATCAGAACACAAAATACGGTATGTTAAGTATACAACAAAGAAAAAATCTTAGCAATAAACAATTAGTTGGATATGTACAAAACAATGAGCTCTTGATTTTTAATTTTATGCAAATTATAATTGTGTCATACCAATAATACCGCTTGAGAGGGCAAACAGACAATGAATAATAATGGTATAGAAATAGAGCGTAAGTTTCTTATACGAAGGCCAGAGAGAAACTGGCTGGAGAATGCAGCAGATGGCTCAGACATTTTGCAGACCTATCTGAAAAAAACAAAAAACGGCTTTAGCAGCCGGGTGCGGCGGCGCAGCGGAAAAAACGGAACCGTATATACCCACACGGAAAAGAGACATATAAGCCCGATAAGACGGGAAGAATATGAACGGGAGATAAGTGAGAAGGAGTATAAAGAACTTCTTCTGTTCTCCGACCCAAAGCGCAGGGCTATTGAAAAACGCAGGTATGTGCTCATGTATAAGGGACAGTGCTTTGAAATAGATATATACCCTTTCTGGAAAGATCGCGCCGTCATGGAAATCGAGCTGGAGAACGAAAACCAGGCTGCGGATTTTCCGCCGGAGATAGAGATAATAAAAGAAGTCACGGAGGACAGGCGTTATACCAATTCTTCAATGGCCTTGAATATACCCTTTGACCCCATAGACTAATGGAACAATTTGCCTATTGCATACGTCAATTAGCCGTCACTTAAAATTGACAGTCGTTTATTGAAGAAAGGACGATGTGAAGATGAAAAAGATATTTTCTCTGTTGCTGGCAGGAGTCATGATAATTGGCCTTGCCGGATGTGAACAGCTGAGCAATGTGGAACTTCCTCCTCTGCCCACGGTGACACCGGAGACGGCGGAGCAGAGCCCCAGTCCCAGTCCTACGGTGGAGCCTACGGAAGAGCCGGTGCAGGAGACTGCCGGGACTGTGACCGTGAACGTAAAGCGTACCGTTCAGCAGGACTATGACCCGCAGAACGGCACGGAGCTGATACTGACTTTCTCCTATGATACACCTGTGGTATATATAGAAGGCGGGGATGATGTGGCTGCCGCAATAAATGAGCGCATTGCCCATTTTGACGAAGCCTACTATACCGGCAATGACTACGGCGACGGTCAGGGGACGGGATACAACAACATGCTCACCATGGCCGAGGACAACTATCGTATGATTATTGAGACGGGTACGGAAGGAGTTCCAATGGAGCTGTCCTCCGATCGCAGCGTTTCCGTGCCCCGCATTGACTCCCAGGTGCTGACCCTGCTGTATAACGACTATATGTATACCGGAGGAGCCCATGGCAGCTCTGTAGACAGGGGCTACTGCTTTGACCTCAGTGACGGACATCTGCTTACTCTCCAGGAGCTGAGCGGCGACTATGAGACCCTGTCAGCCTTCCTGCTGGACTACATGGTGCAGCTGGTGGAGAGCGATGAGGAGCTGGCTCAGCGCATAGATATGAGCTTTGTCCCGGAGGGCAGCGGCTATGCCGAAATGTTGTCCCCTCTGATCCGGGAAGGTTCCTGGTATTTTGATGACCAGGGTATGGTGATTTTCTCCGATGTGTATGAAATAGGGAGCTACGCTGCCGGCTCCATCCGGTTTGTTATCCCCTATGATGCTCTGGCAGGACACATCGACGAAAAGTGGATTCCTGCCCCGGCGGAGGGCAGCGGCAGCATTGAGCTTGTCAAGGCCGAGGACATGGTGGACGGCAGTACTCCCATCATCGATAAGCTGGTGGTGGACCAGGAGGGAGCCGAGTTCTATCTGGTGGCCCGGGGCAGTATAAGCAATGTGGCCGTGACCGAGGGCGACTATGCAGATAAGTTCTATCCCTCATCCACCCTCTGGAGCTGCAGTTCCATGACGGAGGAGGCTCTTCAGACCCTGTGCACCCTGCCCGAGGGAATGCCTGAGATACAGATAAGCTACCGGGATGCCGAGGGGCAGCACCAGTTCTACCTGAGTATCGGAGAGGACGGCGCCCCTGTGCTCACCGACACCGTGGAGGCCGTGGGCTGAGAAATAGTATACCGACCTGGGGAGCACAGCCTCCCCAGGTTTTTTCAGAAAAATAAGGAAAAATGCGATAAAAACGTTGACAAGCAGTCGCCTGTGTGGTATCCTATTCAAGCCGCATTGAAGGGGTATGCAAGCCGAGGCCCGACCTCCACCCCCAGAGCGAGTCCTGAAGAGAGGGAGGAAAAAATCATGAAGCATGCTGTTATCGTTACCGGCGGCAAGCAGTACCGTGTGGCAGAGGGCGACGTTATATTCGTTGAGAAGCTGGATGTCGCTGCCGGCGAGACTGTTAAGTTCGACCAGGTTCTGGCTGTTGTGGACGGTGAGACTGCCAAGTTCGGCGCACCTGTCATCGAAGGCGCCAGCGTAACTGCCAACGTCGTCAAGACCGGCAAGAGCGCCAAGATCCGCGTCTACAAGATGAAGCCTAAAAAGGGCTACCGCAGAACTCAGGGCCACAGACAGCCCTATACCAAGGTTCAGATCGAAGCTATCAATGCATAATTTATTCCGCAACTGATTATGACTTATGGAGGTGTAAGCTAAATGGCACATAAAAAAGGTATGGGTTCTACCAAGAACGGCCGCGACAGTGAGTCTAAGCGTCTTGGTGCCAAGAGAGCCGATGGACAGTTTGTCCTGGCCGGCAACATCCTTGTCAGACAGCGCGGAACCAAGATCCACCCGGGCACCAATGTGGGCAAGGGTAAGGACGACACTCTGTTCGCCCTCGTGGACGGCACCGTGAAGTTCGAGCGCATGGGCAAGGACCGCAAGAAGGTCTCTGTTTACGAAGAAATCGCTCAGTAATTGACCATCAAGGCCGGACAAGCAGTCCGGCCTTTTTCTTATTATCTCTTTCATCTGTAAAAGGAGGAGAACAATGGCAGCATCTTTTGTGGATAAGGCCCGCATCAGTATCCACGCCGGCAAGGGCGGGGACGGAGCCGTGGCCTTTCATAGAGAAAAATATGTGGCCGCAGGCGGTCCGGACGGCGGCGACGGCGGCCGTGGCGGCAATGTGGTCTTTGTTGTAGACGACAATATGTCCACTCTGATGGACTTCAGATATAAGCGCAAATACGTGGCGGGCAACGGGGCCAACGGCCAGGGCAAGCGCTGCTATGGCAAGGACGGGGAGACCCTGTATATAAAGGTGCCCCGAGGCACCATTATCAGGGACACCGAGACCGGGGCCATCATGCACGACATGTCCACCGGGGAGGACTGGCTGGCTGCGAAGGGCGGCCGTGGCGGCTGGGGGAACATGCATTTTGCCACTCCCACCCGTCAGGTACCCCGCTTTGCAAAGCCGGGCCTGCCGGGGGAGAGCCACGACATCACCCTGGAGCTGAAGCTTTTGGCGGATATTGGCCTGGTGGGCTTTCCCAACGTGGGTAAATCCACTCTCCTCAGCGTGGTGAGCAAGGCCCATCCCAAGATAGCAAACTACCACTTCACCACCCTGTACCCCAACCTGGGTGTGGTATATGTGGATGAGGGTGTATCCTTTGTCATGGCTGATATCCCGGGGATAATAGAGGGAGCTGCCGAGGGGGCGGGGCTGGGCCACGACTTCCTGCGACACATCGACCGCTGCCGTCTGCTCATTCATCTGGTGGACGTGTCCGGCAGCGAGGGCCGGGACCCGGTGGAGGACTTTGAGGCCATAAACGCTGAGCTGAAGCAGTACAGCCCGGAGCTGGCGGATAGACCCCAGATAGTGGCCGCCAACAAGTGCGACCTGCTCTATGGTGACCGGGAGAATATAGAGCGCCTGAAGGCCCATGTGGAAGCGCAGGGCTACAGTTTCTTTGAGCTCAGCGCCGTGACCCACGAGGGGACCCGGGAACTGGTGAAGGAGTGCGCCCGGCGCCTCCACGAGCTGCCCCCCATAGCCAGCTATGAGGCGGACTATGTGCCCCCGGAGCCGGTGGTGGATACCTCTGGGGAGCTGAACATCCAGCAGTTCGACGACATGTGGATAGTGGAGGGCCCCTGGCTCCAGCGCCTGGTGGCCACGGTGAACTTCTCCGATTATGAGAGCCGCATGTATTTCGACCGGGTGCTCCGGGAGGCGGGCGTCTTCCAGCGCATGGAGGAGATGGGTGTTAAGGACGGGGACACCGTGAGCATGTACGATCTGATGTTCGAGTATAAGGACTGATGGAAAAGCGGGACTACGAGCGGCTCTGCCGCCTTATAAAGATACTGATTGCCCTGACTTTGGCCTTTATTTGGGTCAACTCCCTCATGCCTCGGGCGGAGTCCCAGGCTATGAGCCAGGGACTGCTGGAGCGTATGGTGGAGTTTCTGCGGGCGATAGGAATACACCTCTCTCCAAAGAGCGACCACTTCCTGAGGAAGCTGGCCCACTTTGTGGAGTTCGGTATTCTGGGCGCCGAGTTCAGCTTCCTGCTAAACCTTAGATACAGGCAGGGCCCCCAGGGCTATGTGAACTGTGCCTTTGCCGGCCTCTCCGCCGCCGTTATAGACGAGTCTATACAGCTTATATCCAAGCGTGGCTCCCAGGTGCAGGACGTGCTGCTGGATTTCTGCGGATATATGGTGGGGCTCTGGCTCTGCGCTGCGATATATGAGCACTTTATAGGAAAACGAATAGATAAAGACAAGGTATCCTGAACTGTCCCCGGCCTGCCTGGCCGGGGATTCTTTATGCGTTTCCTCTATAGGCTTTTATGGGAACTCTAAAGCACTATTGCCAAATAGGATAATATGTGCTATATTATTATCGCATTAGGAAAATAAGGGCGGTGAACAGTAGTGGGAGAGAGGACATACATAGCCATAGACCTGAAGTCTTTTTATGCCTCGGTGGAGTGTGTGGAGTTGGGGCTTGACCCACTGGATGCAAACCTGGTAGTGGCCGACAGCAGCCGCACGGAAAAGACCATATGCCTTGCGGTATCTCCGGCTCTCAAGGCCATAGGCATCCCGGGCCGGGCCCGGCTCTTTGAGGTGGTACAGCAGGTAAAGACGGAAAACGCCCGCCGCCGGGGACGGCTGAAGGGCAGTGACTTTTCCGGAAAGTCAAGCAGTGCCAGGGAACTTAAAAACGATCCCTCCCTGGAGCTGGACTATATCGTGGCAAAACCCAGGATGGCAAAGTATATGGAGTACAGCACCAGAATCTACAATATATATACAAGATTTGTGGCGCCGGAGGATATACATGTCTATTCCATAGATGAGGTGTTTATGGACGCCACGGATTATTTGAGAACCAGAGGTATGTCTGCCCATGACTTTGCCCGGCTGATGATACATGAGGTGTTGGCTCAAACCGGCATCACTGCCACCGCGGGGATAGGCAGCAACCTGTACCTCTGCAAGGTGGCAATGGATGTAATGGCGAAACGGGCAAAAGCAGACAGAGATGGGGTGCGTATAGGGGAACTAAACGAGAAAAGCTACCGTCAGATATTATGGGATCATGAACCGCTGACGGATTTCTGGCGGGTAGGCCGGGGCTATGCGAAAAAGCTGGAGGCCGTGGGTCTGCGCACCATGGGGGATATAGCCCGCTGCTCCCTGGGAGGGGCGGGGGATTATTACAACGAGGAGCTGCTTTATAAGCTCTTCGGCGTCAATGCCCAGCTGCTGATAGACCATGCCTGGGGCTGGGAGCCATGCACCATAAAGGATATAAAAAGCTACCGGCCGGAGACTAACAGCATCAGCAGCGGCCAGGTGCTCCAGCACCCCTATGATTTTCAGCATGCTAAGATGATAGTGCGGGAAATGGCTGACGCTTTGGTGCTGGATCTGGTGGACAAGGGGCTGGTCACCGACCAGATAATCCTCACTGTAGGCTATGAAATGGATCGGGGGGGCAGCGGCTTTACCGGAGAACTCAAAACCGATATGTACGGGCGCAATATCCCCAAGGCGGCCCACGGCTCGGTAAATCTGGGCTGTTTCAGCTCCTCCAACCGGCTGATAACGAAGAAGACCATGGAGCTATTCGACAGGATAGTGGATGAGAAGCTCCAGGTACGGCGCATGTATGTAGTGGCCGCCAACGTGAACCCCAAGGGCTGCACCAAGGATAAGGGCTTCCGGCAGCTGGATCTTTTTACGGATATAGAGGCGGAAGAAAAATGCCGTGAAACGGACATTGCGGCCCAGGAACGGGAGGAAAAAAGGCAGCAGGCCATGCTGAAGATAAAAAAGAAATACGGCAAGAATGCCATACTTCACGGCACCAGCTATCAGGAGGGGGCAACGGGTCGGGACCGGAACCGCCAGATAGGGGGACACAGGGCATGAACGGTAAGAGAGGCAAATACGACGATATAATCTCCCTGCCCCACCATGTATCCCCGGTGCATCCGCCCATGCCTGTGGGTGACAGGGCGGCCCAATTTGCCCCCTTTGCCGCACTCACAGGCTATGAGGAGGCAGTGGAGGAGGCTGCCCGCCTGACAGACAACAGAACAGAACTGAACAGGGATCGGATAGAGGAACTGGACAGAGAGTTGCGCAGACTCAAAGAGCATATAAAGGAACGGCCGAAAGCGGAAATCATATTCTTCAAACCGGATGAACGAAAAGCGGGAGGCGCTTTTGTCACAGCCTACGGAGAGGTAAAAAAGATAGACGAATATCTGGGCAAGGTCATAATGGAAGATGGCAGCATCATACCTATTGGAGATATATATGAAATAAACACGGAGCTGACGGTGGCAGGCTCCGGTGAGGAGGACATATGCTTTTAAAGGGAAAGAGGCACAGCAGCCCGGTAGACAGGGAACTGGCCCTGGTGGAGCGGCGGGAGGAAAAGCTTGCCGCCGCTGCCGCAAAGCGCTCAGAAGCAAAGTGGAAAGAGGGCCTGGAGGCAAAGATCCCCGGGAAAGTGTATACCGGATTGGAGAGCTCCTTCTGCAAGGGCTTTGCCCTGGTGTTTGACAAGGGCGGGGCTATCATTGAAAAGAGCTATGCCGTGGATAAGATCACCACGGAGCACAAGGTCAGGGACTATGCCTTCCGGGCCTGGGGCAGCCGCCGGGAACTGCGGCAGCTCTACAAGGGGGCCGGACGCTCCCGCCTGGTGAACATGACCGTGACCACGGTAGAGGGCCTGGGCCTGGGATTCCTGGGCATAGGTCTGCCGGATATAGTGCTGTTTATAGCCATGCTGCTGCGGGGCGTGTATGAGACGGCCCTGAGCTACGGCTTTGAATATAAGTCGGACTTTGAAAAGCTGCTTATCCTGAAAATGCTCTCCGCTTCCCTCAGCGGCGGGGAGGACTATGAGCGGCGGAACCGGGAAGTGGATGAATTGCTCCTCTCTCCAAAAAGGGAGACGGAGAGCGGGGAACTGGAAAAGCAGATAGAAGTGACTTCCTCCGCCTTTGCCATGGATATGCTGCTGCTTAAATTCATCCAGGGCCTGCCCGTAGTGGGCATCGTCGGCGGGGCGGCAAACCCGGTGTATTACAAGAAAATAATGGACTATGTGGAGCTGAAATACAAAAAGCGCTATCTTATGGGGAAAAAGGTTTTTTTTAACCTTTAGCATAACCTGCAATAAGAAAGGAAGCCAAAGATGTGAAAAAAGCTCTATCCATGCTGTTGGTCCTTGTCCTGGTTGTTTCCCTTTTAGGCTGCGGCAGACAGACCGGGGAGAGCGCAGAGACGGAGGCCGTGGAGGCTGCACCCCAGGCCCAGAACACGTCCCAAGAAGAGACGGAGAATGTGGAGACGGAGCCGGTGTTCTATTCCAAAAAGGAATACCCCATGCCTCCCGGCTGTTCCGTGCGGGGCATTGCCCGGATAGGCCACAGGCTGATGCTCAGCGGCTATCAGGACGGCGTACCCATGCTGGCCCTGACGGACTATGAGATTCCAGAGGGCGGCGTCCCACAGTTCGGGGAGACGGAGCTGCTGGCTCTGGATATTCAGTCGCCCTACTATGAGTCGGTATACAGCGTCACCGCCGGGGGAGACGGCTGCTTCTACGTGCTGGCCGGAGAGCACGCTCCAATATATATGCGGGGCGGCGAAATCTATACCAACGAGGACTATCAGGGACGGATCGCCATACTGCAATACTCGCCCCAGGGGGAGCTGCTGGACAAGATGGAGATACCCGATTGGCAGGAGGGGAAGGCCTCGTGTATAGTGGTGGACGCCTCAAAGCGGGTCTATCTCAAGGGTACTGACTATGTGTCCTCCTTCCCCTGGAAGACGGAGGATATCAGCACTATACGGCGGGAAAACACTGAGGTGTACTCCATGCAACTCACCGCCCAGGGAGTGGTGCTGGCCATGAATGAGAGGGACGCTTTCAAATACTTTCTGATGGAGAGCCCGGACAGCCTGAGGGAGCTGAGCTTTAAGGACCCGGGCGAGAACAGAACGGTGAGCGTGCCCAACGGGTGCATATGCCAGAACCTTGAGGGGGAATATATCGTCTCCTCGGAAAGCTGCTTTGTGACCTGCGATGTGGAGACGGGCAACACCAGAGAGCTCTACCAGTGGAGCTACAGCGCTTACATTGGCAGCTGCGAATTTGCCTGCCGCCTGAGTGAGAACTTCTTTATCTGTACCCTGGTGGAGGACTATATGCTGGTCACCGGCCTGGTGGAGCAGCCTGTCACAGAGAAAAGCAGCGTGAAAGTTGCCCTCTACGACATGGGCAACTCCAATGCCAGCGGCAGCGTCCATGAGCTGAACGTAAAGGGCGGAGCCTACATATATGAGATCACCGAGTACGGCATGGAGGAGGAGCAGAGGCTGCTGGCAGACCTTGCCGCCGTGGGAAAGATAGACCTTATCATTTTCAACAATAACCTGGATGTTAGTTACGCCGCCTATGAGGATCTGTACGGCTATATAGACAGTGAATCGGACATGGGGCGGGAGGACTTTATCCCAGGTATACTGGAGGCTCTCAGCGACGGGGAACAGCTCCACGAGCTGTGGGCCGGGGTGAGCGTGGACACTCTGGCGGCCAGGGCCTCCGATGTGGAGGGACGGGAAAATCTCAGCCCTCAGGATTACCTGGAGATAATGGAGCAAAACGACCGGTATGAGGCCGTGTTCATGACCTTTATGGACAAGCTGAATATGCTCAAATGGGTGGCCCAGCTGGGGGCGGTAAAGTATGTGGACAGGGAAAATGCCCTGTGCAGCTTTGACGAGCCCTCTTTTGCCCAACTGCTGGCTTGGTGCGGCACCATGGGGGATACGGTGGAAGAGGGCAGCGATGTGCCCTACCTTGAGTTATCCCAGGTGGTATTGTCTGTGGAGCCGATTTCTAACCCCGCAAGGCTCAAGTCTTTGGAAGAACTTTTTGGCGAACCCTGCGTCTTTGTGGGCTTCCCCGACGGGGGCAGCGGCTTCAGTTGCTTTAACTGCGACTACGGCGGTAGCATGGCCATACCGGCAAACTCCTCAAATAAGGAAGGGGCTTGGGCCTATATAAAGGAACAGCTGTCCATGGACAAGCAAATGGACATTGAATACTGTCTGCCGGTGAACCGCCAGGCCCTGCTGCGCATGGCGGAGGAGGAACTGAGCGGGGAACAGGTGGAACGGTTCATGGGCCTGCTGG
>ERZ827478.2092-NODE-2092-length-11205-cov-8.010045_pt1 | contig 11205 bp, 6 predicted proteins | sample MGYA00519705_ERZ827478 | MGnify/ENA primary metagenome ERZ827478 (study PRJEB31778, sample SAMEA3449318) | human gut metagenome | biome: human gut; feature: human-associated habitat; material: faeces | place: United Kingdom | collected 2010/2012 ... | reverse complement strand
GTATTTAATAAAATTATTTTAGTGCAAGGGATAAAAGAGACGTTTGCTTGTTATGGGAAAAATGTAAGTTTATCCTATGATATTGACGTAAGAGGAAATGAAAATATTTATATGGGTTCCAATGTTCAAATAGGACCACATGCGGTTTTGTGGACAACGCGAGCAAAGATTATTTTTGAAGATAATGTTATAGTTGGTCCAGGATTAACAGTTATTACCGGAGATCATAGAGTGGATATAAAGGGAAAACATATTATTGACGTGACAGATGATGAAAAACTTCCTGAACATGATGCTGATGTAATCATTGAGGAAGGTGTATGGATAGGTGCAAATGTAACTATTTTAAAAGGAGTTACTGTTGGAGAAGGTGCAGTTATTGCAGCAGGTGCGGTAGTTACAAAATCTGTTGCACCATATACGATATGTGCAGGAGTACCGTGTAAGAAAATCAGAGACAGGTTTACAAAAGAAGAGATTGAGCAACATAAGCGTTTGCTGAAGGTGAAATAGAATGAAAAAAGTTTGCATGATTGTTCAAGATAAAGCTGTTAAAGGTGGAATAGCGGCTGTTATCAGTGGATATTATGGGTCTAGATTAGAAAAAGATTATAAAATGATATATGTAGAATCCTATAAAGACGGGGGAAAACTTACAAAATTAGTAAAAGGGATACAAGGATATATCAAATTTATAAAGGTATTACTTGTAGACAAACCGGATTTGGTACATATTCATTCTTCATTTGGTCCATCATTTTATAGAAAATTACCGTTTATTTATATGGCGTCTTGGGCAAAGAAACCAATTATTAATCATATTCATGGTGCGGATTTTGATGAATTTTATACCAATTCAAGTGAAAAAAAGAAACGGCAGATAAAAAAGGTGTATAGAAAATGTAAAATATTAGTTGCTCTTTCAGAAGAGTGGAAACAACGACTGGAAAAGATTGTACCGAAAGAAAAAATAATAGTTATTGAAAACTATAGTATTTTACATGAAGATGCTTTGAAAGAGCGTTGTTCAAGACAAAGTAATCATGAAGTACTTTTTTTAGGTGAATTGGGCAGACGAAAAGGATGTTATGATATCCCATCGGTCATTGAAGATGTTGCCAAAGATATTCCAGATGTTAAATTTATTTTGGCCGGAGCAGGTTCTGCACAAGATGAGACTGCAATAAAACAGTTGATAAAAGAAAAAGGAATAGAACCAAAACTTGCTGTTATTATGATTGGAGAAAATAAGGCATCTAAAGTATATGTAAAGAATAAAAGTAGAGCCTGTGATGAAATTGGAATTAAATATGAAGAATTTTTGTTACCGGAAGATACAAAGATGGAAGAGCTACTAGATGTAATTAAAGTATTAAATGAAAGAAAAGATGTCCATGCAATCCTACTTCAAAGCCCAATTCCAAGTAACCTAAATATAAAAATGGCATTTTGTGCTATAGACCCTAAAAAAGATGTTGATGGATTTAATCCAATTAACATTGGAAAGCTTTCAATGGGTGAAGATTGCTTTGTATCATGTACTCCATATCGGAGTAATAAGGATGCTTGAAGAATATAATATTGAAATAGAAGGTAAAAATGCAGTAATTATTGGTAGAAGTAATATTGTGGGTAAACCATTAATTCAATGTCTATTAAATAAAAATGCTACTGTTACAGTTTGTCACTCAAAAACAAAAAATATAAGTGAAATAACAAAAAAAGCTGATATATTAATTGCAGCACTTGGAAAAGCAAAGTTTGTAAAAGCTAATATGATAAAAGAAAATGCTGTTGTTATTGATGTTGGAATTAATAGAAATGAGAATGGAAAGCTAGAGGGAGATGTGGATTTTGAAGAAGTAGAAAAAAAAGCATCATATATTACACCTGTACCAGGAGGAGTGGGACCAATGACAATTGCAATGCTTATGAATAACGTAATAAAGGCAACTAAAAATGCAGAGAATAAATAAGTTTAATATAGGGGGCGTAAAAAAATAAGCGCTCTCTTTTTGCTTGAAAATAAATAGAGAGCATAAAGGAGGATTTTATGTTATCTAGTGAAGAAAAAAAGTATTGGATATGGCTATCTAGACTTCCAAAAGTTGGAAATAAAACAATAGAAAAATTAATTGAGAAGTATCATTTCCCTGATGCAATCTACAACTTAAGCAAAAAAGAATTAATGCATAATGATAGAATTGGAGAAAAGATCGCAGATATTATTTTATCAAAAAAATACAGAATTGATCTTGAAAAATATATTTCATACATGAACAAAGAAAACATTAATATAATAACAATAATGGACAAAGAATATCCACAAAAACTAAAACAGATAGAAGATTGCCCTATGTACTTATATACAAAAGGTAATATTGAACTATTAAACAAAAGATCAATTGCGATAGTTGGAAGCAGAAATTGTACAAGTTATGGAAAAGAAGTTGCTCAAATTATGGCAAAACAGTTAGTAAGTAATAATATAATTGTAGTTAGTGGATTAGCAAAAGGAATAGATACTTCTTCACATTTGGGAGCAATAAATTATTATTCAAGTACTATTGCGGTACTTGGATGTGGAATTGATAGGATATATCCTAATGAGAATAGCAGGCTAGCGCAAAATATATTACAAAAAAATGGTTTAATTATTTCAGAGTATGTTATGGGTACTAAGCCTGAAAGATTAAATTTCCCTGCAAGAAATAGAATTATTAGTGGAATATCAGATGGTGTATTGGTTGTAGAAGCAACAAATAAAAGTGGAGCATTAATTACAGTAGATTTTGCAATAGAACAAGGCAAGGATGTGTTTGCTATTCCTGGAAATATTAATAGTATATTTTCAAATGGAACAAACCAAATTTTAAAAGAAGGAGCAAAATTGACTAATAATGTTATGGATATATTAGAGGAACTACGATAATTTAAAATGAAATAAAGTTCAAAATGATATAATTTATAAACATTGAAATAATTATTATATAATAAAACTATGAAATAATAATGCAAGAATTGTAAAATTTTATGAAAAGGCTTTTACTTTTAAAGAATATGTAATATAATGTATATGTAAATTTAGTTAGATATAATTTGTCATTTTATTTGAAAGGAATGGGAACAAAAATATGGAAAAAAAGATAGAAGATTCATCAAAAAAGGTAAAAAAACAAAAAAATAAAAAAGGAAATAATAAAATTATCAAAAAAGTAATTTTAATTATCATATTTGTCATTATTCTAATTGCATTGGTTACAGTTGGCGCATTTTTAGCTATATTTTTTAGTGATAAATTTGCAATGTCAAAGGACGATTTAACAATTAATTATACAAATACATTTGTATATGATAGCGAAGGAAAATTAATTAAAGAGTTAACAGGTGAAGAAAACAGAAGAATCATAACAATTTCGGAAATGCCAAGTAATTTACCAAAAGCATTTGTAGCAATTGAGGACGAAAGATTTTATGATCATCATGGAGTTGACATTAAAAGAACAGCAGCAGCAACTTTCACGTATCTCTTCAATGGAGGAAGTTCTTCTTTTGGAGGAAGTTCAATAACACAACAATTAATAAAAAATATTACAAATGAAAAAGAAGATGAAGGAAAAGCAGGTGTAGAAAGAAAAATAAAAGAGATGTCAAGGGCATATCAAATTGAAAAAATATTATCAAAAGATGAAATTTTGGAATTGTACTTAAACATTATATATTTAGGTGGTTATGGAAAAAATATATGTGGTGTTGAAGTTGCATCAGAGTATTATTTTGGAAAATCTGCAAAAGATTTGGATTTGGCAGAATGTGCATTTTTAGCAGGTATTAATCATTCACCTAATAGCTATAATCCATTTACTGGAACTGATAATAGTGAAAAAATAAAAAAGAGAACAAAAATAGTATTAGATAAGATGAAAGAACTTGGAAGTGTTAGTGAACAAGAATACAATGAAGCTATACAAAAAGTAGAAAGTGGGTTACCCTTTCAAGAAGGAAATACTTCGAGTGGGGCTATAGTGTCTTATCACATATCGTCCGCTATAGAGCAAGTTGTTAACCAACTTGTTGACGAAAAGGGTATGTCATATGAATATGCGAAGAGTCGTTTATATGGTGGTGGATATCAATTATACACAACACAGGTGTCATCCATACAAAATAGGATGGAAGAAGAGTATAAAAAAGACAAATATATTTTAAAAGGAAAAACGAAAGCAAACGAAGGAAAGCATACACAATCTGCAATGGTAATTATAGATTACAAAACTGGAAATGTAGTAGGATGTGTTGGGGGATTAGGTACAGATGTAGATGCAACAGGTCTTAATAGAATAAATATTCCAAAGCAACCAGGCTCATCAATAAAACCAATAGCCTCTATATCAGCAGGATTAGAAAAAAATATTATTACAGCAGGTACTGTATATGATGACTCTCCAACAGTTTTTGGTTCGTACACTCCACATAATTCTGGTAATGTATACCAGGGATTATGTACAATTAGAAAAGCTATAGAAGTTTCTGCAAATGTTGTGGAAGTTAAAGTAATGTCAGAATTAGGACCGGAAAACTCATTGAAATTCTTAAAACAGTTAGGACTTAGTCATTTGGACGAACAAAATGATGCAAATCTAGCTGCAGTTCTTGGAGGACTAACATATGGTGCTACACCACTAGAAATGGCAGGAGCGTATGCAGCTATTGCAAATGGTGGAGAATATATTACTCCTACATTTTATACAGAACTTAAAGATAAATCTGGAAATGTAGTATTGAAATCTAAACAAGAAAAAAGAAGAGTAATGTCAGAAGGAAATGCATATATTGCAAAAAGCATTTTAAAAGGACCTGTTACAGGAAGCGGAGGAACTGCAAAGATTTGTGCTATTTCTGGAATGGATGTAGGAGCTAAAACAGGTACAACAGATCATTTTCAAGATCGTTGGTTATGCGGATTTACACCATATTATGTTGGAGCGACATGGTTTGGATACGATATGAATGAAACGGTAAATTATAGTGGGGGAAATCCAGCGGCTGTAATTTGGTCTGCTATAATGAAAGACATACACAAAAACTTATCAAGTAAGAAATTTGACGTTCCAAGTAACATTGTTACAGCTAGAATTTGCAAAGATACTGGTAAATCGGCAACAAATTCATGTACTAATACATATGTAGAAGAATTTGTTAGTGGAACAGTTCCAGATAGTTGTAACGGACACGAAAAAGTAAAGATATGTAAAGAAAGTGGAAAACTAGCAACAGAGTATTGCAAAGAAGTGGAAGAAAAAGCATATTTACAACAACCGGAAAAAGAAAAGAATGCTAAATGGAAAACAAGTTCAGGAAACAAATATAATACAATTACAGAAACTTGTGATATACATATAAAAGCAGAAGAAACAAATACACCAGAACAAAACAATACAACCCAGGAAACAACTACGCCAACTGAACAAGACGATAATGTCATAGTTCCAAATGTTGTTGGAATGAAGCAAGAGGATGCAAAAAAAGTACTAGAATCACATAAATTAAAATATAACATACAAACAAGTGAAGATAAGACAAAAGCAGATGGAGTGGTTATTAAGCAAAATCGTAAAAGCGGAGAAGTTGTTCCCAAAAATACAGTTGTTACATTAACAATTAATAAAAAAGCAACAGAAGCTGATGATAAAACAAATAATAATTCCACAGATAACAACAAAACTAATAATAATAAAAACAATGTTAATGAAGGAAGATAATTAATTCAAACGTTAACTTTATAATAACCATGAAGTTAACATTTGATATTGAATATATAGAATTTTATAATCAGATTTAATTATTTGTAATTATAGAATAATGAAATAAGGATATAATAAACATAAGAGAGGAGAACAGAACAAGAATGGATACACCGAATAAAGAAAAGAAAAACAACAACAAATATTATATTACCATTGGAATTGTATTCTTAATACTCTTAGCTTCAATACTAGCAATTTTATATATAAATCAAAATAAACATACTGAAGAAAAAGAGCTTGCCTACACAGAACTTATGAAAGAAATAAATGATGGAAATGTTGAAAAAATAGAAATGACAACTGGAAGTACTACTGTTAAAGTTAAGCTTACAAATAATGATGAAGAAAAAAGTGTTATTGTTCCAAGTACAGAAGCTTTTGTTGAATTAATACAATCTAAAGTGGAAAATGGAAATAATATAAAATTAATACAAAAGCAACAAAATGTATTTTTAAAAATACTAAGCAGTGTATTTTCACTTTTACCTACAATTTTATTAGTAGTTTTGTTTGTTTTTATATGGAAAATGCAAGGACTTGGAGAAAAAGGTAAGGTTTATGATCCAGACACAAAGAATACTAAAATTAAGTTTGATGATGTGGCTGGACTTGAAGAAGAAAAACAAGAAATGATAGAAATAGTAGACTTTTTGAAAAATCCTAAAAAATTTTATGAGATGGGTGCTAAAGTGCCCAGAGGAGTACTTCTTTGTGGAAAACCAGGTACAGGAAAAACATTAATTGCAAAAGCAATTGCAGGAGAGGCAGATGTACCATTTATTTCAATGAGTGGTTCTGAATTTATTGAAATGTTTGCAGGACTTGGAGCATCAAGAGTAAGAAAATTGTTTGAAAAAGCAAAAAAGATAGCCCCATGTATAGTTTTTATAGATGAGATTGATGCAATTGGTTCAAGAAGAACAAGTCAAAGTGGTGCGGAAAGTGAAAACAATCAAACATTGAATCAATTATTAGTAGAAATGGATGGATTTGATACAGAAGAGACAATTATAGTTCTTGCAGCAACCAATAGACCAGAAATGTTAGATACGGCACTTCTACGACCAGGAAGATTTGACAGACAAATTACAATTGCTCTTCCAGACTTAAAAGGAAGAGAAGAAATTTTAAAAATACATGCAAAAAATAAAAAGATTGCACCAAGTGTAAACTTGAAAAGTGTTGCTGAAGATACAGCCGGATTTACAGGTGCAGAACTTGCTAATATTCTAAATGAGGCAGCGATAATTGCTACAATAAAAAATAAAGAATATATAAACAATGATGATATAGACGCAGCAGTAAAGAAAGTAACAGTAGGACTAGAGAAAAACAGCAGAGTAATATCAGACAAAGACAAAAAATTAACAGCATTTCATGAAGCTGGGCATGCAATAGTAAGTAGATATCTTGAAACTCAAAAAAATATTAAAGAAGTTTCAATTATTCCAAGGGGAGTTGCCGGTGGATATACAATGTATAAAACAAATGAAGATAAGTTTTATATCTCAAAAACTGAAATGGAAGAGAAACTAATTGCATTACTTGGAGGACGTGCAGCAGAGAAAATAGCATTAAATGATATATCAACAGGTGCAAGTAATGATCTTGAAGTTGCAACACAAATTGCAAAAGATATGGTAACAGTTTATGGAATGAGTGATACAGTTGGAACTATCTCTATTAATACCGAAAAAGATCCTTATGAATTACAGTTACTTGGAGAAAAATTTTCAGATGCTATTGGAGCTGAGATTAAAATATTAATTGATGATGCATATATAAAGGCACAAACAATATTGTCAAATCATATGGATAAGTTAAATGCAGTTGCAGAAACATTAATGAAACAAGAAGTTATTTCGGAAGTGGAATTTGAACGTTTTTTTGAAAATTAAAAAATATTACTTGAAAACATCTAAATAAAGTGTTAATATATTAAATGTAATTAAATTAAACTATTAAATACCATAAAAAGGACAACACAAGTAAAATAATACTAACAGAGAACTAGAGGTTGGTGAAATTCTAGTAAGTGAATTGTTTATTTGTTATCACCTTTTTGTTGCCTAATTGAAAAAAAGTAAATTAAGCCGTTTAGCTTGCGTTAAAAGAAAATGAAGGGAAAAACTAAAAAAGTTTTTAATATAGGTGGTACCGCGGATAAAGAGTCATTCGTCCTAAAATATTAGGAAGAGTGGCTTTTATTTTTAATGCTTTAAAAAAATACATAATTGTAAAATTAAGTATTAAATTGTACAAATAAATTTTGATAACAATAATAAATAATATACAATTTATTAAACATTAAATAATAAATGGTAAGAAAAACATAAAAGAAAAGGAGAGATGAAAATATGAGTGAAAATTTAGAAGAAAAAAAGGATTATGGTAAAACATTAAATTTACCAAAGACAGACTTCCCAATGAGAGGAAATCTGCCAGAAAATGAGCCTAAAATATTTGAAGAAGTATTTCAGAACGATTTGTATGAAAAAATGTTAAAAAAGAATGAAGGAAAAGAGCCTTTTGTATTACATGATGGACCTCCATATGCAAACGGACAAATTCATGCAGGGCATGCATTAAACAAGGTTTTAAAAGACACTATTGTTCGTTATAAAAATCTAAAAGGATATTATACACCATTTGTTCCAGGATTTGATACACATGGTATGCCAACAGAAAAAAAGGCCATTGAAAAATTAGGATTAAATAGAGACGAAATCCCTGTTGCTCAATTTAGAGATACTTGTAAAGAATTTACTAAAGAATATAAAGACATACAAATTAAAGGATTTAAAAGACTAGGAGTTTTAGCAGATTGGAAAAATCCATATATTACTTATGATCCAAAAATGGAAGCAAGACAACTTGGCGTATTTGGAACTATGTATAAAAAAGGATATATATATAAAGGATTGAAGCCTGTCTACTGGTGTACAGATTGTGAAACAGCCTTAGCAGAAGCTGAAATAGAATATGAAGATACAAAATCTAATACTGCATATGTAAAATTTCCTGTAATTGAGGGAAATGGATTATTTGATGAACGAGATTCATATGTTGTAATATGGACTACAACACCATGGACACTTCCAGGAAATACAGGAATAACAATAGGAGGTGATTTTAAATATAGCTTAGTAGATGTTCAAGGTGAAAAATTAATAATTGCCAGTAAATTAGTAGAAAAAGTAATGCAAATTGCCAAAATAGAAGATTATAGTATACTAAGAGAGTTTGAAGGAAAACAATTAGAAGGTGTAAAATGTAAACATCCATTCTTAGAAAGAGAATCAAGAGTAGTTTTAGGAAGTGACGACACTATACTTGTTGAACTAGATACAGGTACAGGTGCAGTTCATACAGCACCTGGATATGGTAAAGAAGATTATCTTTGCGGATTAAAAAATGGATTAGATATGGTAGTAACAGTTGATAGCAAAGGACACCAAACAAAAGAAGCTGGTCCATTTGCAGGAATGTTTTATGCAAAATCTGATAAAGCAATTATTAAATGGTTAGAAGATAACAATTTACTACTTGCAAAGCAAGAAATTGTTCACTCGTATCCACATTGCTGGAGATGTAAAAAACCTGTTATTTATAGAGCTACAAGTCAATGGTTTGCTTCTGTGGATGGATTTAGAAAAGAAGCATTAGAAGCAATTAAAAATGTAAAATGGTATCCAACATGGGGAGAAGAAAGAATTACTAAAATGATAGAAGATAGAAATGATTGGTGTATTTCAAGACAAAGAACTTGGGGTGTACCATTACCAATATTCTATTGTAAAAATTGTGAAAAAGAATATGTAACTCCAGAAAGCCTAGATAAAATTCAAAATATTGTAAGAGAAAAAGGAACTAATGCATGGTTTGAAATGTCTGAAAAAGAATTAATGCCTGATGGAGCAAAATGTAAAGAGTGTGGTCATACTGAATTTAAAAAGGAAACAGATATAATGGATGTATGGTTCGATTCTGGTTCAACACATGAATCTGTTTTACAAGAAAGAGGATTACCAGAAGCTAATTTATATTTAGAAGGTAGTGACCAATATAGAGGATGGTTTCAATCATCATTATTGACATCAATTGCAACCAAAGATAAAGCACCTTATAAAGAGGTAGTAACACATGGCTATGTTGTTGATGAACAAGGTAGAAAAATGTCAAAAAGTTTAGGCAATGGAATTGATCCAATGGATATGATAAATGAATTTGGAGCAGATATATTAAGACTATGGGCATTATCTTCAGACTATACATCAGATGTTAGTATTTCAAAAGGTATAATTAAACAAGTATCAGAAGTTTATAGAAAAATACGTAATACATGTAGATTTATCTTAGGCAATATTAATGATTTAGATGTTGACAATCTTACTACGTACAATCAATTATTAGAAATTGATAAATGGGCTTTAATAAAATTAAATAATTTAATAAAAGTTTGTACAGAGGCTTATGATGCATATGACTTTAACAAAGCATATCAAGCAATAAATAATTTCTGTGTTGTTCAAATGAGTAATTTCTATTTAGACATTATAAAAGACAGATTATATACAGCAAAACCAGATTCAATAGAAAGAAGAGCAGCTCAAACTACTATGTATAAAATATTAGATGCACTTGTAAAAATATTAGCTCCAATGACATGCTTTACAGCAGAAGAAATTTGGAAGTATATGCCTCATTCAGCTAGTGAAAAACAAGAAAGCGTTATGCTAACACAATATCCAGAAGTTAATAATGAATATGATAATAAAGAATTAGAGGAAAAATGGAATAAAATAATAAAATTAAAGGATATTGTATCAAAAAAATTAGAAGAGGCAAGAGCTGAAAAAATAATAGGTCATTCTTTAAATGCAAAAGTAACAATTTATGCAAATGCTAATGATTATGAATTCTTAAAAAATAATCAAGAATTATTAATGACTGTATTTATTATTTCTGATTTACAACTTGAAAAAAGTGATGAAGAAATGAAAGTTGAAGTAGAACAAGCAGAAGGACAGAAATGTGAAAGATGTTGGATGTATAGCAAAACAGTAGGACAGGATAAAGATAATCCTACAATTTGTAACAGATGTAGCCAAGCAATAAAATAAATATTTAATAATAGAAATTTTAAAATTTAGTTATTATTTAAAATGCGTGGAGAACATTTAATTTGTTATTAAGATTATTAATATATTTTTAAATTCTTAGTAATAATTATAAAAATGTTATCTCCCGCATTTTTTTACATTTTTCCTTGTAATGACTTTTAAAATCCTGTATAATAAGTATATTGTAGAAAATAAAGATAAAGAGGAAGTTGAATAAAAGTGAAAGTATCAGATTTTAATTATAATCTGCCACAAGAACTAATTGCACAGGTTCC
>ERZ827478.2091-NODE-2091-length-11207-cov-21.777260_pt1 | contig 11207 bp, 11 predicted proteins | sample MGYA00519705_ERZ827478 | MGnify/ENA primary metagenome ERZ827478 (study PRJEB31778, sample SAMEA3449318) | human gut metagenome | biome: human gut; feature: human-associated habitat; material: faeces | place: United Kingdom | collected 2010/2012 ... | reverse complement strand
GTTTCTTTGGGCAAGCACCAAAGAAATGGGGTCGAAAGGCAGCAGGGGGCAACGACCACCTCCCAATAAAACGGCGCACACGCACAAAGCGAAAAAATAAAAAAGGTGGACAAAACTTACTCAGATAAATTCGGGCGGGAGACCAGCGCCCGTTTTGCGGCGGGGGCAGACCAGCCGGGAACGCCGCTTTATTAAAATCGAAAGGATGATGTCTTTTGGCAATCAATCTCGCCAGCAAATTCAGCAAGTACGTCGACGACGCCTTCGCCCGGGAGAGCCTCCTGCGCGGCGCCACCAGCGATAAGGTGGAGTTCACCGGCGTCAACGAGGTCTCCGTCTACTCCGTCGACAAGATGGAGATGAACGACTACGTAAAGAGCGGCACCTCCCGCTACGGCGTCATCAAGGAGATAGGCGACCGCGTGCAGACCTTCCGCATCGAGCGCGACCGCTCCTTCACCGGCTCCATCGACGAGGGCAATGCCCAGGACCAGTACAACGTCAAGGACGCCTCCGCCCGCCTGCATGTGCAGATACGCGACGTCGTCATCCCCGAGACCGAGGCCTACGTCATGATGAAGTGGGCCTACGGCGCGGGCAAGGTCGTCGGCGGAGCGGCACCCACCGCCGAGACCCTGCTCGGGCTCATCCAGGCCGGCGCCTCCCACATGAACAACTGCCACGTCCCCCGCGCGGGCCGCGGCATGTTCATCGCCGAGACCTACGCCGCCATGCTGCCCAACCTCGCCAACCTCACCTACCTCGAGCGCCTCGGCTCCCAGGCCCTTACCGAGAACACCCTGCCCCGCGTCGCCGGCTTCGACGTCCACGTCGTGCCCGACGCCGACATGCCCGCGGGCGTCTATTTCATCCTCCAGCACAAGGACGCCTGCCCCTTTGCCCAGAAGCTCACCAAGTACAAGATACAGAAGGACCCCATGGGCATCGACGGCAACGTCATCGAGGGCCGCGTCCGCTACTGGGCCGGCGTCCTCGCCGAGAAGTGCGACGGCGTCTACGTCTACGCCGCCTCCGACAGCGTGCAGGCGGCCCCCACGCTCGGCGGCTCCGGCGCCTCCGTCTCCGTCACCGCCGCCGGCGCGACCATCTACGCCACCACGGACGGCACCGACCCGAGGTACAGCAGCACCCGCTCCCTCGTGAGCTCCGGCGCCTCCGTCACCCTCGAGGAGGGCCAGACCCTCCGCGCCTACGCCTTCACCGACGCGAAGTACCCCTCGCCCGTCGTGGAGAAGGCCTACTCCGCCTGATAAGCACCCTGAGCCGGGCCGCAGACCCGCGGTCCGGCTCGCCTTTTACCTTTAAGTAAAGGAGGAAAACATGGCACAGATCATAACCTCCGTCAGCGAGGCGGTATATCAGATAAAAAAGTGGCTCGGCGTAAACGAGGCGCTCGAGGGCGAGGCCAGCCTCAAGATGGGCGAGGCCGCGCTCATGCGCAACTTCAAGGTCACGGCGGGCGGCGCGCTCAAGAAACGCGCCGGGAGCCGGAACATCGCCGGGCTCATGAGCGGCTACACCGCCGAGGTCGACACCGGCACCACCAGCGTGCTGCTCACCGAGACCGGCCAGAGCACCGCGGCGCTGACCATGTATCCCGGCATCGAGGTCGACAGCGTCGGCGGAATCACGCTCACGGGCGAGGCCGCCGAGGTGACGAACGGGAACCAGGCCGAACACCTCGGCTGGTATTACAGGGCCGGGGACGGCGCGGTGTATAAATTCACCGGCGTCACGGCGTAAGGGGGGCGGAGCATGGCTACTTTGCTTCAGGCCTTTCAGACCCGGACCTGGTGCAGCAACAACCTGTATCAGACCCCGCTCACCGAGAGCGCCGCCTATGCTTCGGACGCGGACACCCGCACCGGCTGGGCCGGGCTCAACCAGACCGGCACCGACGGGCTGCCCAACGGCAGATACGTGCTGGAGCTGCGCTGCGAAAAGTCCACCCGCCCGGGCAAGGACATAAAGCTCACCCTGGAGGTCGGGCCGCGCGGCTTTGTCAACAGCGACGCGCAGTATCCGCTGGCCTACAAGATCTTCGGCGGCAGCGAGGTCACCCAGGACGTGCGCGACATGTATATCAACGCCTCGGCCTCCACGCCGCGCGACGGCACCTTCAGCTTCGACTACACCGGCGGGCCCGTGGTGCTCACGCGCACGGCCGAGATCGCCGACGGCGAGAAGGACATCTTCTGCTTCATCTGGAACGGCGGCTCCGACGGCCGCGACAACATGACGGCCATAGACAGAGGCAAGCTCGACGGCGAGTATACAAACTCCGTCATGCTCTATCTCGCCAACGGCGGCGACCCGGACACGCGCATCTACGTCTACATGGGCGAGCCGCTGCCCGACGTGCCCGTCCCGCACTGGCCCACGACGGTGAACTTCTACCCCGGCTACGGCGCGAACACGCCGGACACGCAGGTCTACCAGAAGACCTTTCTCGGCTATTACTACAACGACCCGTCCCAGGGCAAAGTGCACTATTACGACGAAAACGGCAAGGGCCTGCTGGATCTGCCCTACGCCATCGACCGCGGCCTCAGCTCCAGCTGGGGCACCCCGGTTATAAACCTGCCCGCCGTCACCCGCGAGGGCTACAGCTTTGCGGGCTGGTACACGGCGTCGGAGGGCGGCGAGCTCGCGGGCATGGCCGGGGCGGAATACGACCTCACGGCCACGGAGAGCCTCAACCTCTACGCCCGCTGGAAGGAGCTGACCTTCTCCTGGAACTTCAACCCCGTCACGGCCAGGGGCAACAGCGCCGACAGCGTGGTGCGCGGGCTCTGGTCCGGCTTCGTGGACGGGCGCGAGGTGCTCTGCGCCGCCTGCAACGGCTATCTCTGGGAGCTGGAGCGGCAGGAAAACGGCCAGTGGGGCAAGACCGCCTGCGGCGCCATCGACACCAGCTCCGACGTGCACATGTTCGGCTTCGGCGGGAACATGTACCTGCTCAACGGCAAAGAGTACAAGGTCTGGGACGGCACCGCGCTCTCGGACGTGGCGGGCTACCGGCCCATGGTGGCCGTCTCGGTCCCGCCCGCGGGCGGGGGCACGGCGCTCGAGCAGGTCAACAAGCTCTGCGGCCAGAGGCGCGCCCGGTTCTCGCCGGACGGGACGGCAAAGACCTTCACGCTCCCGGAAAAGGGCCTCGCCTCCGTGGACTATGTGCGCTCCGCCGCCGACGGCTCCGACGTCACGGGCTGGTCCGCCGACACGGCCAACGGCCGCGTGACCTTCACCACCGCCCCCGCCGAGGGCACGAACAGCCTCGAGATAGGCTGGACCGTCTCCGGCGACACGGCGGGCGAGATACGCGCCATGCGCTACGCCGAGCTCTTCAACGGCGCGCAGGACTCGCGCATCTTCGTCTACGGCGACGGCACCAACCGCTGCTTCTACACCGGCATAGACTTCGACGGGCTGCCCCGCGCGGACTATTTTCCCGACCTCAACGTCGCCCACGTCGGCGACTCCAACACGCCGCTGACCGCGATGATACGCCACTACAACCGGCTGCTCGCCTTCAAGCTCGACAGCGCCTGGAGCATCAGCTACAGCGCCATAACGCTCACGGACGGCTCCGTGACGGCGGGCTTCTGCGTCACGCCGGTCAACCGCAGCATAGGCAACTGCGCCCCCGGCCAGGCCGTGCTCGTGGAAAACCGCCCGCGCACGCTCGACGGGCGCAGCGTGGTGGAGTGGCGCTCCAACAGCTCCTCCGGCAACATCACCGGCGACGAGCGCAACGCCGAGCGCATCTCCCAGCGCGTGGACGAGACCATACGCAGCTTCGACCTCTCCACCGCCAAGACCTTCTACGACAAGTACGCGCACGAGTACTACGTCATCGGCGCGGACGGCACGGCGCTGGTCCACGGCATCGAGGCCGACGCCTGGTATGTCTACACCAACTTCGACGCGACCTGCCTCATCAACTACAAGGACGAGCTCTATTTCGGCACCGCCGACGGCCAGCTGCGCCACTTCTCGGACGACTACTTCTCCGACGAGGGCGAGCCCATAGACGCCTTCTGGGAGAGCGGCTCCATGGCCTTCGACCGGGACTTCAAGCGCAAATACTCCGCCATGCTCTGGGTCGGCATCAAGCCCGAGGACAACGGCTATCTCGCCGTCACCGCCGAGACCGACCGCAAGAGCGACTTTGCCGAGTACAGCTTCACCACCGGCGACGCCGCCGGCGTGCCCGAGATGAACCGCATCAGGCTCAAGGCGAAGAAATTCACCTATTACAAGCTCAAACTCTCCAACAACAGCGCCGACACGACGGCCACGGTGGTCTCCGTGGACATCCGCGTGCGCGGCACGGGATATGTGAGGTGACACATGGCGATCAAGATCAAACAGGGCGACGCCTACGCCGTGCCCATCCAGGTGCGGCTCAACGGCGAGCTCATAAACGCCGACGACGTGGAGGCCGTGGAGTTCTGCGTCGGCGACGCGCTGCGTAAGCTCTATCCTGAGGACGTGTCCTACGAGCCCGGGAACAACACCTTCTATCTGCCGCTGACGCAGCAGGAGACCTTCGCCTTCCCGGCAAACGGCTCCGTAGCGCTGGACGTGCGCGTCAAGTTCACGGGCGGCGACGTCATCGGCGTGCTGCGCCCGGACGCCTTCGCCGTGTACGACGCGGCATCGGAGGTGGTACTGTGAGCGTGACGATAGACATCCTCTCGCCGGGCGAGCTCGCGCTGGACACGGGCGGGGCCAGGCTCGTGCAGGGCCCTCCCGGCGAGGCGGCGACGGTGGAGATAGGCGCGGTCACGAAGGGGGACGCGGCCTCGGTGACGAACATCGGCTCGGCCACCCATGCGGTGCTCGACTTCGTCCTGCCCAAGGGCGACACGGGCGAGCAGGGCCCCCGGGGCGCGGCGGGCGAGACCGGCCCGCGCGGCGCGACCTTCACTCCGGCGCTGGACGCCGAGGGCGTGCTCTCCTGGACCAACGACGGCGGCTTTGCAAACCCCGCGCCCGTCAGCGTCCGCGGCCCCCGGGGCCCGCAGGGCGAAAAGGGCGAAACCGGCGAGGCGGGCCCCCAGGGCCCCCAGGGCGCGGCCGGCCCGCAGGGCGAGACGGGTCCCCAGGGCGAAAAGGGCGAGAAGGGCGACACGGGCGGCACCGGCCCCGCCGGGCCCCAGGGCGAGACGGGCCCTCAGGGCCCCCGGGGCGAGACCGGCGAGACCGGTCCCCAGGGCCCAAAGGGCGACACCGGCGAGCGCGGGGCGCAGGGCTATACCTTCACCCCGGCGCTGGACGCCGCGGGCAACCTCTCCTGGACCAACGACGGCTCCCTCGCGAACCCCGGCACCGTGAACCTCATGGGCCCGCAGGGGCCCCAGGGGCCGCAGGGCGTCAAGGGCGACACCGGGCCGCAGGGCCCGCAGGGCGAAAAGGGCGAGACCGGCGACACCGGACCCCAGGGTCCGAAGGGCGAGACGGGCAACGGCTTCAAGATCATGGGCTACTACGCCTCGGTCTCCGAGCTGCAGAGCGCCGTGCCCTCCCCGGCGGTGGGCGACGCCTACGGCGTGGGCGCGTCCGAGCCCTACGACATCTACATATGGGGCGGCGCCTCCTGGGTGGACAACGGCCCCATACAGGGCCCGGCGGGCCCCCAGGGCGAGCCGGGCGAGAAGGGAGAAAAGGGCGACAAGGGCGACACCGGCCCCGCCGGAGCGGCGGGCAGCAGCGGCGCGACCTTCACGCCCAGTGTGGACGCCTCCGGCAACCTGACCTGGACGAACGACGGCGGCCTTGAAAACCCCGCGGCGGTGAACATCCGCGGCCCCCAGGGCGCGCGGGGCGAGACCGGAGCCCAGGGCGAGACCGGCCCCGAGGGCCCCCAGGGCGAAAAGGGCGACACCGGCGACGCGGGTCCCCAGGGCCCCGCCGGGGCCGACGGCGGCTATTACCAGCCGGGCATCAGCGCCGAGGGCCTGCTCACCTGGACTCCCAGCCGGGGCGGCATGCCCGCGGTCTCCGCCGCGAGCGTCATAGGCCCCCGGGGAGAGAAGGGCGAGACCGGAGCCCAGGGCCCGGCGGGCGCGGACGGCGCGGCGGCCACGGTGGCGGTCGGCACGGTCACCACCGGCGCGGCCGGGAGCACGGCCAGCGTTGTGAACGCGGGCACCGCCTCCGCCGCGGTGCTCAACTTTGTCATCCCGCGCGGCGACAAGGGCGAGACGGGCGCACAGGGCCCCGCCGGAGCCGACGGGGCGGACGGGGCCCAGGGCCCCGCGGGCGCGGCCGGCAAGAGCGCGTATCAGTACGCGCTGGAGGCCGGGTACACCGGCACCGAGGCCGAGCTCTCCGCCGCCCTCGCGGGCCTCGGCGACATCAACGGCGTGCTCGACGCCATCAACGGGGAGGTGGTCTGATGGGAACCACCGCGGACAAATTGGCATATCTTGAGGGTACGAAGGCCGCGATACGCGAGGCCATCGCCGCCCGGGGCGTGGACGTACCTGAGGGCACGGCGTTCCGCGCCTACGCCGGGAAGATCGGCGAGATAAGCGGCGGCGGCGGGGGAGGCGGCGAGCCGATAGACCCCGAGGCCCTCTACCGGAGCAGCCGCCCCACGGACTGGCTGCCTCTGCCGGAGCCGGAGGACAACGAGATCTACTTCCTGTTCCACGTGCCCGCGGCCTTCGAGGGCCTGCTGGCCTTCACCGCGGAGTGCACGGGCAGCTACACCGTGGAGTACGGCACCACCGAGAGCGGCGCCTTTGTGCCGGACGGGGCCGTGACAGTGGCCTCCGGCACCGCCTACGAGGGCAGATTCGCCGGGACGGCGGGCCACAGCCCCACGCAGGACGGCATGGCCCAGCTGGTGTTCCGCGTCAGCGGCCAGAGCCTGACCTCCTGGTCCACCGCGCCCCACAGCCTGGCCGAGGAGCACAGCAACTGGGACATCGTGGACTTCGTCTGCCGCATGCCCGGCGGGACGAAGGTGCAGATGGGCAACTACGACTCCATCCTGGCGCTGAGCTCTCTTCGCTACTTCGCGTGGTTCGGGACCAACTCGCTGCAGGACATGACCGACATGTTCTCCTACTGCACCAGCCTGCTGTCCGTGCGGGCGCTGGACACCACGTCGGCCACGAATATGACCGGCACGTTCTACAACTGCAGCACGCTGAGGGCCATACCGGCCATGGACACCAGCAATGTCACCAGCCTGCGCGACGCCTTTTCAGGCTGCAGCGCCGTGACGGCCCTGCCGGCGATGGATTTCGGCCGGGTGGAGAACATGTTCGGGGCCTTTGAAAACTGTTTTTCTCTGCGCAGCCTGCCCTGGCTGACCACGGCCAAGTGCACTGAGTTCAGCAGGGCCTTCATCTACTGCGGCGCGCTGAGGATGCTGCCTCCGCTGAGCGTGGCCGGGTCGCCCGGTGAGTCCTCGTTCTCCTCCGCCTTCAACGACTGCATCTCGCTCGAGAGGCTCTGCTTCACGGATACGGGCTCCGGCTGGTCGGGAGGCTATATCAACCTGATCAACGCCAGCCTCAGCCACGCCGCCATCGTGGAGCTCTTCGACAGCCTGCCGGCCGTAAGCGGCACGATGAGGGTGATGCTCACCGGCAACCCCGGCAGCGCGGAGATAACCGAGGCCGAGAAACAGGCGATGAACGCCAAGGGCTGGCAATTGCAGTATTGACCGCGGGCCGCTCCCGGCCCGCACAGTTAGGAGGAATAATTTGAGCGGATACAAGACCGGAGTGGACGTCTCCCAATGGCAGGGGACCATCGACTGGGAAGCGGCCAAGGCCGCGGGCGTGCAGTTTGCCATGCTCCGCGCCGGTTTCGGCCGGAACAACCCTGACCCCCAGTTCGAGCGGAACATCACCGAGTGCAACCGCCTCGGCATACCCTGCGGCATCTACTGGTTCTCCTACGCCTACACCGAGGACATGGCCGCGAAGGAGGCGGAATACGCCCTCGCCGCGGTGGCGAAGCACACGCTGGAGTACCCCGTGGCCTTCGACTTCGAGGGCGACAGCGCCGACTACGCGGCGAAAAACGGCGTGGTCGTGACCAAGCCGCTGGTCAGCGCCCTGGCCCGCGCCTTCTGCGGCCGGGTCTCGGCGGCGAAGTACAGCCCCATGGTCTACACCAACCCCTCTTACCTCAGCAGCTATTACGACGCCGCCATCCCGGCGGACTACGACATCTGGCTGGCCCAGTGGCCGGCGAAGCCCGACCTGGCCGCAAAGCCCGCGCTGGCGGGCGGCATCTGGCAGTTCACCAGCTCCGGCACCGTGAACGGCATCGCCGGGCGCGTGGACAGGAACGCCGCCTATATCGACTACCCCGTCGTGCTGCGCGCCAAGGGCCTCAACAACCTGAGCAAAACCCCGGCACCCACGCCCATGCCCACGCCTGTGAGCGAGGCCGAGCTGGCCCGCAAGTGGGTCATCGCCAAGGGCATCTCCGACGGCGAGAACCCGGACGCCACGGCGACAAGGCAGCAGATCTGGACCATGCTTTACAGAATGAATGGAGGAAAATAACGAATGATAAACTGGAAAGTGCGAGTGAAGAACAAGACCTTCTGGCTGGCGCTGATACCCGCGCTGCTGCTGCTCATGCAGGCGGTGGCGGCGGTGTTCGGCCTCACGCTGGACCTCTCGGAGGTGGGCGACAGGCTGCTGACCGTCGTGAACGCGCTCTTTGCCGTTCTCGCGACCCTCGGCGTGGTGACCGACCCGACCACCTCGGGGGTGGGCGACAGCGCCCTCGCGCTGACCTACGACGAGCCGAAAAAGACCAACTGACGAAAAAAGCCGCCCTCTCCCAGCGGGAGGGCGGCGCGAAAGGGAGGGAATACCTTGTTAACGGCAAGAGACATCTTCTCCGCGGCGATGAGCATCATGGACGAGCTCTCCGCCGCGGGCGAGGCGGCGAACAGCGACACCCGCGAGTATGAGCAGCGCACCCCGGCTATACTCAACGTCCTGCTGACGGAGCTGAAGGTCCTGCGCGGGGACGACGCGGACTGGCTGCCCCTGGAGGGCATGGACGAGCCCGTGCCGGTGGAGACGAACTACGCCCTGGGCGCCATGCCCTACGGCCTCGCGGCGAACCTGCTGGTGGACGAGAACCCCACGGCGGCGAGCTTTTACCAGCAGCGCTACGAGGAGCTGCGCGCCCTCTTCGTCTCGCGGCTGAAGGCGAGCGTGGAGGACATAGACATGCTCTACGGCGGCGTGGGCGAGGGCAGGTTCGCGAGGTGGTGATACCGTGACCGACTGGGCGGCGCTGAGCGTCATAGCGGCGCTGGTGGGCGCGGCGATAAGCATCGTGACGCCGATACTCAGGCTCAACACCGTCATCACCAAGCTCAGCGCGACGGTGGACAGCCTCGCGAAAAACCTCGAGACCCTCACCAGCGAGAACACCCGCAGCCACGCCCGGCTCCACGGCCGCATCGACGAGCTGGAGGACACGGTGGGCCGCCACGAGGTGCGCCTCACGGTGCTCGAAAGCGCGCGAAAAGGGCAGCAGAGCCGATAGCGCTTGAACTTTTTTGGAAAAACAGCTATAATCGGGGAAGCGGGGAGCGCCGCTCCCCGATTTTTGCGCCTTGAAAGGATGAGCGCGGCATGGATAAGCCGACAGTGCAGCAGAAGCTGGAGCAGCGAAAGCTCAAGCCGGTGAACCCGGCGGCCTTCCGCTTTATGGTGGGCCTGGCCACGGTGCTGTTCAAAAAGAAATACAACGTACACTTCACCTGCGTGGACGACATCACGCCCTACCACGGCAAGCCCTACATAGTCGTCTCGAACCACGCCTCCCGCATGGACTATGTGTTCACGGCCCCCGGCTTCTGGCCGGACACCTTCAACTTCGTCGTGGGCTACAACGAATTTTTCCGCGGCCACCTCGCGGGGGTGCTGCGCGCGATGCAGACGGTGCCGAAGAAGAACTTCGTCCAGCAGCCGTATGCGATACGCCAGATGATACGCATAATCCGCGGCGGCGGGCGCGTCATCATCCTGCCCGAGGGCATGAGCTCCATCTCGGGCGCGAACCAGCCCTGCGCCATCGGCAGCGGCCACCTGCTCAAGAGCCTGAAGGTGCCGGTGCTGTACACGAAGATAGCGGGCGGCTATCTCACGGCGCCGAAGTTCGACCTGGAGGACCGCCCCGGCCGCGTGGACGTGCAGGTGGGCGTTCTCTTCACGCCGGAGCAGCTTGCGGCGATGACGGCGGACGAGATACAAAAGGCCCTGGACGAGCGGCTCTACCACGACGACTACGAGTGGAACAAGACCGCCCGCGTGAAGTTCGCCGGCAAGGGCCGCATGGCGAGGAACATGCACCAGCTGCTGTTCTGGTGCCCCAAGTGCGGCGGCGAGCTCTGCATGGCGAGCGAGGGCGACCGCATCTACTGCCGGCACTGCGGCAACGGCGCGAGCCTGAACGAATACTACGACCTCCTGCCCGAGGAGGGCAGCGTCATCCCGGAGACGCCGCGCGTGTGGTTCGACATGCAGCGCGAGCACATCAAAAAGCGCGTGGCGGAGGAGGGCTTTGAGCTGCACGAGCACGTCAAGCTCGGCACCCTGCCCGCGGACGGCTATCTCAAGGACCAGGCCACCTCGGTGATAACCGGCGAGGGCGAGCTGAGGCTCGACCGCGAGGGCCTGCACTACGAGGGCACGAAGGACGGCGCGCCCTTCGCTTTCACGATACCGAGCCGTCAGCTGCCGACCTACGGCATGTGCACGGACGTCTCGCGGTTTTACACCTTTGTGGACGGCGAGTTCTGCGAGTTCTACCCGGAGCGCGAGTCCGCCGAGCTCTGGATGCTCGCCACGGAGGAGCTGCACCGCCTCAACGGCGGCCAGTGGCAGGACTTCCCCTGGAAGAGCGCCGAGTGATGCGCTGCGCGCAGCGCGTCTGAAAGTTTCGTCCACCTTTTCAAAGGTGGTGGAGTCCAGAGGCAAAGCCTCTGGCCGCGCTCCGCAGAGCGCGGAACTCTCTTGTGCTCTATTAAGCGCAGGAGGGGGTCTAAGGGGGAACCCTCGCCGGGGGTTCCCCCTTTTTGCTTTCTTTTTGGTTTGTACGTGTGCGCCGTTACGTTGGGCGGTGGTCGTTGGCTTGTCCTGCCATTCGACCCCATTTCTTTGGTGCTTGCCCAAAGAAACGGTGTCGAG
>ERZ827478.2089-NODE-2089-length-11224-cov-2.322410_pt1 | contig 11224 bp, 8 predicted proteins | sample MGYA00519705_ERZ827478 | MGnify/ENA primary metagenome ERZ827478 (study PRJEB31778, sample SAMEA3449318) | human gut metagenome | biome: human gut; feature: human-associated habitat; material: faeces | place: United Kingdom | collected 2010/2012 ... | reverse complement strand
GGTTTGAAAATCATCGCGTTGCCTGCCGCCAGCGCCGGTGCGGATTTCCACAAGGCAATCTGGATCGGGTAGTTCCATGCGCCAATCCCTGCCACTACGCCCAGCGGTTCGCGGCGGGTATAAACAAATGACGTCTCACGCAATGGGATCTGGCTGCCTTCCAGCGACGGGATCAGCCCGGCGTAGTACTCGAGCACGTCCGCGCCGGTAACGATATCGACGGTTGATGTTTCCGAATACGCTTTTCCGGTGTCGAGGGTTTCCAGTTTTGCGAGTTCGTCATTGCGTTCACGCAGAATATCAACGGCCCGACGCAGAATACGCGAGCGCTCCATAGCGGTCATCGCCGCCCAGATTTTTTGCCCTTGTTGGGCACTCTTCACGGCGCGATCGACATCCTCACGCCCGGCGGCCTGCACGGTCGCCAGCACGTTACCGTTGGCCGGGTTAATGGTCTCGAAGGAGCGACCACTGGTGGCGGAGGTATAACCACCATGTATATAAAGCTGCTGTTCTGCCATTCGGGACATCACGTCTCCTCAGTTAATCGGTGGGTAAATGCTGAGTAATAAAGTGACGGGTCAGCGAGTGTGCGAGAGGTTTATCCAGCGCTTTGCCGCTCAGTGCCGCGCGCAGCCATAATCCGTCAATTAGCGCGGCAAGGCCGTAGCCCGCTTCCTGTGCCTGTTGGCGCGGTAACTCGCGGCGAAATTCGCTCACCAGATTCGACAGCAAGCGGCGGCTACTGACCTGCTGCAAGCGATAGAGCATCGGCTGATGCATACTGCTGGCCCAGAACGCCAGCCAGGCTTTCATCGCCGCGCCGCTCACCTGAGTCTCATCGAAGTTTCCACCAACAATCGCCTGTAATCGCAGCTCTGCACTGCCCTGCGGAAGTGCATGTAAGCGGTTCAAAACCGCGTCACGCAGCTGACTGGTGATATCGCGCATGGTTGCTTCCAGCAGACCATTTTTGTCCCTGAAATAGTGGCTGATGATCCCCGTAGAAACGCCTGCACGGCGGGCGATCTGCGCGATCGTTGCATCGTGCATGCCCACCTCATTGATTGCTTCCAGCGTGGCGTCGATCAGTTGTCTGCGCCGGATCGACTGCATCCCCAATTTGGGCATTTTCGCCACTCCATTCATCAGCGTTGTTTATCTATTAAAGCGGTTATTGATTGGACGTTCAATATAAAATGTGTCTTAATTGTTACTAATTTGATTTTAAATGGTAACAATAACAGTGGGGATACTGGATGACAGACCTTTCACACAGCAGGGAAAAGGACAAAATCAATCCGGTGGTGTTTTACACTTCCGCCGGACTGATTTTGTTGTTTTCCCTGACAACGATCCTGTTTCGCGACTTCTCGGCCCTGTGGATTGGCCGCACGCTGGACTGGGTTTCTAAAACCTTCGGTTGGTACTATCTGCTGGCGGCAACGCTCTATATTGTCTTTGTGGTCTGTATCGCTTGTTCGCGTTTTGGTTCGGTGAAGCTCGGGCCAGAACAATCCAAACCGGAATTCAGTCTGCTGAGTTGGGCGGCGATGCTGTTTGCTGCCGGGATCGGTATCGACCTGATGTTCTTCTCCGTAGCCGAACCGGTAACGCAGTATATGCAGCCGCCGGAAGGCGCGGGACAGACGATTGAGGCCGCGCGTCAGGCGATGGTCTGGACGCTGTTTCACTACGGCTTAACCGGCTGGTCGATGTATGCGCTGATGGGCATGGCGCTCGGATACTTTAGCTATCGTTATAATTTGCCGCTCACTATCCGCTCGGCGCTGTACCCGATCTTCGGTAAACGGATTAACGGGCCGATAGGTCACTCAGTGGATATTGCTGCGGTGATCGGCACCATCTTTGGTATTGCCACTACGCTCGGTATCGGTGTGGTGCAGCTTAACTATGGCTTGAGCGTACTGTTTGATATTCCCGATTCGATGGCGGCGAAAGCGGCACTGATCGCCTTGTCGGTGATCATCGCAACGATCTCTGTCACCTCCGGTGTCGATAAGGGCATTCGCGTGTTATCGGAACTCAACGTTGCGCTGGCGCTGGGGCTGATCCTGTTCGTGCTGTTTATGGGCGACACCTCGTTCCTGCTTAATGCGCTGGTGCTGAACGTTGGCGACTATGTGAATCGCTTTATGGGAATGACGCTCAACAGTTTTGCCTTCGACCGTCCGGTTGAGTGGATGAATAACTGGACGCTCTTCTTCTGGGCATGGTGGGTGGCATGGTCGCCGTTTGTCGGCCTGTTTCTGGCGCGTATCTCGCGCGGGCGCACCATTCGCCAGTTCGTGCTGGGCACGTTGATTATTCCGTTTACCTTCACGCTGTTATGGCTCTCGGTGTTCGGCAATAGCGCGCTGTATGAAATCATCCACGGCGGCGCGGCATTTGCCGAGGAAGCTATGGTCCATCCGGAGCGCGGCTTCTACAGCCTGCTGGCGCAATATCCGGCGTTTACCTTTAGCGCCTCTGTCGCCACCATTACTGGCCTGCTGTTTTATGTGACCTCGGCGGACTCCGGCGCGCTGGTGCTGGGGAATTTCACCTCGCAGCTTAAAGATATCAACAGCGACGCCCCCGGCTGGCTGCGCGTCTTCTGGTCGGTGGCGATTGGTCTGCTGACGCTTGGCATGCTGATGACCAACGGGATATCCGCGCTGCAAAACACCACGGTAATCATGGGGCTGCCGTTCAGCTTTGTGATTTTCTTCGTGATGGCGGGGTTGTATAAATCTCTGAAGGTAGAAGATTACCGCCGTGAAAGTGCCAACCGTGATACCGCGCCGCGACCGCTGGGGCTTCAGGATCGCCTGAGCTGGAAAAAACGTCTCTCGCGCCTGATGAATTATCCGGGCACGCGTTACACTAAACAGATGATGGAGACGGTCTGTTACCCGGCAATGGAAGAAGTGGCGCAGGAACTGCGGTTGCGCGGCGCGTACGTGGAGCTAAAAAGCCTGCCGCCGGAAGAGGGGCAACAGTTGGGGCATCTGGATTTGTTGGTGCATATGGGCGAAGAGCAAAACTTTGTCTATCAGATTTGGCCGCAGCAATATTCGGTGCCGGGCTTTACCTACCGCGCACGTAGCGGTAAATCGACCTACTACCGGCTGGAAACCTTCCTGTTAGAAGGCAGCCAGGGCAACGACCTGATGGACTACAGCAAAGAGCAGGTGATCACCGATATTCTCGACCAGTACGAGCGGCACCTTAACTTTATCCATCTCCATCGTGAAGCGCCGGGCCATAGCGTGATGTTCCCGGACGCGTGATTGTTATTGCATAAAACCGCGCCATGTCTGCATATGGCGCGGTTTCTCTTACCTCTTGATACGTTATATCTGTGTACAGTTAAGCCCTTAGTATCGATTGATGATTGCCAGGCAACAGATAATAAAAAAGAAAAGAACTATTGAAGCCCAAAACCTACGCTTGGACTGTTGTGAATGTTCAATAAGCTTAGTCTTATTTAATGTAAATATTGGTGCTAATTTGAAATGACGCTTTATTCATGGGAAACGCGTAGCGCAAATCAACTAAAATCAATGTAACTGTTTGTTGTTTAAGGTTTAATTGTCTGTGTCTGATATTTTATTGATTGTTTTAAATATTGTTTTTATTGTCATTGTTATAATGTTGGCCATCTATTGCTGAATGGATTCAGCCTTAAAAAGCAGGTTGTTAAGGGATAGGCATAGAGTAATGACGTGTATGCATAACCAACATCTTTACTCATTATGTCATTGAATGTTGACGCTATGTGTTTATGAGGTTGAGGTATTTTCAGTTGATCTGGATTGTTAAATTCATATAATGCGCCTTTACTCATGAATGGGCGTCAATACGTAGTGGGAAATTATAAATATTGAAATAGTCCAACTACTTCTTTATTACCAAAAATGAGTATCTGAATTTTAATATTGCATTCTTGCGTGATTATCTCCTGAGTTTGACTTGTGATTACCTTTTTAAGGTATTTAGCGTAACTGTTTTTGAGCGAGCATCAGAGGTAAAGATAATCTTTTTGATAGTGATGTGGGATGTTATGCGTATGGCATCGCTGATGTTTATGGTTACCCCTTATGTGTGCTCAGGAATCCACAGGTAATCACTCATACTGAACAGCGATAAAAGATAAAAGGTGTGTTCATGAATTCATGTGATTTTCGTGTTTTTCTGCAAGAGTTCGGTACAACGGTTCATTTGTCATTGCCTGGTAGCGTATCCGAGAAAGAACGACTGCTACTCAAGCTGCTGATGCAGGGAATGTCTGTAACAGAAATATCACAGTACAGAAATCGCAGTGCAAAGACCATTTCACATCAAAAGAAACAGCTCTTTGAGAAACTGGGGATTCAGAGTGATATTACTTTCTGGCGGGATATTTTCTTTCAGTACAATCCGGAGATCATATCCGCCACGGGTAATAATAGTCACAAATATATTAATGATAATCACTATCACCATATCGTCACGCCTGAAGCCATCAGTCTGGCGTTGGAAAACCATGAGTTTAAACCGTGGATCCAACCGGTTTTCTGCGCGCAGACTGGGGTACTGACGGGCTGTGAAGTGCTTGTCCGCTGGGAACATCCACAAACGGGAATGATCCCACCGGATCAGTTTATTCCTCTGGCGGAGTCATCTGGTCTTATCGTCATAATGACTCGCCAGTTGATGAAACAGACTGCGGATATTCTGATGCCGGTAAAACATTTGCTGCCGGACAATTTCCATATTGGTATCAACGTCTCGGCGGGCTGTTTTTTGGCTGCGGGATTTGAAAAAGAGTGTCTGAACCTGGTTAAGAAATTAGGTAACGATAAAATCAAGCTGGTTCTTGAGTTGACTGAACGTAATCCTATTCCGGTAACGCCAGAAGCCAGAGCGATATTTGACAGCCTTCATCAGCACAACATTACCTTTGCGCTGGATGACTTTGGTACGGGTTATGCGACCTATCGTTACTTGCAGGCGTTCCCGGTCGATTTTATTAAGATCGATAAGTCATTTGTGCAAATGGCGAGCGTGGACGAAATATCCGGTCATATTGTGGACAATATTGTCGAACTGGCGCGTAAGCCTGGTCTGAGTATCGTGGCGGAAGGGGTAGAAACCCAGGAGCAGGCGGATTTAATGATCGGCAAAGGCGTTCACTTTTTACAGGGCTATTTGTACTCCCCGCCAGTTCCGGGTAATAAATTTATCTCTGAATGGGTAATGAAAGCAGGTGGTTGATGTAAACCGCTATTCACAGCGCATCGGGAGGTTGGCAGCGATTAATTCTCCCGATGCAGTAAATCCTGATAGATCCCCGTTAATATGCCATTTGGCGCAAATTGTTTTTTAATCCACTGCGTCACCTGACCCGTAGCAGAATGCTGAGTCGCCAGTAACATGCGCGAATCCTGGCGCGGATTATGGATTTGTCGGGTAACCAGCAGGGATTGCGTCATCGCCTCACGGACCATGTAATCCGGCAAAAAACCAATCCCTTCACCTAAAATCTGGCACTGACATTTGGTGTTGAAATCTGGCACCAGAATCGACTCCTGCCCATGCAGCAACCAGCCTACTTTTTTATTAATCGTATGCGCGGTGTCCTCCACCATGATATTAGGATAGAGACGCAGTTGGCTTTCGGCGATCGGCTCCGGCACAAAGGCTAATGGGTGATCCGGGGCGATAGCAAATCGCGCCAATCTCCGTGTAATCAATGCCGCCACCGTCCAGCAGCGTGTCGGGTGCGCCGATAGCGATATTTGCCTGATTATTAATAATCGCATCCCAGACGCCGTTATACACTTCGGTCGTCACGGTAATCTGGCAGGTTGGAAACTGCTTTTTCAGTACCTGTAATAAGCGTGCGGTGTGTTTGGGCGTATAAAGCAGTTGGTTAATACAAATGCGCACCCGTGCTTCTATACCCTGCGAAATAGTATCGATGCTGCGTTTGATGGCGTGAAAATCATTCAGCAGGTCGGTAGCTTTGCGGAAAAAATAACGCCCGGACTCCGTTAACTCAATGCTTCGGGTACTGCGAGTGAACAGCACCACATCCAGCCCTGTTTCCATTCGCTTGATGGTGTAGCTAATGGCGGAAGTGGTTAAACCCAACTCTTCTGCGGCTTTACTGAAGCTGCCAAAACGCGCAGCGGTAGTAAATGCCAACAGATTCTCTTCGGTAAAAATTGAGTTCATTAAACCATTCCCGCCATTATCGAATATGAATTTCTCCAGCCATGACTGTAGAGGTATCGGTTAAAGATAGATAATCATTTTTGAATAACTTTTAATACCCGTCGCGTTTAGTCGTCGCTTCGCTTAATTTTTGTCCGCCATATTCTGAAATTATCCCCACGCAGTTACCCGCCAGAAAACCCAGTAATGTCACCGTCCAGTTCATCCCGCTGGCAAAAAATAGCGTCATGCCGAGAAAGCCTCCGGGAATAAAAGACAATAAACCGAAACGTCCTTGCCAGACCACCACCGCCGAGAAGGGTACAGTCATAATCACGCTCGCCCAGAACGTGGACAATCCACTCACCGAGGCCAGCCAACCGGCAGCCAGCGCGGCGAAAAACGCCCACACCATCCCGGAATAATTAACCGCCAGGCTTCTGATAAACCCCGATTTACCGCCGCCTGCGGCATAAAAACTGCAAAAGGCGACGAAGCCAATAGTTCCTAATAATTCCCATCCCTGAGAGAGCCCGACATGTGAAGACACTAACTGCCAAAGCCCTGCACAAATACCGACGGTGACACCCGTTGCCGTGAGTCCGTTCATCTTGTTCCCCTCTGGTTAGACATGGACGAAAGCTACTCTTACATGTGCAGACTATAGAGAAATAAAACCTGATTGAGTGAAAGGGTATCGGGTCAAAGAAACAAATATTGCACTACCGCACACTGCGAAAAGATTGTTGAACATCATTCAACAAAAAGGCGAAATACGGCGAATTAAATTTAAGCGGGTTCTTTTATCAGATTATCGTTGCTATTCTCAATTCATCGAAAACAGCCACAAAAACCAGGGGAATGTGAATGACTATAAAAAATCTACCTGCCGACTATTTATTGGCTGCGCAACAGGGTGATATCGATAAAGTAAAAACATGCCTTGCGCTGGGTGTCGATATTAATACCTGCGATCGTCAGGGGAAAACGGCAATTACGCTGGCAAGTTTATATCAGCAATATGCTTGCGTTCAGGCATTAATTGATGCCGGAGCGGATATTAATAAGCAAGATCAAATATGTTCAAATCCTTTTTTAATTAGCTGCCTGACCGGCGATTTAACCCTGTTACGGATTATTTTACCGGCTAAACCTGATCTTAATTGCGTCACCCGTTTTGGCGGTGTCGGCCTGACGCCTGCCTGTGAAAAAGGCCATTTAAGTATTGTAAAAGAGCTTTTGGCGCATACGGAGATTAACGTTAACCAGACCAACCATGTTGGCTGGACGCCGCTACTGGAAGCAATTGTGCTTAATGATGGCGGGATTAAACAGCAGGCGATTGTCCAGTTATTGCTGGAACACGGTGCCAGCCCGCACATGACGGATAAATATGGCAAAACGCCGCTGGAACTGGCGCGGGAACGAGGCTTTGAAGAGATTGCGCAGTTACTGATTGCCGCAGGTGCATAATCCGGGAGGCTTGCTATCAACACACCAGAAAGACGGTGTGTGTGGGCGCTAACTGCGGATGCTGATTTTCTGGCGCATCGGGGGCAAGGTCAGGTTGAACAGGTCTTTGCCAGAGCGGTAAATATCGCACTTCCGGCCCGCCAGCAGTTGCTGACGCTGCTTTGTGAAGAGTACGACAATGCGCCAAACAGTTGTCGGTTGGCACTCACTCACTTTAATGGTCTGTTCCGGCATGGTGATAAGGTTCAGTTTGACGATCAAGGCATTACGGTTGGTCAACATCTTCATATAGAGATGAGTCATTGCCTGCGTTGGCTGTCCCCAACCTTGCAAATGGCCGCTGTGAATTTTCATCTTATCGCCTGGCAACAGTGGCATGACATTATTCATCAGCACCTGGGGGAAAATGAAACCCTGTTTAATTATTGCGGCGATAATCCGTTTTATCAGGCGTTAAATAAAGAACTACATATTAAACGACGGGCAGTTATTCAGGCCGTAAACGATAAACAAAATATCGCCTCAGCAGTCGCCAGTATGATGGGCTTAGGGATTGGCCTTACGCCATCAGCCGACGATTATTTAACAGGTCTGGCGCTTATTTTATTTATTTCCGGACATCCGGCGGAAAAATACAAAGAGGAATTTTATATCGGTCTGCAACGCGGCAGAAATAATACCACGTTATTAAGTGCCATAACGCTGGAAGCCGCATTACAACAACGCTGCCGGGAAAATATTCATCATTTTATTCACGATATTATTTATGGTGTCCCTGGGAATTCAACCCAGGCAATAGAAAAAATTAAACATATTGGCTCCAGTTCCGGCTGCGACATGCTGTATGGCATGGCCGATGGTTGTGCGCTGAGCCAAACCTACGGAGGGAATTATGTCAGTTAAAATAGTCATTAAACCGAATACCTATTTTGATTCTGTCTCGCTGATGTCTATCTCCACGCGTGCAAATAAACTCGACGGCGTCGAGCAGGCATTTGTGGCGATGGCGACCGAAATGAACAAAGGCGTACTGAAGAATTTAGGGCTGCTGACGCCGGAGCTGGAGCAGGCGAAAAACGGCGACCTGATGATTGTCATCAATGGTAAATCGGGTGTGGACAACGAGCAGTTGCTGGCGGAGATTGAAGAACTGTTCAACACCAAAGCGCAAAGCGGCTCGCACGAGGCGCGTTACGCCACTATTGCCAGCGCCAAAAAGCATATCCCGGAAAGTAACCTGGCAGTGATTTCGGTCAACGGTCTGTTTGCCGCTCGCGAAGCGCGTCAGGCGCTGCAAAATGACCTCAACGTGATGCTGTTTTCCGATAACGTCTCGGTTGAAGATGAACTGGCGCTCAAACAGTTGGCCCATGAAAAAGGGCTGCTGCTGATGGGGCCGGACTGCGGCACGGCGATTATCAACGGCGCGGCGCTCTGCTTTGGTAACGCCGTGCGTCGCGGCAACATCGGTATTGTTGGCGCATCCGGCACCGGCAGCCAGGAGCTGAGCGTCCGCATTCATGAATTTGGCGGCGGCGTTTCACAACTGATCGGCACCGGCGGGCGCGACCTGAGCGAGAAAATCGGCGGCCTGATGATGCTCGACGCTATCGGGATGCTGGAAAACGATCCGCAAACTGAAATCATTGTGCTTATCTCCAAACCGCCAGCGCCTGCGGTGGCCCGCAAAGTGCTGGAACGCGCACGCGCCTGCCGTAAGCCAGTGGTGGTCTGCTTCCTCGGTCGTGGCGAAACGCCAGTGGATGAGCAGGGGCTACAGTTTGCTCGCGGCAGCAAAGAGGCGGCACTAAAAGCGGTGATACTCTCCGGTGTGAAACAAGAACATCTCGACTTGCATACCCTGAACCAGCCGTTGATTGCGGATGTGCGTGCGCGTCTGCAACCGCAGCAGAAATACATTCGTGGCCTGTTCTGCGGCGGCACGCTGTGTGACGAAACCATGTTCGCGGTGATGGAAAAACATGGCGATGTCTACAGCAACATTCAGCCCGATCCTGAATTCCGCCTGCAAGATATCAACCGCAGCATCAAACACACCTTCCTAGACTTTGGCGATGACGACTTCACCAACGGCAAGCCGCATCCAATGATTGACCCCACCAACCGTATCAGCCGCTTGATCGAAGAGGCGCGCGATCCAGAAGTGGCGGTGATCGTGATGGATTTTGTGCTCGGGTTTGGATCGCATGAAGATCCGGTCGGTTCCACCATCGAGGCGATCAAAGAGGCGAAAGCGATCGCCGCTGCCGAAGGACGTGAGTTGATCATTCTCGCCTATGTGCTGGGTACCGATCTTGATACGCCATCATTAGAACAACAAAGCCAGATGCTGCTTGATGCCGGAGTGATTCTGGCAAGCAGCAGCACCAATACCGGATTGCTGGCGCGTGAATTTATCTGCAAAGGGGAGGAAGCCTGATGAGCCAGTCACTGTTTAGCCAACCGTTGAACGTTATTAACGTCGGCATCGCCATGTTTAGCGATGATCTGAAAAAGCAGCATGTAGAAGTGACCCAACTCGACTGGACGCCGCCGGGGCAGGGCAATATGCAGGTGGTGCAGGCGCTGGACAACATTGCCGATTCCCCGCTGGCGGACAAAATCGCCGCCGCGAATCAGCAGGCGCTGGAGCGCATTATTCAGTCACATCCGGTGCTGATTGGTTTTGATCAGGCGATTAACGTGGTGCCGGGCATGACGCCGAAAACCATTCTTCACGCCGGGCCGCCGATCACCTGGGAAAAAATGTGCGGCGCGATGAAAGGCGCGGTCACCGGGGCGCTGGTGTTCGAAGGGCTGGCGAAAGATCTCGACGAGGCGGCTGAACTGGCGGCCTCCGGGGAGATCTCCTTCTCGCCGTGCCACGAGCACGACTGCCTGGGATCGATGGCGGGTGTTACTTCGGCCTCGATGTTTATGCACATCGTAAAAAACAAAACCTACGGCAACATCGCTTACACCAATATGAGCGAGCAGATGGCGAAGATTTTGCGTATGGGCGCTAACGACCAGAGCGTGATCGACCGCCTCAACTGGATGCGCGATGTGCAGGGGCCCATGCTGCGCGACGCGATGAAAATTATCGGCGAAATCGATCTGCGCTTAATGCTGGCGCAAGCGCTGCATATGGGCGATGAATGCCATAACCGCAATAACGCCGGGACGACGCTGTTGATTCAGGCGTTGACGCCAGGGATTATTCAGGCGGGTTATTCCGTCGAGCAACAGCGCGAAGTGTTTGAGTTTGTCGCCAGCAGCGACTACTTCTCCGGCCCGACGTGGATGGCGATGTGTAAAGCGGCGATGGATGCGGCGCACGGCATTGAATACAGCACCGTGGTGACCACCATGGCGCGTAACGGCGTCGAGTTCGGCCTGCGGGTCAGCGGCCTGCCGGGGCAATGGTTTACCGGTCCGGCGCAGCAGGTGATCGGGCCGATGTTTGCCGGTTATAAGCCGGAAGATTCGGGGCTGGATATCGGCGACAGCGCCATCACCGAAACCTACGGCATTGGCGGATTTGCTATGG
>ERZ827478.2084-NODE-2084-length-11246-cov-18.457779_pt1 | contig 11246 bp, 9 predicted proteins | sample MGYA00519705_ERZ827478 | MGnify/ENA primary metagenome ERZ827478 (study PRJEB31778, sample SAMEA3449318) | human gut metagenome | biome: human gut; feature: human-associated habitat; material: faeces | place: United Kingdom | collected 2010/2012 ... | reverse complement strand
GTTTTCAAGGGACGCCTAAAGAGAAGCATTCCGCTCTGGCTAAAACAGGCTATTCACTCTGTAGTGTCGAGAAAGTTGGCGTAGAGTCTGATCTGAAGCGAGCCGGACCGGCGTCCTAGAATCTGGAATACGATTGATGTCCCATGCCGTCTCGACCCTGTCCGCAAACTAGAGGCCGGACTCGAGCATCTTTCTGGCCTCCGCCTCAAGCCGCGCCCATTCGACGGGATCGTCGATTCTCCGAGTGCGCCCGTCGTCGTAGAGCTCGTTCATCCTTACCTCCGAGAGGTACCTGGATCTCGGCCACGGCGGCCACGAGGGCGCGGTCGACACGCCGGCGTTGTCGAGCACGTGGCCAAACACCACGCCGACCTCTTCGTGCAGGATGTCGATGGCGTTGTCGGCCGTAAGCTCGTCGGCGCGGCGAGCAAAGACGTCCTCGGCCCACGCGGCATGGCTGCGGCAAAGGTCGTCGCCCTCGAGCGCGCCAGCAAGGTCGTAGCTGGCATCGGCCTTGGCCGCCAGCAAGTGCTCGCGGACAGCGCCGAGCTCGGGAACCAAGCGCGGCGGAAGAATGGCCAGGCCCATGACCTCGATCAGGCCGATGTTCTCCTTCTTGATGTGGTGCAGCTCCGCGTGCGGGTGGTACACGCCCAGCGGGTGCTCCGGCGTCGTGATGTTGTTGCGCAGCACGAGGTCCAGCTCGTAGTCCCCGCCGCGGCGGCGCGCTATCGGCGTTATGGTGTTGTGCGGCTCGCCGTCCGTCTCCGCATAGATGAAGGCGCTCTCGTCCGTCCAGCCGCGCCAGAGCTCCAGCGCGTGGGTCGCGAGCCTTATGAGCCGCTCCGGCTCCGCCGAGCGTATGCGCAGCACCGAGAGCGGCCACTTCACGATGCCCGCCTCCACGTCCTCAAAGCCCCGGATGACGACGGGCGTCTCCACGGGCGCCTTGGCCATCGCGAAGGTGTAGCGCCCGCCCTGGAAGTGGTCGTGCGCAAGGATGGAGCCGCCCACGATGGGCAGGTCCGCGTTCGAGCCGACAAAATAGTGCGGGAACTGCCGCACAAAGTCCAGCAGCTTGCGGAAGCAGGGCTCGTCTATCTTCATCGGCGTGTGCACGCTGTTGAGCACGATGCAGTGCTCGTTGTAGTAGACGTAGGGGGAGTATTGCAGGAACCAGGGCGAGTTGTTGATGGTGATGGGCACGATGCGGTGGTTCTGGCGCGCGGGGTGGTTGACCCGCCCGGCGTAGCCCTCGTTCTCGGCACAGAGCTGGCAGCGCGGGTAGTTGGAGGCGGGCAGGTTCCGCGCCGCGGCGATGGCGCGCGGGTCCTTCTCCGGCTTGGAGAGGTTGATGGTGATGTCCAGCTCGCCGTACTCGGTCGCGGTCTTCCACTGCACGTCCTTCGCGATGCGGTCGCGGCGGATGTAGTTCGTGTCCTGGCTGAACTCGTAGTACCAGTCCGTGGCCTTCTCCGGGCTCTCGGCGTAGAGGGCGCGGAATTTCTCTATGACCTGCGCGGGCCGGGGCGTCAGCGCGCCCATCAGCCGCGTGTCGAAGAGGTCGCGGTAGACTATGGAGTTCTCCGCGAGCACGCCGCGCGCGTGCGCGTCGTCCAGCAGCGTGTCCAGCACCGCGGCGAGGTCTATCTCGCCCTCCGGCGCCTCGCCCGGCTCGCAGGCGTCCAGCCGCAGTATGTCGAGGATGGTGTTTATCGCCCAGGTCTTTTCCGAGGGCGCTATCAGCCCCTTCCTGAGGCAGTACTCCGCGAGGGAATGTATGGCGCTTCCGGTGGTCATGTCCTCTCCTCCTACAATATCATCTGTGTGCCTTTTGGGCAGAATATTCCACCTCCCATTATATTGCCTCGGCGTGCAAAATTCAACATCGGCAGAAAAAATAGCCGCCCGAACGGGCGGCTTTGCGTTTTTTCAGTCGGCATCGCGCATCCAGTAGCCGACGCCTATCTCGGTGAAGATGTACTGCGGCTCGGCGGGGTTTTTCTCGAGTTTGCGGCGGATGTTCGCCATGTTGACGCGGAGGATCTGGCGGTTTTCCTTGGTGCTCAGGCCCCAGAGCTCGCGGAGCATGTAGTCGTAGGTCAGGACGCGGCCCGCGTAGAGGCCGAGCATGGAGACTATCTTGTACTCGTTCTGCGTGAGGTGCACGCTCTCGCCGTCCACGAAGACGCGGCGCTTTTCGTAGTCTATCTCGAGCCCGCCGGCCTTGAAGCGGCCGCTGGTGGCGATGGAGCTGGAGGTGGCGGCGGTGCGGGTGTGGCGCAGCGCGGTGCGTATGCGCGCCAGCAGCTCCGAGGTGCCGAAGGGCTTGGTGACGTAGTCGTCCGCGCCGAGGTCCAGCGCCTCGACCTTGTCGCGCTCGTGCGTGCGCGCGGAGACGACTATTATGGGCAGGTGCGTCCACTCGCGGATGGAGCGGAGCACCTCGACCCCGTCCATGTCCGGCAGGCCCAGGTCGAGTATCACGAGGTCCGGGCAGTGGGAAGTGACCATCGTTATCGCCTTCGCGCCGCTGTTGGCGGAGATGACGTCGTAGCCGTTCGAGGCCAGCGCCGTGGTCATAAAGCTGAGTATGCCCTTTTCGTCCTCGACTATCAGAATTTTGTCCTTTGCCGGCATGGTTTGAGCTCCTTTCTCATTCTTCGTCCAGCGGCAGCGTGAAGCTGAAGCGCGCGCCGTGGCCCGGGACGTTGCGGGCCTCCATCGAGCCGCCGTGGGCCTTGACTATGGCGCGGCAGACCGAGAGGCCGATGCCCATGTTGTGGCGGCCCACGGAGTCCGGCGCGGCGCCGCGCGCGGAGGGGTGGTCCTCAAAGAGGTAGGGCAGCGCGTCCTCGCTTATCCCGGCGCCGTCGTCCTCCACGGAGAAGCGGGCCTCGCGGCCCCGGACGGAGGCGGAGACTGTGATGTTCCGGGTGCCGCCGCCGTGCATCGCGGCGTTCTCCAGCAGGTTCGTGAACACCTGGCAGATCAGCACGGCGTCCATCGGCACGAAGAGCACGTCCTCGGGCAGCTCTATGCGCACGTTTATGTCGGGGAAGAGCCGCCGGAACTTGCCCACGGCGTCGGCCACGACCTCCTCCACGGCCTCCGGCGACTTCTGGATGGAGGCGTTTTCCCCGCCGACGCGGGTGATGGAGAGCAGGTTCTCCACCATGCGGATGAGCCACTGGGAGTCGTCCTTTATGCTGCCGAGCAGCTCGCGGCGGCTCTCCTCGGGGAGGTCGGCGTTCTCCAGCAGCAGGTCGGCGGAGCCGGCGATGGAGGTCAGGGGCGTGCGCAGGTCGTGGGACACGGCGCGCAGCAGGTCGGCGCGCATCCTGGCCCGCTCGCTCTCGAGGCGGAGCTTGTCCTGTTTCTTGACCACCGTGGTGAGCGCGCTGGTGCTTATGGACACGGCCAGCATGGTAGCGAAGGTCAGCGGATAGCCCGCGATGGCGAAGTTGAAGGCCATGTAGGGGAAGGTGAAGATGAAGTTCACGCAGAGCACGGCCACGACGCTTGCCGCGATGCCCCAGAAATAGCCGTCCGTGACCCTCGCGGCGATGTGCACGCAGAGCACGAACAGCAGCGTAGCCGCCGTGGTGCTCTGTGCGATGGAATTGAGCCCGACGCTGACCAGACAAGTTGCGCCCAGCAGCCCCAGCGTTATCAAAGCATTTGCCCAAACCGGCCGCTCCAAGTGCATCGCCTTCACCCCTTCCCATTACTATAACATAAAGCGTATAAAGATGGCATCAAGAAAAGGCGGACGGAAAAATCCGTCCGCCTCATATTGTGCCGCTGTACAGCCTTCTTGGAGAATTTTAGCCGCCGCTGGCCAGGATGGAGAAGTGCATGTAGTCGGCGGTGGTGTTCCAGCCGCTGTAGTTGTTGTCGGCGTCGCCGCCGCCCCAGCCCCAGCCGTATTTGGCGAAGGCTTTTACAACGCTGGAGTCCGGCGTGATGCAGTAGGGGCTGTCCGAATACTTGAAGCAGGTGGTGCCGGTGATGGCCGTGTAGGGGCTCGTGGTGGTGTTGCAGTAGAAGTTCTCCACCGGGTTGATGTCGATGGCGCAGCCCCAGGCGTGGCGCAGGGAGTCCGTATACCTCGCGCCGCCGAGCGCGTGGATGGGGAACTGCTCGGGGTCGTTGTATATCTCCTCGAAGATGGCCTTGACCTCGTCCGCGACCATCTTGTTCACCTCGAGGTTCCAGGTACGGGTGTACTTCTGGCCCGAGCTGTTGATGTCCCAGGTGCGGACCTGGATGGTGACTATGTAGTCGCTGAGGTTGGACTCGTTGCCGGTGAAGTAGCTCTTGTTGCTGTCGCCGAAGAGGAGCTGGCGGCCCTCGGCGTTGACCTTGCCCCAGGCGTCTATCATGGAGCGGCTGCGCCAGGCGAAGGAGTCGGTGGGGTTCATGGAGCTGGAGCTGTCGCCGCCGGTCGGGGTCTCGACCTCGGTGGCGGAGCTGACCTCGAGGCGCTCGGAGGTTATCCAGGTGCGGACGACCACCGCCGCGGCCTGGCCGCGGGTGAGGGTGCTCTCGCCGTGGAACATGCCGTCGTCATAGCCGTCGAGGATGCCCTTGCCGTAGGCCTGCACCACGGGCTCGTGATACTTGCTGGCCATGGTGTTGTAGTCGCCGATGACGGAGGCGGGGGACTCCATGGTCACGGGGGTCTCGGAGTAGACGTTGTTGCAGAGGTTGTTTATCATAACGCTCATCTCATAGCGCGTTATGGGCTGCTCCAGGGCGGAGCGGGTGCAGGTGATGTCCAGGCCCCAGAGGACGCCGTTGTCGTTTAGGATCTGCCAATAGGGCTGAGACCAGTGGGCGCTGGTGTCCCAGGTGTAGGGGGCGAGGCCGCCTATGAGGGTCAGCAGCTTCATGAACTCGCCGCGCTTGAGGGAGTCCGTGGGACAGAACTGGCCGTTCTCCTTGCCGTCTATGATGCCCCAGCTGGCGCAGAGATAGACGTAGTCGTGGTACCAGCTGCCCTCGGGCACGTCGGAAAAGCTGACGTCGACGTTGCCCATGCCGATGGCGTTGGCGGGCGCGGCGGGCAGCAGGGCCGCAACGCACACCACGGCCAGCAGCAGCGAGGCGAGCCGCGCTGATATTCCTTTTCTTCTCATATCTTTCCTCCTGTGTTTCTGACTTTGCCCTCCAGCTCCTCGGCGAGGCGCAGCAGCTGCTGCGCGCCCTCGAAGAGCACCTGCCCGGCCTCCGTCAGCCTGACGCCCCGGCTGTCGCGCGAAAAGAGCTCCGCGCCGACCGAGGCCTCCAGCGCCGAGACGGCCCGGGAGACGGTGGAGTGGCTTATATAGAGCGCGGAGGCGGCGCGGGACAGGCTGCCCCTCTCCGCGGCCGCGCAGAATATCCGAAGCTGCTCAAGCTCCATGTCAGTAGTTGAAGGTGTGCGGCAGGAGCTGGTTGAGCCGGTAGCTCACATAGCGGCCGCCCGCCTTGGCGCAGAGCACCTCCATGGAGTCCGAAAACTCCGAGAGGAACTGGCGGCAGGCGCCGCAGGGCATGCAGTAATCCTTGCCCTCGCCCCAGATGGCCACGCGCACGAAGTCGCGGTGCCCCTCGCTGACGGCCTTGCAGGCGGCGGTGCGCTCCGCGCAGATGGTGCTGCCGAGGGCCGCGTTCTCCACGTTGCAGCCGGTGAACACCGTCCCGTCCGAGCACTCTATCGCCGCGCCCACGGGAAACTGCGAATACGGCACGTAGGCGTTCTGCGCGGCCTCGCGCGCCCTGTCCATAAGCTCTCTGTCTGTCATTTACTGCTCCTCCCCGTTGTCTGTTTCAGATGAAAAGGTTATAGTCCAGTTCTCTATGCCGAAGAACACGTTGCTGGAGGTGGGGTCCATGCTGGTGATGACGTTGCGGTGGGTGATGACCTCCTGCCGCTCAAAGAGGATGGGGATGATGGGCGTGGTGGTGGCGATGTAGTAGAGCATGTTGTAGCAGGCCTGCGGACGCTCCAGGTCCGTGGCGGCGAGGAAGTCGTTTATATACGTGGCGTAGTTCTCGTCGTCTATCTTGCCGTAGTTGAGTGCGGAGTCCTTGGTGAGCAGGCTGGTGAGGTCGAAGTCCGCGCTGAGCTTGACCTCGGCGTAGTACATGTCGAAGTCGCCGTTCATGAGGGCGTTCTGGTAGTCGGTCCAGCTCAGCTCGCGGACGTTCACGGTGACGCCGATGCTCGCGAGGTCGGAGGCGAACTGCTTTGCGATGTCGCCCTTGCCCGCGGACTCGGAGCAGACGATGAGGTCTATGCCTATCTCCTTGAGCTGGCTGTATTCGACGTATTCGCGCTTGCCGTCGCCGTTCGTGTCCTTGACGTCCAGGCTGTCGAGCAGCCGGGCGCAGAGCTCGAGGTCGAACTTGAGCTCCTTGGCCACGGACTCGTCATAGAGCGGGCTGAGCGGCGAGACGGGCAGGCAGGAGGCCACCGCGCCGTTGCCCATCAGCGTGTCCGCGGCGTATTCCCTGTCCACGGCCAGCTGCAGCACATAGCGCAGCTGCGCGTTGTTCACGAACTCCGAGGCCATGTTGAAGCCGAAGTAGTGCATGTTCGTCGTCGTGTAGTAGCGCGTCTCGGTGTTGCCGCCGTAGCCGAAGTTGCCCGAGCCGGAGGGGTCGTTCACGATGAGGTCGAGGTAGGAGTCCTCAAAGGCCGTGATGATGTCCACAGCTTCAGAATACTCCTTGAAGTAAATCCTGTCCACAGGCAGAGTCTGGTAGTTCACGTGCCCGCTGAAGGCCTCCACGTAGTCCGCGTCCTCCACGTACTTGTACGGCCCGGAGCCGACGGGCCGCGCCGTGCCCGCCGAGCCGTCCTTTACGACGGGGATGTTCAGCAGGTATGGGAAGAGCCAGTCCGCCTTGCCGAGGTTCACGACGAAGGTGTCCTCGCTCGTGGCGCTGACGCCGTAGGTGTAGGTGAAGCGCCCGGAGTAGCGCGAGGTCTGCTTCGCGCGCTGGATGGAATAGGACACGTCCGAGGCGGTGAGGTTGGTGCCGTCGTGCATCTTGATGCTCGTGTCCACGGTGAAGGTCCAGTAGCTGCCGTTTTCGGAGCTGTAGCTGGTGATGATGCGGGAGGAGAGCTCGTAGTCGTCGCTGAGCTCAAAGATGTTGTCGAACACCAGCTGGCTTATGAGGAGGTTGTTCGTGTCGTTGGTGGCGTAGGGGTCGAGGCTGGCGGAGGAGTTGTAGTTGAGGGAGAAGATGTCGTCCGCCGCGTCCGAGACGCCGAGCTCCTCGCCGGCCAGGACGCCCTCCACGGGGTCGGGCTCGGTGTCCTTCGCCGCCGAGCCGCAGCCCGCCAGCAGCGAGAGCGCCAGGACGGCGGATATGATGGATAAAAGGCGTTTTTTCATGGCACACTCCAAGTCTCAGAGGCATATCACGGCGCACTGGCTGCCGCGCACGCCGCCGCGGGTATAGCGGTGGGACCAGTATTTCTCGTGCAGGCACATGGTGCACTCGTCGGAGACGGCGATGTGCTCCGGCGCGAGGCCGAGCTGCAGCAGCCGCCGCCTTATCGCGCCGCGCAGGTCCACGAGGTATTTCCCGGGCACGTCCTTCTCTCGGATGAGGCCCCCGGTGTCCCCGCCGAGCCAGCGCGCCACGGCCTCCGGCACGTCGGCGTCCGTCTCAAAGCAGCAATAACCTATCGCCGGGCCGATGGCCGCGCGGATGTCCCCCGGCGCGGAGCCGAGGTCGCGCATCAGGCCCACCGCGACGCCGGGTATGTCGCCCACCGAGCTCCGCCAGCCGCAGTGCACCGCGCCCGCCGCGGCGCGCACCGGGTCGTGCAGCAGCAGCGGCACGCAGTCGGCCGTGAAGCAGAAGATGGGCAGGCCCTTGACGTTCGTGACGAGGCCGTCCGCGTCGCAGGGGGCGGGGTCGGTCGGGCCGCAGCGGTCCGCGTCCGTCACGAGGCGCACGTGCGTGCCGTGCACCTGCTTCGTATACGCCGCGCGCATCACGTCCATGCCCAGCGCGGCGCCGAGGATGCGGTAGTTCTCGATGACCCGCTCGCGCTCGTCGCCGCGGTTGAAGCCGAGGTTGAGCGAGGCGAGCCCGCCCTCGGACACGCCGCCATAGCGGGTGGTGAAGGCGTGGTTCGCCGTTATGACGGGCGCGGTCATATAGACCAGGCCGCCCTTTTTTCGCTCTGTAAAGCCGGACATGGCGTCTCCCTTCCGAGGCCGCTCACTCGTTGCGGCCGCAGCAGTCCTTGTATTTCATGGGCAGGCCGTTGGGCCTGAGCTTGCCGCAGGGGCAGGGGTCGTTGCGGCCGGGCTTCTTTATCTTCTTCACCGGCTGCTTCTTCTGCGGCGCGTCGCCCCCGACGTTGGCGGCGGCGTTTTTGGAGACGCTCTTGCGCTCGAGCTTCTCCTCCTTGCGGATGCGGACGACGAAGAGGCGGCGCACCGTCTCCTCGCGGATGCCGCGTATCATGGCCTCGAACATCTCGAAGCCCTCGTTCTTGTAGGCGTCGATGGGCTTGGTGTTGCCGTAGCCGCGCAGGCCGATGCCCTGACGGAGGTCGGTCATCGCGTCCAGGTGCTCCATCCAGTACTCGTCCACGACGCGGAGCATGACCACGCGCTCCAGCTCGCGCATGACGGGCTGGCCGTTCGGCATGAGGCCGAGCTCGGCTTCCTTCGCGTCGTAGAAGGCCAGGGCCTTTTCGAGCGCCATGTCCGTGAGCTTCTGCGCCGTGAGGCCCTTTAGCTCCTCGGGCGTTAGCTTTATGTCGCCCGGGCGGAGGAACAGCTTGCCGAAGGGCGCGAGCGCCTCGTTCACCGCGGCGAGGTCGGGGTGCTGCTCGCTGCCGAGGCCGTCCGCCACCGTGGAGGCGACGAACTCCTCTATCATCTTGCGGATGGCCGGCTGCAGGTCCTCGCCGTCGAGCACCTTGCGCCGCTCGTCGTAGATGACGTTGCGCTGCACGTTCATGACGTCGTCATATTCAAGGACGTTTTTGCGGGTCTGGAAGTTTCTGCTCTCGACGGTCTTCTGCGCCTGCTCTATGGCGCCGGAGAGCATCTTCTGGTCGAGCGGCGTGTCCTCGTCCATGCCGAGGCTCTCCATCATGTTCATGACCCGCTCCGAGCCGAAGAGGCGCATGATGTCGTCCGTCATGGCGATGTAGAAGCGGCTCTCGCCCGGGTCGCCCTGGCGGCCGGCGCGGCCGCGCAGCTGGTTGTCGATACGCCGCGACTCGTGCCGCTCCGTGCCGAGGATGAAGAGGCCGCCCGCGGCGCGGACCAGCTCCGCCTCCGCGTCCGTCACCTTCTTGTGCTCGGCGAGGCGCTGGGCGTACATCTCGCGGGCCTTGAGTATCTCCTCGTCGTCCGTCTCTGCGTAGCCCGTGGCCTCGGCGATGACCTCCTCCTCGAAGCCCGCCTTCTTGAGGTCGGTCTTGGCGAGGTATTCGGCGTTGCCGCCGAGCATGATGTCCGTGCCGCGGCCGGCCATGTTCGTCGCGATGGTCACCGCGCCGAGCTTGCCCGCCTGCGCGACTATCTCCGCCTCGCGCTCGTGCTGCTTGGCGTTGAGCACGTTGTGCGGGATGCCCTGCTTCTTGAGCAGCGAGGAGAGGTATTCGCTCTTTTCGATGGATATCGTGCCCACCAGCACCGGCTGGCCCTTGGCGTGGCACTCGATTATCTGCCGGATGATGGCGCGGTCCTTGCCCGCCTCGTTCTTGTACACCACGTCCGGCCAGTCCTTGCGGATTACGGGCTTGTTGGTGGGTATCTCCACGATGTCGAGCTCGTAGATGGTGGTGAATTCCTCCTCCTCGGTCAGGGCCGTGCCGGTCATGCCGGAGAGCTTGCCGTAGAGGCGGAAGTAGTTCTGGAAGGTGATGGTCGCGAGGGTCTTGTTCTCGCGCTGGACGTCCACGTGCTCCTTGGCCTCGATGGCCTGGTGCAGGCCCTCCGAGTAGCGGCGGCCCAGCATGAGTCGGCCGGTGAACTCGTCGACGATGATGACCTCGCCGTCCTTGACGACGTAGTCGATGTCGCGCTTCATGACGCCGTGGGCCTTGAGGGCCTGGTTGATGTGGTGCGCGAGGGTGGAGTTCTCGAGGTCGGAGAGGTTCTCGAGGTTGAAGTAGCGCTCGGCCTTGGCCGTGCCGCGGGCGGTGAGGGTGGCGGTGCGGGCCTTTTCGTCCACGACGTAGTCGGCGTCGAGGTCCTCGTCCTCCTCGGCCTTCTCGTCCACGGAGGCGACGACCATCTTCTTCATCGTGCGCACGAGGTCGTCGGCCTTGCGGTAGAGGTCGGTGGACTCGTCGCCCTGGCCGGAGATGATGAGCGGGGTGCGCGCCTCGTCGATGAGGATGGAGTCCACTTCGTCGACGATCGCGAAATGGTGGCCGCGCTGCACCTTGTTCTGCTTGTAGATGACCATGTTGTCCCGCAGATAGTCGAAGCCCAGCTCGTTGTTGGTGCCGTAGGTGATGTCCGCGGCATAGGCCGCCCGGCGGGCGGCATTGTCCAGTCCGTGCACCACCAGCCCCACCTTCAGGCCGAGGTAGCGGTATACCTTGCCCATCCATTCGCTGTCGCGGCGTGCCAGGTAATCGTTGACCGTGACGATGTGCACGCCCTTGCCCGACAGGGCGTTCAGGTAGGCGGGCAGGGTCGCCACCAGCGTTTTACCTTCACCGGTGCGCATCTCGGCAATGCGGCCCTGGTGTAGGATAATGCCGCCGATGATCTGCACGGGAAAGTGGCGCATGCCGAGCACGCGATCCGCCGCTTCGCGGCAGGTGGCGAACGCCTCGGGCAGAATATCGTCAAGTGTCTCGCCGAATGCCAGGCGATCCTTGAGCTTGTTCGTCTGATCCTTAAGCTCCTCGTCGGACATCGAGCGATACGTCTCTTCGAGTTCCAGAACCCGGTTGCACAGGGGCTGTATACGTTTGACCTCACGTTTGCTGTAATCGCCGAACAACGCTTTGAGAACTCCCATTGATTGCTTCGCCTCATGTCGTTTATGCCGCTTCCAAGAACGGCGTATCAGGATTCCAATGAGAACAGGTGCCTGTATGGGCACGGTATCCTATATATCATAACATATTTATCGGTAGGATACAACTGGAAATACAGGAACCGCCCCCAAAATTGCGGGGAAGGGCCGGCAGGGAATTTTTATCCCTTCGCCAGCCCCTTGGCGCGGAGAAAGCGGGCAAGGAGGTCGGCGTTGGCGGCATG
>ERZ827478.2082-NODE-2082-length-11249-cov-3.003573_pt1 | contig 11249 bp, 8 predicted proteins | sample MGYA00519705_ERZ827478 | MGnify/ENA primary metagenome ERZ827478 (study PRJEB31778, sample SAMEA3449318) | human gut metagenome | biome: human gut; feature: human-associated habitat; material: faeces | place: United Kingdom | collected 2010/2012 ... | reverse complement strand
CAGCCCGCCGTGCTCCGCCGGGCCTCGGGAACAGGCGGCAAGCGAAACGGCCAGCATCAGCGCGCACAGCGCGGAGATCAGCTTTTTCATCTCCATCATCCTTTCGTCAAAAATCGTAAAATATGTCAGCGAGTGTATTTGCTTAAAACCGTTCTATCTATTCAGACGCGATTTCTGCGCATCCGTTCCGCTTATTTTGCGTTTCTTTTTTCTGGGCAGCACCGCACAATTGCAGCTTCGGCCTTCACCGAATGCTCTCGCTGAATTATGCGGCACTTCCCTTGTTTTAACCGAAAAATTCTATTATAATAAGGGTATGTTTTGGAAACGCATGTACGGAGAGGATGACTGCCGTGTATTTTTCCCGGGAAAAACTGAATGCGCTCGTGCCGCCCGCCGGGCTGGAGGGCGCGGCCGAGCTGCTGAACGGACTGGAGTATGATCGGAGCAGCGTATGCTCCGCCGTCGTGACCGCCCTGCGCCCGCTGCTGGCGCGCCTTGCGCCGGAGCCGGAGGCCGGATGGCTGCCCGCGCTGTATGCGTGGCTGGACAACGGTCTGTTCCCCGATCCCGCCTATCAGGCCCCGCCCGAGGCACCGGTGCTTGCCGCGCTGGCCGAGCTGCTGGACGGCGTGCTCACCTGCGAGGATGCGCCGTTCGATATGCTGACCGATCTGGCTGCGCACGGCCCGGAGGACGGAAGCCGTGTCGCCGATGAGCTGCCCGCCTTCCACGCCGCGCTGCACGCCTCGCATTTTGTGACCATGCTGCGCATCGGCCGGGAGCTTCTGCCGTTTGACGCCGCTTCGCACACCATCGGCGTGCACAACATCGCCACGCTGACCGCCCAGTGCGCGAAGGAAGCCGGGCTTCCTGTCGACGTCCCGCTCGTCAGCGCGGCCGCCCTGTGCCACGATATCGGCAAGTTCGGCTGCCGCGGCGCGGATGCAAAGCGCATCCCCTATCTGCACTATTATTATACCTGGCAGTGGCTGTCCGGCCACGGCATGGAGCACATCGCGCATATCTCCGCGAACCACTCCACTTGGGACCTCGAATTTGAGAACCTGCCCGTGGAGTCCCTGCTGCTCATCTATGCGGACTTCCGCGTGCGCGGCACGCGCGAGGGCGGGCGCGAGACCGTGCGCATTTATTCACTGGCAGAGGCCTATGCGATGATCCTTTCAAAGCTGGCGGACGTTACGCCGGAAAAGGAGCGCCGTTACCGCACGGTCTATACGAAGCTGCGCGATTTTGAGGCCTATCTGCACAGCCGCGGCGCGGCCACGGAGCCCGGCCCCGCGCCGCAGCGCGGATCGCGTGACCCCGCTCTGCTCACGCAGCAGGAGGCGCTGGACGCCCTGCGCGCACTGACGTTTGACCACGCCATCCGCCTGATGCACACCGTCAGCACGGACGCATCGTTTGACCAGCTGCTCGAGCAGGCCCGCGGCGAGAAGAACACGCTGCGCATCCGCACCTACCTCGAGCTGTTTCAGGAATACCACACCTATATGTCCGGCGGGAACAAGCGCAAGCTGCTCGCCTTCCTCTATGAGCTGCTGCTGTATCCCGAGGGCGACGTTCGTCGTCTGGCCGGGCAGCTCATGGGCAGCGTGCTGGCCAACAGCGGGCCGAAATACCGCAAGGAGCTGCCCTCCGCCGCGCCGCAGGACGCAGCCGCGCCCGCGATGCTCTCCGTGCTGGAGGAATCGCTCGGCCTGTGGGAGCAGACCGTGGCGCAGTGCCTGCACCCCGACCACAAAATCTCCCCGAAGCACGCCCAGCGCATCTCCAACTCGCTGAAGGCCGTTGCCGAAACGCTTCTGGCCGAGACGGAGGACGCGGCGCGGTTGGCGCAGCCGCTGCTCTCGCGCCTGCCGGATGCCACGGACGAGGACAGCTTCGTGCTGCTCGACGCCCTCTACCACACCCCGCCGCATGCCGTCTCCACGCTCGCCCCGGCGGCGGACCGGCTGCGCGCCCTGCTGTGCGGTCCGGACCAGAGCCGCCGCATTGCGGCCCTGCGCTGCCTGCGGCGCTTCCGCGCCGCCGCGCCGGAGGACCTGCTGCAGGAGGCCGCTGTGCCGCTTGCGGATGATCTTCCCGCCGTGCGTGCCCTGCGCGGCCGCCTGAGCGGCAAAACGCCCGCGCCGCTCTCGGAATCCGAGGCCTCGCTGCTCTACCTCAGCAATCTGAAGACTGCCGTGCCGTGGGTCGTGAAAAACGCCCAGATCGACCTGCTGCAGGCCGATGCGCTGCAGCACACGGGCAACACGTTCCACACGGCGACGCACCTTTCCAATCTGCTGTCCGTCAGCGAGCACCTTCCCGTGCGCGAGCACGCCGGGCGCGCGCTTCTGACCATCAGCACGCGCCTGAGCGTCGACCAGCGCAATGAGATCATCGTCGACCTCATGCGCGAGCTGGAAAACGGGCAGGAGCAGATCGCACGCTTTATCCCCCGTTATCTCGGACGGCTGCTGAGCACCATGCCGGAAAAGGAGATCTGCGAAAGCATCGACTTCCTCGACGGCCTGCTGCGCAGCGGCAGCGCCCGCGCCGCCTCGACGTCGCTCCGGACGCTCGGCAGTCTGATCTCCGCCCTGCCGGAAAACAGCGTGCTGACGGAGCACTGCCTCGGCCTGCTGCTGACGGGTGTGTCGCACTATGACGAGTCCGTGCACCGCAGCGCCATGACCGTTCTGTGCCACGATGTCATCGGCAGCGAACGCCTGCCGTTCTCCCTGCGGGCGCACTGTTTTGCCCGCGTGAGCAAAAAGCTCCTGTGCCTGCTGGCCGAGCCTGCACCGGGCAAGCTGACGTTCTTCAACCGGGCTGCCATGCTGAATCACCTGTACCGCTTCCTTGTGCAGGCGGAGGTCGTGCAGGGCGGGCTGCGCTTTCCCGCGCCGCTGCCGGCCGCATTCTTTCCCGGCACGTTTGACCCGTTTTCCGCCGGACATAAGCGCATCGTGCAGGAAATTCGTGCGCTCGGCTATGAGGTCTATCTCGCCGTGGACGAATTCTCCTGGAGCAAGCGTACACTCGCGCGGCTGCTGCGCCGCCGGATCGTCAACATGTCCGTGGCCGACCAGTGGGATACCTATGTGTTCCCGAACGCCATCCCCATCAACATCGCCATGCCGGAGGACATCGCGCGCCTGCGATCCTGCTTTCCCGGCCGGAGCGTGACGCTCGTGGCGGGCTGTGACGTCGTGTGCGGAGCCTCGGCCTACCGCTCGCTCCGCCCCGGCGGTGTACAGGAGCTGGATCACCTGCTCATCCGCCGCGGAGAGACGGACGAAACGGACATCCGCACCCGTCTGCAGGGCCGCGTGACGTTTCTGGAGCTCCCGCCCCAGCTCGAGGGCATCAGCTCCACGCGCATCCGCGAATCCATCGATCAGGACGTCGATATCTCCATGCTTGTCGACCCGATCGTCCAGTCCTATATCTATGAATACGACCTCTATCTCCGTTCCCCGCAGCACAAGAACGTGCTGCAGGCGCAAGAGCTGGAATTCCGCATCGTGACGGGGACGGAGGACGACCTCCCACCTGCCCTGTTCGAGCGGCTGCGCAGCACGCCGGAGCCGCTGGCCATCCTGCTGCGCAGCCGTAGGCGCCATGCGGCCGTCGGCTGGTGCTGCGGCCATACCGTGCGCCCGGCGAGCCTGTTTGCGGAGCTCGGCTCCGTCGAGGCCGCCTCGGCCGTCCGCCGCCTGACCTCCGGCAAGCTGCTGAAGCTCGACCATGTGGAGGCGGACGACGCGCAGACGCGGCGCATGCTTGTCAATGAGCTGCTCGCCCGCAGTCTGGCGTCCGACCACACGTTTGCGCTGGCCCGCTGCGAGGGCGAATGGCTGGAGGAGCTCGGCTTCTCCCCCGTCGAGGATGCCGAGGGACTGCTGTGCGTCGACATGCGCGCGCCCATTGTCCTCATTCAGGACGTGCTGCTGTGCATCAAAAAGCCGCACCACGATGAGCCGCAGGTGCGCGCCGCCGTAGAGTCCGCCCGGCCCCGGCTGCGCCGCGCGCTGTGCGCGCTGTATCCCGGCAGGCTCGTGCTGAGCTTCGACGCGGAACTGCTCAACCAGTCGCTCATGTACCGCGTGCAGAAGCTCGGCGGTGTCCTCGGCGCACCGGCCGGGCAGCTCGGCCGGGCCATGTGCGTGCCCTACGGCAAGATTCTCTCCGACGAGATCGTGCCGAACACCGTCACAAAGACGCTGCATGTGGACAAAACATTCGCGCCGGACGGCAGCTCGTTCTCCGTCCCGGCCTACCCCGGCTACGACACCGTGCGCAATCAGGTCCGCACCATCAAGGCCTTCCGCCGCCCGGTCATCCTCGTGGACGATCTGCTGCACAACGGTTACCGCCTCGACAAGCTCAGCCCGGTTTTTGCCGCGGAGGAGCTGGAGATCCGCACCGTCGTCGTCGGCATTCTCTCGGCGCGCGGCCGCGACCTCATGGAGGTGCAGGGGCGGCAGGTCGAGTGCGAATACTTCATCCCGAATCTGCACTACTGGGTCACGGAGAGCCTGCTGTATCCCTTCCTCGGCGGCGACAGCGTCGGCACGCCTGCGCCGGGGCGGATGCTGCCCTCCATCAACCTGATCCTGCCCTATTACTACCCGCGCCACTATGTCGGAACGACGGACGCCGCCATCCGTGACCTCAGCCGCACTGCGCTGGAGAACACGCTCTCCATCCTGCACGCGCTCGAACAGGCGCATCAGGAACAGTTCAGCACGGCGCTGACGCTGCGCCGCCTCGGCGAGGCCCTCTACCGCCCGCGCCTGCCGGACCGCGGACGATCCCTGCGCTATGACCTGTCGCTTCCCGCCTCCGCCTGTCTGGAGGACGATCTGCTGCGGCTTGACCGCATCCGTATGCGAGGAGGAATGATCCATGGAGCTTAAACAATGGCACGGCTTCTGCCTGTGCCCGCTGGGCGGAGCCTGTCCGCCGGATGCCGTGCCCGCAGACGCGCCGTTTTCCCCGCTGGTGTTTCTTGTCCGGCGCGATCCGCTGCGCTCCCGCGGCCTGTTTGCCGTTACCGTGCTGGACGAGGTCTTCGAGGCTGAGACGGCCGGTGTGCTGCTGCCGCCGGCGCAGGGGACGACGCCTGCCGAGCCGCTGCGCGAATTTGTGGCGGCTAACGGCGCCTGCGTGCTGAACACGGCGTTTTCCGCCGCATTCTCCGTTCTGGAGCGCTGGCACCGGAAGCGCACACAGCCGCTGCGCGTCACGCTCGTCGGGCTCGGCGACGTCGGCGGCACGCTGCTGCTGGCGCTGAAGCTGCTCGGCCGGGAGCTGGGCGAGCTGCGCATCTATGACCCGAACGCCGCGCAGTGCCGGCGCTACGAGCTGGAGCTGAATCAGGTTCTTCCGCTGGACCACCCGCTGCCGCCCGTCACCGTCTGCACGGAGGACACGCTGTTCGACTGCGACCTGCTGCTGTTCACGGCCTCGCACGGCGTGCCGCCCGTCGGCTCCGGCGTGGCGGACGTGCGGCTGGCGCAATACGAAAAAAACCGCGCCATGCTGCGCAGCTATGCAGCCATGGCGCGCAAAACGCACTTTACCGGTCTGTTCTGCCAGATCTCCGACCCCGTCGATCCGCTGGCCTGCGCCGTTTTCCGCGAAAGCAACCGCAACGCCGCCGGGGAATTTGACGGCTGCGGCCTGCTGCCGGAGCAGGTGCAGGGCTTCGGCCTCGGCGTGATGGAGGCGCGCGCCCGCTGGTGCGCGCAGGAGGACGGCATCGACTTTTCGAACGGCCGCGTCTACGGCCCGCACGGCGGCGGCCTTGTCGCGGCAAACGATCCCGCAGCCTACGACAAAGCGGTCTCCGCCCGGCTGACGGAGCGGGCCGTGCATGCCAATCTCGAGGTGCGGGCGCTCGGCTTCAAACCGTATCTTGCCCCCGCCCTCTCCTCTGCCGCCGTGAGCATTCTGTCTCTTGTGCGCGGGCAGCCGTATGATGCCGCTCTGCCGCTCGGCGGCGTGTGGCTCGGCGCACAGCGGCGCATGACGCCGCTCGGACCGCTGCAGCGCCGCGAGCCGCTCCACCCCGCGCTACTTGCCCGCATCGAGGCCGCGCGGCTGGAGCTGGAGGCCTTCTGCCATGATGCCTGAGCCGCTGACTCTCGTCTGTCCGTCGGCCGGGCCGCGCCTGAGGGACGTGATCGAGACGGCGCTGTGCGACCTTCCGGTCCGCAATGCACAGGGTGACCTGCGCGGCGCGCGCATTCTGTTTGCACTCGATGCAGGCTCCGCCGGGATGGATGAGCCGACGCTCCGTCTGCTCCGGCGGCTGCGGAGCGAGCCGGGCTGTCTGGAGGGCTCCGTCTGCGGCTTCGTTGTCGACGGAGAGACGGAGCTCTACACGAAGGCGCTGGCGCAGGATCTGGCGCTCGCCGCGAATCTCGCCGGAGCGGCCCTGCCCGGCAAGCCGCTCGTGGAGGGCACAGGCTCCCTCTATAACCAGCACATTCTCGCCGCGCGGCGCGGCATGAGCTGGGAGGAGACATACCGTGCACGCACGCGCGAGCTGGGAGAACGCCTGCTCGCCTTTTCCCCGAAGCGCGTCGGGCGGCCGAAGCTGCTCGTGCTGCATGCCTCCGAAAGCGGCCGCTCGAGCACGCTCTGGATGGGCCGCGAGCTGAGCCGCCGCCTGAGCGGCTGCTGCAGCATTGCGGAAATTTCGCTGCGCAACGGCACGATCCACGACTGCCGCGGCTGCTCCTACAGCGCGTGCCTGCATTTTGCGCGCAGCGGCAGCTGCTTTTACGGCGGAGCCATCTCCGAGACCGTCCTGCCCGCGATCCGCGAGTGCGACGCCATGCTGTTTCTCTGCCCGAACTACAACGACGCCGTCGGCGCAAATTTCACGGCCCTGTTCAACCGCCTGACGAGCCTGCTGCTGCAGTGCGACCTGTCGGAAAAGCAGCTCTACAGCGTCATCGTCTCCGGCTACTCCGGCGGCGATCTCGTCGCGCGCCAGCTGCTCGGTGCGATGTGCCTGAACAAGACCGTCTCGCTGCCGCCGCGCTTCTGCCTGCTGGAAACGGCGAACGACCTGCCAACGGCGCAGGCTCTGCCGGGCATCGCCGGGCGGCTGGACGCCTTTGCCGCTGCCATGCAGCGCTCCCTGTGTCAGCCCGCCGGGAACAGCTCGGAAATTTCACCGAACGAATAGCCCATCTCTTCCCAGCGCGTGAGCAGACTGTCGAGGATGGCCGCATTTGTCTGCGAGGTGCTGTGCAGCAGCACAACGGCTCCGTTGTGGATGCGCGGGATGAGCTTGGCATAGGCCTGCTCCGACGTCGGCTGATCGTCCTGCAGCCAGTCCACATAGGCAAGGCTCCAGAACACGGTGTGATAGCCGAGCTGCTGCGCCATTTCGAGATTTTTCTCGGAATAGATGCCCTGCGGCGGGCGGTAGAATTTTGCAAGCTCCTGCCCGGTCGTGTCACGGTAGAGCGTCTCGAGGGACTCGAGCTCCTGCCGGAACTGCTCCATCTCCCCGATCTTCGACATGTCCCAGTGGTGGTAGGTGTGATTGCCGACCGTATGCCCCTCCTGCGCCATGCGCCGGACGAGGTCTGGATTTCGCTCGATGTAGTTGCCGACCAGGAAGAATGCCGCCGGAGCATGGTGCTTCTGCAGCGCATCGAGGATCTGCGCCGTGCAGCCGTTCTCATAGCCCGCGTCGAACGTGAGATAGATGCGCTTCTGCGCCGTATCGCCAAGGAAGGCCGCATCATACTGCCGCAGCCGGTCCGCCGTGGTGTTTCCCACGGGCGGCTGGCCCTCCTGCTGGAAGCTCAGGCCCCACGAGCCTGCCGGGAGCGCCGCTGCCTGCTTGGCCGCGCCCGCGCCCGCAAGGGCCAGAATGATGCCCAGCACGAGCAGGACGGGCAGATTCCGCCGGTAAAAGTTTCGCATGTCCATCACCTCGCCTCAGCTTATGCCGCCGCTGCCGGGAAATATGCAGGGCGCGAATTTCCCGGCTGTCAAGTTTTTTCTCTTGACAAGCGCACATCCGTCTGCTATAATACCCAAGGTCAAGGGGGGCAGTATCATGAAACAGGAAGCCTTTACCATGTCCCTGCTCTTCGACACCTACGGCGCGCTGCTGACCGAAAAGCAGCAAACCTATTTTGACCTCTATTACAATCAGGATCTCTCGCTGGCAGAGATCGCCGAGCAGGAGGGCATTTCCCGTCAGGGCGTTCACGACGCCATCTCCCGCAGCGAGGCGCTGCTCGCTTCGTTCGAGCGCGTGACCGGCTGCGTCGCCCGGGAGCAAAAGCTCCGCCATGCCCTCGCCGCGATCACCGCCGAGGCCCAGCCCCTGCTGCAGGCCGGGGATCCCGCCACCCGGCAGGGCGCCCAGCGCATCCTTGCCGCCGTTGATTCCCTGAAGGAGTAGCCATGGCATTTGAAGGTCTGACCGCAAAACTGAACGCCGCGTTCAAAAAGCTGCGCGGCAAGGGCCGCCTGTCCGAATCCGATATCAAGGAAGCCATGCGCGAGATCCGTCTTGCGCTTCTGGAGGCGGACGTCAGCTATAAGGTCGTCAAGGACTTCGTCAAGTCCGTTTCGGAGCGCTGCTCCGGGCAGGACGTGATGGAGAGCCTGACCCCTGCACAGACGATCGTCAAGATCGTCAACGAAGAGCTCATCCGTCTGATGGGCAGCGAAAATCAGCGTATTTCCATCTCCCCCAAGCCGCCGACGGTCGTTATGCTCGTCGGTCTGCAGGGCGCAGGCAAGACCACGAACGGCGCAAAGCTCGCCGGTCTGTTCAAAAAGCAGGGCAAGCGCCCGCTGCTCGTCGCCTGCGATATTTACCGCCCCGCCGCCATCAAGCAGCTGGAGGTCGTCGGCGGTCAGCTCGGCATCCCGGTGTTCCAGATGGGGCAGGAAAACCCCGTGAAGATCGCCAAGGCCGCCATCCGCCATGCGCAGCAGCACGGCAACGACATGGTCTTCCTCGATACGGCCGGCCGCCTGCATGTGGACGAGGCCCTGATGAACGAGCTGAAGTCCATCAAGGCTGAGGTCCAGCCGAATGAAATTCTGCTCGTCGTGGACGCCATGACCGGTCAGGACGCCGTGAACGCCGCCCAGTCGTTCAACGAATGGCTGGACATCGACGGCGTGATGCTCACGAAGCTCGACGGCGATGCCCGCGGCGGCGCTGCGCTGTCCGTCAAGGCCGTCACCGGCAAGCCCATCAAGTTCATCGGCACCGGCGAAAAGCTCGATATGATCGAGCCGTTCCACCCCGAGCGTATGGCTTCTCGTATTCTCGGCATGGGCGACGTGCTCACGCTGATTGAGAAGGCCGAGCAGGCCCTCGACCAGAAGAAGGCCGCCGAGCTCGAACAGAAGATGCGGGCCAACAAGTTCACGCTCGCCGATTTCTACGATCAGCTCCTGCAGATCCGCAAGATGGGTCCCATGCAGGACCTGCTCGGCATGATTCCCGGCATGGGCAGCATGAAGAATGTGCAGGTCGACGAATCGGCCCTCGGCCGCGTCGAAGCCATCATTCTCTCCATGACGCCCTATGAGCGTGAGAATCCCGCGTGCCTGAATTCCTCGCGCAAGCGCCGCATCGCGCTTGGCTGCGGTCAGAAGGTCGAGGACATCAACCGTCTGCTCAAGCAGTTTGACCAGATGCAGCAGCTTATGAAGCAGATGAACGGCAAGGGCAAAAAGCGCAAGCTGCCCGGCAAAATGGGAGGCTTCCCCGGCTTCCCCGGTATGTGATCATTGGACCGCAACCAGGTCTGACGATATATTTTGAATTCTATTTGGAGGTGAAACCCCATGGTTAAAATCAGACTGAGAAGAATGGGTGCGAAGAAGGCTCCTTACTACCGCATCATCGTTGCCGATTCCCGCAGCCCGCGCGACGGCCGCTGCATCGAAGAGATCGGCACCTATGATCCCCTGACCGAGCCGGCCACCATCGCTGTCGACGCCGAGAAGGCCCAGCAGTGGATCAAGAACGGCGCTCAGCCGACCGACACCGTGAAGGCGCTTTTGAAAAAGGCTAACGTCCTTTGATCGAGAGGGACTGCACGATGAAGGAACTCTTGCTCTATGTGGCAAAGCAGCTTGTTGACGATCCCGAGGCCGTGACGGTCACGGAGCGCGAGGACGGCGAGAGCACCGTTCTGGAGCTTCACGTTGCGCCTGAGGATATGGGCAAGGTCATCGGCCGCCAGGGACGCATCGCAAAAGAGATCCGGACCATCATCAAGGCCGTCTCCCAGCGTGACGGCAAGCGCGTCACCGTTGACATTGTGGACTGATGCAAATTCGCTCGCTGCATCCCTGCAGCGGGCATTTTGCATTTCTCCCCTTTTTTGGCCCCGCCGGCCCGCGTGCATGCCGCTGTCGTGCATGCGGACCTGTCATGGAGGAACCGCTGTTATGAAATCTGAACCGTCCCGCGCCCGGGCGCTGCGCAGGCAGCTGACCGCGACGTTCTATCGAAAGAATAAAGCCACATTCTTTGTCACGGCGGGAGCGATGCTCCTGCTCGGCGGCGCGCTGCTGGGGGCATGCCTGGCCCTCTGGCGGACCGCGGGGAGCGGACCGCTTTCCGTCCCTCCGCAGGCGCGGGCCCACGCCCTGTGGGAGACCTTCTCCATCAGCGGCATGGAGGTCACCGTAGAAGACGCCTGGGCGGTGGAAGGCGTGCAGGCGCTCAGCGAGCAGTTTGGCTTCCCACCCCGGTGCGTAGCGGTAGACCTTTGGGTGGAGGGCGGACAGGTCCTGAGGGGCAAGCGCTTTCCCGCCCCTTACCTGATCCTCTCCGACGGGACCACGGTCTGCGCCGTGGACGGGGACCCCGTCCTCTCCCGCAAGCTGAGTGAATACGGGGTGTACGACGTTACCCTGTCCGACGCCCAGTGGGACGACCCCCTGTACGGGCAGCTGGTCTTTTTCCTCCCCGCCGGTGCGGAGGGTCCCGCCGAGCTGGTGCTGGGCGAAGCCACGGCGGACGCCTCCGGGGGCGCCTGCCATACCGTCGCCCTGGAACTGCCCTGACATTTCATCCCCGGAAGGAGCATTCCCTTGAAGGACAACATCACCCTGATCGGCATGCCGGGCTCGGGCAAGAGCACCGTCGGCGTGCTGCTGGCCAAGGCCCTGGGCCTTCCGTTTATCGACACCGACCTGCTCATCCAGCAGAAGCCCCTGGTGCAGAGCTATGT
>ERZ827478.2074-NODE-2074-length-11308-cov-2.805385_pt1 | contig 11308 bp, 5 predicted proteins | sample MGYA00519705_ERZ827478 | MGnify/ENA primary metagenome ERZ827478 (study PRJEB31778, sample SAMEA3449318) | human gut metagenome | biome: human gut; feature: human-associated habitat; material: faeces | place: United Kingdom | collected 2010/2012 ... | reverse complement strand
CTATTCATTATCAGTCGACCATTTCATGCACTGAATTAATACATGTCATAACTCGGGAACAACAAAAAAAGGGAATAACCTTTAATACGGTAGTGAAAGAATATCTTTCGATGATGGAGGCAGACGATCGTAAAAAATCCCATAAATTATATAATATAGCTTGTGCAAAGTTCCTTAAACACATGAAAGGTGATTTTCCTTTGGTACAACTCAGTCCGACACATATACAAAGTTTCGCTGATGTAATGAAGGCTGAAGGATTAAAAGAAACTTCTATCAGGATTTACCTCACTTTAATAAAAGTAATATTGAACTATGCCAGGAAAATGAATTATGTAACTTATTTAGTTCATCCTTTTGTCTTATTTAAAATGCCAATTAGTAATATCAGAGAACTAGATCTGTCCGTTGATGAATTAAAAAGAATACGTGATGTAAAATTATTCAAATCTGTGCATATCATGGCTCGGGATATATTTATGTTAACTTATTATTTAGGTGGTATTAATCTAAGAGACTTAATGGAGTATGATTTCACTAAAGGGAACTGTATGAGATATATAAGACATAAAACCCGTAATAGCAAAAAGAATGAAAATGAAATAGCTTTCACTATCCAGCCAGAAGCACAGGCAATTATTGATCGATATATTTCAGAAAATGGGAAATTAGTTTTTGGCAAGTATAAATCTTATGAAAAAGTATATAGTTTGGTCTTTAGACATATAGGGAAAGTGGCTGGTCTAGCAGGCATAAATAGAAAGGTTTCATATTATTCTGCAAGAAAAACATTTGCACAACATGGTTATGATATAGGTATCGAAATAGAAAAAATAGAATATTGTATTGGCCATAGCATGAAAAACAATCGTCCTATATTTAATTATATACGAATAATGCAGGAGCATGCCGATAAGGTTTTTAGAGAAATCTTCGATCAATTGCTTAAATAGCCAATTCTATTATTATATATGCATAAATGCTTTTTCATTTCATGTAAATGTTATTATTGTATTACCTTAAAAAGCAAGTATGCTTCGTGAGCCAAGTAAATGTACTTAAATGGCTAATGAAGTACACTTACTTTTTAAGGATATCTTTTAAGTTTATGCTAGGACATAAACTGCTTCATATAAATTGGAACGTAAAGCAAAATATTTCATAAAAACCAACTAAAAGAGATTTTTTTCAAACAGCAATAAGAGCTCTTTATATTCTCTATTATTGTATCATCTATATTACAAAATTCGATGAAATGGGCTTTTTTCGATACTTCTATACTTATATATCAAGTTAACTTTTGTTTAACTTAATAATTAAAGTATGAAAGACAGAAAGAATTCAAGTCTGTTGGGTCGCCTGGACAAGTTCCAGCGGCTGTTCTTCGTTGCTTTGTTATCCGTATTGGCTGTAGGGGCCTTTGCACAGAGCAAAACCGTTTCGGGTACTGTCCTTGACAAGACAGGTGAGTCTGTAATCGGTGCCAGTGTGGTGGTGAAAGGTACTACCAATGGTACAATTACTGACTTTGATGGTAAGTTCACACTTCAAAATGTTCCTGATAATGGAACTATCCAAGTAAGTTTCGTGGGATACAAGACCGTAGATATCCAGGTGAAAGGACAATCTACCGTTAAGGTAATCTTGGAGGAGGATACTGAAACACTGGATGAGGTTGTGGTAGTAGGTTATGGTGTTCAGAAAAAAAGTGATGTGACTGGTGCTATGGCACGTGTTGGTTCTGAAGAATTGAATACAAGACCTGTGAACAATGCTTTTGAAGCCTTACAAGGCAAAGCTGCCGGTGTAGATATCACCTCAAGTGAACGTCCGGGTACTGTAGGATCAATCCGTATTCGTGGTAACCGATCTATCAGCGCATCATCAGACCCTCTGTATGTAGTAGATGGAGTTCCTTTGAGTGCTGGAGGAATTGAAACGATCAATCCGCGTGACATAGAATCCATTGATATCTTAAAGGATGCCTCTTCTACAGCTATTTACGGTTCTCGTGGTGCCAATGGTGTCATATTGATAACTACCAAACGCGGTAAAGTGGGTAGACTCGCTTTAAACTACTCAGGTTCTGTCACATTAGAAAACCTAAAAGCCAAATCACCTGCCATGAGTGCAAGCGATTATATTACCTGGCGCCGTTGGGCTTATTATAACTCAGATCCGGTAAACAATCCTCGCGGTGACCAACCTAACTACGATAAAGACCAAATTTATTTCGCAGCATCAGGTGATCCCGCAGCTTTGGCAAATGTAAATAAAGGTTGGAGTAACGGTACTTGGGATGGAAGTAAAGTAACAGATACCGACTGGGCAGACATAGTGACCCAAACAGGTATCACTCATGAACACACCATCAGTGGTAGTGGCGGTAACGAAACTGCGCAAGCTTTCTTCTCTGTTGGTTACCTGAATAATCAAGGAACTCAGAAAGGACAGGAATATGAACGTTATAATTTTTCAATGTCTGTCGATTTACAAGTAAAACCTTGGTTTAAAATGGGCGGATCTATCAACGGTTCATGGGCGGTTCAAGACTATGGTTATTCCCGTACCGGACAATCTTCAGGCTCGGGCCCTGTTGATATATATAGCGCGGCAAAAGCTATTCCACGCTTTGGTGTTCCTTATGATGAAGAAGGAAATATCATTACCAACCCCTGTGGCTCCACCACCAATGTTTATACTGTAATTGACGAATGGAATAAGTCAACCGATAACCGCCAAACTTTCCGTGCACTAGGCAGCTTTTACGGACAATTTGATTTTGGGAAAATATGGGCACCTCTAGAGGGACTAAGCTATAAAATCTCTTTCGGTCCTGATTTCCGCCACTATCGTCAAGGTATTTTTATCAGCAAAGACTCTGCCGTGAAAATGGGCTCAAAAAACTATGCTAAATATGCAACAGATCGTTACTTGTCATGGACACTGGATAATCAGATCAACTATAACAAGACATTCGGCAAACATAACTTAGGCGTAACCTTATTGCAATCAGCTTCCAAATATAATAAAGAAAGTGGTTCCGAAAGTGCTAACGCCATCCCTAATGAAAATTTTGAATGGTACAACATGGGCAGTGTAGATATTACTGATGCAGCAACTTATGGTGCTGGTATGAGTACTGGTATGTCTGAGAATCAGTTGGCATCGTACATGGCACGTGTAAACTACGCATACAACGACCGTTATTTATTGACTGTATCCGGACGTTATGACGGTTCTTCCGTATTAGCAGACGGGCACAAATGGAGTTTCTTCCCTTCTGCCGCCTTGGGCTGGCGCATTGACCAAGAAGACTTCATGAAAGATATTTCTTGGATAAACCAGTTAAAACTTCGTTTCGGTTTGGGAACAACTGGTAACTCAGCTGTAAGTGCATATTCTACATTAGGTAACATCCAGTCATTCTATGTACCTTTTGGCTCTACTCTGACCCCTGCTTATGCTACTAATGAACCTTATTACACTTCTTCTCAAGTAAAAATGGCAAATAAAAATTTAGGTTGGGAAAAGACAACACAATATAACTATGGTATAGATTTCAGTTTCTTGAATGGACGTATCAGCGGTTCAATGGATATTTATCACTCTAACACCAATGACTTATTATTAAGCATGACTATTCCAACCTTAACTGGCTTTAATTCTACTTATGCCAATGTAGGTAAAACAAAAAACTTCGGTGTTGACTTATCTTTGAACCTGGTTCCCATACAAACTAAAGACTTTGAATGGAGTTCCACTATCAATGCAGCCTATCAAAAAGATGAAATCTTAGAACTTGCTAACGGTAAGCAGGATGACATTTCCAATGCCTGGTTCATTGGTGAGTCAATCAATGTTTACTATGGTATTGCCAACGATGGTCTGTGGCAGGAAAGCGATGCGGCAGAGATGGCTAAATTTAATGCTAATGGACATAAATTTGAAGCAGGCATGGTGAAACCTGTTGATCAGGATGGCAACTATATTATTGACAGTAATGACCGTATTATTCTTGGCAATAAAAATCCTAAATGGGTGCTGGGATGGAGCAATACATTCAACTATAAAGGTCTTGAACTAGGTATCGAGCTGAACGGACGATTTGGTTATATAGTTGATACGGGTGGTGAAGGCCAAAACGGTATGTATAACCAACGTGAAATAAACTATTGGACTCCAGACAATACTGGTGCTGATTATCAAAAACCAATTTACAGTACAGCGGGTGGTGATGCTTATTCAAGTCTGCTAGGCTTTAAAGACGCTTCATTCATCAAGATCCGTAACATTTCTCTGGGTTATAACTTTAATTCCAAAGCATTAAAGAACATCGGAATCAGTTCTCTTAAATTATATGCACAAGCTAAGAATATAGGCAACCTCTATTCTTCAGTAGATTTTATGGATTTGGACTTAGGCACTACTTATTACAATAGAGGCTTTACTTTCGGTTTACAAGTTGGTTTCTAATTTGATAATAACACATTAAACTGTTTTTAAAATGAAAAATTTAAAATATACATTATTCACAGCCGCCCTGTCTGTCGCAATGACTGCTAGTTTCAGTTCTTGTAGCGATAGTTTCCTAGATGAAAAAAACAAGTCATCCTATACCACTGACTATTTCAAAACGTCACAGGGCATTCAAGATCTGGCTACCGCACTGTACGGTAACATCCGTTGGCATTTCGGTTATGAATGGGCGTATGGTATTACCCTTTACGGCACCGATGAATTTACAAACGGCTCTGACCTGACTGCAGAACCATGGAACACTTATGACAGCCGTCTGAACCCGTTGGACTGTACAACGGCGAACGGTGCCGCCAACAACAACTGTCCGGGTGTATCGGCTCTTTGGGATCAGATGTATTACGGCATCGCCTCTGCAAATCAAGTTATCGCATCAGCTGACTATGTTACTGATGCGGAAGTCCGTGAAAAATGCCTAGGGGAAGCTTATTTCCTACGTGGATATAACTACTATCGTCTTTTCGCACAATATGGTGGTGTGGTTCTGCAAACCCAAGTTACTGAAGGTGTGGTCAGAACCTTTACTCGCGCTTCTGCAGAAGAAACATTAAACCAAGTGATTGATGACTTGCAGAACGCTTACGACAAACTGCCTACAGATAGATGGCGTGGTACAGGTACATGGACTAAATACACAGCAGCACACTTCCTGGCAAAAGCTTTGCTGTACCGTCAGTCTGAACGTTGCAGCGACTGGAACTCAAGTTATCCTGCTGATGCTGATTTGAAAAAAGCGATTACATTATGTGATGAAGTCATCTCAAAATGTCCGTTAGAAAGTGATTATAATAACCTTTACGCCAAATGGACTGGTATAGACTGCAAAGCCGAAGAATCTAATGAAATATTAATGTCATGCCAACACACTTCTTCGGCAACCGGACGTTTCGGAAACCGTACTTATAATTACTTCAACCCACAATTCTCCAACTTCTCCGGTGGTTGGACACAACGTGGTCAATATATCGGTGGTATGGACTTCCAACGTTGCCGCCCTACAGAATACGCTTATGCTATCTTCGACAATGTGAATGACTCACGTATGTGGAAAACATTCAAAACTGTCTACGGATTGAATAATATTGCATCGAAAGCAGATGATGTAGTGGCTACAAACGGTATTACAGCCGATCAGGTTCCAACACTAGGCGACCAAGGCATCATCTTTATTCTTAATAAAAAAAGTGACAACCGTTTTAAAGACGCCACAAACTCCGATTATGGAACAGTAGGTCGTGGTGGTATAGCCCACTCCTTTGTAAACCCCGAAACAAATAAATGGGTGCCGAATGTATTCCCTATATATGCCGGTGGTCAATATGTATTGAACACCTATGGTGTTAGCGGAAATCCAGCACAGTCCAATGTATTCTGTGGTATCAATAAGACTGACGACGGATCGCGTACAGCAGAGAAAGGTGACGCACATCGTGATGTCATTATGGCCCGTACAGGCGAAACTTATCTGATAAAAGCGGAAGCTCAAGTACGTTCCGGTAACTTCCAGGATGCTATCTCTACCATCAACCAGCTCCGTGCACGTGCCGAATGGAAAAATGGTGAAGACCGCGAATACTACACCGATGGTTCTATGGCTTTCTTGAAAAGCGCAGGCGGTGACGAAGATAATTCAACCGCACTAAGCACTTTAGGCAAATGCAAAGATGCCAATGGTACCAAGATCAATAACACAGAGGCATTCAAGGCTTCTTTCCTTCAAAAGAACACTTACTATCTTTCAACTGGTATAGAACGCACAACAGATGCTTCCAGTCTGCAAATTTCAAGTTATTCATCATTACCAGCCGAGGATGAAGCTATTCTATCAGCTATGGGCGTAAATGGGGACAAAGACCGTTTGATCAATTTCATTTTAAACGAACGTACCCGTGAATGCTTAGGTGAATGGAACCGATGGGAAGAATTGAGCCGTACCAAGACTTTGGTTCAACGTGCTAAATTATTCAATCCGGAAGCAGCTGCCAATATAGCAGACAAACATTTGCTTCGTCCTATTCCACAAACATTCTTAGACCAACTTCAACATGAAGACGGTACGAATTTAAGTGATGAAGAAAAAGCCGCAATGCAAAATCCTGGCTATTAACAGACTAGATTTTTGCAGTCAATAATTAATAAAGGGGAGTGCCGAATTCAGCACTCCCCTATTTTCCACACCATAAATACTTATTTTATAATGAAAAAAATCGGTCGGTTTATATGCTTCACTACACTATTCTTGTTAATAGCGGGATGCAAACAACAAAAAACTATACGCTATGAACTTGTAGATGGCAATCCACAAATAGATTACATAGATTTCCTGAACGACACGCTATGCCGATTTGTCGCACCAGGACCATTGGTTCTAACAAGCCACTACACAAAAAAAGGAGATATTTATATAATACAAATCAACGATATAGTAAGCGCACGGCTATATAAAACAGAAGAAGGAAAGCTACGAGGTGAGGCTCCTTTTTTTGAAGGAATATGGATTATAAAAGAAAAGTGATATCAACAAGTTCTGTACAGTTCATTTACTCATTTCTTTTCATATAAAGAATCTATCTGTCAGTCCCCCCCAATCAATAACTAAAATCCAATACAAATCCAACACGACGAATAAAGATTGTTATCCGTATATGAAAAAAGAACAGAAAGAAGATGAACAATATTCCATGTAAATGAATAAAATTCCATAGGTAAGACACCTTCTTCGTCTATATTTGCATAAATCAAAAATCAAAGATACTATGGAACTATTACCAGCAATCAGAAAAAGCATAATTGCATTCGCTCTGTTACCCGCACTTCTATATGCAGGTATCCCTCCCACCCTACAAAGCGATGCCTCACAAAGAATGACCAAAGATATCATGGACCGCGCTTACATCACCCCCAAACGTATTGTTACCAAATATGCAGGATGTAAGAATAATCTAATAAAAAACGAACACTATTTGTTAGAGCGTGGAAACGGCCAATCGGAAATGAACAGAAAAAAATGTTGCATAATGACCTCTACTGAAACAGAGAAGGCATCCTTATTACTGGATTTCGGCAGTGAACTGCATGGAGGATTAAAGCTCGTCATGGGCAGTTCCAACCGTAGGGAGCCTTCTTTGGTAAGAATACGTTTCGGAGAATCTGTTGGAGAAGCCAACAGTACCACTTCAAATTCCGAATGGAAAGTGGGATTTTCAACAGACGATCATGCCAAACGTGATATCATCATGGAAATTCCCCGTGACGGCATGATTGAAATAGGTAATACCGGTTTCCGCTTTGTCCGCCTCGACTTGCTGCAAAACAACGCTACTATCTCTTTAAAAGAAATTTCAGCTATCCTGCGCTACCGTGATATTCCTTATCTGGGATCTTTTGAATGCAACGACCAACGTTTAAACAAAATATGGATTACCGGAGCCTATACTGTCCACTTGAATATGCAGGAGTTTTTATGGGATGGCATCAAACGTGACCGGGTAGTCTGGCTGGGCGATATGCATCCTGAATTAATGGCTGTCAGCCGTGTTTTCGGATACAATGAGGTAATTCCCAACAGTCTGGACCTGGCCTGCAAACAATTTCCGTTACCCAATTGGATGAATGGCATGAGTGCATACAGCCTATGGTATCTGATCAACCAATATGAATGGTATCACCAGACTGGTGATATTGATTTTTTAAAGAAACATTCCGACTATATCAGCGGATTAATCCATCTGATAAATGAGAAAGTGGATGATGCGGGAAATGAAACGTTAGCACCTGCCCGCTTTTTGGACTGGCCATCCAGCGGAAATAAAGCCGGAGTTGAGGCAGGCTATCGCGCACTGATCGTATGGGCTATGCAAGATGCACATCAATTGTCTTTAAAACTTGGTAACACTTCTGATGCTCAATTATGTCTGGACATTATCAACCGGATGAAAAAAAAGATATTACCTCACAACAATCTGAAACAGGCAGCTTCATTAATGGCCATCGCTGGATTGATGGATCCCCAACAGGCTTGCGATGAAGTTGTCTCTGTAGGTGGTGGAAAAGGTTTTTCCACTTTTTACGGGTATTATATGCTGGAAACATTAGCCAAAGCAGGTGAGTATGAGAAAGCAATAGATATCATTAACACTTTCTGGGGGGCCATGCTGGATTTGGGAGCAACCACGTTTTGGGAAGATTTCAATCTGGACTGGATTCCTAATGCCGCTCCTATAGACGAACCTGTTCCAGCCGGAAAAAAAGACATACATGGCGATTTCGGCGCCTATTGCTATCCCGGATTCCGTCACAGCCTTTGCCACGGGTGGTCCTCAGGACCTACCACATGGCTGTCAGATCATGTATTAGGTATAAAAATCGTGAACGTGGAACGCAAGCAGATCAGTATTGAGCCACACCTAGGTAAATTAGAATGGGCTAAAGGCACTTATCCCACCCCTTGGGGCGTGATAGAAGTCAGCCACGAGAAGAAAGCCGATGGTAAAATCGCAACCAAAGTGAAACTTCCGAAAGGTGTAAAACAAATTTAATTATAAGAAATCGTTATCAAACTTCTATAAAAACTGGATCTTATGAAAAACATAATGATATGGATTATGCTCCTCTTGAGTATAACTTATACTGACGCCCAAAATGGGAAGTCTCCTAGAAAAGACTATGCCAAATTAGCTAATTATGATGAAAGTAAGGTTCCGCAATATACCTTACCTTCCGTATTAATGTGTCACGACGGAGAAATGGTTCAGACCAAGGAACAATGGGAGCAAAAACGCCGCCCCGAAATTTTAAACCTGTTCACGACTTACATGTTTGGCAAAGCACCTGTATTAAAACACAAACTGCCTTGTACAGTCAGTCGGATCAATGAAAAAGCTCTGAACGGATGTGCCACCCGGAAAGAAATAACCATCCAATTAACAGACGATCCACAGGGTCCCCACATTGACTTGCAACTGTATCTTCCTAATCATGTATCAGGAAAAATTCCGGTTTTTCTAGGTATCAGCTTCATGCCCAATTACACGATATATGATGATCCCGATTTATCTGTCCCCGAAATAACAGATGAAAAAATGAAGAAAAGATCTTTCAGGGGATCAATGGACAAATCCTGGCAGCTTGATAAAATTTTGGAACACGGATATGGTCTGGCCACTTTCTGTTATAATGATGTGGATCCCGATTTTGACGATGACTTCCAAAATGGTGTGCATCCTTATTATTATGAGAAAGGGCAGAATTTCCCAGATCCGGATCAATGGGGTTCCATTGCAGCTTGGGCATGGGGCATGAGCCGTGCCATGGATTATCTGGAAACAGACAAAAAAGTGGATGCCAAAAAAATCGCCGTGATAGGTCATTCTCGTCTTGGCAAAACCGCTGTCTGGGCCGGAGCCTCCGATCCGCGTTTTGCTTTAGTCATATCCGGGAATTCAGGATGTTGTGGAGTTGCCATCTCACGTCGTTGTTTTGGTGAGACTGTAGAAGCCATGAATGTACGTTTTCCTCATTGGTTCTGCGGTAATTATAAACAATTTAACGACCGGGAAAAATACTTGCCTTTCGACCAGCACGAACTCGTTGCCCTGATTGCTCCAAGACCTATATATATCGCCAGTGCAGAAGAAGACAACTGGTCCGACCAAAAAGGTGAATTTCTAGGAGGTAAAGGAGCTGAACCTGTATATGCCCTCTATGGCTTAAACGGAATAGGTTGTGAAGAAATGCCTCCTGTGGATACACCTTACATGAATGGCTCTATCGCATACCACAATCGCAAAGGGCCTCACGCTATTCTTCCATACGATTGGGAACAATTTCTTCGTTTTGCTGACAAATATTTTAAAAACAAATAATTAATATATAAATCAATGATGAAAAACAAGAACCTACTTATAGGATTATGCTCGGTACTGCTGTTGCTTAGCATATCAATAAACATGACAGCTCAGGACTCGCGTGAACGTACATATTATTATGAAATACTAGAACCACGCCATGAGCCCAAACCGAAAATCAAAGGTTTTGCAACAGAAAGAGTAAAAGAGAACTTAGACAGAGGGTTAACGGCCACCCCATCTGTAGACGGGAAAGGTATCTACCTCAGTTGGAGGCTATTGGAACAAGATAAAACAGACACTCCCTTCCACCTCTACCGTTCTGCAAACGGCAAGACACAGCGCCTATCAAAAAATCCAATTAAAAACACCTGTGACTTTGTTGACCAAACTCCCGTTGCCGGAAAAGCAACCTATTGGATCTGTGCATTAGATAAAAAGAAAAAAGTGATTAACACATCTTCCAAATTGGATGTGGACTGTTCTTTATTGAAAAACTATCAATCCATTAAATTGAACCGTAATATAAAAGCAGGCAAAATAGCCGTTGCTGATTTGAACGGGGATGGTATTTACGATTATATCATTCGTACCCCAGAAAAAAATGTGGATCCCGGAATGCCCGGTACTCTGGATGGTTCAACTTACCAAATTGAGGCTTATTTAAGTGACGGCACTTTTTTATGGTCTAAAGATTTAGGACAAGGTATTGAGCCCGGTGTTTGGTACTCCCCTTTCATCGCATACGACTTCAATGGAGATGGCAAAGCAGAAATTGCCTTAAAAACAGCTCCGGAAACGACCAAACGAAATGAAAAAGGACGGGTAGACTCCGGTGAAGAATATCTAAGTGTATGGGATGGAATGACCGGAAAAGAAATTGCCCGCGTGGACTGGCCTGAACGGAATGACAGGTATGGAAA
>ERZ827478.2070-NODE-2070-length-11321-cov-4.056009_pt1 | contig 11321 bp, 9 predicted proteins | sample MGYA00519705_ERZ827478 | MGnify/ENA primary metagenome ERZ827478 (study PRJEB31778, sample SAMEA3449318) | human gut metagenome | biome: human gut; feature: human-associated habitat; material: faeces | place: United Kingdom | collected 2010/2012 ... | reverse complement strand
TCTAACATTCATACCTAATCCAAAGCCCAGCATGAGCGGGGTTGATTCGGGAAGGAGCTGCAACGAAATGGATGAGAAGGGACGGCTGCCCTTGTGGGATACCCTCGCCGCTGCGGAGGATACGGAGTTTGCAGCGGTGCAGCACAGTGTAAGACTTTTCCGGCGACGCAGCGCAATTCGCACAAGAGAGTACAGAGGACTCACTTCAACTGTTTATAAAGGGCCTCTGCCACTGGCTCTAGCCACTGGGTGGCGCAGTCCTCCCCAGACACCTCTATGGCCAGGTGGCTGAACCAGCTGTCTCCTGCGGCCCCATGCCAGTGCTTCACACCTGCGGGAATGTTAATGCAGTCGCCTCCATGCATTTCTATGGCCTCCTTGCCCCATTCCTGATAGTAGCCGCGGCCGCCCACACAGATAAGTATCTGGCCGCCGCCCTTGCTTGATTGGTGTATGTGCCAGTTATTCCGGCAGCCGGGCTCAAAACTTACGTTGAATATGCCTGTCTGTTCCGTGGAAACCGGGGAGAGGTAACTGCGGCCTGTGAAATACCGGGCGTAGGCATCGTTGGGCTCGCCTATTGGGAAAAGCATTTCTGCCTGATGGCGGGCCTTGGCATCCTCCGCCGTTTCCTGCAAAGGCCAGACCTCCTTTGCCATGTTGAACACCGCCCAGCCTTTGGGCCAGCCTGCGTAGAAGGCCGTATGGGTTATCAGGGCGGCTATCTCCTCCCTTGAAACTCCGGCATTCCGTGCATTTTCCAGGTGGAATTTCATGGAGGAGTCCGTCACTCCGGAGGCCATAAGGGCGGTGACCGTGAGCATGCAGCGGGTCTTGCGGTTCAGTGCCGGATCGTTCCAGTTTTCTCCAAAGAGGATGTCATCGTTGTAATGGGCAAAATTTGGGGCAAAGTCACCCAAGGCAGTCCGGCCTGCAGTCTGTACAATTTTCTCCATGGCCCACCTCACACTAGGCCCGCCAGCAGGGACTTGAGCCGTGCTGCTGATATCTGGCCGTTGAGCAGGGCCCCTTCCTCTATTCTGGCTCTGGGTGAGACCGAGGCCTTCAGCCCTGCGGCGGCCCTGCCGAAGCCGCTGCCTCCCGAGGTGGCAAAGAGAATTATCCGCTTGCCGGAAAAGTCATAGCTCTCCAGAAAACTGTTGATGATTGTGGGGGCAATGTACCACCATATGGGAAAGCCTAGGAATATAACATCATGCCCGGCGATATCCGCATCCCGATCCGCAAGAGCCGGGCGGCTGCCCGGGTCCCCCATCTCCCGGCTGCTGCGGGAGTTTTTGTCGGTCCAATCCAGATCTGCCTGGGTGTAGGGCTGCTCCGGACGTATCTCATAGATGTCCGCCCCTGCTGCCTGGGCCAGGGCTTTTGCCGCTCTGGCGGTGGTGCCGCCGGGGCTGAAATATGCTACCAGTATCTTGCTCATGCTAATGCAACCTCCCGTGTTAAATTCCAAGGGCTTTAGCTCCTTGCTGCTTATATTCTATCCTTTAAGGCGTGAAATGTCTAATACTTATATCACATTTAAAACTATGCCTGTAAAGCATTTCTTAACTCCTGGATGAAAAGGGAAGCGGCCCTGGGCAGAGTCTGCCCCTTCTTCCAGGCCAGTACTGCTCCCGTCTCCACTGCCGGGACAAGGGGCACGAAGCGCAGCTGTTCATATACGTTTCCCAGGTCGAAGCACAGCGCCGCGCCCATACCCTCCCGGACCATGGCCGCCGCATTGAGGATCAGGTTGTATTCTCCCGCCACAGGTAGCTGGCTGAAACCGTCTCCGAACCAGCCTGCCAGTTGATCCTTCACTGTCTCCCGCCGTGGTAGCAGCAACGGGAGCTGCTGCATATCCTCTCTCCGCAGCTCGCCTTTTTGTGCCTGTATAGAGTCGGCTGGCAGGAGCGCGCCCCATCTCTCTTTCCAAGGCATATGGATGAATTCATATTTGCTAATGTCTACCGGCTCCATCAGAAGTCCCATGTCCAGGCTGCCGCTCTCCATGCGCTCCTTGATATCGTCGGCATTTGCGCTGTATATGCTGAACTGCACCAGGGGGTTTTCACGGCGAAACTCTGCCATATGCTTTGCCAGCGTTGCCATGTTCTTGGTCTCCCCGCAGCCGATGTATATCTCTCCGGCCAGGGTGTCCTCCCGGTGGCTCAGCTCACGTACGGTCTTTTCACTGAGAGCCAACAGCTCCTGGGCCCGGCGCTTTAGCAGTAGCCCCTCCTGGGTCAGACTAATACTGTGCCCGCCTCGGTGAAAGAGCCTGACACCAAACTCATCCTCCAGCTGCATCAGCTGCCGGGACAGGGTGGGCTGGCTCAGGTGCAGCTGCCTGGCCGCCCTGGTGATGTTTTCCTCCCGTGCCACGGTAAGAAAATAACGCAATACGCGCAGTTCCATTTGCCTTTACCTCCTTTGCCCTCCGCTCTGCCGGATTATATATGACTATTTTATCAGATAAGGCCCTGACCGGCAAGGCAAAGGGCTGAGGCAAGAGGTAATTTGGAACATCCTGTTTCGGCTTTTCAATAACTGCAGCCTCAAGGCGGCCCGTTATACAATTCCGGCCTCTAAAAACCTGAAGCGCAAAGCTTAGGGTTTAAGGGGAGCTGCGACAGTATGGGTGAGAAGTGACGATTATTCTGCAAGAGAGATCGACGCTGCGAACAAAATGCAGTCAGAAGGATGTGTTACAAGTGGCGATACATAATCTGGGGCTGCCGTTAAGAAAAGCCATATTGAACCACGGTGCAGCGGCTTCGATTTGGAAAGGAGGAACAGCGGCGTGAGCTTGCTCCGACGCTGGTGCGAGTGGTGATGTAGAACCTGCGGTTTACGTCATTAAAAATCAAATTAAAGCCCAGTATACAGCACGGCTTTAATTTGAAAAGGAGGAGCAAAGCGGACTTTATCTCCAGCCATATAAAAACAAACCCGAAGCCTTGCGCTTCGGGTTTGGAAAGAGCCGCGACAGAATGGGTGAGAGGTGACGATTGTTCCGCAAGAAAAATCGTCGCCGCGAACGATATGCCGTCCGCGGCGACGTGGTCCGAGTGGAGGGACTTGAACCCCCGGCATCGTGGTCCCAAACCACGCGCGCTACCAACTGCGCTACACCCGGTGATCTTATTGCCAAAAAGTAAATTTTGAAAAAACCAATTCTTAATTTTTATTAAGAATAATGTCCCGGGAGAAAACGCAGGAAAATGAAGGAAAGCCTTGAAAACCGGGACTTTTACTTTTCAATGCAGGAATCATTATACAACAAAATTAATAGTAAAGCAAGTCATTTTTCATTGATGTTTTTGGCGGCTTGTGGTATGCTGAAAAAAGGAGTGTGATTCGATGAGAATGAGGAAGCGGCCCAACCTGGAGCCCAGAATGGAAAAGTGTGCAGAGCTTATGGTTGCCCGGCCGGAGGAGCTCAAGGGCCGGTGGAAGACCGCTGCCGAAGAAATCATGGGACGCCCGGCGGAGCGGCTGTATCTTGAACTGGGCTGCGGCAAAGGCCGCTTTACGGTGGACACTGCCGAAAGCTTGCCTGAGGTTTTCTACCTTGCCCTGGAAAAAGTACCGGACGCCATGATAATTGCCATGGAGAGGGCGGCTGCCCGGGGTACAGACAATCTACGCTTTATAAACGGAGATGCTGCGCACCTGGGGGAAATGTTTGCCGGCGGGGAAGTGGACAGAATATACATAAACTTCTGCGACCCCTGGCCTAAAAGCCGGGACGCAAAATTCCGCCTCACCTATCCTGCCTTTCTCAGAATTTATTCCGACCTGCTGCCTTTGGGAGGGCAGATACATTTCAAGACCGACAACCTGCCCCTATTCCAGTGGTCCATAGAGCAGCTGGAAAAAGAGGGATGGGCGCTTTCGGAGATAAGCAATGACCTGCACGCCCAAGGCGGTGAAATTATCATGACCGACTACGAGGCCAAGTTCTCCGCCGAGGGAATAAAGATAAACCGTCTGGTGGCGGAAAAGACTGATAAGACCCTGGATACCTCCGCCCCACCTTTGGCGCGGATGCGCTTTGCATCTTTGACGGATGCCAGGGGCTATGCCGAGAGCGAGAGAGACAGAGGGGAGACAAGCTGATGAGATTTATTTCCTGGAATGTGAACGGACTGAGAGCCGTGTATAAAAAGGGCTTTGAAGATATATTCTGGAGCCTGGACGCCGACTTCTTCTGCCTGCAGGAGACCAAACTCCAGGAGGGGCAGATAGCCCTGGATCTGCCGGGATATGAGAGCTATTGGTGCTATGCGGAAAAGAAGGGCTATTCCGGCACCGCTATATTTACAAAGCACACCCCTCTCTCTGTCAATTATAATATAGGTATAGAGGAGCACGATCGGGAGGGCCGCTGCATAACTCTGGAATATGAGGACTTCTACCTGGTTTGCGTATATACCCCCAACGCCCAGGATGAGCTGAAACGCCTGGACTACCGCATGCGCTGGGAGGACGATTTCAGGGAATACCTGAAGGAGTTGGATAAAAAGAAGCCGGTGATAGCCTGCGGGGACATGAATGTGGCCCACGAGGAAATAGATTTGAAAAATCCCAAGACCAACCGGGGAAACCCCGGCTTTTCCGATGAGGAGCGGTCTAAATTCACAGAGCTTCTGGAGGCCGGATTTACCGACAGCTTCCGCTATCTGTACCCGGACAGGACCGACGCCTATTCCTGGTGGAGCTACCGGGCTGCGGCAAGGGCGAGGAACGTGGGCTGGCGCATTGACTATTTCGTTATTTCCGACCGGCTGCGGGAGCATATCAAGGATGCCTATATATTGCCGGAGCTGATGGGTTCAGACCACTGCCCGGTGGGGCTGGATATGACATGGTGAAGATAGGCAACGTTGAAATTTCAGGCCGGCTTAGCCTGGCCCCCATGGCGGGGGTGACGGACTTTGCTTTCCGACGGGTGTGCCGGGAGCAGGGTGCGGCACTGACCACCACGGAGATGGTCAGCGCAAAGGCCCTGGTGTATAAGGACGAAAAAACAAAATCCCTGCTCTATGTCCCGGAAGATGAGCACCCCTGCGCCGTTCAGATATTCGGCCATGAGCCGGAGATAATGGCTCAGGCCGCCCATCTGGCCCTGGAAATTTCCGGGGCTGATATAGTGGATATAAACATGGGCTGCCCGGTGGGGAAGATTGTAAAGTCCGGGGACGGCTCGGATCTGATGCGTCACATGGAGCTGGCAGGGGAGATAATCCGCCGGGTGAAGCAGGCCGTGGCCGTGCCGGTGACGGTGAAGTTCCGCAAAGGCTGGGACAACGGCAGCGTAAATGCCGTTGAATTTGCCCGCATGTGCCGGGATTCAGGGGCCGACGCCATTGCCGTCCACGGCAGGACCAGGGCCCAGATGTATGCCGGACGGGCGGACTGGGATATCATAAGAGATGTGAAAAAGGCTGTGGACATACCGGTGGCGGCAAACGGGGATATCTTCAGCCCGGAGGATGCAGAACATATCCTGCGTTACACCGGCTGCGATATGGCCATGATAGGCCGTGGCAGCTTCGGGAACCCCTGGCTTTTCCGGCAGGCCAATGCCCTGCTGGCTGGGCAGCCTTTGCCGCCTGTGCCGCCCCTTAATGAACGGATAGACAGGGCGGTGGAGCAAATCGAAGAACTCAGCTTCCGCACGGGGGAGCATGTAGCCTGCCTGGAGGCCCGGCACCAGCTGCCCTGGTACCTCCACGGTGTGGCCCACTCGGGCTACTATAAGCAGCAGCTGGTACATGTGGAATCTTTAAGTGAATTGCGGCATATTGCCGAAGGAATAAAACGGGATCTGATCTGAGTGCCGGATGAGAAGGCCGGACGGACAGACATACAGGAGGTGGCGGCTTGACACGGGAGCAGGAATACCTTATAGTACAGCAGGTACTGGAGGGTGACACCAACGCTTTTGAAGAGCTGGTACTTGAATACGAAAAGAAAGTATATAACGTAGCTTTGCGCATTCTGGGCAACAGTGAGGATGCGGCTGACATGACCCAGGAGGCCTTTATAAAGGCCTATAATTCTCTGTCGGGTTTCAGGGGAGACAGCAAGTTCTCAGTGTGGCTGACAAGGATCGTCTCTAACCTGTGTCTGGACTTTTTGCGCAGCCGCAACCGCCGTCCCACCATATCCCTGTCCATGGAGGATGACGACGGAGACGACGTGCAGCTGGATATTGCAGACACCCGCCAGAGCCCGGAGCTGCTGCTGGAGCGGAGCCTCACCAGAGAGAGCGTGCGCCGGGGGCTCAGATCCCTGCCGGAGGATTACCGGGAGATACTGCTGCTTCGGGAAATTCAGGGGCTGAGCTACGATGAGATAGCCGCGGCGCTGAATATAGAAGTTGGCACTGTGAAGTCCAGAATATTCAGGGGAAGAAAAAAGCTTTGCGATTATCTTATAAAAGATGGGAACATTCCTGAATTTGCATCGTCTGGAAAAACGAGAGGAGGTGAACTGCCATGAGAAATTGTGATTACTACGAGGAGCTTATAAGCCGCTCACTGGATGATGAGCTCAGCGTAGAGGAGCGCAGGGAGCTGGCGGTTCATCTGGCAAGCTGTCCTTCCTGTAGCCAAATGCGTCAGCTTATGGCGGATATTTCCGGATTGATGGAAGAGGATATGGAAGAACTGCCCGGCGGCCTTCATGAGGATATCATGGCGGCAGTGCGCCGGAGCGAGATGATAAAGAAGAACGGCGGTTCAGCCAGAGCCGCAAAGACCGGCAGACATGGAAGAAACATCAATAACATTAAGCCGGTCAAAATACCCAGGTATGTGCGCAACCTTCTGGCCACTGCGGCCTGCATGGCCCTGGTCATAACAGCGGCTGTAAGCCTTAACCCCGGCGAAAAGGCCGAATCCGTAGTCATATCCAGAACCGCCCCGATGGCGGCAGCCGACACGGCCCAGCAGGATGCGGCTGCTGAAGCCACTCCGGAGAGCAGCCCCCAGACTGCGCCTACCCAGCAGCCCAGCCCTTCCCCAACTGTCCAGCCGGATACAGGGGCGAGCGCAGGCACACAGGTAGCGGTGCAGTCCGGAAATAGCGGCACCATAGTGACTACGCCTACGCCCACCAGCGACCCATACATGGGTTGGCGTATCCCTGCAAATCCTGAGACAACGGTTACGCCTGACAATAGCGGTTCCGCTCAGGGAACCATAATCAATCCGGCTACGCCCAGTCCTCTGCCCGTGGTAACGCCAGAGCCCAGTCCGGTATCTCTGCCGACTCCTACTCCTACCCCCGCCGAGATTACGCAACCCGGCAGCGACGAGCAGGTCGGTGCAGTAGCTGAGAGCCAGGAGGCTGGAAATTCTTCCATAGAAACTAATGAGAGCAATATTCCGGTTCAGGAGCCGGCGAGCGATAGCCAGATTGACGGTAACACAGAAGCTCACAAGACTGCTCCTGTGAGAGTGTTCAGTCTCTTTCCATCCCTTGCGGAACTGAGCCCGACAGAGACGCCGGATGTGGGCAGCGAGGATGGGAGCACAGAGATTGCCCCCGCCAGCGGCGAGAACTCAGCCGGTGAAGCGCCCATAGCCTCGCCTGCGCCTACACCATGTCCCGACCCGGTGGAGTTGGATCTTATGGATAAGGAAAAGTGCGGAGATATCTTGCTGCTGCTCATGGGAATGCTGGATGAAAGCGGCACCGATCCCAAGAAAGTGACCCTGCCTGAGGGTGAGTGTGACCGGGGCTACATCATATCTTTGGTATATGACGAAATCCCCTGTGAAGTTGCAGTGTTCGTCTACGGGGAAGATGTGTATTTCTCCCTGGCCGAGATAGTGGTGGAGCCTTCCCAGGAAAATGCTCCTGCAGATGTCCAGCCTCAGCTTCCCGCCCTGGAGACCGGCAGCCTTGAGAACGCGACGGACATAGGCGGCCAGGACAGCCAGAGCACTCTGCCCGGGGCCGAGGAGGACTTTGAACCCATATGGTTCCTGTCCGGATGCACCGGCACTCAGCTGAGCGATCTGCTGGACAGCTTCGCCAAGTAATAAAGTTAAGAAGACATCAATACCCCCGCCGGCAGACTAATTGCCGGCAGGGGTATTGATGCATTTAGACTGTGAAAAAACAATAGTATGAGTGAAGAACAATAGAGCAGCGGGGGAGCGCGAGGGGGCAAGACCCGCCTCGCGATACAATAACCCGCCACAGAAAAGACTTGAAAATCAAGGCTTTTCGAGCGAAGCAGCGTTTTGCCAAAGGCAAAATGCTTGGCGGGAGAAGCGCAGTCAAAAAAGTCTTTCTGGACTTTTTTGACAAGCATAAGGCATCAATACCCCCGCCGGTAGACTAATTGCCGGCAGGGGTATTGATGCCTTATGCTGCGCAGGTACTTGCCAAAGCCTGGACTGTCTGGTAAAATGTGCCGGATATAAGACGAAAAGGCGGAGAAAGCAGCTATGGAACTTCTGTACCTTGCAGCCATATTTGCGGTCATAGTGATACTGCTGGCAATAAAGCGTCCCCTGTACCAGGCCATGCTGGGCGGACTTCTGGCCACGGCACTGCTCTACAGGCTAAGCCCCATGACCATGCTCACACAGACGGGCAAAGTGTTCACCGACTGGAATTCCTTCCAGGTTCTGGTGTCCCTGTATCTTATCACCTACCTGCAGCGTATGCTGGAATCACGGCAGATGATAAAACAGGCCCAGCAGGACCTCAACGGCATTTTCCACAACCGGCGCGTCAACGCGGGGGGAGCTCCGGTTTTTATCGGCCTTCTGCCCTCGGCGGCTGCGATGATACTCTGCGCGGATATAGTGAAGGATTCTACCGACGGCTATCTCAAACCCAAGGAACAGGCCTTCGTCACCAGTTGGATGCGCCACATCCCCGAGAGCATTCTGCCCACCTATTCCGGCGTACTGATAATGACCAGCATATCCCAGGTACCCCTGCCAAAGTTCATGCTGGGGATGGTAGTGCCCACTCTGGTGCTGGCGGCTATAGGCTATTTCCCCTACCTCCGGAGACTGCCCAGGGACCCGGGCACGCCGGAGAGTGAAAACCGCCGTGAGGATATGTTGAAATTACTGCTGCATCTTTGGCCTCTGCTGTTGATAATTGGGCTTATACTGGTTTTCAATATCTCGGTGGTGCCTGCCAGTCTTATATCCATGGCGGCTATGGCCCTGATTTGCCGCTTTAAGCTGAAGGAACTGGGGCGCTTCCTGATAAGCGCCTTTGAGGTGAAACTGATCCTCAACACCTTTCTGGTACTGGTATTGAAAGAGTTTATAGGCTGCACCGGGGTGTTGGAGCGCATGCCGGAGATTTTGTCCGTGCTGCCGGTGCCCATGTATATGGTGTTTGCCCTGCTTTTTTTCCTGGGGGGAATAATAAGCGGTGCCTCCGGGATAATTGCTCTGGGTACTCCTCTGGCTTTTGCCGCCATGGACGGAGGTATGCCTCTGATGGTGCTGCTCATGTGCATGAGCCACGCGGCAAGTCAGGTTTCTCCGGTGCATGTGTGCCTGGTGGTAGCGGCAGATTACTACGGCGTAAGCATGGGGGAGCTGATACGAAAGAGCATTGTTCCATCGCTGCTGTTTGCCCTTTTGATGCTGGGGTATTATCAGATATTGCTGGCGATATGCTGAAAATGAAAAAGCCCGAAGCGGATTTTTCCCGCTTCGGGCTTTTTCATACGGAATACTTTTTAATGAAGGCTAAAGCTCACTTCCCGGCGGCACAGACGGCGTCCTGCCCCTCCTTCTCCTGCTGCCGGTGCAGGTCCTTCATGGCGGCGGAGAGCATGAGCTTTATGCGGTTGAGCTGATTGACTTCGCTGGCGCCGGGGTCATAGTCCACGGCGGCGATGTTGGCTCTGGGGTATGTCTTGTGGAGGGCCTTGATGACACCCTTGCCCACCACATGGTTGGGCAGGCAGGCAAAGGGTTGGATGCAGACAATATTGGGGGTGCCGGTGAGGATGAGCTCCACCATCTCTCCCGTGAGGAACCAGCCCTCACCATACTGATTGCCAATGGACAGGAAGGGCTTGGCCAGCTCCGCTATCTTCTCAATGGGCATGGGGGGCTCAAAGCGGCGGCTCTTTTCCAGAGCCTCCAGAGCAGGCTTGCGCAGGCTGCGTATAATGGATACCCCCAGCTTGGCTGTGGCAGAGGAGGTCCAGCTCTTGCCCAAGAAACGGTGCTTGTAGTCGTTGTTGTACACGCAGTAGTTGAGGAAGTCCATCAGGTCAGGCACCACAGCTTCGGCCCCTTCGCTCTCCAGCAGGTCCACCAGGTGGTTGTTGGCCAGAGGCATATACTTCACCAGTATCTCGCCCACTACGCCTACCCGCGGTTTGCGCAGGGTCTCGTCAATGGGGAAGCTGTCAAAGCTCTCCACTATCTCATGGCACAGCTCCTTATATCCCGGAGCAGCGCCGGGCTGGGTAAGGGAGAGAATGCATTTGTCCCTCAGCTTTATGTACAGCTCATTGGCTGAGCCTGGGGTGAGCTCATAGGGCCGGACGCGATATAGGCAGCGCATGAACAGATCCCCGTAGACCACGGCGTGGCCTGCGTCCACGATAAGGGAGGGGGAGAGCTTGAAGCCGGGATTTTTCTCCATGCCGTTGGCATTGAGGGAGATGACCGGGATATGTGACAGCTCCGCCTTTTCTAATGCCCGGCGCAGCAAACCAATATAATTGGTAGCCCGGCAGCCGCCGCCGGTCTGCGTGATCACCACTGCGGTATGGTCAAGATCGTACTCTCCGGAACGCAAGGCCTCAAGGATCTGGCCAATGACCATGATTGCCGGATAGCAGGCATCATTATTGACGAATTTGAGCCCTGTGGCAACAGCTGAAGGGCCGGCTTCTGGCAATACTTTCAGATTATAGCCGGAATAACGGAAGGCTGCTTCCAGGAAACGGAAATGGAGCGGAGACATCTGCGGCGCCAAAATCGTATAAGTACGGCGCATCTCTTTGGTGAAACGCGGCCAATGTTTGGCAATGAAGGAACGCGGCACTGCCAGCAGCTTACTTACCCCGTGTTTATCCTGCTCGCGGATAGCAGCCAGCAGCGAACGGATCCTGATACGGGCAGCGCCCAGATTATTGACCTCATCGATCTTGATCAGTGTATAGAGCTTATTGCCCTCTTCGAGAATCTCCTGCACCTGGTCAGAAGTGATGGCATCCAGCCCGCAGCCAAAGCTGTTAAGCTGCACCAGCTCCAAGCAATTAGTCCGCCTTACCACATCTGCAGCCTGATAGAGACGGGTATGATAGG
>ERZ827478.2069-NODE-2069-length-11328-cov-3.217156_pt1 | contig 11328 bp, 12 predicted proteins | sample MGYA00519705_ERZ827478 | MGnify/ENA primary metagenome ERZ827478 (study PRJEB31778, sample SAMEA3449318) | human gut metagenome | biome: human gut; feature: human-associated habitat; material: faeces | place: United Kingdom | collected 2010/2012 ... | reverse complement strand
TTTAATAATTCTTGTTTATGCTCTTCAAACCAACTGATATTTTGCTCTAATTGTGCTTCGCGTTCAGAATTATACCCTTCTCCTTCCGCTTCATTTAAAGACTTTAATGAATTTTCCCAGGTCAGTGCTTTTTGCTCATATGTAGATAAACCTTCATTTGCAGTTGCACCATACATAGCGTTTAAGACTGCTTCGGAAGCTTCTTGACCACTGATTTGTCCATTTTGAACCTGCAAACGCGCTTGTTCAGATGTAATACCCTTTTCGTTAGCCAACTCCTGATAAACATCAACACTACCATTCTGAAAAGAATCTATCATTTCAATTGTGGCTTGATCTGCCTTTTGCATATCACTTAAAGTAAGCGCAATACTGGTCAACTCATCAGCAGTCAAACTTGCACCTTCCCCTATGCTTTGCAGCATCTCTACCGCTTTACTGGTTTCCTGTGCATCGACCACCTTATTATGTAAAGCATAATATAAGCCTAATTGTTCGTTTTTGGTATAAGGTGAATCTGTTTGTCGATTCACCTTATCTAAATAAGTATCAGCAGAATTCCCTAGAAAAAATCGCATTCGATTGCTATTTGTCTGAAAGTTTCCTGCCATGGACGAGCCTTCTATCAGCTCTTCATTTCTTTTTTCCAGAACATCATTATATTTATCAATGGCATAATTTTTGAATTCTTTTTTGATGTCGTCATCTTTGGACTTATCTCCTGAAAACTTGTCTATCAGCGCTCCAATTCCGCCACCGATAACAGCTCCGGCCAGCCCTCCCAATACGGTGCCAACAACAGGAAGAAAAGCAGTTCCCATAGCAGCAGAAACAGTGCTTGCAATAGCACCACCTGCCTTCGCGCTGATAGCCGCTTCTGCTGTTGCCATGCCAATATCCGCACCAATGGATGCATAATCGTTCACGTTGGATTGTGACCTTTCACCTGAACCAAAATTTTGAAAGCGTTCTCCTGTTCTGCCATGAATAACAGTATTCGATAATGTACTGTTGTTACCAAACATTCCTGCCCTGTTATCAGCTTTACTATATTCAATTACAAGATTAGACAGTTCTCTTTTTGCTTGCTGTGAACTTTTTGAGATACGTTCTATTTGTTTATTCACATTACTGTAATTTGCATTGGCAAGCTGCAAAACCATTTGGTCTGCGGCATTGCCGGTATTTTTAAATTGCTGCTGTAAATCACGTAGTGTTTGCTGCGCTTTTACTGCATCTATATTCAAAGATATCTTTTCTTTATTTAAACTTTTAATCTTTGCGGTAAGTTCTTCTATATCTTTATTAAATGCAACGGTTTTTTCACGCATGGAAGAAATACTTTGTGAGTATTGATCCTGAACACTAACCGATATACTTATGTTTCTTGCCATTATACTTGCCCTCCGTTGCACTCCTGCTCACAAAAGGCTCTGATTAACTGTTTTTCTCCCGGCGGCATACGATAAAAATGTCCCGGCATAACGTTTTTTTCTCTAAAAAGATAATACATCAGATTTAATTCAGAATCTGTGCTTATTTTTTTTTAATTTCTTTTAAAGTAACTACGCGATAACCGCTTAATTTTTCAATCTCACGGGAAATATCTTCAATTTCGCCCGGCAAAAGCAAACGTTTGATTAAATCAACAGTGGTTTCACAGCCATACTTTTCTCTAAGTTCTTTTGAACGAAAATCAGGGGCAACAACGCCTTCCAGTACAATGTAAACAGAAGTTTCTTTTTGATGTAATTCTTTAATTTCTTCAACACGGTCATAACTGAGTGTACGGAGCTCTAACACAGCCTCTTCACCGCACTCTTGCGACCAACGTTTATGTACGTAAGATTTTGAGATTTTATTTGGTATTTCATGCTGCAATAATATATCCTGTACACTTCTCATCATTACACCGCCTCAATTGTATCTAAAAATTCATATTTTGTGAAAGTAAATGGTGCTGTAATATTCCCTTTTGTTCCAACTTTCCAGTCAGCAACGGTTAAATCATCGAAAGAAACGTTTCTCAATACAACACGTTCTGCACCATATGCATCCGGATCGCTTAATTTAGAAGTCACAGTAAATCTGACATCTTCACCTTTATTAATTTTAGTACCGATTAGATTAGCCATTCTGCTGGATACTTTATACATCTCCATAGAGCCGGTACCTTTAATTGCGAGAATTTTGCTGTCAACTTCCATTTGTCCGCATTGCTGCACATCTTCTTTTGTAAAAGCATGTTTTGCTTGAAGGGCATAACATTCACCCACATATTCGCCATCAAGCCAAACTTCTCCCCATGTACCTGAAATTACTCGTTTTGCACTATCAAATGCCATAATTATGCTCCACCTTTCTTTATTAAACTGCAACGTTGAGGGATACTTCCTCAATTGCATCCAACACTTTTACGGTTGCTTTCAAAAATACTTTATCTTCTGTATCCGCTTCGCGAATTTCTTGTTCGTCCATTTCATTTACATTGGTGCCTTTTTCTTTTAGAAATGCAGTTTGTGCATCCAAATCAATTTCAACAGAAGAAGTGCCTTCCTGCAAAATACCGGCAGCCTCCATTTCTAAAAAATAACCTTTGATTGCAGTTAGCAATAGACATTTATTGTCATAGCTGTTTGCAAACTTACCAATGTAAGTATCTTCAATTGTGGTTGCCAAGTCATAACGAATCATATCCAAAGCTTCCACAATTTTAATTTTCTTAAAGATTTCATTTTTACCTTCGCCAATCGTTTTTAGGCTGGTAACACCACGAGCAACTTTTACTTTTTTGCCGTCATGCATAAGAATGAATTCTCCATTATCAATTGCAGTGTCCATATCACTTTTATTTTTGCGCTCAATATTGCTAACTTCGGTGAGTGGTGCATAAGTGCAAGAAATGGTCATTGGCGTACCTGCAATTAAACCGGCAATACGACTGCAAAATGCATTTGCCTGATATGTTTTTTCACCAACAGTAATAGCATCGGTAGAAAAATTAATAATCGCTTCACTGTCAGCTGCCAATTTTGGCAAAATTGCTTTCGGTGTGGTATTTTCTTTTCTTCTTTCCAGAATCCATGTTTTGATTTCTGTTGCTTGTGTTTCATTTGTGGTATATGGTCCAACCAAATAATCAATTTGCTGTGTAGCCATATAATCCAAACCGGCTTTCAGACTTGGAAATTGTTCTTCCGGTTCTCCGGTTACTTTAATTGCATAAATCACCAGTGACCTTGGTTGATTGATATAACCCGTAAAAGCACGTTCAATATAAAGTTTATTCTCTTCACTGAAACGTGTATCCATATCAGAAACTTTAGTAATTGTAAAAGCGCCTTCAACAATAGGATCTTGCAAAATCATTCCAACAACACCTTTTTGAGACATCTTAATGGAATTATCTGCTACTGTTTGAAAAACAATGTTAATACTTGGTAAACCCATATTCATACTCCTTTTAAATCAATAATTGCTTCCTGAATCATTGGAAGTTCTTCCATTTGATCTGTGCGTACATCTTCATAAAAACATTGTAGTTCTATGTAAGCACAGTTTTTTTCCTGTCCTCCTGTACCGGCCCGAACAGAAATAGACCTATCTGAGACAGATAAATATCCCTGCCTCAATAGATTTAAAACACCCAACTGCATGTTTGTTAATTGTTCCATACCGTTTAAGGTATCATCTGCAATGATACAAGACAACGTAATATATTCTGTAATGGAAACCAAAAAACAAGATGCATCTTGTATATCAGTCGCAATAGACTGAATCAAAAAACAAGGATATTGGGCGTCCTGCGGCAGTGCATTTGCGTATACACCGTAATCAGGATATGCTTGTGCCAACAGCCGCGAGATTTCAGATGAAATTTGCTGATAAGATAGCATTTATCCATCCAGCTCCTTTGTTAATGCATCTGCAAATTTTTCTGCCTCTAAAATGGCCAGTGCCTCAAGCCGCGGCAGCATAGAATCATCAGGCACTGTAATTGTTTGAGAATCAGAATAACTATTTGAATTGGTTTTTCGTTCAATTTCTTTTTGAATCACAGTGCAAATATCATCAGTTAAAGTTTGACAATCAGTCAAAGCCCGATTTACAATTTCCGCCATGTCCATTTCCAATTCAGCCAATCCAATCATTTTAACCGGCATAATTAAACTTATCCTCCTATTTATTTGCTCCTATACCAATTATCTTTGATACGAACAATAGTTCTGTCAAAAGATAAAAAATAATATGTATCTCTCGCAACTCAAACGCTATTTACAAAAGATGTATTTCTTTTTGCAAAGATGATACATATGATAGGATAATGTAATGAAAAGAACAAACGTTCCATCCATACTTATATCTTACAGTGAAAGTACGTCCCTTGTGTGACCCTTTTATACACAAATTATAATAACTTTCCATAGTTGTTCTAATAACCAAACAAATCCTTACAATTACCCTTTCTTCTGGTCCAGTAAACAGAAAAATTTTCTTCGCATAAAATAAAACTGGCGTCGTCCACATGGTACTCCCATATGTTCATACGTGATATCTTCCGTCACATTTTTTAAAATAAAAGGATACAATCCTCCAACCGCTTCTTGTGCTGTTTGTTCTATTAATCCAATATCTCTGGACAATTTATTTGTTTTTTCCATTTGCTGTTCTGCGGAATTCGTTAACACATATGTATCTCCTGTCATATTTGATATAGGTCCTGATTTTACACTGTAACAGCGCTGCAATGCCTCTTTTTTTTCATGATATTGCTGACAAAAATAATATAATTCCCTATATCTACTCAATGAAATTCCAAATTCTTCTAATTTCAAATCTCTTTTATTTGACATACGAACCTCCAAAAAGCATATTAAAAAATATAACAGAATTCTGTAATATCAACTTTTAAAAAAAGGATTGCTATGAATAAGTATTTGTTACTTATTCTGTCAATCCAATGGAAAATAGAATGATTCGGGCCCTGTTCTTAGTTAACTATGTAAATAATCTTAACATGATAATAGATAGATGTCAATACAAATATTCAGAATTCTGTATTTTAATATCATTTCTTTTTTTAACAGATTGTCTTATTTTTATGTAAGGCAGCTATATCATAGCTGCCACTTCTGAGATGATTGCTATATAATACAGTTACAATAACTCTTTTATAAAAATGTGGGCTGCAGTTGTTTTCCTTCCAAAGAGGCAATCGCCGCCGGAAGCACATAATTAAAATCAGCAATTACAGAAGTTGGTTTCTTTTCCGGATCGTCCTGCTTCATTGGTACAAAATAAATATTTTTATAATTCATTAGCTTACCAATATTCTTGGCAGAACCGGATAGTGCATCATTTGTTGCAAGCGCTAATACCACGGGTCCGCTATTGCGCAAATGTGATTTCACTGCCATAGTAACAGCAGTATCTGTAATAGAATTTGCAAGCTTTGCCAGTGTATTGCCCGTACAAGGACACACAATCATAACATCCACCATTTTTTTAGGGCCAATTGGCTCGGCTTCTACAATAGAGTGTATGATTTTTCTTCCACACGTCGATTCTATTTCTTCAATAAAATCCTTTGCTTTACCAAAACGGGTATCTGTTGTATAGGATATTGGAGACATAATCGGTACTACTTGATATCCGTCAGCCACAATTTTTTTCATCTGCTCTAAAGATTGCTTAAATGTACAGAATGAACCGCACATTGCATAACCAAAGGTAAGAGTACTCAAAATACCTCACTCCTCCATAATGTTGTAAATCGTATCTTTAATAATGTTTCCTGCTGCCCTAGGAGCTACTTTCCCCGGTAATGATAATGCCGGAATTAACTTTAATCCTAATTTAGAAACTGCTTCTTTATCGAATCCTCCCGGTGTAGATGCTAATTCAATAAAGAGTGTATCTTTGTGATGTTTGGATAATACTTTTCTGGTAAAAATGAAAGAAGGTATTGTATTAAACACAAAATCAAAGTTACCGGGTAAATCAGCTAATTGAGAGGTTTGTACCGCTTGATAACCATTTAATTGAATCCAAGCTAAATCTGCCGGTTTGCGCGCACTGACGGTGACATTTGCCCCTAACCCCTTTAACATCTCACTTAATACTTTGCCAATACGCCCATATCCGGTCACAAGACAGTTTGAGCCATTAATGGTGCCTTCGCTTAATTCCATAACAATCATAATGGCACCTTCAGCTGTTGGAACTGCATTTTGCACAGCAAACTCTTCTCTCACAGAATAATCGTACATTGCAATTTTGTTCCAAAGTGTGCTTGTTGCCTTTAATCGGTTCAAGGCACCGCCAAATACTTGTTTATCAACCATTTTTTCTGCAAATGTGTCATCCAACAACAGTTTTTCTTTGCTAAAAGACATGTTCAAATATTTCCCATCCTGTGTCACAGGCAAAGGAAGAATAATCAAACCGCATGTATCGGTTAATTCATCAAATGAAACTTTTACAACACGTTTCATCTCAACATCTTCATCAAAGCCACATGCATATACTTGATATCCATCTGCTGCTATGGATTGTGCCAGATAAATTTGTCTTTTATCTCCACCTAAAATGCCAAAACGATTCATCTCAACCATAAAACCAACCCCCGTAGTACTTCTGATAATCTATATTATGGAAATATAGCAAATATTGTGCGTTACAGGTTGGTTTAATACAAAAAATATGTTGCCATATACTTTATCGGTATAAAGATGTATCGATATTGATGAATATACTATCATCTTTTATGTTGTACGAATCTGACAACAGATACAACATTAATATGACAAGGAACATCTTTCCATATCCAAAATTTTGATTGTTGCCAGAACGTTTTAACGTTTATCGGTTAGAAAAATGGCTGTGTAATTTCTTTTATGTTATAACAACCTTGCAACAACAGCAAAACTGAAGTTTTGGTTGTGACAAGAACGTTTTAGCTTTTCATCTGTAAAAATGCAAAGCAATTTTTTAATGCTATAACAACCTTGCAACAACAGCAAAACTGAAGTTTTGGTTGTTGACAAGAACGTTTTAGCTTTTCATCAGTAAAAAATTGCAAAGCAATTTTTTTAATGCTATAATAATAAAGAATAGGATGGCGTATCATTTTATAAAGATTCGTCATATTGAAAAATATTAGTTTCCATTATGAGTTTAAAGCAATATTATATATCAAGATATATCTTTTATAATCAAAAAGTTATAAATAGAAATTGAGTGAATGTTATTAAGGAGCATTGTTGTATGGAAAACCAAAATATTTTAAATACCGTAAAGCACATACATTTTATTGGCATAGGCGGCTCTGGTATGTGTCCCATTGCAGAAATTTTATACCATAGAGGCTATCATATTACAGGTTCAGATATTTCTGAATCCGAAACAGTTCAAAAAATTCGCTCCTATCAAATTCCGGTTGTCATAGGACAAAAAGCTGAAAATATCAATGGTGCAGATTTAATTGTATATACAGCTGCGGTAAAAAAAGATAATCCTGAATTGGTTGCTGCTTTGGAAAGCGGAATTCCCACATTGGAACGCTCTGAAATGCTTGGTGTAGTCACAGCACATTATCAGGACTCCATTGCCGTTTCAGGAACACATGGAAAAACCACTACAACCGGTATGCTTACACAATTATTTATCCAAGCGGGAAAAGATCCTTCTGCTATCATTGGAGGAAAGCTCCCGTTTATCGGAAGCAATGGCCGTGCAGGCAAATCTGATATTATGATTTGTGAAGCTTGCGAGTATGTAGATACTTTTTTAAAATTAAGTCCTGCTATTTCCATTATTTTAAATATAGATGCCGACCATCTGGAATACTTTGGCTCTCTCGAAAATATCATCAAATCCTTTCATCAATTTGCCAATCAAACCAGCAAAGTGCTAATTGTAAACGGTGATGATGAAAATGTGAAAAAAGCAATCAAAGATATCCAAGACGTCAAAATTATTACATTCGGTCTGGGTGCTGATAATGACTATTCAGCTGCCAATATCAAAGAAGAACCAAATGTATTTGAAGATTTTACTTTAATGAAACAGGGTACTCCCCTTACAGACATTCGTCTTTCTGTTCCAGGAAAACATAATATCATGAATGCTCTTGCCGCTGCAGCTACCGCTGACTACTTTGGGATTTCCGGAAACGATATTGCGAAAGGATTACATGATTTTACAGGTGTACACAGAAGATTTGAACGGCTGGGAACCTTTCACGATATTGTCGTTGCTGACGATTTTGCGCATCATCCCACAGAATTAAATGCAACCTTAACAGCAGCTATGCATATGGGCTTTAAAAATGTATGGGCTATCTTCCAGCCTCATACGTATTCCAGAACTTTCTTATTGCTGAACGATTTTGCAGAAGCTTTGTCTATCCCTGACCACGTGATATTAACCGAAATATTGCCTGTCAGAGAAACAAATACTTATAATATTTATGCTGAAGATTTAGGTGCAAAGGTTCCGGGAAGTGTATGCTTAAAAACCTTTGATGAAATTAGCGACTATGTCATAGAACGCGCCCAACCGGGAGACTTAATCATTACATTAGGCGGCGGTGATATTTATCGCTGTGCAAACATGATTGTAGAAAAATATAAAAAAGCTGAGAACAAAGTATTTGCAGGAACTACCATGTAAATAAAAAACACGCAGTTAACCTATTTAACTGCGTGTTTTTTATTTACACTTCTACTTATTAGTACCAAATGTTACTTTGGATTGAATAAACATTCTATGTTTCATTTTCATACACTTCATATAACTTTCACCATAGTCAACGGCTGGCATTAAGCACACTTCTATATCTTAGACAACAAATTTGCTAATTCTGCCTACTCTCCTGCGAAAACAAATAAACTGATTCTTATCGCATCTGCTAACTCAATATAACTTTTCCACGTTATACTTAATACTTGATACTTGAAAAAGTATTGTCAGAATGCAAACACATATAGTGTAAAAAGTAAAATATCAAATTACAAAGGTGAACTTTGTCAATAGAAAATAAAAAGAGCTGGGTTAGTCCCCAGCTCTTTTTATTTATCTAATGTGAAACGCTCAGTAAAACAATAAAATTATTTTACCATGTTAGCAACTTCATCTGCGAAGTTGTCTTCACGTTTTTCGATGCCTTCACCTTTTTCAAAACGAACGAAGCTTTTAATTTTAATATCGCCGCCAAGCTCTTTTGCGGTTGCATCTGTATATTGTTGTACGCTCATATCACCATCTTTTACATATGGTTGGTCAAGCAAGCAAATTTCTTTGAAGAATTTTTTCATTCTTCCTTCTACAATTTTCTCAGCAACATTTGCAGGTTTACCGGAATCTACAACTTGTTCTGTTAGAATTTTCTTTTCATGCTCAACTACATCTGCTGGAACTTCTGCTTCAGAAACATAGTTTGGAACAATTGCAGCAACTTGCATTGCAATATTTTTTGCATATTCCACAAATTCAGGTTTGGAAGCAATTTCAGGAGTTGTGTCAAAAGTCACCATAACACCCATACGTCCGCCGCCGTGAATATAAGTTACAACAGCACCTTCACTGCGTGCAAAACGACGAATTTTAATGTTTTCACCGATGGTTAAGATTTTTTCTTGAAGAATATCAGCGATTGTTTCGTCAGAACCAGCAGCTTTGCAAGCCAACAATGCATCTACATCAGCAGGATTTTGCTCCATAACAGTTTGTGCACAGATTTTTACAAAGTTGTTGAACTCATCATTTTTCGCAACGAAGTCTGTTTCAGCGTTTACTTCAATTACAACACCAACATTACCTGCTTCATTGGTAGCTGCATATGCAACACCTTCAGCAGCAATACGGCCTGCTTTTTTTGCAGCAGCAGCCAAACCTTTTTCTCTCAAAAAGTCAATTGCTGCATCCATATCGCCGTTTGCTTCTGTAAGTGCTTTCTTACAGTCCATCATACCGCAACCGGTTCTTTCACGTAATTGTGCAACGTCTTTTGCTGTAAAAGCCATTTTTCATTCCTCCGATTTTTATATAAATATAGTATTATAGATTGTCCTAAGCCGTATTCAAAAAATATCCGTCGCAAAAGACGGATATTTTAAAATGCGAATCTTATTCAGCAGCTTCTTCTGTTTCTTCAGCTGCTGTTTCATCAGCAGTTTCTTGAGCTGCTGCACCCATTTGACCCTCTCTGCCTTCAATAATAGCATTTGCCATTGTAGCAGAAATCAATTTAACAGCACGAATTGCATCGTCATTACCAGGAATTACGTAATCAATTTCGTCTGGGTCACAGTTTGTATCAACAATCGCAACAATTGGAATACCCAATTTTTTCGCTTCAGCTACAGCAATTCTTTCTTTGCGTGGGTCTACAATAAACAAAGCGCCCGGAAGTTGCTTCATCTCTTTAATGCCGCCCAAGAATTTCTCTAATTTTTCAATTTCAAGACGAAGTTTAATTACTTCTTTCTTTGGCAACAAATCAAATGTACCGTCTTCTTCCATAGCTCTCAGTTGCTGTAAACGGCTTACTCTGCGGCGAATGGTGCTGAAGTTAGTCATCATACCACCAAGCCATCTGGCATTTACATAGTAAGCGCCTGCACGCTCTGCTTCTTCTTTTACAGAATCTTGAGCTTGTTTTTTAGTACCAACAAATAGTACAGGTTTGCCCTCAACAGAAATATCACGGATAAAGCTATAAGCTTCTTCCAATTTCTTTACTGTTTTTTGCAGGTCGATAATGTAAATACCATTACGTTCTGTGAAAATGTAACGAGCCATTTTAGGGTTCCATCTTCTTGTTTGGTGTCCGAAGTGAACACCTGCTTCTAAAAGCTGTTTCATTGAAATTACGTTTGCCATTTTTATTTCCTCCACATAGTTGGGGTCTGATTTGTGATTTGTGTGATTTGGGGTCAGACCCCATTAAATTTTTATAAACTCATGCCGAATAAATGCAGATTTTGGCATTTTTGTCGACAGTCTGAAGGATTTTAATCATATTGGCTTCGCTTACAGCGATGCATCCACCGGTGTAAATTTTTTACGGCATATTATTGCGGAAAAAGAGACAACAGATAATAGTTTATTGTAATAAAATGATGTATAATAAAACCATGGAACATGCATGGCTTATTCATATAATGTAAGAGTAGAAAGGGGCTAATATTATGATGTATCCATTTATGACACTTAATGATAATACAGAAATTACGCATTCGGAAATGAAAGAAGATGGACGAGTTAAAGTGTATATTGAGACACCGGACGCAAAATATTGTTTTAAACATGCTACCTGTTGGCTTC
>ERZ827478.2057-NODE-2057-length-11396-cov-11.260735_pt1 | contig 11396 bp, 8 predicted proteins | sample MGYA00519705_ERZ827478 | MGnify/ENA primary metagenome ERZ827478 (study PRJEB31778, sample SAMEA3449318) | human gut metagenome | biome: human gut; feature: human-associated habitat; material: faeces | place: United Kingdom | collected 2010/2012 ... | reverse complement strand
CAACCTCTCCGTCTCGGCTTCGCCGAGCCACCTCCCCTGGAAGGGGAGGCTTTGGTGCGCACCCATGGCTTCCCCTATGAGGGGAAAGCCATAAAACGCCCGGCTCCCCGATAGGGAGCCGGGCGTCTGGTTTGTATTTACGCGTTCGCGCGATACAGGAACGTCACGATCTGGGCGCGGGTGCAGAGGGCATCCGGGGAGAAGGTGATTGCGCTCGTTCCGCTGGTGACGCGGAGGGCGACGGCCCAGGCGACGGGGGCGGCGCAGTAGCTGGTCTCGGGGACGTCCACATAGCCGCTGTTCGCGTAGCCGGAGGGCGAGCCTGCCGCACGGTAGAGGAAGGTCACGATCTGGCCGCGGGTGCAGGCCGCATCCGGGGAGAACGTCGAGGCGCTCGTGCCCTTTGCCACGCCGGTCTGGACGGCCCAGAGGACGGCGTCATAGCAGTAATCCGTGGGCTTCACGTCCGCGAACGGGTTTTCCGCCAGCGCGGGCGCCGGGCTGCCCGCCGCACGCCAGAGGAAGGTCACCGCCTGCCCGCGCGTGCAGGCCGCGTCGGGCGAGAAATGCTTCGCATCCGTGCCGGACGCAATACCGTACTTCACCGCCCAGCGGACAGCTTCGTTGTAATACGCGCCGCCAGCCACATCGGAGAACGGGTTCGACCCGATCGCCGCCGGGAGCCAGAAGGGCAGGTCGCCCTGCGGCTGGTCCGCGTCGGCGGATTTTTCCGTGACGGTCAGCGTGACATAGATGAAATGCGTCGCGCCGGTCTTAGTGTAGACGTAGATAGTGTCGTTATACGTACCGGGCTTCAGGCCGTCGGCCGGAGCAACGGTCACGGTCATGCCGCTGCTGTCGGCGGTAAAATAACCGCGGTCAGACACCGCACGATCAAGTGCAATCGTGCCGGTGAAGCCGACGGTCGCGCTGGTGCTTCCGCCTTCCGCGATGATGCCGAGGTCGACATTCTTGCTCTGACCGTAGATGCTGTCATCCTTGTCTTCGGTCCACTTGGCGTAGTACGTTTTGCCGACAGACGCATTGGTCACTGCACTGCTGCTGAAGTCTTCACTCTCATACCAGCCTTCGAATTTGTAGCCGTCTTGGATAGGAGTGGCCAAAGTAGCTTCGGAGAATGCTGTATTCTCAGCAAAGATGCCGCCCGATGTAAGTGCATATATATAGTTGGTTACATGCTTAGATTTCTTTACTTCATTGAGTACACTGTTAGACTTTGCGTAAATAATGCAACTTTCATTTTCATCAAGAACCCAATCACCCCAGGAGCGCAAATCATCAACTCTTGTTAAGTCAATGTAATCTGCTCCCGTTGCTTTAAACGCACCCTTGCTGATAGAGATTGCTGAACTGTCAACTCTAATTCCGGAAATATTGGCCGATACCCCATTGCCAGCATTCTTACCTGTCCAAAAAGCATGTTCACCAATTTTTGTCACACTTTCTGGGATTACAAGCACACCCGACAATGTCTCGATACCATAAAACGCGTTATCTCCAATTGTTTCCAGACCATCGGGGAGGTTCAAACTTTTCAGGCCTGTCTCCCTAAAAGCTTTTGAATCGATTGTCTTTGTTTTCCCCCTAAAAGTGATGTGTTCAAGACTCGTGCAATTTTCAAATGCGGATCCAGAAATGCTCTCCACACTTTTTCCAATGGAAACACTTGAAATGGATGTACAATTCATAAAAGCCCAGTTTCTTATTTCACGAACACTATCAGGAATGACAAGTTCCCCCGTTAGTCCTGTGCAGCCTTTAAATGCATTTCCACCAAACTTTTCCAAACCTTTAGGTAAAGTTAATGATGTCAAAGATGTACAATTTTCGAATGCTCCGCCGGTGATCAAAATAATTCCGTCTGTCAATTCCACGGATGTCATACTCGAACAATTATAAAAGCTCCGGTCACCCACATTTGTTACACCCTGTGCAACAACGCCTTTGGTGATACTACTAATAAAATCTTTCCAAGGGCGGTCGTCATTTTTACTATTTACAGTAAAATTTTTCATTGCCCCGGTGCCGGAGATGGTCAGCGTATATTTGCCGTCGCCATCCACGTCGGTCAGTTCCCATTTAACGTTGTTTTCATTGCCGCTTGCGCCGCAAGTGCCGGACATGGTCGGTGCACCCTCCGCCAGCGCGACGGTCGGCAGGATCGTGAGAACCATCACCAGTGCCAGCAGCAGGCTCAGAATCCGTTTTTTCATCGTAACTCTCTCCTTACACGTATTTTTTCAAACAATCATCTTCTGCAAACTTGCAGAAGAAAAGCGGGTACCCGCTTTTTCGCCATTTCTGAAAAATACAGTGTCATTGTACCATGGACTGTATGGGGTTGCAAGGTCTGGATGGGATTTTTGTTGGTTTTTACAAAAATTTTTTGCGGTGTGCGCAAAAAAGCCTCCCCTTTCAGGGGAGGTGGCTCGGCGGAACGCCGAGACGGAGAGGTTGCAGCAGATTTGTGACGACCTCTCAGTCACCTTCGGTGACAGCGTCCCTACCCCTTTTGTCCCTTCGGGACATTTCCCCCTGATAGGGGGAATCGGCCCCTGAGAGGGGAGCCTTTGGGTGCGGCGGAGCGGGCCCACAATATGTTGTGGGGGATATTACGTCTACCACGCAAGATGGGGAGGAAGGGGCTGAAAGGGTTGGAAAATCGGCGGAAAGCATAAAAATTGGTTGCATTTTTTAATTTTTATGGTAAACTGATTACATGGAAATCTGTAGTGATAGAAAACTACGAATTTGAAAGAGGTGCACTTATGAAGCGTACATTTGGAAAGATCCTCAGCTTTGCACTGGTGCTGGCCATGGTTCTGTCTATGGTCCCGGCCGTGCTGGCTGCGCCCAAAGCGGGCGACCCGCAGTATCTCGCGCTGGGCGAAACTGCGAATTTAACCTGTACAGGAGCTAAATATTGGGTTTCATCCAATCCAAGCGCCGTCAGCGTGACAAAGATGGCGAATGGCAGGGCAACGATCACGGCTCTGTCGACCACCAGCAGCGGCTGGGGCTACGGCACAGCAACGATCTCTGCGTATGAAAAAGAAAGCGACTATACTTCCACGAACTACGCAGACAAAAATGATGCGCTTATGACTTGGCGCGTGACGGTCTCTGAGTGGAAGGTCACGCTGAGTCTCAGCGGTTCCAATAGTTATTATGGCAGCACTTCTACCGATATCCCCGCCGGTCAGTACAAGACTCTGACCGCGACCGTTACCGGCCCGCAGGGGAAGGTAAAGGACGCGCAGGTCAAGTTCTCGGTTGCTGACGCGGACATGATCCATTTTGACGATCTCAGCAACACCAGCACGGATATCGTAAAGGATGTTACGGTTTCCGGCAGCAACAGCAGCACCGCCACGAGCGGAACCACGTCCGTCAAGCTGTATGGCGGCAATAAGGGCGGCTACGTGACGGTCACGGCCAAGATCATTTACAATAATGCGGCGGTCAACGCAGAGAACAAAAACGCGACGGCTACGGTCCGCCCGTACGTTGTCGGCCCGGAAGGCTGGACGGTCAGTCTGCCGGACAGCCAGCTGGCAGTTACCCTCAAAAAGGGCAGAAACACGAACGTTCTGACCCCGACGCTGAAGACCAGCAGCAATTCTTCTGCTGTTTCCGGCACGGAATTTGTTTATAAGTTTGTGACAACTGAGGGCGGTAAGGAAATAGAATCCAGCACAAGCACTTTAATGCAGATCGAGCCGGTTACATATAATAACACGGCATCGGCGAACATTACTGCCTACAGCACTTGTGCAAATGTCAAGGTCCGCGTTTATGTGAAGGGCTATGAAACTCCGGGGTCCCCGCATGCAGATGCGATGATTACCGTTACGGACTCTACGATCTCGAGCCTGCAGATCGGCTATAAGAATTCCACAACTGCGAACAAAATCGCGGACGGTTCGTATGTCCTCGGTTACAAGGACTCGACGGATAAGGATGGTGTAACGCTCAGCGACGGCAGAAGAATCGTCACTTCGCCGGTGCTGGCTGCGACGGTCACTTCTTCGAAGAGCGGCAACGAGGCGGTCGACGCCGCGCGTGTCGTCTGGACGGTCAACAACCCGAGTGTTGCGACCTTTGCTGACGGCAGCACGGAAACGACGGCAAGCGAAGTAACGCTCAAGACGACGGGCGCCGGCACGGTCAAGATCACCGCGAAGGGCGACGACAAGACTGCGGAGATGACGCTCACAGTCTGGCAGGCGCGCGAATATGACAATATCCTCACCAAGCCGGATATCCCGAGCGCGGTCAGCGACGCCAAGCAGGCAATCACAAAGTTCTGCGAGCAGTATGCGTCGGTCGAACTGAAAAATGTTTACAACGGCCGGGCCTCGCTGAAGATCCAGGAATCGACGGTGCAGTTTGAATCCAACACGTCCACCGCGATTCAGCTGAAGGGTACGCTTGACGCGTTTGATACCATCAACAAGATCGCTTATTTCCCGGCAACGAAGGGCGGCGACGTGATCACGTCCAGCACGGCCTCGGTATCGAGCATTATGCTGATCGAAGAGCCGCAGGATGCTACTTATAAGCTGAATGCTGCGGTCGGCACCTTGACGGTCAAGGCAAGCATCATCGGCACGGGCAAGACACTGAAGACCTTTACCTGGTACGATAATAACAACAAGGTCGTCGATACCCAGACTGTTAAGAACTCTGCTTCTACTTACACTTCGACCCTGAATCTGGCGGACTTCGTGACCTCCGCTGGTACGTATGGCTTTAAGTGCGTGATTACGGGCGGTACGGACCGTGTGACAGAGACAATCGAGACCCGCACGGCCATCATCACCATCGGCGGCGATTACAATGTGAAGATCACGCCGAGCGCGTCCAGCGTCAAGCCGGGCGATACGGTCACGCTGAATGCGGTCCCGCAGCAGTATAACCCGGCCAGAAAGACCTACACCGATGTGACCGGCAAGACCTATACCGTCAGCTGGACGGTAACGGAAGGCAGCGACGTGGTCACGCTGAACAGCCGCACCGGCTCCTCCGTAACGCTGACCGCCAAGTCCGGCGGCACCGCGACGATCACGGCAGAGACCACCATTGACGGCAACAAGTACACCGGCACGCAGAAGATCACCGTCACCGTTCCCACGGCGGAGGATGTACGGCTGATGCTCGAAGAGGATGCGACGTACGTCATGCTCGACGGCGGCAAGCTCTCCGACGCGGTCAAGAAGGCCACGAGCACCACGCCCAGCACCTTCTCCTTCACGCTGCCGACGACCGGCACGATCTATTCCTCCAGCTCCCTGTCCAGCTCCATCTCGGCGGGCAACAAGTATTCGGCCAGCGACGTCAGCCGCATGGCGTTCAAGCCGTCGCGCAGCGCGGGCAGCTACACCATCGACTACGCGGCCTACGGCACCAGCGGCCAGATCGCGACCGGCAAGCTCGTCATCATGACGAACGCCGGTACCGTCGCCTACCATATCTCCGCGAACGAGTCCCAGACCATGCAGGTCAGCGACTTCCAGTCTGTCTATGGTTCCGGCCTGAGCTACGTCAGGTTCGGCACGGCGAGCGATTCGCGCGGCGCGCTGTATAAGGGCAGCTCCACGAGCTCCGGCAAGGTCGGCAGCGAGAGCTACTACGTGTCCACGGGCACGACGCTCCTGAAGAACGTCACGTTCATCGCTGGCTCCAGCACGGCGAAGTATTCCGTCGTCATCCCGTTCACCGCTTACGGCTCGAACGGCGAGGCCAACGGCAATCTGGTCATCTACGTCAACGATACGCACTCGGTGTACTCCACCGGCGCGACCTTCAAGTCCATGGCGATCGCGGACGAGCTCGCGCCCGAGTCCAATGCCTCCAGCGCGTACATCACCATCACCAGAGTCGTCGGCGGCAAGCTCTACACGCAGTACAGCAAGATCAACAGCTGCACCGCGCTCGCAGCCAAGGATCTCGGCTCGACGAGATTCTCCTTCTCCGGCTCGAACTCCATCGACAACCTCTATGTCCTCCCGCTGGCCGACAGCAAGACCGTCGAGGTCAACTACACCATCAACGGCAGCGACAAGGGCACGCTGACCTTCAAGGTCGTGCAGCAGACGGCGTCGAGCAAGTTCACCGATGTCTCCGGCTCGTTCAAGTGGGCGGCCAACTCCGTCGACTTCATGTACGGCAACGGCCTTGTCAACGGCATCAGCACGAAGAACCCCAACGTCTTCGGCCCCGGCCAGAACATGACCCGCGCCATGCTCGTCACGATCCTGTACCGTGCGGCGGGCGAACCCTCCGTTGCCGGTATCACCAACAAGTTCACCGACAACAAGCAGAACCAGTACTACTATGAGCCGGTCCTCTGGGCGTCCAGCAAGGGCATCGTCAACGGCGCGACCGCCACGACCTTCGACCCGGACGGCAAGATCACCCGTGAGCAGATCGCGGCCATCCTGTACCGCTACGCCGGTTCCCCGGCGGCCAGCTCCTCCGCGCTGAACGGCTTCACCGACCAGAGCGCAGTCAGCTCCTACGCGGTCACGGCGATGCAGTGGGCGGTCGGCAACGGCATCATCACCGGCGTCAGCACCAACGGCCGGACCACCCTGTCCGCCAAGAACAACGCCACCCGCGCCCAGGTCTCCGTCATGCTCCACCGCTTCCTGACGATGGAACAGTAAGACAGAGCGAATCACAGCAAATGCCCCGCCCGCTGCCCCGGCAGCGGGCGGGGTATCTTTGCATCAAAGCCTCCCCTTTCAGGGGAGGTGGCCCGGCGGAGCCGGGACGGAGAGGTCATATCAAATTTGCGGCAACCTCTCAGTCAGCCTGCGGCTGCCAGCTCCCCTGAGAGGGGAGCCTTTGAGGTGCGCATCTCCATGCCTTCCCGCAGGGGAAGCTGTAGTCCGCTGCGGCGAGATTACGTCCTCGCCCCGCAGAGCATCGGCTGGAGCTGTTGGCCTTGCAGGGCGGCGGAGAGGGCGGCGGGGAGCTGGGGGAAGTCGGCGACGAGGGAACGGGGCTTTTTGATGGCACTGTCCTGGCCGAAGGGGACGAAATAGTAGCCGCGGCGGTTTAAAAGCGCGCCGAGGCTCGCGGCGTTGCCGGCAAGACCGTCGTTGGTCGAGACGGCGAGGACGATCGGGCGCTCGTTGCGCAGGTGGGCTTTGGCGGCGAGGGTGACCGGGCCGTCGGCGATGCCGGCGGCGAGCTTGGCGAGCGTATTGCCGGTGCAGGGGGCGATGACGAGCACGTCGAGGAGCTTTTTGGGGCCGATGGGCTCCGCTTCTTCGATGGTATGGATGATGGGGCGGCCGCAGAGCGCTTCAAGCCGGGCGCGGAAGTCCGCGGCCGCGCCGAAGCGGGTGTCGGTGGCATAGGCGGCCTGCGACTGGATGGGGACGAGGTCATACTGTTCGCGGTCGAGCGCGGAAAAGGCGTCCAGCACGCGGGCGAAGGTACAGAACGAGCCGCACATGGCGAGCCCGATGGTCTTGCGGTTCATGGGCATTCCTCCAGATCAAGTTCGCGGAAGATCGCGCGGCGGATGACGGCCGCGGCGGCCTCCGGCGCGTAGACGCCCGGCAGACCCCGGGCGGCGAGATACCCGGCGCGTTCGGCCGCGGCGGGGCAGAAGCCGCCGGGGAGGCTGGCCAGCTCCAGCAGGGCGGCGTCGGGGCGGATGGCGGACAGCTGCACGTCACAGATGACGGGCGCGGGGACGGTATTGACGACGGCGTCATAGACGGCCAGCCCCTGCAGCTGCGGGCCGAGCGGCTCCGCCTGCAGGCCGAGGATGCGGGCGAGGGCGAGCGCTTCCGGCCGCCGCGCGGCGACGGTGACGGCTGCGCCGAGGGTGTGCAGCTTCCAGGCAAGGCGCTTGCCGATGCGGCCGAAGCCGAGGATCAGGATGCGGCTGCCGCGCAGCGGGCAGGGCAGGCGGGCCAGAAGCGGCGGCAGAGCCGCCTCAGCGGTCAGCTCGGCGTTTTCAAGGGCCAGGGTCTCGTCGCGGGCGTAATCGAACCAACGCAGGCTGTGGGCCTGCAGGGCGGGCACAGCCGCGTCCAGCAGTCCGCCGCAGACGAGCGCATCGGGCGCGGCCGCGTCCAGCGTGGGCGCGAGCGGCAGATCGTCCGGGGCGGCGCGGATGCGGTCCGGCGCGCGCAGGGCGGGCATCGGCAGGATGAGCAGCTCCGCGCCCCGGACGCAGGCGGGGAGCGTGGGGGCGGTATCCGGGCAGCCGGGCACGCCGCAGGTGCGCACGGCGAAGCCGCACGCCTGCAGCTGCCAGGCAAGGCAGCTCTGCCGCCGGTCGCCGCCCAGCAAAACAGCGGTTTTGGCCAAAACGATCCCTTCTTTCGCTCCATTCTATGCCGGACGCAGAAAAAAGGCCCCTGCCAGACGGCAGGGGCAGAGAAGAATATGACACGGCTTTTTCTTTCTGTTTTTGCTTGGTCAGCCGATGAACCACTGGGTCCAGTACCCGCCGTCCGCGACGTAGCCGACGCCGAGCGTCGTGTAGTTCGCGGACAGGATGTTCGCGCGGTGGCCCTCGGAATTCATCCAGGCCTCCACAACGGCGGCGGGGGTCGCGTAGCCCATGGCGATGTTTTCCCCCGCTGTGCGGTAGCTGACGCCGAAGGCGCGCATCATATCGAACGGGGAGCCATAGGTCGGGCTGGTGTGGGAGAAGTAGCCCTGGTCGTGCATGTCCTGCGATTTGACGCGGGCGTAGCCGCAGAGCGTCTCATCGAGCGTGAGGGCGGCGAGGCCGTATTTGGCGCGCTCGGCGTTGACGAGCGTCACGACCTGCTGCTCATAGTCCAGGACGGATGTACTGCCGGAGGGCTGGTCCGGTTCGGACGGCGCGTCTGGCTGCTCCGGCTCGGAGGGCGTCTCCGGCGCAGAGGGCCTGGACGGCGTCTGCGAGCCGCCGCAGGAGAGCCCGAGGCGGTCGCACACGAGCTGCCGCCAGCAGGCGGGCAGGCGGGTGCAGGCGGACGCCGGGGACGAGCGCAGACAGGCGCGTCCGGCGGCGCTTGCGGGGAGCGCTGCGGAAAAAACAAGGAGCAGCGCAAGGAGTAGTGCGGGGATTTTTCTTTTCATGGTAATACCTCCTTCTTCTTCTTTTTACGCCCACTTTCGCAGGAAAACAAGCGGTAAATCCTTCCTCACGGTTGGAAAAGCGAGGGAAGGGCTTGAGTTTTCAAGACTTTTTTGCTATACTGAAAACAACGCAGAAATGTTTTCCAGTGAGGTGTCAGCATGGAACAGCACGGATTTATTCAGGATATGCTGGACGTTAAGGTCCTCATTTTATTTGTGATGGCGAAGCTCTCCTACCCGGTCTCGCTGCAGAAGATCTATGAGCTCTGCTATCAGGACGATAAGCTCAGCTACTTCGACGTCAGCGTCGCCGTTCCGCAGATGGTGCAGAGCGGCCATCTCGAGCAGCTGCCCGACGAGACCTACCGCATTACCGACAAGGGCCGCGAGCATGAGGAGATCACCTGCGACGCCATCGCCTACCCGGTCATGCAGCGGGCATTGACGGCGGTGCAGCGGTTCAACAACCAGATGCAGCGCAAGGGTCTGATCGAGACGAACGTGCGGAAGGAGGAATCCGGCGACTTCATCGCCGAGCTCTGCCTGCGTGACGACGCGGGGATCCTGATGCGGCTGGAGCTGTCGGCCCCGACGCTCTCGCAGGCCCGGGGGCTGACGCGTGCGTATGAAAAGCAGGCGGACAGCATCTATCAGCAGATGATGACCCTGCTGCTGGGCGGATCGGGGGAGAAGCATGCGGACGTTTGAGTCGGCTGCGCCGGTCCTCAGCGCGTGGATGGCGAGAAAAGAGCTGACGGCGGCGGAGCTCTCCCGCAGGACCGGGATCGACGCGGGGATCCTGCGCAAGATCATGACCGGCCGCGCCCGGGCGGTGAGCACCAGAAATCTGATGGCGCTCGCGCGCTTTTTCGGCTGCAGCATGCAGGAGCTGATCGACGCGTTTTCGGGGAAAACGGAGTAAGAACAGAACAAAATAAGCGGGCGGACGCGGCGATGCGTCCGCCTTCGTCCGTTCACACAATGTTCACGGGGTCAGGCCACGGGTAAATATTGCATTTTGACGGAAACCGTGCTATACTAACAGCACCGGGAGAGATCCCTTGGAAGTAAGGCATTACGAAAGGAGCGGTAACTATGAGATTTCAGTACACCGAAAAGAAGGTAACCCTGCCTGAGAGCGTTCACAAGTATGCGGAAAAGAAAGTCATGAAGCTTGAACGTTTCTTTGGCACCGACGCCGACGCTCTTGTCACCTTCAGCGTTGAGAAGAACCGCAACAACGTCGAAATTACGGTTCACGCAGCGGGCACCTACTTCCGCGCCAGTGAAAGCACGTCCGATATGTTCGCGTCGATCGACGCAGCGGTGGCGACCATCGAACGCCAGATCCGCAAGAACAAGACCCGCCTGGCCCGGCGCCTGCGGCAGGACGCGTTCGTCCGTACCCCGGACGAGACCTCGTTTGCTCCGGATGAGCCGGAAGAGGGCACCTTCGAGCTCGTGAGAATGAAGAAATTCAACATGAAGCCGATGACCCGCGAAGAGGCGATCCTGCAGATGAATCTGCTGGAGCATACGTTCTTCGCCTTCCGCGACGAAGACAACGACGGCGCGTTTGCGGTTGTCTATAAGAGAACCGACGGCGGCTACGGCCTGATCGAGGACCAGGCTTAAAAGACCAGATGCTTTCCACGGACGCCCGCAAGGGCGTCCGTTTTTGACGTTTCGGGCATAAGCAGGGGAGAACACGGTATGTTGTGGCACTTATGGCTAAAACGACCAAAAACGGCAGGGCCGATTTTGTGCAGGTTTTAATATAAGTTTTGGTTGACATTTCGATCAGTTTTTGTTATCATAGCAAAGCGTTCTGAAGAGCGCGGGCATATCGGATGGGAGCCAAGAAAACGGTTGAAAAACCTTGAAAAAAGTTCTTGACAAACAGATGAAGATGTGCTAGAATAAACGAGTTCGCTGCGAGAGAGAAATTGATCAAAGCGAGCGGCGATCATAAGAAGCTCGAAAGAATTTGAAAAAGTTCTTGACAAACGAAACTTCCTGTGATACAATAAAAGCCCGCGAAACTGCGGAGTGCACCTTGTAAATTAAACAACGAGAAACATGAACAAACACCTTGGACAATTTTAATTTAAGTTGTTCAGTGAATGTCAGAAATGAGATTCTTTGAATAGCCAACGAAAATTCTTGAGTATAGCTAAGAGCGAACCAAGATGAAATTGATTTTAGAGCTTCGGCTTTAAGATACCATTTTATTGAGAGTTTGATCCTGGCTCAGGACGAACGCTGGCGGCGTGCCTAACACA
>ERZ827478.2052-NODE-2052-length-11417-cov-87.292378_pt1 | contig 11417 bp, 10 predicted proteins | sample MGYA00519705_ERZ827478 | MGnify/ENA primary metagenome ERZ827478 (study PRJEB31778, sample SAMEA3449318) | human gut metagenome | biome: human gut; feature: human-associated habitat; material: faeces | place: United Kingdom | collected 2010/2012 ... | reverse complement strand
CGCTATCCAGATACCCATAGCTGCGCATATCGTCCACCGTCAGCGTGGGGTCAGGCATCGGGACGGCCTGTTCCAGCTCCGGGAGCATGGTATCTGCCGCATCGGTGGGAACAGCGACTGCGCCGGTGATCTGTTCGGCGGCATCGAGGGGCAGCTCGTTTGCCTCCCGCAAGTCTTTCAACAGCTCCAGCGGCGCAAGGCGGATCGGTGCGGCTTCGCCGATGTTGTGGAGTTTGCAAACCTCAAGCGCCGCTGTGGACAGTTGCTGTTCGGTGCCGTCGAGTACGCCGCCATCCAGCACTTTTGCGGAACCGGCATCATAGATGGTGTAATCAATGCCCGTGTCGCTGCGCTGAACGTGAATGTATTTGTCGTTGTCCACCATGTAGAGCTTTTCCACCTCTTGCGCTTCCACACTTGGCTGTTCCGCAGCGGCCAAATCCTCCCGGTCGATGCCGCGCTCCTTGCAAATCTCCGCAAAGTGCCGGTCAATGTCCGTAATCAGCTCGGAGGCAGTCTTGTTGATGGTTTCCAGACTGGCGCGAAGCTCTTTCAACTCCTTGCCCTTTGACCATGTGGCGATATAGCCGAAGCTGTTTTCTCCCGTTTCAATGCCGTAATACTGGCAGACCGCATAGGAGATGCTTTCGGCCTCGACCTCCTCGGTGTTGCGGCTCTTTTCGCCGGGGACAAGGATCGTCTCACCATCGTCCGCAAGCTCCGTCATGTGTTCGTAGTCGTGGAGCTTGGCGTGTGCAATCTCATGGACGGCGGCACATACCGTCTGCACCTCGCTCATACCGGCGCGGATGGTGATGCTCTGCGCCTTAATGCTGAAAAAGCCGTCCGTATCCCGCGCAACGGGCTTTATCTCCATCGGAACGGGAGAAGCACGGCGCAGCGCCTCCATGAAAACCTCATACTGCTGCACATTGCCGCTCAGATCGGCGGCAAGCTGGGGCAAGGGCTTTCCATAAGTCTGCGACACATCAAAGACGGATACCACCTTGAACATAGGGATTCGGATTTCCTTTTCCTCAATGATGGCCTTGCCGTCCGCATCCAGCACCGGCGCATTGGTTTCGGGGTCGGTCTTGATTTCCTCGACCTTTTTCTTATAGTGAGTGGGAGCGATGATGCGAATGCCTTTTTCGCCTTTCAGGACGTTCCTGCCGAACTGATCGCGCCACTTGTTGAAGCCCGCCACATGGGTGGCGTCGGGGCGCTGCATATAGATGAGCATGGTATTATTGACCGAGTAGCGGTGAAAGCGGCTCATGGTGGCAAGGTACTTCCGGTACTTATCGCTCTCGAACAGCTCCTTGATGCCGTTTTCGATGCTGTCAACGATCTCCCGCATCCGGTCTTTGCTGGTTTGTTTTTCAGCCATGATGATCTCCTTTCAGAAAAAATAGCGCCCCTGCGCAGAAGAAAACACATCCTGCACAGGGGCGATTCTCCGCAGATAGACGTTGTTTTTGAGCTTGCGGATAGAATGACGCAGCCCCTTGTGATTCCGCATGGAAAAAGCCTTGCGGCACGGGGCTTTTACGCCCTCTATTTGCGGAGGTTCCAGTATTGTTCACGCTTTCGTTTGGCGTCCTGCTTTCGGCGCTCCTGCTTGGCGCAGGCGGGGCAATATTTGGCGCGATTGGAGGAAGAATAGACCGGCTTACCGCAGACGGCGCAGCGCTTCCCCGGCCTTTCCCGCATCACGTCGGCCAGCAGCTCATGGTCGGCGGGAAGTACCGCGTTTCGGAACCAGTTGCACAGCAGCGAGTAGGAAATACCCTGTACGCAGGCGCAAGGCTCTCCATCATCCAGAGCAAGGCAGTTGCCGTGATCGTAATTACAGCAGAGCTTCCGAATGAGCTTCTTGGCGCGGCGGAGCTGCTTGTGATCCATACGCGGCGCATCAGCCATTGTCGAACACCATCTTATAGCCCGCGCGTTGCCCATCGTCCTCCAAAAGAACGCTGGCATCATAGGTTTTCCCTGTCTTTTCGGAGTAGCAGCCTTTCAGCGGGGCGCGGCCATTTTTCAAAAGCGCAGCGGCAAGGGATTTTGTCAGCACCTTTTTCTTGGCTGTGAAAAAGCGGCTGTTTTTCCAGAGAACAAAGGAACAGGCACGGTTCTCACAGAAAAAGCCTTTCGGTGATTCCGTCACCTCAGCTCCGCAGCGGGGACACTTGCCGACTACCTCACGCCCGGAGGGGAACAGGACTTCCGTACCGGGGATGGGTTTGTAGGTCTGCACCAGCTCATGTAGCATGGCGGCGATCCCATCCATGAAGCTGTCCGGGGCGATTTCACCGCGCTCGATCTCTTTCAGGCGGTGCTCCCATTCAGCGGTGAGCTGCGGAGACTGGAGCTGTTCAGGCAGAACGGTGATAAGCGCCGTGCCGGTAGAGGTGGGCAGCAGATTTGTGATCTTTTTGGACTTCCTGCGCTCCACAAAACCGGAGGACATCAGCTTTTCAATGATACCGGAGCGGGTCGCCGGGGTTCCGATGCCCTTGCGCTCGGCATCATCTGGCATATCCTCCTTGCCCGCGTTCTCCATCGCAGCCAGCAGCGTATCCTCGGTGAAATGCTTGGGCGGCGTGGTTTTTCCGGTCTTGACCGATGCGGCAGATACGGAAAGCGTCTGATTCTCCGTTACCACCGGCAGCGCGGGCGCTGCCTCCGTCTGCTCCTGCTCATAGCGCTTCCAGCCGGGAGCAAGGACGGTTTTGCCCTTGGCGGTGAAGCTCTGACCGGCACAGTCCACCGTAATGACCGTTTCTGCGTAGCGATGTGGTTCATCCACCGCACGAAGCAAGCCCCTTGCCGCCAGCTTCAGCACCTCGCGTTCGCCCAGCGGCAGAGAGGCCATATCTACCTTTTCCGCGCTGATGGTGGGAACAATGGCGTGGTGATCGGTGACTTTTTTACTGCTGCATACCTGCTTGGCGCAGATGGTCGGAGGCTTCTCCATACCGCAGACAGCGGCAGCGGCGGCAACAAGGCCGGGGACGCTGCCCTCCATATCGTCGGTCAGAAAGCGGCTGTCGGTGCGCGGGTAGGTGCAGAGCTTCTTTTCATAGAGGGCTTGGAGATAGTCGAGGGTCTGCTGGGAGGTATAGCCGAGAACGCGGTTGGCGTCGCGCTGGAGGGAGGTCAAATCGTAGAGCGCGGGCGCTTTCTCAGACTTTTCCTTGCGCTCCACGCTTTTGACGGTTACTGCCTTGCCCTTGCAGGCGTTGGCGATGGCGTCGGCGTCCTTCCTGTCCTTCATTCGGTCTGTCGTGGCGGGAAAGCCGCAATCGAGCTGAACGGTGTAGAACGGTTCTGCCGCAAATGCGGAGATCTCCGCCTCACGCTGTACCAACAGCGCCAGCGTGGGCGACATGACGCGCCCAATGTTCAATGTGCGGCCATACGTCAGGGAGAAATACCGCGTGGCGTTGATACCAACCAGCCAATCAGCCTTGGCGCGGCACAGGGCAGATTGATGCAGGCCGTCATAGTCGCGCCCAGACTTAAGCTGCTGGAAGCCGCTGCGGATGGCATCATCCTCCATTGAAGAAATCCAAAGCCGCAGAATCGGCTTGGAGCATCCCGCAAGGCAGTAAACCGTGCGGAAGATCAGCTCACCCTCGCGCCCAGCGTCGCAGGCGTTGACCACCTCTGCCACATCCTCCCGGCGCATCAGCTCCCGCAGAATGTCAAACTGCTTCTGCTTTTCAGAGCGGACGATGAAGCGGAACGAGGTAGGAATGATGGGCAGCGCTGCCAGCGTCCATTTGGCATCATCGGCGTTGTAAACGGCGGCGTCGGCCAGCTCTGCCAGATGCCCGAAGCACCACGACACGATATACCCGCTGCCCTCCAGATACCCGTCATGCCGGGATTTTGCACCCAGCACGGCGGCGATGCTCTGCGCCACGGAGGGTTTTTCGGCGATCACAAGGCGCATGGTGCAGCCTCCATTCTCTTTACGTCACGGTAGCAGGGGCGAACGCAGCTCTGTCCGAAGCGCTTGCAGCCGTAGCAGAAGTGTTCCTTGGCAGCGTCGGGAGGGCTGTCCTCCCGCGCTGCTTTCGGCTTCTGCATCATCAGTCGTTCCAGCGGATTGTTGGTGAAATATCTCATGCGTTCGTATCCTCCGTAGTATCCTGTTCCGGTTCGTCCTCATACGGCTCAAACTCGTATTCGTCCTCATCCTCACCGTAGTCATAATCGTCCAGATTGGCGCTGCCCTTGGTCTGCGGCTTGGCCTTTTTCTGCTTGAAAATGTAGAACGCTGCACCGCCGCCCAGCGCGACGATCAGCAGGACGACGAGGATGCCGCCCACGCCGCTTTTTTTCTCCGGTTCCTCGGCGGCGGGTTCTGTCGGCTCGGTGGGGACTTCGGGCTTTGTCTCCTTGCCCACGCACTCGGTCATGTTGACCGCGCAGACGGGGCAGGATGTATTGACCGTACCGGCCACGCATTTTGTGGTGCAGGAGCAAGTGGCGGGCGTTTCTCCCTCGCCGGTCAGCGCCATCAGGTCAGCCTCATCCACCTGATTCAAGAAGTGGACGGTTTCTTCGCCCTCATCGTCGCGGTCAATAATCATGTAAAACACATTGCCGTTCTTGCTTTCCAGCGTAATGAACTGTTTCCCCGCCTTGGTGCTGGAGCCAATATCGTCAATCAGCGTCAGATTGCCGTCCGGTGTCAGCGCGTCGCTGCCGCCCGTCATGCTGCCGAGAAGAAGCTGCCAGAGGTCGGCCAGCTCCTTTTCATCAAACGGAAGCGTAATGCCGCCGATGCTCACGGTACTGTCGGCGGCGTCGGTGACGGTCAGATAGCCGCCGTACACATAGCCCACACGGGCGGGCAGCAGGATTTTTACCCAATCGCCGTCCCTGCCAATCACATCGACCACCGTGCCGTTGGGGAGCTGCGTAAACGCGGTGTTGTCCAGTCCCGCGCCGGTGCGGACATTCAAGTTGCCGCCGTTGGTCGTGACCGTGCCGATCTGTTTTGATTCCTGCGCGTCTGCGGCGCTGCTTTCGGCGGCAGGCAGCGCATCATCGGGATAGTCGCCGCCGCTGGCAAAGGCGGAAACGGGGAGAATCCCGATGCACAGGAGCATCAGCAGCAGACTGATAAAAATGCGTGGTGTGTTCTTAGTCATGGTTCAACGCCTCCTTTTCCGAAGTAGCCGGTGCAGGCGCGGCCTGCATACGGCGGAACAGCTCGGCAAACTGCTCCATCGTCATGCCGTTCTCACGCACCATGCCGATGATGTCGGTGTCCTCCAGCTCACGAATCTGCTTTTCCAGCTCGCGGTTGCGGCCTTGCAGATCGGAAATTTTGCTTTTGTTCTTCTCCAGCTCCCCACGGAGCTTCATGATTTTCGGGTTCATATCGTTCACTCTCCTTTACGGCAAGCGCCCATAGCGGTAAAAATGGGACTGCCAATAGTTTGAATTTAAGTTTGCGTAAGAGATTGGATCTCCGCAGTGGATCATCATATTGTTACCGACGTAGATACCCACATGGCTGACACCGGGGGTATCATACGTTCCGGTGAAAAACACCAGATCGCCCGGTTTGACGTTGGCAGAGGATACGGGCGTACAGATATTGCAAAGTCCCTGCGCGCCCAGCCTGCCCACATCCCAACCGGAATGATTGATGACCCAACTGACGAAGCCCGAACAGTCAAACGAGGTGGAGGGGCTGCTGCCGCCCCAAACGTAGGGGTAGCCGAGATACTTTTCCGCTTCCTTGATGATGGCGGCGAATACCTCATCGTCCAGCGCCTCCGGGGGAATGTCGTAGTCGGTATAGCTGCCCTCCACATACTTGCCGATGTAGCCCGAACCGGGGAACAGGTCGGGACGGTTGCCGAGGGTCGCCATATAGGTGGCGTACATTCCGAGCTGTTCTTCGCTCATAATGTAAACGGGAACATGAGAGAGATTGAAGTTTTCCAGCGTGACCGTGCAGATGTAGTAGTCATACGGCACCTGATAGGTGTCCGTATGGGTGTTGCCGTCCGCGTCCGTCCGTGTGTCGGTTTCTGTGCGGTAGCGGGTTTCCACCACCACATCCTCGGTCAAAATGTACTGGCGGTCAAAGAGCATCTGGAGCGTACCCTGCACCTCATCCAGCGTCCATTCCCCTTGATGCAGCGCCGTAATTATGGAAATGAGTACATAGGGGTCATGCTCGATGGTGTCCAGATCAAAGTGGTACTCATCGTAGTCATGGGTGCTTTCGTAGGTGTCGAGGTAGCGCTGAAGCTCTGCTTCCATCGCGCAATACTGCGCTTCCGCGCCCAGCATATCGGCGTCCTGCGACGGATAGGTACTGGCCGCGATCCCGGAGCCGACGCCATCCATCATCACCGAGCAGGAGGACAGGCCGTTGAGCAGAAATGCCAGCATCAGCAGAATTGCGGCGGCAATGGCAAAGCCGCGCCGGTGCTTCCACACATATTTGCCCGCTTTCTCAGCTTTTTCAGCAGCTTTTTTCGCAGCCTTGACGGTATTCTCCGCCGCCTTTGCCGTAGTCTGCGCCGCCTGATTGTGCTTGGCAGCGGCATACTGCTTCTTAATTGCCTGCTTCTGCTGCCACTTGGAAACGGGATTGCTGGTGGGGCTGTCAATCTCCGCTTTCTTCTGGAGTGCGACAAGATTGGCCTGTTCCAGCTTTCTCTCTGCACGGATGGCAGCGCGATAGGGCTTGAGCTGATGGGCGCGGTGGGCAGACTGCACCAGCCGCCCGCCGCTCTCCACGGCTTGCTCTACCTTGTGCGCGGCCTCTACGCCTACATTGTCATCCTCGCTCTGCCGCACCTCCCGGTGAACCTGAGAGAGAACAAAGTTGGCGGGGGCATCCTGCACGGCATGGGTCAGCTTTGAGGTCGGCTTTTTCTTATCCACTTCCTCAAAACGGAGCTGCGTTTTGACCTTGCCGGTGGCAGGATCAAAGCCGCGCTCCTTTTTGACCACGGTTTTCTTGGGGATTTTCGCCTGCGCCTTATCCGCCTTGGCCTCCGCTTTTTTCACCCGCTTGATGGGCTTTTCCAGCTTTGGCTCGACAAGATCGGCATCGGAAAACTGCAAACGCGGTTCTCTTTTCATGCCGACGCCACCTCTTGCGGTTTGGTGGTCATGACGCGGTACAGCTCGGTGTCCTTCGGGAAGTGGTCAATGAAGGGCAGGATCGTGTTGCCGTAGAACAGCAGCCCCTCGCCCTCGCCGGAGTGGGTCACATAAGAAAGCTGATGCGGCGAAATGTTGAGCTGCTTTGCGAGAATCTGCCGGTCGCCAGCGGCCTGATTGAGCATATAGATGAAATCGCTGTTCTCAAAAATGTTCTCAACCTCGCGGCTGGATAACAGGTCTTTGACATTTTGCGTGATCCCGGTGGGGATGCCGCCCCATTTGCGATAGCGTTTCCAGATTTCGACACTGTACGAAGCCGTCTGTTCCTCCTTCAAAAGAAGATGGAACTCGTCAAGATAGTAGCGGGTCGTTTTATGGGCGGCGCGGTTGATGGTCACACGGTTCCAGACCTGATCCTGCACCACCAGCATCCCGATTTTTTTGAGCTGCTTGCCCAGCTCCTTGATGTCGTAGCAGACGATGCGGCTATTCACATCCACGTTCGTGTGATGGTTGAACACATTCAGAGAGCCGGTGACGTAGATTTCCAAAGCAGTGGCGATGTACTGCGCTTCCTTTTCATCCTGCGCACGGAGGGCGTTATACAAGTCCTCCAGCAGCGGCATATTCTCCGGTTTCGGGTCATTGAGGTAGTCCCGGTAGACGATGCGCACGCAGCGGTCGATGATGGTCTTTTCCACAGGGGCAAGCCCATCTTTGCCGCCGACGATCAACTCGCACAGCGACAGAATGAAGTCGGATTTCAGGCTCAGCGGGTTATCATCGTCGCTGTAATCCAGATTCAAGTCCATCGGATTGATGTAGCAGGGCGAACCGTCGTAGCCCTTGCCGGTGGGCGACAGCTTAATGACCTGACCGTGTAGACGCTCCACCAGCGGTGTATATTCGCCCTCCGGGTCACAGATGATGATGTCATCCTTGGGGCAGATAAGAAACGCATTGGTGATCTCGCGTTTTGCCGAAAATGACTTGCCGCTGCCGGGAGTACCCAAAATCAGACCGTTGGGATTTTTCAGCAGCTTCCGGTCTACCATGATGAGGTTGTTGGAAAGGGCGTTGATGCCGTAATACAGCGCCTCGGAGCCAGTCTGAAACAATTCCTGTGTGGTGAAAGGCACAAAAATCGCCACGCTGGAGGTGGTCAAGCCCCGCTGAATCTCGATCTGATTCAGCCCCAGCGGGAGACTGCTCATCAGTCCTTCCTCCTGCTGAAAGTCCAGCCGGGTCAGCGCACAGTTATACTTTTGCGCGATGCTGGAGGTCTGGAAGATGTTGTTGTCGAGCTGCCGGGGCGTGTCCGCTGTGTTGAGAATGAGGAAGGTCAGCAGGAACATTCGCTCATTGCGGGACTGCAAATCCTGCAACAGCTTTTTGGCCTCTGCACCGTAGGTGGCAAGGTCGCTTGGAATGATGTCCATGTCGTACCCTGCACGGACGGCTTTCTTCTGTTCCTCAATTTTGGATTTGTCGAGATCGGTGATTTTGCGCTTGACGGTCTTGATGGCGTTGACCTGATCCACAGACTGCACATGGAGATTGACGAGGACGCTGCTCTCCATATCCAGAAAGTCCGCCAGCATCCGGTCATTCAGCTCCGGTGCCAGAATCTGCACGAAGCTGACCGCGCCCAGCTTTTTGCCCATACGAAACTGCCTGCCGGTCTTGAACTCAAAGGAGCTGGGCGCGATAAAGTCCTTGGTGGACAGTCCGGAGGGAGCCAGCCAGTCCCACGAAAAGCGGAACGGTTCCTGCTCGTCCATCCGCAGAATGTCGTGCATGACGTGCAGGCGCTCAAAGCCGTTCAGCGGCGCAGCCACAACGCCCAGCCGCTTGAAGTTGTTCAGAAGGTCGGTTTCGATGCGCTCCAAACGGGGCTTGGCAGCGCGGAGGTTGTCGGCCTCAACGCCGAACGTGAGATACTTGGTCTTAATGAGGCCGTTGTTGCCGCGGGCAAGCTGATTTTGCAGCATACCGGCGTACTCGGCGCGGATGCCGTCAAACTCGTCCCCGCAGGGCGGAATGGAAATGCTCCGTGCAAAGGTTTCCTGCGAAGCCGAGAGGTTCACAAAGGAAAGCTGGAATTGCACGGAGCTGTCAAAGTAGTTCAGAAAATCGCACCACGCTTCAAAGATGGCGGTCTTGTCCTCATTCTGCGAGAGCTGGTAGTTGATGTCCTGATACTGGATCGTTTTGGTGTAGCGCGTGTCGGTCACACGGCAAATACCGTCCGGCCACATACGTTGATACGGGATGCTGTCCTGCGCCGATTTTTCTTTCTTATCCGTTCGGTTCGCTCTTGCGATGGCGATTTCGATCTGTTTTCGTTCGGCGCGGGTCAGCTTTTTCTTTTCGGACAATTTGATACACCTCCCGGTCTAACTGGTTTTGCCGCTCCAGAACGGCATAAAAATTGTTGGTCTTATACGGGCGCTGCTTTGACCTCTGGAAGCACACGCGGTAGATGTTGCGGATGACGACCTCCAGCGGCTGACCGTTCTTTTCATACATGGCGAACAGCATGGCCGGGATCATCACCACCATCATCACCATGGCGGCGGGGCTGGTGCCGATGCTTCCCTTGAGCAAGAAGAAAAGCGGTACGCCGATGAGCGCGCCGCTTCCGAAGCAAATGAGCTGCCGTTTCGTGAGATTGAACAGCACCTTGGTTTTTACTTTGGTTAAGTCCTTCGGGACGTTGACATAGGCCATAGAAATCCCCCCTTACAAGAGCCTTTCATATCGAAGTTTCATCTGCGCCGGGTACAAAGCGGAGGCGGGCTTACGGCTGCCTGTCCAGCATTTGCCGCCTGCCAAACCTGCGCAGCTCCAGCCAGCGGCGCGGAGACTGCTGCCGCTCTCGCTATCCAGCGTATAGGTGATGATCTTGCGGTATCCCATTGCCTTTGCCGCCCGCGCGGATGCGGCATAGAGGATGCTGCAAGCGTTCTTCTCACCAGTGGTGCAAAGGCGATTGACCTCCAATGTCCAGCCATCATCCAGATGTCGGCTCACAGGACGGCCTACGATTGCAACACCGACAAGCTCTCCATCCTTGGCACAGCCGATGGAAAACTTATGCCCAGCAGTTGCCTTATGGTGCCGGTGATGCGAATTGACAAATGCGTTCGCTGTTGCAAGCGCGACGGGCGTGAGTGTCAGCATGGTATCACCCCCGTTAATGTGCATTGAACACGGACTTGGCAAGGCTGCTGGTTTTGAACAGGCAGAAGCACAGCAGCACCGTGTAGCCCATGCAAGTCCAGATGGCGTAGATGATGTCATCCACAAGCGCGATGTTCTGCACCAGAACGGCGTAGATGGCAACGCAGACGATGATGAGAAATGCTTGGAAGCCCAGCGCCAGCAGGGAACGGATGTAGTTCTGTCCCATGCCGCCCCATTCCTTGCCCATCATGGTCGCCATCGGAATGGGGGCAACAGAGGTGACGAGATATATTTCAATCATTCTTCCGAATGTGATAATGAAAATGCAGATGGTCAGCGCCCACATGGTAATGCCAACGAACAGCGACTGGAACCATAGGCCGAAGAGCGGCCCCAATTCCATCTCCATCAGCCGATCCTCAATGCCCACCATGACGCTTGAAATGTCGATGCTGGTATCGCCGATAATCAGCCCGGAGGCGCTGGCAACGACGCTTTGGGCAGCGTCAAACACGCCCATCACAATCGTCCATGTGTTTGTTACGATCAGGACAGCGGCAGCGGACTTGAACGCCCACTTGAAGAATATCCATGTGTCCATGTCGTTGAGGTTATTTTTGTCGGTAATGAGCTGGATCAGTTCCAGCGTCATCACAAAGGCGAGAATTGCGCCTGCGATGGGGACGATCACGGTTTCTGACAGGTTTTGTATCATGCTGAAAATGCTGCCGTTCCATGCCTGCGGCGATAAGCCCACCTGACCGGAGATCTCGGCAACCTTTTGATTGGTTGCATCGAACATCCCGGACAGATTGCTCACGATACCGCCGATGAGCATTTCTTTCAGCCATTCCGTGATCTTATCCCATAAGAAATCCATAGGGTTGCCCTCCTTTCGGGAGGATGCCGCCAGAAAGCGGCACCCTCCGTGGATTTATGGGAAGCAAACGAGCTGCCTGATTAGCCGAACAGCCCGGACAGCAGCGGCACGAGGGTAATGCCAATCAAAGCCACCCCGCCACCGGCCATCAGCTGTTTTATCCCCAAATAGGTGTAGGAAAACGGCTCGATGGCGGGCGGCGGCG
>ERZ827478.2050-NODE-2050-length-11455-cov-4.042719_pt1 | contig 11455 bp, 12 predicted proteins | sample MGYA00519705_ERZ827478 | MGnify/ENA primary metagenome ERZ827478 (study PRJEB31778, sample SAMEA3449318) | human gut metagenome | biome: human gut; feature: human-associated habitat; material: faeces | place: United Kingdom | collected 2010/2012 ... | reverse complement strand
CGCCGCCCGCTACCTGAGAGGGGAGAGCAGCATACCCATGCGCCGCCACCGGGTCATGAAGGTGGAGGCTACCGACGGGGTCTGGCTCTGCGACGTGGGCATAGGGGAGGTCTGCCCCCGCTATCCGGTGCGCCTGGAGGAGGGCCTGGAGCAGCCCCAGTTCGACGAGTACTACAGGTTGGAGAAGGATGAGTTTTTGGGCTGGGTACTCATGGACAAGCACCACGGACAGTGGCGGCAGTTTTACTCTTTTACCGAGGAGCCCCAGCTGCCGGTGGACTATATTGCCCCCACCTTCTACTGCGAGAAGCATCCGGATTCTCCATTCATCCACCAGGAGATGTTCTCCATGAAGACGGGCCAGGGCCGTTTCACCCTGGACGGACACCTGTACAAGGAATTTGTGGACGGACAGGTAATGGCCAGAGAACTCAGCGACGAAGAGATGCCGGAGGCCTACCGCCGCTTCGGCCTGGAGATGTAATCAGGTATAAGTTACAAATCAGGGACTGGGACTTTTCCCCGTCCCTGATTTGCTGCGGGGCAAAGAGCAGCAAAAAAGCGCCCTATCAGGGCGCAGCGGTAAAACATGTAATTCAATGGAAACAGGGAGCGGTCTGTGGCCGGAACTTTCCCGGAGGAAGAAAGGCTAATAAGAAAAACAGCCTCTATAAACGAAATGACCCTTGATCCTTCAGCGCTCTCACCTGCTTCAGAATCAAGGGTCATTTCTGTGAATTCTTAATATCTAACATCTTGGTTACCTCTCTTTCTACAGATTGAACCGTGTACTCAAACTTACACGGCTTCATTTACTTGTACATCGGGTATCACCCTTTCTGGTTATAATATAGCACGGTGAAAGAGATTTTCCAAGAGGCAGATTATATGAATTTCGAACCCTGCGATTGTATAAAACCCAGAAAAGACATAAGTATTATTGACTAAGATAACTTTTATGATATATAATAAAAATGTTGCGGGGCCAAAATCTGGCTTCGCATTTTTCATATGCTGCAATTTAGAGCAAAAAAATAGTAAGCGAAGGATTTTACTTGTAAAAAGCTGAAAAGTATGATGACAAGCCTGACTGACTGTGATACTATAGCAAAGAAAAGATTGATTTTTCATAGAATTCAGTTATTTTTTCAATTTTTTCTATGAACGAAAAAATAGTAGGCTCTACAAAACAGTAAAATCTTATTATCAATAACATAATTACGGAGGGCGCAGTTCATGGAACACCTTGGAATTGAGATTGATGTTCGCAATTTCCCGGAACTGGATCAGGGATTCATTCCCCTTTACCAGTTCAACAGAGCTTTTCTCAAAGACGCTAAGCAGCCGATAGGTATAGCCGTGGAGCGGGCCAACGGTGAAGTGGCCGCAGTGGAAACCTATATTCACGGAAGCGACAAACTACATGAGGCGGACTGCTATTACATCGACCGTCTGGTGAAGACCCTTCTGTGGATGAAGGGCGGCTTCAGGATATACGTCCGGGGTGACGAGGGTATATACCGGCACCTGAAGGAAGCCTATGCTGCCGGAGGCAGCCGGGAATTCGACTGGGACTTTATGGCCGGAATTTTCGAACGGCCCTTTGAAGTGATATTTACGGACAAGCTGCCGGAGAACAAGGATAATCCCAAGGCCATAGGCGGCCACCTCAGCGGCTGCCGTATAGGCTTTGATGCCGGCGGAAGTGACCGGAAAGTCTCCGCCGTTATAGACGGCGAGGCCGTGTATTCTGAGGAGGTGGTGTGGTACCCCAAGACTACCGCTGACCCGGATTACCACTATGAGGGCATAGTCTCTGCCCTGAAATCCGCCGCCCAGCATATGCCCCGGGTGGATGCCGTGGGCGTGTCCTCCGCCGGGATATACATAAACGACCGTACCATGTCTGCCTCACTGTTCTTGAAGGTGCCCAAAGAACTCTATGACAGCAAGGTGAAGGACATTTATATCCGGGCCATTACAGATACTTTCGGTGATATCCCCTTCTGCGTGGTGAACGACGGAGACGTGACCGCACTGGCAGGAGCCATGAGCCTGAAGGACAACAGCGTGCTGGGCATAGCCATGGGCACCAGCGAGGCTGTGGGCTATGTGGACGAGCAGGGACGCATCACCGGGTGGCTCAATGAGCTGGCCTTTGCTCCTGTGGATGCAAATCCTGCGGCTATGGAAGACGAGTGGAGCCATGATATCGGCTGCGGCGTGAAGTACTTCTCCCAGGATGCAGTCATAAAACTTGCACCGGCTGCCGGGATAAATCTGGAGGAGAGTTTGTCCCCGGCGGAGAAGCTGAAAGCCGTGCAGAAGCTTATGGAGGCCGACGACCCCAGGGCCGCGGCAGTCTACCGCAGCATAGGCTGCTATCTGGCCCACACCCTGGCCTATTACTACAGCCTGTACCAGTGCCGCAATGTGCTGCTGTTGGGACGGGTAATGTCCGGCAAGGGCGGAGATCTCATAATCTCCACCTGCGAGAAGGTGCTGGCGGATGAATATCCGGAGCTCTCCGGCAATATACGCCTGGCGCTGCCCGACGAATATTTCAGAAGAGTGGGCCAGTCTGCCGTGGCCGCCTCTCTGCCGGATATGGCATGAGAAGATTTCCGGCAGGACAGGTAAAAAATAATTTTGGGGCGGCGGGGCTGAAGGCTTCGGCCGCCCTGCTGTATGCCAAGGATATGTTGGGGAGCGCATGCCGGATGCAGCCGGGTCTGAGGACAAAAACCACTATCTTATCATGTATGAAAAAGGCAACTGTAGTCAATAGGTTATTTCTGCGCCTTGACGCAGGAAGGGGAAAGGGTGTAATATTTTAGAGAATCAGGATTTAAGAGGTATGCGCAATGAGCAAAGTTGCCATAGTTACCGGGGGCAGCGGAGGAATAGGCCGCTGTACCGCTGCGGCTTTGAGCCGGGCGGGCTGCCGTGTTTATGAATTTTCCCGCCACGAGCATCCGGCGGAAGGGGTCATACATATAAGCGCAGATATGACCGACGAGGAGCGGGTGAAGGCCGCCGTTGATGAAGTGCTGCGCCGGGAGGGCAGGGTAGACATCCTGGTAAATAACGCCGGATTCGGCATTTCCGGTGCGGCGGAACTCACGGAGCCGGCAGATTCCCACGCCCAGCTGGAATTAAACCTCTTCGGCATGGACAGGGCTACCAGGGCGGTGCTGCCTGCCATGCGTGCCCAGGGCAGCGGGAGGATAGTCTGCATGAGTTCCATTGCCGCCATATTGCCCATACCTTTTCAGTTGTGGTACTCGGTGAGCAAGGCTGCAATAAACGCCTATGTGCTGGCCCTGCAGAACGAGGTGAGGCCCTTCGGCATCAGCGTATGTGCGGTGATGCCCGGGGATATATCCACAGGCTTTACCCAGGCCAGAAAAAAGTCGGCTGTGGGGGATGAAGTATATTCCGGCAGGATAGAGCGCTCTGTTGCGGTTATGGAAAGAGACGAGAGAAACGGCATGAGCCCGGAGCGGGCCGGCGCCTATGTGGCCGCTAAGGCCATGCAGAAAAACAGCCGTCCTCTGTGCGCTCTTGGCTTTTCCTACAAGTGCGCCGCAATGGCGGCAAAGCTCTTGCCCCGGCGCCTGTCCAACTATCTTGTGGGCAGGATATATGCCAAATGATTAAGTGACAACATTTTGAATTTAATTAGGATATGGATTATGAAAGAGGCTGAGCATGATTCGGAAACTGGCAGACAATTTGTACACATTTCGCATTAATTTTAAAAAGAGCCCTCTGGGCTGGCTGAACTGTTATGTGATCAAGGGAAGCAAAGGCGGCCGTGACCTGTTGGTGGACTCGGGGTTCAATACTCCCCAATGTCTGAAGGATCTTAAAGACGGAATGGCGGAACTGGAGCTCAAGCCGGAAAACACAGACGTGTTTTTCACCCATGCCCACTTTGACCATATAGGGAATGCCAATGCACTTCAGGAGATGGGATGCCGGCTGTTTATAAGCCGGCTTGATTATGAATTCTACTGCGCTGCCCCATGGGAAAAGCAGGTAGCCAACAGCTGTAAGGACGGAGTACCGGAGGAACTGCGGGAATTCATGAGCGACCGGAAAGGCGTGCCGGGGGATTTCCGGCCAGTGATGCTGGAAGAGGGAGATATCCTCAATTACGGAGGATACGCGTTGCGCTGCATCCTCACTCCAGGCCATACGCCCGGGCACTTCTGCCTCTATGAGCCAAAGGATAAGCTGATGCTCACCGGAGATCATGTGCTCTTTGACATTTCCCCCAATATAACCTACATAGAGGGGAAGGACATGCTGGAGGATTATCTTGGCAGCCTGGAAAAAATATCCCATTTTGAGGTGGATATGGCATTGCCCGGGCACCGGGGCACCGGAGGAAAGAGCTTCCGGAGCAGGGTGCAGGAGCTGCTGCGTCACCATGAGGCCCGGCTCAGGGAAGCCGAACGGGTGGTGGCGGCAGGCGACCACATGTGTGCCTATGAGGCTGCAGCCCATATGAGCTGGTCAATTAAGGCCAAGAGCTGGGAGGACTTTCCTATCAGCCAGAAATGGTATGCCACCGGGGAGACCCTGGCCCATTTGGTCTATCTGCATACTCACGGCAGACTGGTGAACTATACAGACGACAGAGGACTGTCGGAATTCAGAAGCGTGTGATAGAGTAAAAAGCGCCGAATTAACGAAATTTCGGCGCTTTTTGTTATATTAACGGCCTGCTTGTGCTTCCATTTTTGTCGGGGGCATGCTAATATAATGACAGAGGTAAATGTAACACAGAAGCTGACCAAGCAACCGAGGAGAGTGCCATGCCGAAAATTGTAGACAGAGAGGCCGTGCGTCTGGATATACTTATGGCGTTCCAGCGCTGTATAGGGAATAAGCCTATAGACAAGATCTCCCTGCGGGATATTGCAACCGAAGCAGGGATGAGCCACCCGAAGCTGCTGAATTATTTCGCCAACAAAAATGAGATAATCTATACCTATATCAAATACACTCAGGATTTCATGAGCAGCCACTGCCAAAAGTGGTTCAGAGAGAACCGGCGGGACAATTTTGAGTCCAACCTGGAATACCTGAATGCCTTCATGCAGTATGTGGCGGAGGGTAAAGAGGGGGAGCTGCGCCCCGTTGCTGCCAGCCAGACCTTTGTACTTGGATATTACGACCAGGAGATAGGCGGCATGGTCCGACGGGAATTTGAGGACTGGCACGATACCATGAGCCGCTGTCTCCAGGAGGCATGCGGCGAGGAGCTGGGCAGGAGAGAGGCGGAGGCATTGATGTATCTCTGCGTGGGGGTCATGGTGTGCAATTACAACAGGGCAATCAGCGGGGAGATAAACGGCGATATAATAGGCCGAATTGCCCGGTTGGCCGAAAATTGAGACTTGTAAACAGATATAAAACCCACCTCAGAGCTTCACTGCTCTGAGGTGGGTTTTATGTTGATTACAATGTTATGTTAACTTATCCACCACAGCCCGGACTTCGTCCAGAGAGATGCCGGCGTCCAGGGCCAACTGCCTGAGCTCTTCGTATTCGGGCTTTGCTTTCTCAGTACCGTAGCCCAGGGAGCGCTTCACCATGACCGGCCCCCAGGGAGTCTGCACACTGCTTTTTTCCCGGCGGAGGATGTACCGGCGGCATAAGGTCTCTCTTACGCCGATGGTGCTGGTGTATCTGAATATGAGGGAGAGCATCCTGTCCCTGTCCTCGGAACGGCAGAGCACAGTTAGACGCAGGCCGGGACGGCTTTTTTTCATGCCCAGGCTCTCCCACCAGGCGTCCAGTGCCCCCTGAGCCATAAGCTGTTCCAGGGCAAAGCCCACAGCCTCGCCGCTCATGTCGTCCACATTGCAGCAGAGCTCCACAACCTTTTCGCCGGTCTCACCCAGAAAAGCGCGCAGGCAATTGGCCCGGGGAAAATCCTTGCTGCCAATGCCGCAGCCTATGCGCTCCGTGCGCAGTTCGGGCATAGGACCGAAATCCTTCACAAAATATCTCAGCAGAGCAGCCCCTGTAGGGGTACACAGTTCACCGGAGATGTCTCCGGAATAGCAGGGGATACCTTTCAGCAGCTCTGCCGTGGCCGGGGCGGGGACAGGAAGAATACCGTGGGCACAGCGCACAGTGCCGCTGCCCACATGGACAGGGGAGGCACAGACAGATTCCGGGGAGAGTTCATGCATCAACAGACATACTGTGATTATGTCAACTACAGCGTCTATGCTGCCCACCTCATGAAAATGTATCTGCTCCACAGGCACCCCGTGTACGGCGCTCTCCGCCCGGGCCAAAAGCCGATACACCTCCAGAGCGTCACGCAGCACGGGTTCCGGCAAAGGGCAGGAACCGATAAGCGCCTCTATGTCCCCAAGGCTGCTGTGATGGTGGTGACCGTGGTTGTGGTCATGAGAGTGTTCTGCTTCTTCCCGGCCGTGGATAAGTACCTTGTAGTGGAGACCCTGGATACCGCATTTTTCCCGCTGCTCCAGTACTGCCTCGATGCCGGGCAGGGGCAGGGAATTGATCTTCCGCAATATCTCATCGCTGTTGCCTGTGAGCTGAAACAGGGAAGCGGAGAGCATATCTCCGGCTGCCCCCATGGACAAGTCAAAATACAGTGTTTTCATCTCAGTCTCCTTCCCGGCCTGTCGGGTCTATACATATCCGTGGAAAATCCTCCGCCAGCAGGAGGCGGAGCGCGTCCTGCTCCCGGTTTGCCCTGTCCAGCTGGGCAATGTCAAATTGCAGCAGGGCGCCCCAGGGCCTGATGCGAAGGCGAAAGTTACTGTAACCCAGGGAGGACAGCAGACGCTCCCCACGCTCTGCCCGCTCAAGATCGCCTGCCAGGATGGGACTGCCGGTGGGGATGCGGGTGGCAAGGCAGGCATAGGAGGGCTTGTCCCAGGTGAAGAGCCCGGCCTCCCGGGACAACAGACGGACCCGGGCCTTCGTGATCCCCGCCTCCCTGAGAGGGGAGCGGACGCCCAGCTCCCTTATTGCCCGCATGCCCGGCCTGTCTTCACTGCTGTCGGAGGCGTTGGTGCCGTCAATTACCAGGGGATAGGAATCCGAGGCGGCAGCCTCCTTCAGGGCGGTGAACATGCGGCGCTTGCAGTAATAGCAGCGTTCCGGCAGGTTAGAGGCAATCTCAGGGCATGAGAGTTGGGAAAGCTCAATGAGCCGAAGCTCCCTTCCCAGCTCCCGGCATAGGCGCCGGGCATCCTCCAACTCAAAGGCGGGCTGAAACTCTGTCTTTACAAAATAAGGCTGTACGTCAGCCCCTGCCCGGAGGGCGGCCCACAGCAGCAGGGCGGAGTCCGTACCGCCTGAAAAGGCCAGGGCAGCCCGGGGATTTTCCTTGAAAAATAGTTCCAGTGTCATGGCTTGCGGCTCAGGTGGTTTATGATATTTGCAAGATAACCGGCACCGAAGCCGTTGTCTATGTTTACAACCGACACACCGCTGGCACAGGTATTGAGCATGCTCAGCAGAGCGGCGATACCGCCCAGAGAGGCTCCGTAGCCCACGCTGGTAGGAACGGCTATCACCGGGGCGTCGGCAAGGCCGCCGATGACCGAGGGAAGGGCTCCCTCCATGCCGGCAACGGCAATAATGCAGCGGGCGCTCATTATTGGTTCCAGATTGTGGAGCAGCCGGTGCACGCCTGAGACGCCCACGTCATACAGCTTTACCACCTCGTTGCCCAGGGCCTGGGCAGTCACAGCCGCCTCCTCCGCCACGGGTATGTCACTGGTGCCGCCTGTGGCCACCACCACGGTGCCGTCGCCGTCCGGCTCGGGCATGGGGCCGATAAGGCCGATGCGGCCCGGCTCATTGTAGTCCAAGGGATGGACACGGGAAATGAAGGCGGCAGCTTCCGAGTCTATGCGGGTGACGAGGACGCTTTTTTGGCCGCGCTCCAGCATGGCCGAGGCGATGCCGCAGATCTGCTCCGGGGTCTTGCCGGCACCGTATATTACCTCTGCCACGCCCTGACGCAGTTCGCGGTGATGGTCCACCTTGGCATAGCCCAGATCCTGGAAAGGCTCCATCTTAAGTTTTACCATAGCCTGGGCCGGTTCCAGGTTCCCGCTTTTCACATCTTCAAGTATATGCAAAATGTCCAGCTGGCTCATAGCTTACCTCCCAGACTTAACATGTAATAGGCTCAAATGTAATTTCATATTTTAGTATGTCCCGGCACCTGTTGTCAAGTTTCGGATATTATTGACAGATGGCATGCTTTGTCGTATTGACAAATTTTTCGTTTCTGGTAAGCTGATATGAGCGGCCATCAGTGAAGATAAAGGAGACTGACCATGACTTTTGATGTGATAAGGGGATTGCTGATACCTTTGGCGGGGACGGCAGCAGGCTCAGCCTGCGTGTTCTTTATGAAGGATTCCCTGAGCGGGACGGTGCAGCGCGCTCTGGCAGGCTTTGCCGCCGGCGTGATGGTGGCCGCTTCCGTGTGGAGCCTTCTGATTCCCGCTATGGAACAGGCGTCAGCCATGGGTCAGTGGGCCTTCCTGCCTGCCGCGGCAGGGTTCTGGCTGGGGGTGATCTTCCTTTTGTGTCTCGACCGGCTGGTGCCTCACCTCCATGTAGACTGTGACGAGGCCGAAGGAATCAAGTGTAGCCTGGGAAAGAACACCATGCTCACCCTGGCCGTGGCGCTCCACAACCTGCCTGAGGGCATGGCTGTGGGTGTGGTGTATGCCGGGTGGCTGGCCGGCAGCGGAGAGATATCCCTGGCCGGCGCACTGGCTCTCTCCCTGGGGATTGCCATACAGAACTTCCCCGAAGGGGCAATAATATCCATGCCCCTGAGAGCCCAGGGAATGTCCAGGTCCAGAGCCTTCGGCTATGGTCTGGCTTCCGGTGTGGTAGAGCCTCTGGGTGCCGCCCTCACCATCATATTGGCAGGGATAATGGTACCAGTGCTGCCCTATGCCCTGAGCTTTGCGGCGGGGGCTATGATATACGTGGTAGTGGAGGAGCTGATACCGGAAATGAGCAGGGGAGAGCACTCCAACCTGGGCACGCTCTTTTTCTCGGCAGGCTTTACGGTGATGATGGCCCTGGACGTGGCTCTGGGCTGAAAGCGTGACGGGATTTGAAGCAGGTTCATATACTGGCACATACTGCCGTATCCTGGGACACATAACTGAATATTACTCTTTTGCGCCTGCGGCCCGGCCGCAGGCCATGGAAGGATGCATAAATGATGGATGAATCGATAAAACGCAAATTTGATGATATAGCCCCCCTGGTGGGGAACACGCCGCTGCTGGAGATTGACTTTCTGTATAAAGGCAGCCACCGCCGCATATTTGCCAAGGCGGAGTATTACAACGTCACCGGCAGCATTAAGGACCGGGTGGCGTACTATATTATGAAAAGGGCCTATGAGCAGGGAGAGATACATCCCGGGGACATGATTGCCGAAGCCACCAGCGGGAATATGGGTATAGCTTTCTCCGCCCTGGGCAGTTGCCTGAGACATCCGGTGACTATTTACATGCCCGATTGGATGAGCATGGAGCGCATCAACCTTATGAAAAGCTACGGCGCACAGGTGCGGCTGGTGTCCAAGGAAGAGGGTGGCTTCCTGGGCTCCATCGCGATGACAGAGGAACTGTATAAAAGCGGAGGAGTCTTTCTACCCAAGCAGTTCTCCAATGAAAACAACGCCGAGGTACATTTCCTGATGACAGGAGAGGAGATAGTGCGGCAGCTTGCAGCCTTGGGCTTGAAAGCCGATGCAGTGGTGGCCGGTGTGGGTACCGGCGGCACCATAATGGGTTTGGGCCGCAGGCTGCGCCGGGAAAATCCTTCCTGCCGTGTGTATCCTCTGGAGCCGCTGAACTCACCTACCCTATCCACTGGATACAAGGTGGGAAAACACCGTATCCAGGGTATATCCGACGAGTTCATACCCAGCATACTTAAACTGAATGAGACAGACGGAGTAGTCTCCGTAGATGACATTGATTCCATCATAATGGCCAGGATGCTGGCGGAAAAGCTGGGTATAGGCGTGGGGATATCCTCAGGAGCCAATTTTATCGGCTGCATTATGGCTCAGGAGAAACTGGGGGCCGAGGCCGTCGTTACCACGGTGTTTGCCGACGACAACAAAAAATACCTTTCCACCGACTATGCCAATGACTATGAGATGAAGGACAGCTATGTATCCAGTGATGTACGGCTGCTGGACGTAAAAGCCTGGCACTGAGAGGTACTGAAAACCATCTGAAATTGCCCGGAGCGGAGAATGAAAATCTCTGCCTCCGGGCTTTTTGATATTATTGGCTTTTTCAGGCCCGGAGCCTACGGATATACACCCCGTCACCTGATAGGCTGTTTAAATTGCAGGGGATTTAAAGAAAAACAGTTTAGCATTGTTATAATTTAATAAACTATTGTCCATGCCTGGACTACGGAATGATATAAAATAAACAAAAAGAATGGAGCAATTTATGCCCCAAGGGAAATAATGAAAAAATATACAGCGGAAAGGAAGGATACAAATGCTGAAAGGTAAAGTTGCAATAGTCACCGCCTCCACCAGAGGCATTGGCTACTCCTGTGTGGAGACTCTGGCCAAAGCCGGGGCCAGAGTGTACATGGCCTGCCGCAACTTGGAGCGGGGTGCAGAGAAGGCCGCAGCCTTGAATGCCCAGGGCTATGATGTCAAAACCGTATACTTCGAGGCGTACGACAAGGAAAGCATCTTGAAGATGATAGACACGGTGGTAGAAAATGAGGGGCGCATCGACATCCTGGTGAACAACTTCGGCGGCACCAGCCCAGTGAACGACAAGACCATTTTTGACACCGACTATGAAACCTTTGCAAAATACATCGATGTGCACCTGTCCACGGTATTCCTGGCCTCCCAGGCAGCAATAAAGAAGGCTATGGCCGCCCAGAAGTCCGGCGCAATAATCAATATCGGATCTGTGGCAGGCATCACCCCGGACATGAGCCAGACTGCCTACGGCACTTCCAAAGCTGCCATAATCCATCTGAGCAAGATGATCTCCGTCCATGCTGCTGCGCTTAACGTCACCTGCAATGTGGTTTGCCCCGGCATGACCGCCACAGAGGCGGTGAAGAACAACCTGACCCCCGCTTTCCAGGAGTTCTTCCTGAAGCATACTCCCATCCGCCGTATGGGCGAGCCCCAGGAAATCGCCGATGCCGTGCTTTATTTTGCCACTGCACCCTTTACCACCGGCCAGGTGCTGGCAGTCCACGGCGGCTTCGGCATTCCCACCCCTGTCTATGGCGACATGCTGAACATGAAAAACAAGCGCTGATATACCGTTAAAATGAAATAGTTAGCCCCATGCCATACAGACAGCACTGTGAACCGCGCCAGATTGTGCGGACAGCACAAAAAAGCCCCTGGTGCAGGAATATT
>ERZ827478.2046-NODE-2046-length-11488-cov-2.702703_pt1 | contig 11488 bp, 7 predicted proteins | sample MGYA00519705_ERZ827478 | MGnify/ENA primary metagenome ERZ827478 (study PRJEB31778, sample SAMEA3449318) | human gut metagenome | biome: human gut; feature: human-associated habitat; material: faeces | place: United Kingdom | collected 2010/2012 ... | reverse complement strand
TATAGTCGCGGCGGTAATATTGGATTATTTCGCGTAAAAAGCGCGACAGCAAATGCGGATCGTCGCCCGAAACGTAGTAGTTGTTGATCTTGGCCACACCGCCGTCGGTGATCTCTACGGGTATGAACCCGAAAACGGTTTCGCCCTCCCAGGCCACGAACCAGGTATGCGAGCGCGAAGTCCAGAACGGGTAGTTGTTGTTCTGGCGCAGTACGCTGCGCCGCATGACCAACGGTGCGACGAGTGTGTAGAGGCGAGGCGAAGTTCCGTCCAGTTTTTCGATTGTCATATCCGAAAGGTTATAAAGTGACCGAATGTTATATATTTGGAACCGAATGTGTTAAAAATGCATTCCAGAGCCACAAATATAAAAAATAACGGTCGTTTTCTCAAATTTCCGGGTCTGTACGATAATCGATATTTTACTATTTTATTCCTGATTATATGTCCCGGTGCACCGATCGGCTCCGATCGGTATGCCTTGACTTTTCTCTTCGAATCCTTTTTCGAAGAGGAGGGGATGGGGCACGTTGAATAATGTGCAGGGTACCGGACTATCGCCGAAATAAGCAAGAAAACGATCGTGGTATATCTATTATGGCGGATTTTTTCTCCACCTAAGACTGTTTTGTATTTGGGAATATTAGCTTCGATTTATGAACCGTGCCGATCACTTCGGTTGATGCGATATTCGTTTGATGGGTGTGGATAATGGACTATTGTTCCGCAGACAGGAAGCGACTTGCCGAGCTCTGTAGTTCGTGACGGGATGATCCGCCGGTAGACTTTCGTAGGACAAGTTTTCGCCGCTTTCGTCACCGAAAAGAGGGTCTTTGTCCATCTCTTCGAAGAGTCTTTTTCCTTTTTGTTGTAAACATAAAAGATTATTTAGACGAATCGATGTATTCCGCCCGTGATATATTTACAATGAGTCTGTTACTTGCGGACTTTGATCGTGCCGCTCTCCGTGTCGAAGGTGACGAACGAATTGCTGAACAGCCGCTCGATGTAGCCGCTGCACGCCATATCCGGGGTCGGGAGGTAGCGCAGCACGGGTGGGTCGATCAGGGCGATCGAGTCGCAGAGCGAAAGGGCGATGTCCAGTTCGTGTGTCGAGAAGAGGATGCACTTGCGGTGGTCGTGTGCCAGTTGTCGCAGCAGCGTGCAGAGTTCGTAACGGTTCGGCAGGTCGAGGAACGAGGTCGGCTCGTCGAGCAGGATGATCGGGGTGTCCTGGGCCAGGGCCCGGGCGATCATTACCCGCTGGCATTCGCCGTCGGACATGCGGTCCATCGTTTTTTCGGCGAAAGCTGCCATGCCGACCAGTTCCAGCGAGCGTTCCACGATGGCTTTGTCCTGTTCCTGTACGCGTCCGATCCAGTTGGTGTAGGGGGCTCGTCCGAGGGCTACGACATCTTCGCACCGCAGATTGGGAATGCGGACCCGTTCCGTGGTGACGAAACTGACGGTGGTGGCCAGTTGCTGGGGTAAGAGCGTTTCCAAAGAGTGTCCGTCGAGCCGGATTTCGCCCCCCAGCCGTTCGCCGAGGCCGGCGATAGCCCGCAGCAGGGTCGATTTTCCCGTACCGTTGCGGCCTACGAGGGCGACCAGTTCCCCGGCGGGAATCGTCGCCGAGGCGTGTTGCAGCAGAATGCGGTGGCCGTAACCGATAGTAAGGTCGTTCAGTCGAATCATACGATGCTTTTGTTTCGGATGACGACCCAGATGACGATGGGGATGCCCAATAGCGCCGTGATCGTGTTGATGGGGAAGGTGAGGAGTTTGGCCAGCACGTCGCAAAGGAGCATCACCACGATACCCGTAAGGATCGAGGCCGGGACCAGAATCCGGTGGTCGGCATCGGCGAAGAGGATGCGGGCGACGTGCGGGACGGCCAGGCCGATGAATCCGATCGGGCCGCAGAAGGCGGTGACCGTACCGGCCAGCAGGGTGGTGGAGAGGAAGATCAACTGCCGCGAACGGCGGATGTCGAGTCCCATCGTGCGGGCGGAGTTTTCGCCCAGTAGGAGCAGGTTCAGAGGTTTGATGACCGCGACGGCCAGCACGAGTCCGAGGACGACGGCCGGAAGCAGCAGCCCGAGCTGTCCGAGCGTAACGTCGCCGAGCGATCCCATCGTCCAGACGACGAAAGATTTGAGTGCGGCTTCGTTGCTCAGGTATTGCAGGATCTGTACGATGGCTCCGACACCCGACGAAAACATCATGCCCAGGATGAGAATGACCATGATGTCTTTGATTCGGCGGCTGACCGCAGCGATCAGCATCAGGATCAGCGCCGAGCCGATCCAGGCGGCGCCCGCAATGCCGAGGGTGGAAATTAGCGGGTGTCCCGTAAGGCCCAGAAGCGGAGCGCCCAGCAGGAAGATCGCTACGCCGAGGCTCGCGCCGGAGCTGATGCCCAGCACATATGGCCCTGCCAGCGGATTGCGGAAGAGGGTCTGCATTTGCAGACCGCTCACGGCGAGGGCGGCGCCGGCCAGCAGAGCGACTACGGCTTTCAGCAGGCGGATGTTCAGGATAATCTTCGTTGTGACGGGGTCGTTTCCGCTGCCCGTCAGTGCGGCGAGGACTTCGCGGATCGGGATGGGTACGGCTCCGACCGAGAGATCGACGACGAAAAGTACCGCCGCCAGAACTCCGAACAGGAGAAAGAGGATGCGCTGCCGTCGTTGCATCGGTTTAGTTCAGTTTTCGGTAATAGGTCGGTTCGGCATCCGTCAATTCCGGGTGGAAGATGCGGATCAGATCTTGCAGAATCAGGTCCGGGTGTATGACGCCCGATTCCCAGTAGTCGTTGCCGCCCGAGGGGTTGGTGCGCCGGTTGTTGTTATAGACCCTCCCTTCCCGCACGGGGCGCGTATCCATGAATTTGGGGACGATCTCCGCTAGTTCCTTGAGCGATGCGGCGGAGCCGACGTTGATCCAGCAGTCGGACATTTCGGCCAGCCGGTATGCCTCCTCCGTGTCGATGGGGCGCGACTGATTGCCCGTGTCCTGGGTATAGACGTATTGTCCTCCTGCGTCGGCGATCAGCCGGGCGACATAGCTCGAAGGCGGAGCCATCAGCCAGGAGTCGCCGTAGGGAGTGTTCAGCATGACGACGGGTTTTCGTTCGGCTTTCGCCGCGAGGGTTTTCAGGCTGTCGTAACGGAGGGGTATTTCGCGGAACACCTCTTCGCCCCGTTCGCGCATTCCGGCGATTTCCGCTACGGCCACGAGCCATTCGGCCTTGCCCAGCGGCGACTGTTCGAGGTACTCGCCCATATAGGCGTAGGGAATACCCAGTTCGCGGAGCTTGGGTTCCATGGCGCTGGCGCCGCTGACGCCGAACAGCAGCACGATGTCCGGGGAGAGCGAAAGCAGCCGCTCGTAGTTCATGTTGCCGTCGTAGCCCACGTCGCCGATCTGTTCCTTGTGCGAGGCGACGTAGGGGTTGCTGATGTAGTCGATGCCCGATACGCCGACTACCCGCTGCGGTTCGCCCAGGGCGTCGAGCATGGCGATGTAGGTCGAGGACATGCAGACGATGCGCCGGGCGTCGCCGTCGAGTACCTGTCCCGGAAAATCCGCCGGAGCCTGTTCGCCGTTGCGGGCGATGAAGAGCTGCGTTTCCTCGCCTTCGGCTCCCTGCCACGGGGCGTATGTCTTCAGTATCGTGCTTTTCATCCCTTCCGCTCCGAAAATTTCGAAGCCCGAGGAGTAGGCGGGGGCGTAGAGGCTGATGTCGAAATCCCCGAGCGAGGCGGCGGATCGGTGGTGACAGGCGGTTGCGGCCGCGAGGATCGCCGACAACAGGATATAAAGTAGTTTTTTCATTGTCAGAGTTTCGTTTTCAGCCCGGTCGGAGTTTCGAGGGGCGGTGCAAAGTTACTGTTTTTTATTCCGTTTTCCCCATTTAGGGCGGATGTCGAGGAAAATCTCGTAGTTCAGCCGGGGCATCGGGCGCGAAAGCACCGATTGATACTCTTCGTTGAAGAGGTTGTTGATGACTCCTTTAAGCGAGAGGTCGGCCCAGCGGAACGAGAAGGCTTTTTCGAGCGAAATGTCGCTCATGAAGTAAGGCTTCACACGTCCGATCTTGGTCTTCATATCGTTGTCCGAGGTGGTGAAACGCTCGCTGTAATAGCACCATTTGTAGGTGAACCGCCACGAACGGTAGGTCAGGTGCCCCGTTACCGAAGCCGAAAATTCGGGGATGTAAACGAGCTGTTTGCCGATCGCCTTGTCGTACCAGTCCACCGGGTCGCCGTGGTTGATCGAGGGGGTCCACGAGAAGTTGCCGTCGGCGCTCAACTGCCAGTCTTTGGCCAACTGTACGTCCAGCCCCGCTTTCACCTCCACGCCGTAGGCATGCACCTCCTTGACGTTTTTGGGCGTCCAGAATCCTTTGGCCGTAGGCAGCCAGACGATCCAGTTGTCGATGTAGGAGTCGAACCAAGTGGCTTCGCCCCGCAGGGTGTAAACTCCGTCGCGGCCCGTAGCGAACGACAGACCGGCGTCGTAGGTGAAGCCGTGCTCCTTTTTCAGGTCGGGGTTGCCGCCCGGCAGGAAGTAGAGGTCGTTCAGCGACGGGAAGCGGTAGTTGCGCGAAATGGAGGCCTTGGCGACGAGGTTGCCGCGTTTCGAGATCAGATAGTCGGTGAAGAAGGCCGGAATGATCGGTGTCCACTCCGAGCCGAACATCTCTTCGCGCAGGCCTATCGAAAGGCCCAGGCGCTCGGTGGGGCGGTAGCGGATCGACACGTATCCCGACAGTTCGATGCGTCCTTTGTCATAACCGACGGGCACTTTGGTTTTGTTGCCGTTGGGATCGGTCGGCTGCTGGTTATCCATCGGGATAATGTTTTTGTCGATGCTTCGTACCAGATGCTGGTGTGCCGAAACGGTTGCCGTGAAGAGCCACTTCTCCCCGAGGTAGTATTCTCCGTCCACCTGGCCGAAGAAGGTGTTGATCGTGCTGCGCGAGCGGATCATCTTCTCCATTTTTCCGTTGCCGAGTTCCCGTTCGTAGTCGTAGGCCATCCAGGTATGGATATAACCGGCTTTGACGCCCACTTTCCACTTTTTGCGCAGGTGATCCCACGAAAGGATGCTGCGCAGGGTTTGTTCGCGCTGTTGGTTCAGGTAGTCGTCGTTCTCCTTGTGATCGACCGACAGCATCGGAAGTCCCCGCTTCGAATTGACATACCAGGCCTGCAATCCGAAACGGTCGCCGTGTCCGGTATTGTAATAGACTTCCTGCAACGCGTGGAAATCGTGGTATGCACCGCTTTTGTTGCGTTCGATCGGGTAGTAGGAGCCGATGATGTTGTGGTCGTCGTCCAGGATAAGCACGTTTTTATCGTAGTTTCTGTACTTGAAGTCGTTTGGCGAGGAGGAATAGACGACGCGTGTCGAAGTTTGCCAGCGGTCGTTGCCGTAGGTGAGGCGCAAAAACTCGTCGAAAGTCGAAAACGAGCCGACACCCTGCGTGTATTGCAGGTTGAAACCGTCCGCATCGGCAGGGCGCGTGGAGAGCTTGACCGCCCCGCCCAGGCCGCCGCCCGCCTCATTGACCGAAGAGGTGCCGTGCAGCAGCGAGGCGTCGTCGATGAAGTAGGAGGGGATCATCGAGAAGTCCGTCATGCCCAGCATCGGGGAGTTGATTCGCATACCGTTCCACGTCACCTGCGTATGCGAGGGCGACGTACCGCGGAACGCCACGGTCGAAAGGGTGGCGCGGCCGTACTGTTTGACGAAAATCGACGTGTTGAAAGTCAGGATGTCCGCCATCGAGAGTGCGATGTTTTCATGCAATATCGTAGTGTCGAGCTGGGTTTTCTGGATGCCGATCTCCTTCATCGGCCGCCGTGCCGTGACATTGACTTCGCGGATGGGAACGGCATACGAAGGATTGCCGTTCCACCACTCGCTTTTTTTGATTTTCTCCTCCTGTGCAAGCCCGGTGAGCGTTGTGAGGCACAGTACGATTGTCAATAGGTGTTTCATCATTTGGATTCGGCTCCGGTTTCGCCGTCGAGCATTTGTTGATATGTAGGGTTATAGCTGCAGTCTGTCACGCTCCAGGTCTGTTCGGAGAGTCGGGGAAGGACCTGCGTGAAGGTCGAGAAATCCGTTACCGACGAGAGGTTGCCGATGCGGATCGCCCCGGCAGCGGTCAGGGCGGAGAAATCGAGCGTTGCGACCGACCTGTTTTTGTAGGCCGTGTGTCCGACGCTGATTTCTCCCGCGACGCTCTGCAGGGAGGGGAAGCGGAACGCGACGGCCCGGTCGGTCGATGTGTTCCAGGTGGATACCAGCATGCTGCCGTTTACCCGTTGCAGGCTCGGCAGGATGAATTCACCCGCGCAACCCGAAGGCATCGTGTAGAGGGCGTAGTCGTCTGCCGGATCATCCGAAACGGGCTCTCCGTTGCCGACGGTTTCCAGCAGCGGAAATTCGAGGACGGTGAACGACGAGGCACCTACGTAGAACGAGAGCTGCCGGCCGACGTTTTTCAGCCGGGGAAACGAAGCCGAATTCGCTTCGCCTGCCTTGCCGCAGTTGCGGCAGAGAAGCGTTCCCCGCACTTCGACGAGATTCGGCAGCGAGAGCGTGAACGGGGCTTGCGATCCGCAATTTTCGATCGTGAGGTCATCGCAGCTTTCCGTCGGCAAAGAGAGTTCGGAAACATGCGTGAATCCGGCGATCCGCAGGGTATCGAGGTTTTTGAACCCGGTGATTCCGAAAGGCATCGCTTCCGGTTGCGGCGTCAGCGACGAGGCGTCGATCCGCAGCGAGCCGCCGAAATCGCCGCCCCGGAGCTCCGTCAGTCGCGTCGCGGCGACCAGACGCAGGTCGAGCGTACTGTTCGGAGAAAAAGTGCATCCCGAGAGATCCAGTACGCCTTCGAGCGACGACAGGTCGTCGATCGACAGGTCGCCTGAAATGGCTTTGAGCGCCGGAAGGAATTCCCCGAAATCCTTGATCGCGGGGAGCGTTGCCAGGCTAACGTCGCCGTCGAAACGCTCCGCTTTCGGGAAGGATAATGTTTCGATGGCCGGACACCCCGTAATTTCGAGCGATCCGGCGTCGGTGAGTGCCGGCAGCAGGACCGATCGCAAAATAGGGCAGTCGGTGACGGTGATGTTCCCGGTGGTTTCGATCAGCGGAAATTCGAACGTATTGGCCAGAGCGAGATGTTCGTAGCGAAGCGCTCCGGCCTGGGTCAGAACACCGAACGTGGTGCCCAGTCCCGATAACCGGTCGAAGCGGGAGAGGGTAAGCGTCCCGTCGATGCGTTGCAGTTTCGGAAAATACATCTGTTCGCACGGGGCTTTGGCTTCGTCTGCGGTCGTTCCGATCAGCGTCATATTCCCGGCAACGGTGGTCAGCTCGTCGGCCGTCAGTTGGAGCAGGGCGTCCGACTGGAGGACGAAGTGCCCGGCGACGCTTTGCAGGGATTTGAAATCCGCCGTTTGCAGAGCCGTGCCGTAGACGCACAGGTCGCCTTTGATCTCTTTCAGGGCCGGGAGTGAAAGCTGCCTGAGCGTTTCGTTGGGATGGGCCGCGCTGCCGATCCGCAGCGATTCGCAGGCGGTCAGGTTTTCCAGTCCGGCCAATGTTTCACCCGTATAGGCGGCGGTGATCGTCAGGTCGCAGCGGACCGAAACGAGGTTTTTCAACCCGTCCAGATTCGTGACGGGGTTTTCTTCGTCCTCGCCTCCGATGGTGAGGTTGCCTTCGACGGTGTTGATTCCGCTCCGGGCGAAAGCGTCCACTTCGGCCTGCGTCCGAAGTGTCAGACTGCCATCGGTCGCAATGTCGGTGCGCTCTACCGTATAGAGGTAGGTGCGGTCGTTTTGATTGTCGTAGGAGCTGACCAGAAACTGCCACTCCTGGTCCCAGTCGGCGACAGTCGCCGGGTCGGGGTAGATCGAGGCGTGCTCGCATAATTCGTAGGATACCTGCGCGTCTTCCAACGATACGTTGTAGGGGATGCTTACCGTAATCCGGCCGTCGCGGATGACGGCCGGGTAGGTGTCGGCGCCGGTAGTCAGCGAAAACGATACTATGTAGTTGTCGCTGCCCCAGGGCAGTTCGGTCTTCTCTTCGCTGCATGCCGTGCACAGTAGTGCGAGGCAGCAGATTATACCTGTTATTTTCATATTCCCGCCTATTTGCCCTGGTTGATGTTTTCGTCCGTAAATCCGAATACCTCCGTGGAGTTCTCGCCCAGCCAGCCGGCTTTGGCATTGACGCCGGTCTGTACCCGGATGAAGTCGATGTATTTGAGGTTGGCGGGCTGTCCGTTCTTATCGACCGCGTTCGAGATTTTGAAATAGACCTTCATGGCGCCTGCTGCGGCATTGTCGTCCTCCGAAAGACGGTCGTTGCCGAAATTGTCGGCGTAGCCCCAGTCGTATTCGCCATTGACCCAGTAGGAGCCGTTGCCCGACTGGTCGTAGGTGCGGCTCTTCAGGCAGGGACCGTAAAGCGTATAGCTGTCCGTGCCGATCCACGCCGGGTAGTAGCTGGGCTGGTCGTGGTACTGTTTCAGGTAGTCGATCTTGCCCTTGACGCCCTGGTTGTCCTTCCATTGTACGTCGGCTCCCGAGTAGGTCGGCCGGTAATAGGTGACCGCGTAATCCTGAACGGTCTCCTCTTTGCCGTATTCCGATCCTTTGAGTTCATACCATTCGTCGTCGGGCAGGGTGTTGCCGTTGGTGTCCTGCATCACATAGACGATACCCGGTTCGGACGAACCCTTGAAGGCGTTGCCCGTGATCGAGAAGTTGTAGCCTCCCTTGTATCCGGACGAGGAGTTGTCGATGCTGTGGTCGAAGCCCACGACGATGTAGCCGCCCCAGCCGCCGAGCGATACCCAGGTATTTTTCTTCATCCGTTCTTCGGCGTAGGCGACTGCCGCTTCGGGACTGGTTTCCGTACCGGTGAATCCGCCCGAAACCAGTTCGTTGATGAACTGTCCCGGGGCCGGCGTATATTCGTACACCCGGTCCCACGTCGCGCTGCTGGCTCCCGAAGCCGGGCGGCGGTGCGACTCTTCTTCGCTGTGGCATTCGACGGTGAACTCCAGCGTAGCCCGGGTTTCATTGGTGCGCGTGATGCACTTCGAGAGGGTCATTTCGGGTTCGTCGGTGGTATCCGTTACGGTGAAAACGATCTTTTTGATTCCCGTTTCGGTCGGGGTATAGGTGTACGAAAGCTCGGTCCCGACCTCTTGTCCGTCGATCGTCCAACTGAACTTGGGGTTGGTGCCGTTCCAGATGAATGGCCGCAGAGTGATCGTGCGGTCGAGCGATACGGTGCGGGTCAGACCGTCGTATTTGCGTCCGATAGGTACCGCCGTAACCGATACCGCCAGTGCATCGACCACCTCCACCTCGATTGTCATTTCGTCCGAGCCGTCCTCGTTTTCCGTGCGCAGGGAGACTTCGTATGTTCCGGCGATCTCCTCGCAGAATTCATAGACGGCCTCATCGCCGACCGGTTCGGCTTCGGCGGCACCCGGACGGCGCAGCGTCCAGAGAAAAGTGCTGTTCTCGGCCGACTGTACGGTGGGCGCGAATTCGTATTTGCGTCCTTTCACGACCTCCAGCCCGTCGGTCTGCATGGGGAAAGAGATCAGGGGCGGCAGCAGCTCCTGTACCTCGACGAGAACCGTTTCGACGGTCGTGCCGTTCGGGGTGGTTACCTCCAGGTCGATGTAGTAGCCGTTGACGCCTTCCGAAATTTCATTGCCGGAATCGAACCGGTAGGTGAGCTGCGGTTCGGTCGAGATGATTTTGCCCGTTTCTTCCAGTTTCCATGAGTAAACGGCCCGATCGACGAACTGGTAGGAGGGCGTAATGGTGAACTCCCGGCCGACCTTGACGGGATAGACGGCCGGGTCGGTGTCGAACGTGATGATCGGCACCTGTTCGACATCGGTGGTGATGAGCTCGTCCTTGTTGCAGGCGACCGCCGTCAGAGCGAGCAATATGAAATAGATCCGTATTTTGTTCATGGATGATGATTCTTATTATATGATTAGCGCCAGCAGAAGGCGCCGGGGATGATCCCGACATAGAATTCGTCGAGCAGTTCGCCGTCGGGCGAATAGCGCAGTACGACACCGTTCTGCACGTAATCGATCGCGTCGGCGATATAGACTTCCGAATTGACAGGGTTGATCGTCAGTCCGTAGTAGAGCGTATTGTTGTAGGGAAGGAATGGTTTTACCGGAAACTTGTCGGCCGTTACCGGCAGGCGCCAGACCGCCTTGTTGATGAAGTAGAGCGTGTCGCGTGTGCCGTTGAGCTGCACTTCGGAGGGCCAGTCGCCGAATTTGAACTTGAACTGTTTCTCGATCTTGCGGGTTGCGGCGTCGATGCAGTAGAGCGATGGCGCCTCGTGTCCGTAGGGCGAACCTTCGTAGCCGCCGTCGGTCACCGTCCAGATCTTGTTGTACTTGTCCATGACCAGCGAGGTGGGCTGGATGCCCACGGTGATCTGGTCGCAGACCTTGTCGGTTTCGGTGTCGATCACCAGGATTCGGTTCTGGTACGACCAGCAGTTGGTGAAGACGTATTTGTCGTATTGCACCATCTGTTCAGTCGAACCGGTTTCGAAATCCATATCCGTTTCGACATAGCCGGTGATCTGGTAGGTCTTGGGATTGACGATGTAGATGCGCGGATCCCAGATTTGGGTGACGTAGGCTTTTTCGTCGCTCAGGAAATGGATGTAGCGGGGCGAAGTGAAGCCCGTGATGCGTCCCACCTCCTTGAAGGTGTTGATGTCGATCGCATAGATCACGCCCGAGTTGTTCACTACGATCCAACCGATACCGTTGCGGATGACCATCGACTGCGCGACGTCGCCCAGCTTGATGGCGTTGGCTCTGGCGAAAACTTCATTCTCGACATGTTTTTTCTCCGGATCGTAATAGGAGAGCGAGGCATTGCCGTACATGAAATTCCCTTCGTTGGTGATGAAGAGCCCCTTGCCGGTCACTTCGTCGCCCGAACCTATGTTGTCGATTTCGAAATCCTCTTTCTCTATCGGTCCGTAATCCATGCACGACACGGCCAGCGCCGCGCATGCACAGATTACGATTCCTCTTTTCAACCCATTGAACATAAGTCTATCTGTTTATCCATTCGTCCGAGAAACGGTAGGCGAAATCCACGCCTGCCGGACTCGCTTTCTTCTGGTAGAAGCTCGAAAACTCCAGGGCATCGCTCCGCGATACGTCATAGACATGGACGGCGCTCTGCGTATAGGTCGATTTGCCGACCCATAACTGTTCGGTCGTCGGGTGTACGCCCATGTAGCCGTAGATGATGTCGCCGCCCGAATGATCCGCATCGAGGTCTGCCGTGATGTAGTCCCAATTGACCTTGCCGGTTTCGTAGTTGTAACGCATCGCTTCATAGGCGCTGAAGTCCTGTTTGCCGATGAAATAGAGGTGCGGCTGCGTGAAGCT
>ERZ827478.2042-NODE-2042-length-11507-cov-3.090203_pt1 | contig 11507 bp, 7 predicted proteins | sample MGYA00519705_ERZ827478 | MGnify/ENA primary metagenome ERZ827478 (study PRJEB31778, sample SAMEA3449318) | human gut metagenome | biome: human gut; feature: human-associated habitat; material: faeces | place: United Kingdom | collected 2010/2012 ... | reverse complement strand
ACGCGACAAACAGAGCACCAAGTCTTTCTCATGTCGTGCTTGGCCAATGATAATGAATTCAATAGAGGGTTGTAACCTTTGTGTGCAGCCGGAAAGTTGAGGTGGAAGCCTTGATTTTCCGGATTTTTTGTACACTTTCGGTATCACGCCGGTTACGCTTCCACTATTGAATCATTACAGTATGCGATAACGTAAGGAAGAAAAGGAAAAGAGTCCCGCTGCGTGCATATGAGATCATGGTTAGTATTTCTTAAGCATCAAAATTGGCCGTTAGCAGTCAAAAAATCATTGTCTGAGCTTGCGAGTTATGTTTTTTTGACTGCTGCTTTTAGGACAATTTTTATGCTTTAGAAATACTCCATGATTGAATCAGCACGCAGCGGGATTCTCTTCCTTTTCTTCCGGCCGGGTATCAACCGCTTAATGCATTAAATAGAAAATTGCCCCTGTGGTTTCCACGAAAAAGATGGTATAATTGATATACGAATATACGCACACGGAGGAAGTATGCATGAGTGAATTTGTGACTTTGAAAGATGTTAAGAAGATATATCAGATGGGCGAAGTTGAGATCATGGCGGCCGCAGGAATTGATTTTGAGATTAAAAAGGGAGAATTTGCAGTTGTTGTTGGTCCGAGTGGAGCCGGGAAAACCACAGTTCTCAATATTCTTGGCGGCATGGATACGGCATCTGAGGGGCAGGTGCTGGTAGATGGGCAGGATATTGCTACGTATTCAATGAAACAGCTGACTGCATATAGAAGAGACGATATCGGATTCGTGTTCCAGTTTTATAATCTGATACCGAATCTGACGGCACTGGAGAATGTGGAGCTTGCACTCCAGATATGTAAGAATCCGATGGATGCAAAAGAGGTATTGGAAGAAGTAGGACTTGGAGACCGTCTGGATAATTTTCCTGCTCAGTTATCAGGAGGAGAACAGCAGAGAGTGTCGATTGCAAGGGCACTTGCGAAGAATCCGAAATTATTACTCTGTGATGAACCAACGGGAGCGCTTGATTACAATACAGGCAAATCCATTTTGAAATTACTTCAGGATACATGCCGGAACAATGGTATGACAGTTATACTGATCACACATAACTCGGCAATAGCACCGATGGCAGACCGGGTGATCAAGATCAAGAACGGACGGGTTGATAAGATCATCGAAAATCCGCAGCCGGTTCCGGTTGAGACCATAGAATGGTAAGACAAAGAGGTGAGGATAACAGATGGCAAGAAAGATAACACGAAAGAATTTTTACATGGAGATCCGACGGAATTTTGGCCGTTTTATTTCAATTCTTTTTATTGTTGCTTTGGGTGTTGCGTTCTTTTCTGGAATCCGGGCATCGGAACCATCTATGAGAATTACGGGAGATGCGTATTTTGATGAATCGGATCTGATGGACATTAAGGCTGTCAGTACGCTTGGAATTACAAAAGAGGATGTAAGTGCGGTCGGAAACGTAAAGGGAGTGGGAAAGGCTGAAGGTGCCTACAGTGCAGATTTCCTGAATATAAAGAATAAGAAGCAATATGTACTTCATGTGATGTCAGCGATGGAGGATATGAATAAGATCACGGTAAGGGAAGGACGTATGCCGGAAAAAGCAGGGGAATGTCTGGTTGATGACCAGATGAATTATAAAATCGGCGAGACGATAAAATTAAAGTCCGGAACAGATGACAAGGTGACAGATACATTGAAGACGGACGAATTAAAAGTAGTCGGAAAAGGAAATTCCCCATACTACATTTCACTGAGCCGAGGAAGCACAACCATTGGAACCGGTACGATAAGCGGATTCGTAGTGGTTCCGGAGAAAACCTTTGATCTGGATGTGTATACGGAAATGTACGTACAGGTGGCAGGTGCAAAAGATCTGACTGCTTATACGAAGGCATATAAAGAGAAAGTAAAGACCGTCCAAAAGAGAATCGAAGCAATCACAGAAGAAAGAGGAAAGATCCGGAAGTCGGAACTTGAAGATAAGGCAAATGAAAAACTTGCGAAAGCGCAGAAAAAGCTGGATGATGGCAAAGCGGAATCGAAGCAGAAGCTTGAGGATGCCAAAAAGCAGATTACCGATGGAGAGACGCAGGTTTCGCAGGCAAAAGAAAAGATTGCGAGTGGAAAGTCGCAGATTGCAGCAGCAAAGCAGACGATAGATACAAAACAAAAAGAATTGGATCAGGCGAAAAAGACGTATCAAAATGGACTGAAAGAGCTTTCCCAGGGAAAGAAACAGTACGAACAAGGAAAAGCTGCGTATGATTCCCAGTATGCAGAAGCGCAGGCAAAGATTCAGGCAGGAGAGGAAGGCCTGGTTACATACAGAGCCGAACTGGATAAAGGCTGGGCGGGATATCAGACTCTTCTGAATACGATTGAGGCACTAAAAGCACAGGCAGCAGGCGGTTCGGGACAGAATCCGGATCAGGAGAATCCCAACCAGGATCAGGAGAATCCCAACCAGGATCAGGAATTATTACAGAAGATTCAGGTAATGGAGCTGCAGGCGCAGGAGACCAAGAAGACACTGGATGCAAAAGAACAGGATTATCAGACCCAGAAGGCCGGACTTGATGCAGCAAAGCAAAAGCTCGCAAGTGGGAAAGCCGAGCTTGACCAGGCAAAAGCGAAGCTGGACGCCAGTGAAGCAAAGCTTACCAGTGCAGCCGCAAGTATAGAATCCGGACAGAAACAATTAGATGCCGGTAAAGCAGAGTTGAAAGCACAGGAACAGACATTGCAAAATGGCGAGACAGAAATTGCTCAAAATGAAGCCAAACTTGCCGATGCGAGAAAAGAATATGAGGACGGAAAAGAGACGTCTGAGGAAGAAATCGCAAAAGGTGAGAAAAAGCTTGCTGATGCAAAAGAACAGATTAAGAAGATAAAAAATCCAAAATGGTATGTATACAATAGAAGTACACTGGTAGAATATGATGGATTTGGGGAAAATGCAAACCGTATGCGTGCAATCGGAAAAGTATTTCCTGTGATGTTCTTTTTAGTTGCAGCTCTGATCAGTCTGACCGGTATGACCCGTATGGTGGAAGAGCAGAGAATTGAGATCGGTACAATGAAAGCACTGGGATACGGTAATTTTTCTATTGCTTCCAAGTATCTGGGATACGCGTTTCTTGCAACAGCGGGAGGAAGTATTCTGGGAGTGCTGACAGGAGAAAAGATCTTGCCGTATATTATCATTTATGCATATGAGATTATGTATCCGCATATTCCGAAGATTTATGTACCATATCATATGAGTTATGCGGTGATGGCATCGGCCGCTTCGATCGTGTGTACCATGGGAGCGACACTTGCATCCTGCTATAAAGAACTGGCTGCAGAACCGGCTGTGCTGATGCGTCCGCCGGCACCAAAAAAGGGAAGAAGAGTGTTCTTGGAAAGAATTGGATTTATTTGGAAACGAATGAATTTCACATGGAAATCAACAATCCGAAACCTGATGCGTTATAAAAAACGTTTCTTTATGACGATATTCGGAATTGGCGGCTGTATGGCACTGATGCTGGTTGGATATGGGGTAAAGGATTCGGTATATGAGATCGCAGATATTCAGTACGATGAGATCCAACTGTATGACGGGCACATTTTCTACAAGGATGATGTAACAAAGACAGAGAAAGAAGAGTTGAAGGAATATCTGAAAGAAGATACGGATATTCAGACTTATATGGATGCGAGGATGCAGAGCGTGACGGCATCAAAGGGAAATAAAAAACGCAGCGTTTATCAGTGCGTACTCGGCAATCCGGATATTGTCGGAAAATATGAAGATTTCCATGACAGGAAGACGAAAGAATCATACAAACTTACAGACAATGGTGCAATTGTCAGTGAGAAGACGGCAAAACTTCTGAATGTAAAAGAAGGAGATACGATAAATCTTAAGGATGGTATGGCAAAAGGTGTCACAGTAAAAATTGCGCATATCTGTGAGAACTATATGGGACATTACATATATTTTACGCCGCAGTATTATAAGAAAGTATATGGAAAGACAGCAGAATATAACTGTATCATGTTCCGGGCAAAGGATGGATATTCAGAAGAGCAGGTGAAAAAAGCCGGAGAAAAAATCCTTGCGAAAGATCAGGTACTGACAATCTCTTATCTGCATGATATTAAGGATCAGCTGGATGATATGCTTGCCAGCCTGAATCTGGTGATCATAGTCCTGATCGTTTCGGCGGGAATGCTTGCATTCGTAGTACTTTATAATCTGAACAGTATTAACATTACAGAGCGTCAGAGAGAGCTTGCAACTTTGAAAGTGCTTGGCTTCTATGATGTTGAAGTAGCGGAATATGTATTCCGGGAAAATATCCTGCTGACGCTTATTGGAGCTTTCGTAGGTGTGATATTCGGTAAAGTCCTGCATCTGTTCGTAATTCAGACGGTGGAAGTGGATGCGGCGATGTTTGGACGAAGCATTTATCTTCCGAGTTATATCTACAGCTTTTTATTTACGATAGGATTTTCATTATTCGTAAACTGGGTAATGTATTTCAAGTTAAAGAAAATTGACATGGTAGAATCATTGAAAAGCATAGAGTAGCCGGGAAAATGGTACGGCACATATAATATTAATATAAGGATATTCGGCGAAAATATCATAAAAATATCAAAGTTTATAAATGGTTTATAAATTTCATAGAATTGTTAGCACTCTTTTTAAAAGAGTGCTAATTTTCTATTGACTTTTAAAATATGCAGTATTATCATATCTGTTAGATGAAAAATGTAACAAAAAGATGTGGGCCAGTCGGCAATACGGCATCTTTTGTCACTAATATGATAGAAATATAAAAGTAGAAATAGGAGTGATTTACAATGGCAGCAAAGAAAGGTAGTTTGTCAATCAGCAGTGAAAACATTTTTCCGATCATTAAAAAATGGGTATATTCCGATCACGATATTTTCGCACGTGAGTTGGTTTCCAATGGATGTGATGCGATCACAAAACTGAAGAAGCTGGATATGATGGGTGAATACCAGTTACCGGATGATTACAAACCGGCGATCAAAGTTGAGGTTAATCCAGAAGAAAAAACTCTGAAATTTACAGATAACGGTCTTGGGATGACAGCCGATGAAGTAGAAGAATATATTACACAGATTGCATTTTCAGGAGCTACACAGTTCCTTGAAAAATATAAAGATAAGACAACAGAAGATGATATGATCGGACATTTCGGTCTTGGATTCTATTCTGCATTTATGGTAGCAGATGAGGTGCATATCGATACACTTTCTTACAAAGAAGGCGCAAAACCGGTACACTGGGTAAGCAACGGCGGAACGGAGTATGAGATGGAAGAAGGCGACAAACAGGAAGTCGGATCTACAATGACCCTGTATCTGAATGAGGACAGCCTGGAGTTCGCTAATGAATACAGAATGAGAGAAGTTCTGGAGAAATATTGTTCATTTATGCCGGTAGAAATCTTCCTTTCCAAGGCAAATGCAGAGCCTGAATATGAGACGATCGACGAAGCAGATCTGAAAGATGATGATGAAGTAATCGAGCATATTCACGAAGATGCCAAGATGGAAGAAAAAGAGAATGAAAACGGCGAGAAAGAAATGGTAGAGACAGAACCTGCCAAAGAAAAAGTAAAGATCAAAAAACGTCCGGTTTCATTAAGTGATATCCACCCACTGTGGACAAAGCATCCGAATGAATGCAGTGATGAAGATTATCTGAACTTCTACCGCAAAGTATTCATGGATTACAAAGAGCCACTGTTCTGGATCCACCTGAATATGGATTATCCATTTAATTTAAAAGGAATTTTGTACTTCCCAAGAATCAACACAGAGTATGATTCTATTGAAGGAACAATTAAGTTATACAACAACCAGGTATTTATCGCGGACAATATTAAAGAAGTCATTCCGGAATATCTGATGGTATTAAAGGGAGTCATCGATTGTCCGGATCTGCCGCTTAACGTATCACGTAGCGCATTACAGAATGACGGATTTGTGAATAAGATCTCTGAATACATTTCCAAGAAGGTTGCAGACAAGCTTTCCGGAATGTGCAAGACAAAGAGAGAAGACTATGAGAAATACTGGGATAACATCAGTCCGTTCATCAAGTTCGGATGCCTGAAAGATGAAAAGTTCTGTGACAAGATGAAAGACGCGGTTCTGTTCAAGAATCTGGATCACAAGTATCTGACACTGAAAGACTGTATCGAGGCAAATGGTGGAACCGTAGAAGATCCGAATGCCAAGACAGAGGACAACAAAGCAGATGATCAGAACACAGAGAAGAAAGAAGAAGACAAGACGATCATCTACTATGTAACCGATGAGATCCAGCAGAGCCAGTACATCAATATGTTTAAGAAACAGGGCATGGATGCAGTAATCCTCGGCCACAATATTGATTCACCGTTTATTACACAGTTAGAGCAGCGCAATCAGAACATCAAGTTCCAGAGAATTGATGCAGATGTAACAGCAGGAGCAAAAGAAGAAGTTGCCGAAGAGGAAAAAGAAGCATTCCAGAAGACATCTGACAGCCTGGTAGAAATCTTCCGTAAAGAGCTTGGTGACGAGAAACTGGATGTTAAGATCGAAAAATTAAAAGATGAAAATATAGCTTCTATGATGACATTATCTGAAGAGAACCGCCGTATGCAGGAAATGATGAAGATGTACGGCATGAGCGGAATGGATATGGGTACAACAAGTACACTGATCCTGAATGCAAATCATCCGCTGGTTCAGTATGTAGTTGATCATAAGGGCAGCGAGAATACAAGTATTATCTGCAAACAGTTGTATGATTTGGCAATGCTGGCACATAAGCCATTGAATCCTGAAGAGATGACAGCGTTTGTAAAGAGAAGTAATGAGATTATGATGCTGCTTACGAAGTAAGTCTGGCAGAGAGTTGAAGTAAAGAAGACCATGCAGCTGTGGAAAGAGAAATCCATAGTTGCATGGTTTTTGTTTGTATTCTAGTATTCGCCTTCGATATTTTTGGATTTTAAGATGGATTTTACTTCGGTATCCCATTCTCTTTCGATGGACTTATCCATAGAAAAGGTTTTGAGGGAAGTGCCGGTGATGCATTGGAGGGTGCTTCCATCGTAGTGGAAATTGAGATAGAGTCCCTGAATGTCTTCCGGGCGGTAAGCGGTCAGGCCGTGGGCTGTCAGGAAGGCAGGAATCTGATCGTACGGGAGAGCAAGGACAATCTTGAAGTTCAGAGGAGTGCGTTTGCCACGGATGATCTGGAAGCAGAAGTCACGGATCTTTTCCCAGCGGGAGTAAGTCTCTTCCAGTTTTTCGTCGAAGAAGTCTTCTTGGAGATAACCGCTTATGGTGAATTTGTTAAATGTAGTGAATTCTCCTTCGATAAAGAGAAATGTATCAAAAGTATCCTTTAAAAGAAGATGGGACATACAATTTTTGGCTGATAACTGGTATACGTTCATAAGGAATAACCTCCGGATAAAAATAAATGTAATCTGTATTATAGCACAAAAATTGATATAAATTGACATGGGAATGAAAAAACAGTAAAATAAGTTGAATATATATTTATCAACAAAAAGAAATGTAGAAGAGAGGAATTTTTTTGGAAATAGATAATAAAAATTCTGAGGAGAAGGAAGCTAAACAGCCGGCAGAGATTCCGGAAAAAGAAAAGGATCATGTGCTTAGGACTGCAGTAATTCTGGCAACAGTGATCATTGTGCTTGGAGGAATCGTTGTAGCAGTAAGGCTTAATAATCCAAAGCAGGACACAACGAAAGGCAGGAAGATCCTGAGTGAGATGGATCGTACGGATGTCGGAAAAGTAAATAAAAAAATCCAGAAACTTGAAGAGGAAGAACGTGTGAAGGAAGAAGCAGCAGATAACAGATCCGTAAGCGAAAAGTTTGCGGATTGTCTGATCCTTGGAGATTCGATCACACAGGGCTTATATGAGTACGGAGTGCTGGATGAGGCGAATGTACAGGCAGACCGCGGAACGGAAGTTTCGGAAGTCAGCAGTAAAAAGATTGAGGAACATATAAAAAAAGCCAAAGAGATGAAGCCGGAAGTGCTGTTTCTTGCCTATGGAATGAATGATATCGAAGCACAGAATGGAAATGCGTCCGGATTTGTGAAAGCATATAAAAATGTTATAGAGGATCTGAAAGAGTCCCTGCCGGATACGAAGATTTATGTCAATTGTATTCTTCCGGCGGCACAGTCGGCGATTGAAACAAGACCTTTATTTGCCAATGTTCCAAAGTTCAATCAAAAACTGAAAAAATTATGTAAAAAAGAAAAAGTGACATTCATCGATAATACAGATCTGGTAAAACAGGAGTATTATGCCGATGATGGGATCCATATGTCACCATCTTATTATACGAAATGGACAGATCATATGGCGGAGGCAGCAGGATTATAATGAGAGAAGGAAGACTGGATATTATTAATACATGTAAGTATCTGATGGTGATCGCACTGATTGCCTATGTGGTATTGCTGGTTTCCGGAGAGGGAGATAATACCGTATCCGTAGATACGATACAAAAGAATATTGAAAAATCTGTTTCTCTGAAAGGCATGAAAAAGGGAAGTTCTCAGGACCTTAAGAAGTATTATGGTCTGAATGCCAACGATTATGCCGGAACAATGTTGTATATACCGGATGATGTCATGAGTGTAAATGAGATACTGGTAGTAAAAGTAAAAGATAAGAGCCAGGTAGAAGATGTGGAGAAGGCTGTAGAGGAGCGTTTGTCTACACAGAAGAAGAGTTTTGAGGGCTATGGTGTAAAACAGACCAGGCTTCTTCATTCTGCAATCGATGAAACCAGGGGGTATTACATATTATTAGCTGTTTCAAAAGATGCGGACCGCATAGAAGCCGCATTTAAGAATAGTATTTATTAGAAGGCAGAGGAATTAGAAAGATGTTATTTAGCAGTATTGTTTTTTTATTTACATTTTTACCGGCTGTGTTGGTGTTGTATTACCTGCTGCCGGAGAGATTCCACAATCCGGTTTTGCTGCTTGCAAGTCTGATTTTTTATGCATGGGGTGAACCGGTCTATATTTTCCTGATGCTGTTATCCATTTTGTTCAATTATTTCAGTGGACTTGATATAGCAAGAAATCTGACGGACAGAAGGATGGCAAAAAGAAGCCTTATATTCAATATTGTGGTGAACATTGCAATCCTGGGATTTTTCAAATATGAAGGCTTTGTGCTGGATTCACTGAATGCGGTGCTGCCGGTGCATATTACATATCATCCGCTGGCACTGCCGATCGGTATCTCATTTTATACATTCCAGATATTGTCTTATATTATAGATGTTTATCGGGGAAATGTTAAAGTTCAGAAGAATATCCTGAACTTTGCATTATATGTAACAATGTTTCCGCAACTTATCGCAGGACCGATCGTACAGTATGCTGATGTTGAAGAGCAGCTTGTAAACCGCGAATCATCATGGGACAAGTTCGGAGAAGGGTGCATGTATTTTATACGTGGACTTGCAAAAAAGGTATTGCTTGCGAATACTTCTGGTATGATATTTACGGAAGTAACCGGACTTGGAAAGGGCAATGTGTCGGTACTGAGTGCATGGCTTGGTGCTTTTGCCTATATGTTTCAGATTTATTTTGATTTCAGCGGTTATTCGGATATGGCAGTGGGACTTGGAAAGATGTTTGGATTTGAGTTCTGTATGAATTTTAATTATCCGTACATAGCGAAAAGTATTACTGAATTCTGGCGCAGATGGCATATTTCTCTGAGCAGCTGGTTCAGGGATTATGTATACATTCCGCTCGGGGGCAACAGAGTATCGAAGAGCCGGCATATCTTCAATCTAATGGTTGTATGGTTTCTGACCGGATTATGGCACGGAGCTGCATGGAATTTTATTGTATGGGGAATCTATTATGGAGTAGTTCTCGTACTGGAGAAATATGTCTGGGGGGCAATTGTGGATCGGTGGCCGAGTGTATTGCAGCATATTTATGCATTAGTACTGGTGCTGGTTGGCTGGGTGTTTTTCTTTAGTCCAAGCCTTGGAGCAGCACTTCGTTACCTCTTTGCAATGGTTGGCGGCGGAGCAGGATTTGTCAGTAAAGAAGTATTCTTTGTGATCCTGACACACTGGTTGTTCTACTTGTTAGCAGTAATTGGATCAACAACACTTGGATCAAGAATGCTCCGTGCAATCCTGAATGTGTCTGAGAATCATACAGTACGGACTGTAATTATGCTGATTGTTTTCTTTGGAATGCTGGCAATATCAGTTGCTTATCTGATCGCAGATACGTACAATCCGTTTTTGTACTTTAGATTCTAGAGAGTTATAGAAAACAGTGAATGACAACAATTAAGGTGAAAAGATGAAGAAAGATAGACAGAGAAAAGTACAGGAGCAATTGGTTGGTATTATATTTATTCTGATCTTGTTTCTATTTCTTATTATAAATATTATAGTGCCTAACAAAGAAAAATCAGTGCAGGAGAACCGTATGCTTACAACGAAGCCAAAGTTTCGTCTGAGCAGTCTGATAAGCGGAGATTATGATGAAAAGTTTGAAGCTTATATGGATGATCAGTTTGTAGGAAGAGATATGTGGAGAAAGCTGAAAGTTACGGTAGACCGGATTTGTGGAAGTCGTCTGGAAAATGGTGTCTACATCGGCAGAAATGGACAGCTGTTAGAGCAGATTGAAGTTGCAGATGAGAATCATCTTGCTGCAAATATCAAGGCAATCAAATCATTTTCAGAGAGTCAGTCCAAGATTCCGGTTCGTATGATGCTTGTTCCGGATGCAGCAAATGTATTGAATCATTCCCTTCCGGCACTTGCGAAGCCGGAGGATCAGACACAGATGTTCAGTATGGTACGTAAGGATCTTGGAGATAGTGTTGAGTGGATTGACGTGTCAACGGAATTGAATAAACATAAGACAGAGAAGATTTATTACAAAACAGATCATCACTGGACGACACTTGGTGCATTTTATGCATTTCAGGCGGCGGCACCATCCCTTGGGATTGAAGGAGACCTTTCAGGAAAATATGTTTCCTATGCAGTTTCAGACAGCTTTAACGGAATGCTGGCGTCAAAAAGCGGAGTGAATCTGGGAGAGAAGGAACAGATTGATATTTATGTGCCGACAGAAGAAGATACAGACTTGATCATAGATTATGTGGATGAAGGAAAGCGTTCCACATCCTTATATGATTCTTCTAAATTAAAGGAGAAAGATCAGTATACGGTATTTCTAGGAGGAAATTCATCCCTTCTTGATATCCGTACAGTTTCTACAAGCACAAAGCGTCTTCTCCTTGTGAAAGATTCCTTCGCAAATTCATTTATTCCGTTTCTGACGCCGTACTACAGAGAAATCGTAGTTGTGGATCCGAGATATCACAGCGGAACAATTAATGATCTTATGGATTCTTACAGAATCTCAGAGG
>ERZ827478.2035-NODE-2035-length-11553-cov-14.411811_pt1 | contig 11553 bp, 7 predicted proteins | sample MGYA00519705_ERZ827478 | MGnify/ENA primary metagenome ERZ827478 (study PRJEB31778, sample SAMEA3449318) | human gut metagenome | biome: human gut; feature: human-associated habitat; material: faeces | place: United Kingdom | collected 2010/2012 ... | reverse complement strand
CAGCCGCCGGAGCGGTGCTTAAGCCGTAAGGCGGGAATTATGCGGTGTTGCCTTAAATCAAAATTCCCTCACAGTGGTCAATTTCGTGCTGGATGATTTCCGCTGTCCAGCCGGTAAACGTTTTAAGCCGCGTCTGGAATTTTTCATTCTGCCACTGCACTTTGATGACTTTGTGGCGCTTGGTTTTCCGCGTGCCGGTAAGCGATAAGCAGCCTTCGTCCGTTTCATAGGCTCCGGACTGTTTGACGATGACAGGGTTGAACATGACCATGTATTCGCCGTCATTCTCAAAAGCGATGATGCGCTTGTTCACGCCGATCATGTTTGCCGCCATGCCCACGCAGCCATCCTTGTGGGCAATCAGAGTTTCCATCAGGTCCTGCGCTACGCCAAGGTCCGCCGCCGTGGCGGGCGCGGCTTTCTGCGCAAGAAAAGTCTTGTCTTTGCAAATTTCACGAATCATTGGGGGATGCTCCTTAACTGTTTTTTCTACATTGTATCAGCCAAGGGGAAAATACACAAGAAAGAAAACGATAACAAAAAATATCTGCCCGCTCTACGATTATAATCTGTGCGATAGAACTGGTGCCATCTGAAGAGGAATCTTATGATTTGTGCCTTCAATGCCAGAGGTTTTTTAACGGATCCGGCGATGAAATCGGCCTTTGGGCTTAATAACAAAGCGGATGATAAAACGATCCAAAAACAACTCAAAAAAGATTTCTTATGGTTCATTAAACGGTGCGCTGGTTTCCGATCAGGATAAGGATAAATTTGAAACGTGCTTTGTTTTCAATTCGGAACAGATGGATTCCTTCGCCAGCGGAAAACAACGATCGCGCTCAAATATCATCCGGATGCTGGAACGATGGATGAACTAAAGGAAGCGAATCCGGATGTGTACAGGGATTTGGTGCACGACTTACAAAGAAAATAGGCAAGTGTGTACTTGCAAAAGAAAAAGCCGTAGACTCTAACGAATCTGCGGCTTTTATTTTGGTCGAGGTGACAGGACTCGAACCTGCGGCCTCGTGGTCCCAAACCACGCGCGCTACCAGCTGCGCAACACCTCGTGAACATTTCTATTATATCTGTTCACGCCGTGTGCGTCAAGTGCTAAATTTGGGAGATAACGAAGAAGAGGCGGCAGGTGCGCACAATATGCACCTCTGCGGTCTCAATAAGTGCAAGTGTTTTTTGCTGAAACAATAACCCGTTTACACATTCCCCTTGCCGATGCCCCATTTTTTGAAATACCGGCCCATGCTCTTCAACTGCATTTTGAACTTGCCTGTGTCCCGCATGGGGTCGCGGTGCCAGGCATGGGTGGCGGTGAACTGCGGCAGCAGGTAGACAAGCCCTTGGCGCAGAGCACGCTGGGTCAGGTCGGCATCCTCCACATACATAAAGTATTCGGGGTCAAAACCGCCGATGGTTTTGAACACATCGGTGCGGATGGCGGCAAAGCTGCCGGTGCAGAACTCAATGGGGCGGGGGATCGTCAGGTCCTCATCCTGCATGGTGTAATGATCGTCAGCTTTTTGCATCACACCGCCAAACCGCGGGGCCAGCTGGCGGGCCAGCAGCAGCCACGGGGTGGGCTTGCGGCGCGGCAGGTTCTGGATGCGCCCATCCGGAAAATAGAGCTGCGGCGTGGCCATCACAACGCCGGGGTGGTCCAGCAGCCACTGTGCCATCTGGGGCAGGATATCATCGTGAATGATCACATCCGGGTTCAGGATAAAGTGTACCTCACTGGTCAGACGGTCCATAATGCTGTTGTGGCCCTTGCCGAAGCCGAGGTTCTTGGGCAGGCAGATCACCTGCACGCGCGCATCGCCAAAATCTGTCTGCGCAAGGCGGGGGCCGCAGCCGTCCGGGCTGGCGTTATCCACCACATACAGGGCAAAGTCATCACCGGGGGTGTTGGCCAGCACGCTGCGCACAGCGGCGCACACTTCATCATAATCACAGTATGCCACAATACAGGCACTGATCTTCGGCATACGTCCTCCTCAGGTGCGGGGCGGGTCCACCACGGCTTCCAGATCATCCAGGTCATAGGGGGTGTTCTGGTAGACATAGTAGTTCAGCCAGTTGGTATACAGCAGGTGCGCATGGGCACGCCAGCGGAAAATGGGGTCCTTGTTGGGGTCATCGTCCGGGTAATAGTTGACCGGCACATGAATTTCCTTGCCCGCCTTTACATCGCGGCGGTACTCGGCATCCAAAGTGTACTTGTCGTATTCCGGGTGGCCGATGACAAAAATCTGGCGGCCGGACTCAGTGGAAAGTAGCATGGGGCCGGCAACATCGCTTTCGGCCAGCATGCGCAGCTCCGGGGCGGCATCAATATCGGCGCGGTTCAGCCCGGCCCAGCGGCTGTGCGGGGCATAGAATACTTCGTCAAAGCCGCGCACCAGCGGATTGGAGGGCCGCACCACGCGGTGCTCGAACACGCCGAACATTTTTTCCGGCAGGTGTACCTTGCGCACGCCGAAGTGGTAATACAGCCCGGCCAGCGCACCCCAGCACAGATGAATGGTGGAATATACGTTTTCGCGGCTGTAATCCATGATCTCGCACAGCTCGTTCCAGTAGTCCACATCCTCATAGTCCAGGTCCTCAATGGGGGCACCGGTGATGATCATACCGTCAAAGCGCTCATTGCGCACCGCATCAAAGGTTTTATAAAACGCCTTCATGTGCTCCTGCGGGGTGTGGGTGGTATCATGGGTCTTGGTCTGCAAAAAGGTCAGCTGCACCTGCAGGGGGCTGTTGGCCAAAAGGCGTGCCAGCTGGGTTTCCGTTACAATTTTGGTGGGCATCAGGTTCAAAATCAGGATGCGCAGGGGACGGATCTGCTGGGTCTGCGCACGCTGCTGGTGCATGACAAACACGTTCTCGCGCGAAAGTTCGCCATAGGCGGGCAGCTCTTTGGGAATGATCAAAGGCATAAACAGTAAACTCCTTAACGGTCAGATCTGGTCAAGTGCCTGGGCAATATCGTGGATCAGGTCGTTCTTATCTTCCAGACCGCAGCTCATGCGCACCAGGTCGGGCTGAACACCGGCGGCAATCAGTTGCTCGTCGTTCATCTGGCGGTGGGTGGAGCTGGCGGGGTGCAGGCAGCAGGTGCGGGCATCGGCCACATGGGTCTCAATGGCGGCAATCTTCAGGTGGCCCATAAAGGCAGCGGCGGCTTCGCGCCCGCCCTTTACGCCAAAGCTGACAACGCCGCAGGAACCATTGGGTAGGTACTTTTCGGCAACAGCATGGTACTTATCGCCCGGCAGGCCGCAGTAGTTCACATAGGCAATCTTCGGGTGGCTGGCCAAAAACTCTGCCACAGCCTGGCCGTTCTCGCAATGGCGGGCCATGCGCACATGCAAGCTTTCCAGGCCAAGGTTGAGCATGTAGGCGTTGATGGGGCTCTGCACGCAGCCAAAGTCACGCATCAGCTGTGCGGTTGCCTTGGTGATGAAAGCGCCCTCCTTGCCAAAGTGCTCGGCATAGGTGATACCGTGGTAGCTGTCATCAGGGGTGCACAAGCCGGGGAACTTATCGGCATGAGCCATCCAGTCGAACTTGCCGCCGTCCACAATGGCACCGCCCAGGGTTGCGCCGTGGCCGTCCATGTACTTGGTGGTGGAATGGGTCACGATATCGGCACCCCATTCAATGGGGCGGCAGTTGACGGGGGTGGCAAAGGTGTTATCCACAATCAGCGGCACACCGTGGGCGTGGGCTGCATTGGCAAACTTTTCAATATCCAGCACCGTCAGGGCGGGGTTGGCAATGGTTTCGCCAAAGACAGCCTTGGTGTTGGGCTGGAACGCGGCGTTCAGCTCTTCCTCGGTACAGTCAGGCGAGACAAAGGTGGCGGTAATGCCCATCTTTGCCATGGTGACGGAGATCAGGTTGAAGGTGCCGCCGTAAATGGAGCTGGAAGAAACGATGTGGTCGCCCGCGTTGCAGATGTTGAACAGGGCAAAGAAGTTGGCTGCCTGGCCGGAACCGGTCAGCATACCGGCGGTGCCGCCCTCCAGTTCGGTAATCTTGGCGGCGACGGTATCGCAGGTGGGGTTTTGCAGGCGGGAATAAAAATAACCGCTGGCCTGCAGGTCAAACAGCTTGCCCATATCGTCGGAGCTATCATATTTGAAAGTGGTGCTCTGCACAATGGGAATCTGGCGGGGTTCACCGTTGCCGGGGGTATAGCCGCCCTGTACGCACAGGGTATTGATGCTGTATTTGCTGGACTGATCCATGATCTTACTTCCTTTCCGCAAAAGCGGTAATATTTAATCTTATTGTAAAGGTTTTGGTGGGTAAAATCAAGGGCGGCGGGGGATAGTTGCCATAAAACAAGAAAGGAACACAAAAATGCCGCCTGATTTGCGGCAGGCGGCGGGGACGTTTGGGAAAATGCATGGTGTGTGAGGGAGATTGTTTTTTGGAAAGCAAGCAATGCAACAAGGCCCATCCAGCGGGACGATGCAAGCATCGTCCCCTACAAATTGCTGGAGGCGTTGCAGAAATTTGGAACAAAATACCCGGCTTAATCCAGCATCCCAACCTCGGTATAATTCGGGGTGCCGGTCAGGTAATCGGCATACGAGATCAGCCCAAAATAGCGGTGGGAGGATTGAATCGTGTAGGGTGCGCCGTCCGTTCCGGTTGTGGTGCGGGTGTATGGCTCCGCACGGCAGAGCACCAGCAGCCGGTCTTGCAGCTGGGCCAGGATGGTGGTGCTGGTGTGGTCGTACCCGTTCCAGTTCAGCGGCGGCAGGGCGGGCTTTTCCGCTACGGTGCCGGCGGCAAGGTCAACCAGGTAGACGGGTGTTTTTGTTTCGGCGTTGTCGTCCGTCCAGTCGTTGGAATAGTACTCCACAACCAGCTGGCCGTTCAGGATGCGGGTAATTGTCACATCAAACGCACCGCGCCCCTCATATGGGTCAGGCGGCAGGGCATCGGTTACGGTGCGGGTCTGCCGGTCAGCCAGCCCGGTGGCGGTCAGCTCGCCGGTGGTGTAGTCATATTCATATAAAGTATCGTCCAGCACAGCGGTGCTTATATTAGTGGTGCGCCCGGCGGAAGCGTTGGTGATCGGGTATTCCCGCAGCAGTTCTGCCGCGCCGGTGTCGGCATCTACTAGATACAGGCAGGAAGTCTGTGGCTCGCTGCTGTCATAATAAGGAGATACCGAAACCACCAGCTGCCGCCCGGTGCAGCCGATGATGTTGGCGGATTGCCCGCTGGTATCCCCGGCATCAAACAGGGTGGTGATGCCGCCGGTGGACAGATCGAGGCGTTTGATGCGGTCATAGCTGTCCCCGCTGGGGCAGGTGGAAAACCAGAGGGAAGAACCGTCCGTGCAGCAATAGAAACTTGAAATGTAATTGCAGTGGTACAGTACCTGTTCCACGCCGTAATCCTGATTCAGCCGCACGATGGACATGCCGTCGGAATCATATCCATAGACAAAGGAAAGATAAGTGCCGTTCCCAACCGGGCAGGGCAGCGTGACGGGCACGCCGGTAAAAAAGCAGGCCGGGCAGCTTGGGCTGTCATGCGTGCAGCCGGTAATATGGCAGGCCGGGGCCTGGGTACCGGTCTGGTAGTCCGCATAGAGCACCTGCTGGTAATCGCCCGAAGCGGCAGTCATGGAGGTATAATATCCGTTTTCATCCCCCTGGTACAGCGGGCGCAGGCTGGGCAGATCAGGTTTCGCTGCCGGTTCCGCGGCGGCAGGGGAGGGGGAAGGCTCCGCCGCAGAACTGCCGGAAGAGCCCGGCACAGCGCTGCAGCCGGAAAAGGCAACACAAACGGCGGGCACAAGCAGCAGTGCAGCCAGGCGCACAGCGCACGGCATGGTCTGGTTGAACGTCTTTTTCATGGGGCAGACCTCCTTTATGGCGTAACATCCCCGCAGTAAGCGGCGGCATCCTGCGGGGAGAGCGATGCTGCCGACACCCGCAGCCCTTGCCCGCTGCGGGCCACGCAAAGGTAAAGCTGGGCACTGACGCTGTAGCGTACCGCGCAGGGCTCGTGCAGCTGCAGGGGCAGCGCTTCCCAATCGGTGATCGCATCCGCCTAAAAATGCTGCGTAAGCGTCCGCTATTTCATCCAGCGCGGAATCCGCAAAGCTGCACTGCTCCACCGTAAACCCAACGGGCAGGCCGCTGGCTGTCAGGGTGAGGGTGACATGGTTCTCATCGGATGTAAAAACATATTCGCTCTGGCCGGTATCGTCAGTGTAGGTAGTACAACTGTCTGTTTGCTGCATGGCGGAAAGAAGCACATCCGCCATGCTGGCAGGCAGTACCCCGGCCGCCTGCAGCTGCTGCACCGCGGCAAGGGTGGGGGCAGTGCTGGCTGGAGTTGAATCAGGCTCCACCATGGTGCGGGATGTATTTTGCCAGGTCATACGCCAGCAGTAAAGCTCCCGTGCGGCAGCACAGCTGCGCCCGGCGGGGTTTAACGCTTCAGCATCCTGCTGCACCGCAATGCTGTGCCCGGCGGCACGGTCCAGCACGGCAAAAACCGGCAGCGGCAGGGCCAAAGCCGCTGCAGAAAGTGCAATAGCCACAGCAGCCAACCGCAGTGCAGGCGGAAAAAACATTTTCCTTTCCCTCATGGCTCCACCTCCGGTTGGCTGCCCGCTTTTTGCAGGCAGAAGCTGACAGTGGTTCCCTGGCTGGGCACACTTGCAAATTGCAGCGTTGTGCCGTGCAAGGCGGCAATTCTGGCGCACAGGGCAAGCCCCATGCCGCTGCCGCCCTGCTCCCGTGCACGGGATTTATCTACCATATAAAACGGCTCGGTAATGCGGGCCAGTTCCTGCGGCGGAATGCCGCAGCCGGTATCCTGTACGCGGATGGTCAGCCGGGTGGGTGTTTCGTCCAGCAGCACTTCCACTTTGCCATCCGCCGGGGTGGCTTTGCGGGCATTCTGGATCAGGTTGTACAGCATATCGCACAACAGTTCCGGCTGGGCCAGCACCACGGCGTCACTGCGTGGTAGGGTGGGCACCGGGCTGCCCTGGGGCAGGGCGCGGCGCAGGCTTTGCAGCACACGGCCCAGGGGTACGGCTTCCAGCTGCGGGGGCTGTTGTTCCAGCCCCATCAAAGCCAACAGGTTCCCGCTCAACGCTTCCAACCGCTTGCTTTCGTGGTAGATATAATCAGCGGCGGTACGGCGGGTGGCGGGGCTCACCTCGCCGCTGCGCAGGATATCGGCAAAGCCGAGGATGCTCGTCATCGGGGTTTTCAGCTCGTGGGTAAACGCGGCCACAAAATCATCTTTCTGGCGGGCGTTCTGCTGCAAGGTCTGCACGGTGCCCTCCACCGCCTGGGCCATCTCGTCAAAGCTGCGGCTTAAACTGGCAATTTCGTCACTGCCATGGATGGCCGTGCGCTGGCTGTAGGCCCCGGCGGCAATCTGGCGGCTGGCCTGCTCCAGCTGTTCCAGCGGGCGGGTCATGCGGCGGCAGAGCAGCAGAACCAGGCCCCCGGCCAGCACCATGGCCAAAAGTTCTACGATCAGTGCATTTCGGGTGCGGGCCTGCCGCGCCTGCCACACGGGGGCGGCATCCTGCGCAATGACCAAGGTGATGCAGCGTTCCGGCAGAACGACCGTTCCGGCGCACAGCAGGGTATGGTTGTTCGCCAGCACCATGCGCGGCTCGCCATCCTGGGCAAGCAGGGCTTCCACTTCGGATAAGGGAACCGCGGTGGGCAGGGCATAATACAGGGAGGTTCCATCCACACTGTAAGCGGCGCAGGCAAGGCTGCTCTGCTCGGTGATGGCCTGCAAATAGCTGCCCACCCGTGCGGCCAGGCTGCCGCTGCCGGGTGTGACCAAGGTGCGCTGCATGGCGCGGCTTTCCCGCTGCCAGTCTGCAGATAACGTTTCCTGCGCGGTGTGCAGCTCCTGCCGGAACTGCTGCCCGATCAGCACCGTGTTGCACAGCGAAAGCACAACTGCCAGCACCACCAGCAGGGCAAGGGTTAACTTGTGGGCAAACTTCATGGCAAAACTCCTGTTTTATGGCAATACCGCATAATTCTAAGTGCCGATACGGCGAGTGAGGTGCGGCAGATGCCAAGCCAAAAGCGCAGATAATACTGGATGCTGCAAAGGCGAGCGCCGCCAGTGGCGGAAACAGCGAACCGAAGCAGGGGCAGCGGTCGCAGAGTGCGAGGGGCTTTTGCCCCCGAAGCACGATGCGGGTACCGCAACCCGACATTATCGAGCATTTTGGCAACGCAGATGCCGTGCCGCAGCTGCCGGAGCGGTGCTTAAGCCGCAAGGCGGGAATTGTGCGGTGTTACCTTATATAAAAGGATAGGCAAAGCGGCGCTCATTCCCTGCGCTCCAGCACATAGCCCACACGGAATACGGTGCGAATCTCGTTCTTCCAGCCCAGCTTTTTGCGCAGCCGCTGGATGTGCAGATCCAGCGTGCGGCTGTCATACTCGGCATCCAGCCCCCACACGCGCTCATAGAGCACTTCGCGGTACAGCACAATGCCGCGGTTGCGCAGCAATACTTCCAGCAGGTCAAATTCCCGCGGGGTCAGGTGCAGCGGGGTGCCGCTGCGCGTTACCCGGCGGGCAGCCGGGTCCAGCACCACATCAAAAGCAGCAAGAGTACCCTGGGCTTTGCCGCAGCGGCGCAGCACCGCTTCCACCCGTGCCACAAGCTCGGTGGGCTCGAACGGCTTGGTAATGTAATCATCCGCGCCCAGGTGCAGCCCACGCACACGGTCCGCCACCGCGGTTTTGGCGGTCAAAAAAATCACCGGGGTCTGCACGCTGCGCAGGTAGTCCAGCAGCTCGTACCCATCGGGGCCGGGCAGCATAATGTCCAGCAGGGCCAGATCATAGGTGTTTGCTTCAATTTTATCGGCGGCCTCGGTGCCGGTGGCAGCTTCGTCACAGGTGTAGCCCGCGCGCTCCAGCGTCAGGCGGATCAGCGCACGGATGGGCGCTTCGTCATCCACAATCAAAATAGGTTTCATGGGCGGATCCTTTGTCGTTTTGGCTTTTTGTGCTTCTTCACTTTCTAATTCTACTGTATACTTGTATCCAAAATCTTGCAAGATGGAAAACGCCCGAAAAAGCAGGAAACTTTTTGACAGTTCATAAATCTTTTTCAATTTACCCTATTGACAACGGTTGGCTATGTGTTACAATATTAGCAGTCGAACAGATAGAGTGCTAATAAAGATAATGCTTCCGCATAACGCCCTTGAACCTGCAAGGATATCAAGCCGCCGGGCACGAAGCAGCACTTGAACCGGTTCGCTGCTAATAGATAGAAAACCATTATCGTTGCCGATAAAGGAGGTTTGCGATATGAATACCAACCAATTTACCCAAAAAACGATGGAAGCCCTGCAGGCTGCCCAGCGTTTGGCAATTGAATATTCCAACCAGGCGTTGGAACAGGAGCACATGCTGGTGGCCCTGACCCAGCAGCAGGACGGCCTGATCCCCCAGCTGCTGACCAAGATGAACGTTGACCCCGGTACCTTTGAAGCTGCCGCAGCGGAAAAAGTTTCCCAGCTGCCGCATGTGACGGGTTCCGGCCGTGACCCCGATAAAGTCTATATCTCCAATGAGCTGGACCAGGCCCTGACCGCCGCTGAAAAGCAGGCCCAGCAGATGAAGGATGAATATATCAGCGTGGAGCATGTCTTTATGGGCATGCTGCAGCGCCCCGGCCGCGTGGCTGGCGAGCTGTTCAAGCAGTTTGGCATCACACCGGAAAAGTTCATGCAGGTGTTGTCCGCCGTGCGCGGCAACCAGCGCGTGACCACTGATAACCCCGAATCCACCTATGACGCCCTGAAAAAATATGGCCAGGATCTGGTGGAAGCCGCCCGTGCCAACAAGCTGGACCCCGTCATTGGCCGTGATTCCGAGATCCGCAATGTTATCCGCATCCTGTCCCGTAAGCGCAAGAACAACCCTGTGCTGATCGGTGAAGCTGGCGTTGGTAAAACGGCTATCGCTGAGGGCCTTGCCCAGCGTATCGTGCGCGGCGATGTGCCTGAAAACCTGAAAGACCGCACCGTGTTCAGCCTGGATATGGGCGCTCTGGTCGCCGGTGCTAAGTACCGCGGCGAGTTTGAGGAACGTTTGAAGAGCGTTCTGAACGAAGTTAAAAAGAGCGAAGGCAAGATCATCCTGTTCATTGATGAGCTGCACACCATTGTGGGCGCCGGTAAAACCGACGGCGCAATGGATGCCGGCAACATCTTAAAGCCGATGCTGGCCCGCGGTGAGCTGCACTGCATTGGCGCCACCACCCTGGACGAGTACCGCCAGTATATCGAGAAAGACCCCGCTCTGGAACGCCGTTTCCAGCCCGTTATGGTGCAGGAGCCCACGGTGGAGGATACCATCTCCATCCTGCGTGGCCTGAAAGAGCGCTATGAGGTGTACCATGGCGTTAAAATTCAGGATGGCGCTTTGATTGCGGCAGCAACGCTGTCTAACCGTTATATTACCGACCGTTTCCTGCCGGATAAAGCCATCGACCTGGTGGATGAAGCCTGCGCAATGGTCAAGACCGAGCTGGACTCCATGCCCGCAGAGCTGGATGACCTGAACCATAAGATCACCCAGCTGCAGATCGAGCAGGCTTCTTTGCAGAAAGAAACCGATGAAATGTCCAAGCAGCGCCTTGCCGCCATCGAAAAAGAAATGGCCGAACTGCGCGATTCCTTCAATTCCAAGAAAGCTCAGTGGGAGAACGAGAAGAACGCCATCAATAAGGTGCAGAGCCTGCGCGCCGAGGTAGAAACCACCAAGGCCGAAATTGAAAAGGCGACCCGCAACGGCGATTACGCCAAGGCTGGTCAGTTGCAATACGGCAAACTGCCCGACCTGCAGCGCCAGCTGGAAGCCGAAGAAAAGATTGCTGCCGACAAGAAGGAGCAAAGCCTGCTGCGTGACCGCGTGACGGCCGAAGAGATCAGCCGCATTGTGGCCCGCTGGACCGGCATCCCTGTGGAGAAGCTGGTGGAGGGCGAGCGCGAAAAGCTGCTCCGCCTGCCCGAAGTGCTGCATCAGCGCGTGATCGGCCAGGACGAAGCCGTGCAGAAGGTCTCGGACGCTATCCTGCGCTCCCGCGCCGGCATTGCAAACCCGAACCGCCCCATTGGCAGCTTTTTGTTCCTTGGCCCCACGGGCGTTGGCAAGACCGAGCTGGCCAAAGCGCTGGCCCAGGCCCTGTTTGACGATGAAAAGAACATGGTCCGTATCGATATGACGGAATACATGGAGAAATTCAGTGTGTCTCGTCTGATCGGTGCGCCTCCGGGATATGTGGGTTATGAGGAGGGTGGTCAGCTGACCGAGGCTGTGCGCCGCCATCCCTACAGCGTTGTGCTGTTTGATGAGGTGGAAAAAGCCCACCCGGATGTGTTCAACATCCTGCTGCAGGTGCTGGACGATGGCCGCATTACCGACAGCCAGGGCCGCACGGTGGACTTCAAGAACACCATCATCATCCTCACCTCCAACCTGGGCAGCCAGTACC
>ERZ827478.2023-NODE-2023-length-11679-cov-4.815210_pt1 | contig 11679 bp, 5 predicted proteins | sample MGYA00519705_ERZ827478 | MGnify/ENA primary metagenome ERZ827478 (study PRJEB31778, sample SAMEA3449318) | human gut metagenome | biome: human gut; feature: human-associated habitat; material: faeces | place: United Kingdom | collected 2010/2012 ... | reverse complement strand
ACCTTCCGCTACCAGCTCATCTGCAAGTTTTTTTACCTTTTCAAATGCTCTGAGGAATGTATCATTGTCAATATTCTTCTCATTGATCTGAAAGCGTTCATTGATCACAACCAGATGCGGAGAGGTAAACAGTCCACAGGAATATCCGGCTTCTCTAAAGACCGAAGTCAGAAATGCACAGGTGCTTCCCTTTCCATTTGTTCCTGCCACATGTACAACCTGAAACTGCTTCTGCGGATTTCCAAGACGCCGCAGGCATTCTTTCGTGTGCTCCAGTTTATTCTTTGTTGTAAATTTCGGAGTTTCTTCAATATAAGCAACCGCTTCTTCGTAATTCATAAAAAAATTCACCACTCATCTAATGTATTCGCAGCTATCTGGTCTTTAAAACCAAACCGCTACGATATCATTATATATGAGTGGTGAAAGATGTCCAGTACTAATCGTAATCTTTTATTCGTCAGAATCAGGATTCATCTGTCGGAAGTTTCCATTTATTTTCAGAATACAACATATAAACCGAACGATCGTAACTCTTGCTCAATGCCTTTCTGGTTGAACTGTTGCTTCGCTGTGATACTGATATTCTGTCAAAATCCTTCAGTTCTGTGCCTGATATCATCAGTGTGGTCGGATTCACATATACAGTATCGATCCATTCCCCGTTCAGCTTAACCTGACTGGATGGTGTGAAGTTTGTTCCCTTTAATCGATATGTAAAATCTATGTCAGAGATAAGATCCATAGAATCCAGACTCACATCATAAATGCCCATTCGCATTTTGGTTCTTTCAAATGTCAGTTCCTTATCTTTGTATGCATACTTTTCTCCATAAAGAAGATCATACTGAAGCGTTTCCAGATCTACCTGGTAATTTCGGGTATTTCTTCTTGCCTGGTGATAACGGAAGATTGTTCCTTCATGTATTCCGGCGCGATCCATAACCTCTGCTGCCATCTGATAAGCTGAGAGATTCACCTTCTTTTTCTCCATGCCGAAATTGTCCCACATTACATATTCTGTCTGGAACAGATATTTATTCTTGAGATCTTCAACCGTAAGTCCCATTGTTGGAAGGTGATCGCCGTACATAACCAGGATCACATCCTCCGGATAATCTGCCAGCCTGTCAGTCAGCTCTTTGACAAAATTATCCATCTCATGGATCTCATTTACGTAATATTCCCATTTATTGTTCTCTTCCTCAGTCGGCGCACCGGAAACTGTGATCTCAGGATCCTCCAGAATCTGCTCATCCGGATATGCACCATGTCCCTGTACGGAAATAGTATATACATAATCCGGCCCCTCAGTAGAATCCAAACATTTCAGGATTTCATCTGTCAGAACCTCATCCTTTACCCAGCCATTTGGATTCTTCTCGTTCTCTCTTGCCATGTACTCTTCAGAAGTAAAAGTATCAAATCCGAGATTCGGGAAAATAGATCTTCTTCCATAGAAGTTTGCCTCATTATTATGAACCGCATGGGTGGTATAGCCCAGATTCTTCAGTACATAAGGTGCACTCTCACAGGTAGTCTCTCTCAGAATACTCTTATAAGGATATTCCCCGGGTCCGAAATAATGCATACTCATTCCTGTAATGGATTCAAACTCTGTATTTGCAGTACCTGCACCTACAGAGGGAACCTTATAATATCCGGAGGAATATTCCTCCATCAACTTCCTGAACGTCGGGATAGGATCTTCCGAAATATTCAGATAGTTTACCAATGTGGGATCAAAGAATGATTCCAGCTGCAAAAACAAAATATTCGGATGATTTTCCTCTTTTGACTCCGGCAGGTTCTTCTCTGTTTTCTCAATCCGTTTAATCTCTTTCTCAGAATAATCTCTCGGACAGCTGATTCCCGTATTAAAAATCGTAGTTGCCAGACAGTAAGGATATCCATAATCCTCATATGCAAAAGCAATATTTCCAAAGTAATTGGAAAGTACCCTCTTCTCCAGTGCCAGCTGTGTACATCCTGCAAAAAGAGCAACTGCCAGCAGAATCAGAGGAATATTATAGCGGTATTTAATCTTGTTCTGATACTTCGGTCCTTTAATAAGCAGAATCAACAGTAAGATAACAAGAATCCCAAACAGGATGCAGACTGCCACAACACCTGCAGCAGGCAGGTATTTATTGGCAATCTTTAATGCATCTGTGATCAGATGCAAATCCGGTCCTGTAAACGGTGTAACACGGTTGAGAAGGAGAACACCATTGATAATGGCCAGTATCAGCCAAAACAATGTCACAAGGATTCTCCAGAACACTCTCCTGTGAAACAGATAAACAATTAGTGACGAAGTAAAAATGAATGCCGCATTATATGCAAAAACCAAAGGTCTCTGTGTCATATAATTCCAGGCTTCTATAAACGAGTGACGGCAGATTGCCTCCATAACAAAATATCCCGCTGCGCTGGCAAGTACATGGAGTAAAAGGGAGATTTTGTTACAAATCTTATACAATTTCATCTAAACACTCCCTTATTTCTTAAGCTGCTCTAACTGTCCTTTAACCTTATCCATCATTTCTTTATATTTCGCAAGTTTGTCTTTCTCCGCATCCACCTTGGCAGCAGGTGCCTTGTTTACGAAGTTCGGATTATTCAGCATACCTTCACATCTTGCGATCTCTTTTGTGAGACGTTCTGTTTCTTTTGTAAGACGTTCAATCTCTTTATCTTTGTCAATCAGGTCTTCCAACGGCATATATACAACCGCATTGGAAACAACTACTGAAACTGCATCTTCACTGATTCCGTTCTTGTCTGTCTGTACCAGAATCTCTTTTGCAAATGCAAGATTTACAAAGGATTTCTTGCTGTTCTCATACATTACTGCTGTTTCAGCATCCTTTGCCACAATATGCAGGCTTGTCTTGCGGTTATTCGGAACATTCATCTCTGTTCTGGTATTACGGATACCTCTTACAACCTCTTTGAAGCCCTCGATTGCTTTCTCAGCATCCGGGAAGTTTCTCTCTTCTCTGTATACAGGCCATTCGGAGATCATAATAGACTCTTCTTCAGGAAGAAGTGTGCAGTAGATTTCCTCTGTGATAAACGGCATATACGGATGAAGAAGCTTCAGGCCTTCTGTCAGCGCTGTTCTTAATGTCCAGAGTGCATCATTTGCTGCCTTCGGATCTTCCTCTGCCTTCCACAGACGAACTTTAGCCATCTCAATATACCAGTCGCAGAGTTCATCCCACAGGAAGTCATAAACCTTCTGTACTGCAATACCAAGTTCATATTTTTCCATGTTCTCTGTAGCTTCGCGGATCACTGTATTTAAGTGAGACAGAATCCATTTATCCTCTGCACAGAGATCATTTAAGTTCTCCGGCTCTGTCACTGTCTTGCCTTCCAGGTTCATCATGATGAAACGGGAAGCATTCCAGATCTTGTTTGCGAAGTTACGGCTTGCTTCTACCTTTTCCCAGTAGAAACGCATATCATTTCCAGGTGCATTACCTGTCATCAGAGTAAGACGAAGAGCATCTGCGCCGTATTTATCAATAACTTCCAGAGGATCGATACCGTTTCCAAGAGACTTACTCATCTTACGTCCCTGGGAGTCACGTACCAGACCATGGATCAGTACATGATGGAACGGAACCTGATCCGTCTGCTCCAGAGCAGAGAATACCATACGGATAACCCAGAAGAAGATAATGTCATATCCTGTAACAAGCACATCTGTCGGATAGAAATATTCCAGTTCCGGTGTTTTCTCCGGCCAGCCAAGTGTGGAGAATGGCCATAATGCAGAACTGAACCAGGTATCCAGTGTATCCTCATCCTGATGAAGATGTGTACATCCGCATTTCGGGCATTTCTCAGGCATTTCTCTTGCAACAACTACTTCACCGCACTCATCACAGTAATAAGCCGGAATTCTGTGTCCCCACCATAACTGTCTGGAAATACACCAGTCGCGGATATTCTCAAGCCAGTGAAGATACGTCTTGTCAAAACGGGACGGAACGAATTTCAGATCTCCGTCATCCAGAGCTTTGATCGCAGCCTTTGCCATCTCGTCCATCTTTACAAACCACTGTGGCTTGATCATAGGCTCTACCGTTGTGCCGCAGCGGTCATGAGTTCCAACGCTGTGGTTGTGAGGAACTACTTTTACCAGAAGTCCAAGTTCTTCCAGATCTGCTACCATTGCCTTACGTGCTTCGTAACGGTCCATACCAGCGTATTTTCCACCAAGCTCGTTGATGGTCGCATCGTCATTCATAATGTTGATCTCTTCCAGATTGTGACGGCGTCCAACCTCAAAGTCGTTAGGATCATGGGCAGGTGTGATTTTTACACATCCTGTTCCGAATTCTTTGTCTACATATTCATCGGCGATCACCGGAATCTCTCTGTCTGTGAGAGGAAGCTTCAGCATCTTGCCGATGAGATCCTTGTAGCGCTCATCTTCCGGATTTACGGCAACAGCAGTATCACCCAGCAGGGTTTCCGGACGTGTAGTTGCAATCTCTACGAAACGTCCCTCTTCCCCTACGATCGGGTAATTAATGTGCCAGAAAAATCCGTCCTGATCCTCATGCTCAACCTCTGCATCAGAGATGGAAGTCTGGCATACAGGACACCAGTTGATGATTCTGGAACCTTTGTAGATATAGCCTTTTTCATATAATTTGATAAATACTTCCTGTACTGCTTTGGAACATCCCTCATCCATTGTGAAACGTTCTCTCTCCCAGTCTGCGGAAGCACCCAGTTTCTTTAACTGATTGATGATCTTTCCGCCGTACTCCTCTTTCCATGCCCACGCATGTTTTAAGAATTCCTCACGGCCGATATCGTGTTTGTCGATACCTTCTTTTTTCAGCTTGTCGATAACCTTAACCTCTGTAGCGATAGCTGCATGGTCAGTTCCCGGCTGCCATAATGCTTCATAGCCCTGCATTCTCTTGAAACGGATCAGGATATCCTGCATGGTTTCATCCAGCGCATGTCCCATGTGAAGCTGGCCGGTTACGTTTGGCGGCGGCATAACAATAGTAAACGGTTTCTTGTCCGGATTTACTTTTGCATGGAAATATCCATTGTCCATCCATTTTGTGTAAAGACGCTCTTCGATTCCCTTAGGATCGTAAGTTTTTGCAAGTTCTTTGCTCATAATGTCCTCCTAATTATATATCTGAAACTAAAGTATCTACGGATTACTCCGTTATAAAGCAGTCACCCTGACAACCAAACAAATAAGCATACTGACTTCGCTTTCCGCATCCAGCCAGATAACTGTGTCATAAACTTATTCGATAAAAAACGCCCCTCACACGCATTATACGTGCAAAGGGCGACATAGATCGCGGTACCACCTTAGTTTGTCTCTCATTCCCTTAACGCGGGATACGTGAAAACCTACCATGCGCGTATATAACTCTGATATGATTCATACACACTCACTTCAGCCTCCCGGCTCCAAAGCTACCTTCAGCACTTCTGTTCCCGGGAAACCTTCCAGCTTATAAGCTTCCCTCTCTGTGGGGCATTACCGCCTACTCCTCTTTTTCACAGCCTTTTTCTGGATTCTACTATAATGAAAAAAGGCTTTCTTGTCAAGAACGTTTCTCCGGATTTCACAAATTTATCTGGTGTCATACGTATATTTTTCCCGCATTGTCGAACAAAATTTTATCAATAATATCCTTTGCATTATTTACGGAAAGATATCCGTCCTCTATTTTTTCTCTCAGAACACTACACAGTGAAAAACGGAATGCAAGAAGGGAGCCATAACTTTCCTCTACTGTCCACGTATCACATCCCCAGCAGATTTTATCAATCTGGGACATCTCGATCAACTGATGCATTACACGTTTTGATGCGGTGTAGGATAAGATTGGAAGCCATGTCAGATCCGGATATAGATTCGGATATCCGTCTACTATGGAAAAAAGATCATCCACCCATGGAAAGCCACAATGCAGTAGCACAAATTTCGTTTCCGGATTATTTTTTATCACATTGTTCAACTGCAGTATATTCGTATCTATAACTTGCCCCATTCCTGTGTGACATTGTAATGGAAGTGACACTTCCGCCGCAATTTCACATATTTTCCAGAACAAATAGTCCTGAAAACATCTGATATCTTCCTGGGTTATATCCGACTCTTTTAAACGGAATACCCTTTCAGCCTGCTCCCGCGTCACTTTTTCAAAATGAAGACTACGCTCATAGGCCATCGCTATTTTTAAGGCCACACAGCCCTCACTCTTTTTTTGTATGATCCACTTTCTGACCCACTCCACATAATCCTGTAAATTGTCCGGCAGCTCACCGAAGTTCTCTTCCAGTGATACACCGTCATGATTGCGAAGTCCTTTTTTATAGCCCAAAAAGAACAAATCCAGTCGAAAAGCAGGCGTAAACAGTTCCGGTCTTCCATTGTCAGAGCCCGGATTCCAGTAGGTATCTACGATTACTTTTTGATACTTACACTTATTTTTCAGTACATCCATGTAAAAGTCGGGATTTTGATGCGCTTTTCTGATCTGATCTGAAATCTGATCCCAGTTCTGAGCTGTGATCGGCTCCGATATTCCATACAACTCCCCGATTGCCTTTTGAAGCCAGACAAAATAAGATTTATATCGTGTTTTTTCCAGATATGCATTCCTGCTTTCTGCTGTTGTCCCCGGAGTTACCTGCTGCCATTGTAAATACGTATTATTTATCAGCTTATCCAGATCAAAATCCACCATCGCCTGTTCTGGCAGATGATGTGAATGCGTGTTCCTGATTTTATGATCGGATATATAGTTCATTAATTCCTGCTCTATCTGATTTGCTGTTCCCATGATAATATTCCCCTTTCTTCCTCTTATCCATTCTATCCGTTTGACTACATATTTAAAAACCACAGAAAAACAATTTCTTCTTTTCCGCAATAAAGCGACAAATCGTTTATTCCACACTTTTCAGGGATTCTACCATGTCAATCTTCTTTAATTTCTGATGCATAAACAGATTTACGATCATGGAGAATCCAATTGTCAGCAGTCCGCAGTACAGGAAACTGACAGGATTAATATTTCTTCCGAACATGACCGCATCCACTTCCACAGTACGGATAATATATCTGTGCAAAAAGATTCCGAATACAGCCCCTGCCAGCACGCCGATGAGGGTAAGGATAACGTTCTCCCTGTATACATAGGCAGAAACTTCGTTATCATAGAATCCCAGTACCTTCAGGGTTGCCAGTTCTCTCTGGCGTTCCGTAATATTGACATTGTTCAGATTATACAGGACTACGAAAGCAAGCATTCCCGCAGAAATGATCAGCACTATGATTACCGTATCCAATGCTCCAAGCATTCTGTGAAGCTGAGCCTCCAGACTGCTGGTATAGCTGATGCTTAATGCAGCCGGGTGCTTCAGGATCTCATTTCCCACCTCAGATTCTGATTCTTTATATTCCTCTTTTACTGTAAATACAGTTGCAGAGTAGTCAGGCTTCTCCCCGAAGATCTGTTCATAGACATTTCCTGTCATATAAATATAATGTCCCATGTAATTCTCTGTCACTGCTGCGATCTTTGTCTCATAATTTTTTCCATCCTTTGTGATGGTCATGATATCCCCCGCTTTCAGTCCTGTCAGAGTTGCCGTCTTCTCACTGATCACTGTACCTGCATCCGTCAGCTTATATTTTTCTTTTGTCTTTCTGTCCTGAAGAGTCACATCCTTATTAAAGGTCTCAAGATTCTCAGGCACATACACATATACGCTGATATTGGATTTATTTCTTGGAACACTCATCTTGGTAAACTGCACATGGGTATATCTCTCGATCTGGCTGTCATTCTTCAAAAATTCATCCAGCTCCTGTCTCTCCTTATCCGTTGCCTCCTCATCATCAATAATCGTTCCTGTATAATGCTGAAGCTCCTGATACTGCCGTCTGGCAATATCCATAATGGAATCCCTGAGTCCAAAACCTACCAGCATCAGCGCCATACTTCCCGAAATACCGAAAATCGTCATAAAGAAACGTTTTTTATATCGGAAAAGGTTTCTCAGAGTAGATTTCCATGTAAAATTCAAGTGCTTCCAGAAAAGCGGGATCCGTTCCAGCAGGATTCTCTTACCCTCTTTGGGAGCAGGAGGACGCATCAGTGATGCCGGAGTTTCCGCCAGTGCCCTGTAACAGGAGAAAATGGTGGCTCCGACAGTACACACAGTTGCTGCACCTGCTGCTATCATTGCAAATTTTAATTCATAACGGATCTGGATATTGTTCATCATACCCTTATACATAATGCCATACCCGTTAATAATAACCCAGGGCAGGATTTTCTCTCCGATCAGAATTCCCAGGATACTGCCTCCCACTGTGGCAAGAAAGGCATACAGCAGATATTTGGATGCAATTGCATACTTGCCGTATCCCAGAGCCTTCATTGTACCGATCTGGGTTCTCTGTTCCTCCACCATTCGTGTCATGGTAGTCAGACTTACCAGTGCAGCCACCAGGAAAAAGATAACAGGGAAAACCTGTCCGATACTTCTTATTCTGTCTGCATTATCCCCATAATCTGAATATTCCGGCAGATCATTGCGGTCCGTCACCATCCATTCCGGCATACTGATATCATCGATCTCATCCTGGGCATCCTGAATCTTCTTCTCACCGTCTGCAATTTCTTTCTCTGCATCCCTCTTGCCGTCTTCGTATTCTTTTTTACCTTCTTCCAGATCCTTCTCAGCTTTTTTGATGTCCTTTCTGGAATCCTTCAGCTTCTGTTCGTTCTCTGAGATTTCCTTCTCTCCATCCCTCAGCTTCTGTTCATTGTCGGCAATCTCTTTCTCGCCGGAAGCAAGCTTCCCTTCATTCTCCCGGATCTGTGCTTCTCCCGAAGCAAGTTCTGCCTCCTTCTCCTCTAACTGCGCCTGGCTGGAATTTAGTTTTGCTTTTGCAGCATCGATCTGTTCCTGTGCTGACTCAAGCTGGGCTTCTTTTTCCTGAATCTCTTTTCTGGCTGGTTCCAGCTTCTTCTCCTGAGCCTTCACCTCTTTCCATCCTGCATCAATCTTTGCCTGGGCATCGGGAAATGCGGCCTCCTGCTGGTTCAGTTCTGCTTCCTTTGCATCAAGCTGGGCCAGTCCGCTCTCCACCTGGCTTAAACCACTCTCCAGTTCACTTCTTGCTGCTGCGATCTGGTTTCTGGATGCTTCCAGCTGGGCTGCCTGACTGTCCACCTGCTCCTGATAAGCGGAAACCTGTGCTGCCAGAGCCGCCAGGTCTTCCTCGGAATATGTTCCTGAAGCTTGTGCCTGCTCATACTGTGCCTGCAATGCTGCAAGCTGACTTCTGGCACCCTCAAGCTGAGCCTCTCCTTCTGCAAGTCCGGCCTCCTGCTGCTCAATCTGCGCAAGTCCCTGATTGCAGCTTTCCTTTTTGGCATTTAAGTCCTGTCTGGTTGCTGCAATCTGCTCTCTGCCTGACTGAATCTGCGCCTTTCCATTGTCAAGTTCCTGCTGGCTCTGGGTAAGCTGCGTCTTTGCATCCGCAATCTGCTTCTCACCAGCGCTTAACTGATTCTTGCCATCCTCAAGCTGTGCTTTTCCATCATCAAGCTTTGCCTGGTTCTCTGAAACCTCCGCCCATCCTGCATTCAGCTGTTCCTTTGCAGATGCGATCTGTGCTCTGCCACTGGCAAGCTGCTCTTTCGCACTGGCAAGCTGGGATCTGCCATCCTCTAACTCCTTCTTTGCATCTGCAAGCCGGGCTTTTCCGTCCTCCAGTTCCTTTTTTGCGTCTGCAAGCTTTTTCTTGCCATCCTTATATTCCTTCTTGCCGTCTTTTAACTTCTTTTTGCCGTCCTCCAATTCCTGTCTGGCATCCGCAAGCTTCTCATCAGCTTCCTTCTTTCCGTCTTCAAGTTCCTGTCTGGCATCTGCAAGCTTGTCATTGGCTTCCTCTACAATCTCATCATATCTGACCTGACACCGTTCTGCCTCAATCCCCTCCACTTGCTCCTGCACTCTCTCTATCAGGGAATCATAAGCATCTGTATAGCTGATCAGATCCTGTGCCCCATGAGCCTGCACATAAATCTGCGTATAAACCTCCTGGTCAAAATCCTCAGGGAGCACATAGGCAAATCCATTAACCTCACCGGAACCCAAAGTGGAATTTCCGCGATTATAGGATATGTAGAGAGGACTCTCTCCTAAACCTACAACTGTGTAATCTGTCTTTTTCAGCAGTTCGCTGTCTCCGCCCTCTTTCAGGGTAATCTGATCACCCACCTTATATCCATTGCTCTCAGCAAAAATACAGTCAAGGAAAATCTCTCCGCTTTTTTCCGGAGCTTTTCCCTCTGTCACTGAGATCCGGTTCATGATTTGATCCACAGCTTCCACATGAAGTACCTTCTGCTTCTCGCCTTCTCCACACATTACATCTGTACCATAGGCGCCCTCTGCATTCTCTACTCCGTCCACCTGCTTAATGGCAGCTACATCATCCTCCGTCAGTCCCAGAGTTCCCACTACTTTGATATCCATAAGATTGGTTTCATCATAATAGGCATCGCCTGAGAAGCGCATATCCGGTGACGAGGCCTGTATCCCGGAGAAAAACGCAACCCCCAGAGCAACGATCATAAATATGGAAATAAATCTGGCTTTGCTCTTGCGTATCTCCATCCAGAAATCTTTATGCATTGCTTTCATATTCATCACCTACCATTCTATCTCCTCTATGGGTGTAGGATGGTCATTCATTGTCATCCTGGAAACCTTGCCGTTCTTGATCTTGATCACACGGTCTGCCATAGGTGTCAGCGCCGAGTTATGGGTAATGACGATCACTGTCATTCCACGCTCCCTGCACATATCCTGCAACAGCTTCAGGATTGCCTTACCAGTCTGGTAGTCCAGTGCACCTGTGGGCTCATCACACAGTAAGAGCTTAGGATTCTTCGCCAGTGCCCTGGCAATGGAAACTCTCTGCTGCTCACCACCGGAAAGCTGTGCCGGGAAATTGGTCAGTCTGTCCTTCAGTCCCACTTCCTCCAGAACCTCCCTGGCATCCAGCGGATTTTTACAGATCTGCAATGCCAGTTCTACATTCTCCAGTGCTGTAAGATTAGGCACCAGATTATAGAACTGGAATACAAATCCAATATCATTTCTCCGATAACCGGTAAGCTGCCTGCTGTTATATCTGGCAATATTCCTTCCATCCACCAGAACTTCTCCGCTGGTAGCCTGATCCATACCCCCAAGAATGTTCAGCACTGTCGTCTTGCCCGCACCGCTGGGACCAACGATCACTACGAACTCTCCCTTGGCAATCTCAAAGCTGATCTCATCTACTGCAACAATCTTTACTTCTTTGGTTCCATATATCTTGGAAACCTTATCCAGTTTTACATATGCATTTGTCATCTCACTCATCCGCATTTCCCCTGTAATTTTATTTTTGCTACACCGGTAATTTTATTTTGTTACAATTATTAACGATTCTTTTGACCCCGATTTATTTCCGTATTTATTTACAGGCAGGTCAAATTCTGACCTGCCTGGTAGTCTTAATGGTTATATTTATTGTAACATATTATACCTGTAATTAAAAATAAAATATTCATAAAAAATCCAGATATTCCAAAACCGCCTGATCATCTC
>ERZ827478.2016-NODE-2016-length-11729-cov-3.560048_pt1 | contig 11729 bp, 11 predicted proteins | sample MGYA00519705_ERZ827478 | MGnify/ENA primary metagenome ERZ827478 (study PRJEB31778, sample SAMEA3449318) | human gut metagenome | biome: human gut; feature: human-associated habitat; material: faeces | place: United Kingdom | collected 2010/2012 ... | reverse complement strand
TCCTCACTTTTTCCGTTATGATATGCCGCTTTCAGGGCAAGATGAAGAGCTTTAAATACGGTATAGTGCCCTTCATTGGAGTCTTAGGAGTAATTATCGGCTTGCTGATAATGGAGCCACACTTCTCAGCCTCCATAATAATCATTGCCATTGGCGGTGTTATGATGTTCCTGGGCGGGGTGGGCCTGGGCTGGTTCATTGCCGCTATAGGTACGGCACTGGGCGGACTCGCGGTGCTGCTCACTTTCTTCCCCTATGCCTCCACCCGCATCACCACTTGGCTGGACCCCTTTTCCAGCCCTTCGGACGAGGGGTACCAGATAGTCCAGTCCCTGTACTCCATAGGCTCCGGCGGACTCAGCGGACTGGGGCTGGGCGGCAGCCGACAGAAATTCCTCTATCTGCCTGAGGAGCATAACGACTTTATTTTCTCCGTGGTTTGCGAGGAGCTGGGCTTTATTGGTGCTGCCCTTATACTCTGTCTTTTTGCCCTGCTCATACTGCGGGGCTATTGGATAGCCCTGCATCAGCGGGACAGATTCGGTTTCCTGGTCTGCGCGGGGATAAGCACCCTGCTGGCTATACAGGTTTTTCTCAACGTGGCGGTAGTGACCAATCTGGTGCCATGTACCGGCATTTCTCTGCCGCTGTTCAGCTACGGAGGCACCGCACTGCTCATACAGCTTTTTGAGATGGGCATTATACTCAGCGCCTCCAGAGACGTCTCATTGAAATAGAGAAAGGAAGACGGAAAATGAAATTCATACTCACCTGCGGCGGTACTGCCGGACACATCAACCCTGCCCTGGCTGTGGCCGGGCGTCTTAAAGAACTCATGCCCGACAGCCAGTTCCTGTTCCTGGGTGCCCAGGGCAAAATGGAGATGGAACTGGTGCCCAGGGAGGGCTATGAGATAAAGCCCCTTAGGATCACCAACCTGAGCAGGGGCAAGAGCCTGGGGGCTGTCTCCCATAATATAAAGACGGTGAAGAACGTCATTGCATCCTATGGGGAGGCAAAGCGCATTATCAGGGACTTTGCCCCGGATGCAGTGATAGGCACCGGCGGATATGTATGTTTTCCCGTGCTGAAGGCTGCCGCCTCCCTGCACATACCAACGGCAGTACATGAGAGCAATGCCGTGCCGGGCCTGACTACCAAGCTGCTGGCCAAGTCCGTGGACAGGATAATGGTGGGCTTTGAGGAGAGCCGCCAGTATTACCCCGACCCCGAGAAGGTAGCCGTTACCGGTACGCCGGTGAGAGGGGAGTTCGGCCTCTACACAAAGGCCAGGGCCAAGGCGGAGCTGGGCATGGCCCCGGAGGAAAAGCTGGTGCTGTCCGTGTGGGGCTCTCTGGGAGCCGGACACATGAACGGCATTATGTCCCAGCTCATACCTATGTTGGACGGCTCCCAGGGCTTCAGGCTGCTCCATGCCGCCGGGAAGATGTACTATGGGGATCTTATGAAAAAACTGGAGGAAAACGCACCAAACATGGCTCAAAGCAAGGCCGAGGTGCGGGAATATATATTTGATATGCCCAGGGTCATGGCTGCGGCGGATCTGGTCATGTGCCGGGCAGGGGCTTCCACAATATCCGAGCTTACATATATGGGCAAGCCGGTTATAATGGTGCCCTCGCCAAATGTGACCAACCACCATCAGGAACGCAACGCCAGAGTTCTGGAGAAGGCCGGAGGCGCCGTTGTGCTGCTGGAAGGAGACTTTGACGCGGAGTCCCTGCTGACGACGGTAAAGCAGCTGCTGTCCCAGGAGGGCAGGCTGGAGAGCATGTCTCAGGCTATGAAGTCTCTGGCCCTGCCCGATGCCCGGGACAGGATCTGCGGTATCATCCTGGATATGGTTAAATAAGATATCGCCTGACAGCAGAACGTTTCATCCCCCCTGTGCATAGAATAGCTTGATTTGAATGCACGGGGGTTTTTTCATGGATATATGGCACCTTAGAGGCGGAAACAGGCTGGAGGGTTCCTGCTTTGTTCAGGGCTCAAAAAATGCATCCCTGCCGATTATTGCCGCCTCAATAATCAGCCCGGCTGCAACTGAGTTGATGAACGTACCCCAGCTCAGGGACGTGGACGCAGCGCTGAGGATACTCAGGCATCTGGGCTGTACCGCCGAACAGTGGGGCTCCCAGGTCTACATAGATTCTCAAGCTCTGGGACGCAGCGAAATTCCCCACTCCCTGATGGTGGAAATGCGCTCCTCCGTGATCTTTATGGGGGCATTGATAGCCCGCTGCGGTGGGGCGCGGCTCAGTCTGCCGGGAGGGTGCCAGCTGGGTAAGCGTCCTATAGATCTGCACCTGGCGGCATTGCGGCAGATGGGAGCTGAGATCGACGAGGTAGGCGGAGAGATAAGCTGCAAGGCGGAAAGTCTCCACGGGGCGGATATCGTTCTGCCGTTTCCCAGCGTGGGAGCTACGGAAAATATCATGCTGGCGGCTGTCAGGGCCGAGGGTGACACGACTATCCGCGGCGCAGCCAGGGAACCGGAGATAGTGGCCTTGCAGGAGTACCTTCAGAAAATGGGGCTGGAGATCAGCGGGGCGGGCAGCGACAAGGTTTGCATAGGCGCCTTCCGTCCGGAAAAGGCGGTGAACCACCGCATAATTCCGGATAGGATCGTGGCCGCCACCATTGCCTGCGCGGCAGCGGCAACTGGCGGAAATGTTGAAATGCGTGGTGTTGACCCGGCACATTTTTCAACAGTTCTCCACTTCCTAAACCGGGCCGGCTGTGATATAATAAACTCTAATCGCAGTGTCCGGGTCAAGGCCCCGGCCCGCCTGAAGGCTGTGGGCGAGCTGGAGACCCAGCCCTACCCCGGATTCCCCACGGATGCCCAGCCGGTACTCATGGCCGCCCTTTTGAGAGCGGAAGGCAGAACGGTAATAACCGAGAACATATTTGAAAACAGATACCGCCAGGTGCCGGAGCTGCAGCGCCTGGGAGCGGTTATAGCCGTGTCCGGACGACGGGCGGAGATCTGGGGGGTTGACTGCCTGCACGGCAGCGTCCTGACCGCCACCGACCTTCGGGGCGGCGCCGCAATGATTGTGGCTGCCCTGGCCGCCCGGGGCGACAGCAGTATTTTTGATGACGGACATGTGACCCGGGGCTATGAGCGTTTTGATATGCGCCTGCGGTCCCTGGGGGCGGATATTTACTTAGAGTGCTGAAAGGATATGCCCATGGCAAGGAAAATTCATAAGAAAAAGGCCGCTGACAGCCCCGAGCGAATAAGCCTGTCCCAGTATCTCAGCAGCTTCAGCGGTCCTATTGTGTTCTTTCTGGTGGTTGTCACCACTATCTTTGTAATGAGCCTGTTTTTCCGTATAACCAACATCCAGGTGGAGGGCAACACCCATTACACCGATGAGGAAATAATTCAGGCCATAGATATTGAGGAAGGGGATAACCTCTTTTTCTTTGACCGCTTTTCCGCTCTGAGCCGGGTTTTTGCAAAACTTCCCTATGTGGAGGAGGTCTCCGTTGAAAGAAGTCTGCCAAATAAGGTAATAATAACCGTAACGGAGAGTCAGGCCCTGGCTTATATTGCCCTGGGCGACGAGATGTGGACTATTGACCACAGCTGCAAAGTCCTGGGTAAAGCCACCGAGGAGGAGCTGGCGGGCATGATTGCAATAGAGGGTATTGCTCCCGGCACCCTTTTTATAGGCGAGACGATGCTCACCGAGGATAACGACACCGAGCTGGTGGAATATCTGGCCCAGGTCCTCTATCAGCTGGAGGCCAGAGGGCTGTACCAGCAGGTGGAGAGCATCGACTTCTCCGATAAATACAACGTGGTCTTTGACTATGGGGACAAGTACACGGTCAAGCTGGGCGGGCCCGGAGATACGGAATATAAATTCGGCATGCTGGTGTCCGTAATGTCCCAGCTGCTGGAGGGAGACATCGGAGTTATAGACGTTTCCGACGGTGCTACCGCCCATTTCAAGCCCATGTGAGATATAAATTACAATTTATTTACAAAAGTTTTCTGAAAAATGAAAAAAGATATTGACTGTTGCAGAAAAATGTAATAAAATACTGCCATGATTCACAGATGTATTTTCGCATTTTATGTGACCTTAGAATAGAGAGGGAGGCAGAAGTATGGATTTCAAAGCTGAAGCAGGTCCTGAGAATGTTGTTACTATAAAGGTTGTAGGTGTCGGCGGAGCCGGCAACAACGTTGTAAACAGAATGGTCAAGGCCGGGACCCAGGGCGTGGAGTTCGTGGCTATCAATACAGACAGACAGGCTCTGGCGGTGTCCAATGCCGATCAGAAGCTCCAGATAGGCGAGAAGATGACCCGCGGCCAGGGGGCAGGCTCCGACCCGGATATAGGAAAGCGCTCTGCCGAGGAGAGCCGCAACAATATTGCAAAGGCCGTTGAGGATGCGGACATGGTGTTTATCACCGCCGGTATGGGCGGAGGCACCGGCACCGGCGCGGCCCCTGTTGTAGCGGAGATTGCAAAGGATGCCGGCCTGCTTACCGTAGGTGTTGTAACCAAGCCTTTCAAGTTTGAGGGCAAGCGCCGCATGGATCAGGCAAATGCCGGTATCAAGGAGCTGCTGGGCCGGGTGGATTCCCTGCTTATCATCCCCAATGACCGCCTGAAATTTGCTACCGATCAGAAGGTGACTCTGGCAAACGCCTTTGAGATTGCAGACGATGTACTGCTTCAGGCCGTCACCAGCATTTCCAATCTTATCAAGAACACCGGCTTTATCAATCTGGACTTTGCCGATGTGAACTGCATTATGCGTAATGCCGGATTTGCACACATGGGTGTGGGACATGCTGCCGGTAAGGGCAAGGCAGAGGAAGCTGCCCGCATGGCTGTTGCCAGCCCATTGATGGAGACTTCCATCAATGGCGCCCACGGCGTGCTGATAAACATTACCGGTTCCGAGGATATGGATCTGGAGGATGTGGAGACCGCTGCCAGTCTGGTGCAGGAGGCCGCTCACCCCGATGCCAACATCATCTTCGGCGCCAGCTTCGACGACAGTCTGGACGATGAGATTCGCGTAACAGTAATAGCCACCGGATTTGAGGACGGCTCTGTCAACACATCCGCTGCCCAGTCTGCTGCGGCTCAGCCTGTAAGCCCCCAGCGCTCTCAGGGCCTGTTTACCGGCGCCTCAGAAAAGGCGGCCGCCGCTCAGCCTGTGGCACAGCCCGCCGCCCAGCCCGCCGCGGCTCAGCCTGCCGCTGCTGAGGAGGACCCCTTTGACAGTATATTCAAAATATTCAACACAAAGTGAGCATATACTATCACTGAATAGACAGCCCGCCTCAGATATCAGGCGGGCTGTTTGAATTGAGGGAATGGGATGCATATAAAATTCATGCGCTTTTTGCGCAGTTTTTCCAGAATGTACTCCACAAAGCGCCTTCCAAGGGCGTCTGCCGCTCTGTCTTATTACCTTACCATGACGTTTTTCCCACTGATAATCTGCCTCTACACGCTGCTGGGCAACAGCTACGACAAGGCAATGAGCGTGCTGAGTTTTACCGAGCACTTGATGGCCTCGGAGACTGTTGACTTCCTGGAAGATTTTTTATACTACGTGGCAGAGAACAACAGTATTGCCATGATGATGGCGGGTATTGCGGTACTGCTGACCTCAGCCTCCGCTGCCGTGCGCTCTCTTCAGGGGACTATCGGTGAACTGCAGGGAGGACAGCGTTTCCAGGGTGCCCTGGGATATCTGTTCAGCGTAGTATTTTCCCTGGTTTTTTTGGCGACCTTATATTTTGCTATTTTGGTGATGCTCACCGGCAGGACAGTGATTGAACGTTTGAATCAGTTGCTGCCTTTTATCGACATCAGCCAGTCCTGGAGATATGTGCGTTTTCTGGTATTGGCCGGGATAGAATATTTTATCTGTCTGGGGGTATACGAGGTGAGCAAGCGCAGCTGGGACAGCTATAAAACATGGCCGGGAGCGCTGCTGGCCACCATTGCATTGGTGGGAGTCAGTATTGCTTTTTCCGTATTTATTGATGCATCCACGAAATATCCCTTGGTTTACGGCTCATTGGCCTCCATCATTTTGCTTATGTTGTGGCTGTATTTTTGCTGTACGGTAATATTCTGCGGGGCAGCCGTGAATATTGTGATAAGGGATATGAAGGCCAGAAACAACTACCGGGCAATACAATAGGATGACCCTGGGAAGCGAATTGCAAGAACAAAAATGTACGTCCTGCAAAATCTGTGGGACGTACATTTTTTCAGTTCATAAATTTGTCGATGGCTTCGTTCAATGCAGATAATTGCTCTGAATCTCCCTCGCCTGCACCGGTTATGCAGTGCTCCAGGTGATCTTTTAAAATTACCTTGGCAGTGCTGTTGAGGGCGGAGCGTACCGCAGCCAGCTGTACCAGAACTTCGGTACAGTCCCGCCCGCTCTCCACCATGCGCTTTACAGATTCCAAATGGCCTATGGCCCGGGACAGACGGTTGACGACGGCCTTGGTTTGAGTATGGGTATGGCCGTGGCTGTGTTCTGAGCTGCCATGGCTATGCTCCGGAATCTCATGGCTGTGGATATGACCGTCTCCGTGGTCATGGAAGTAGATATTTTCTTTTTTCTCGTCCATACTATTCCTCCTTGTGGAGCGCCTTAAGATCAAATTTTATCTTAGCTGTTCAGGTATGGCTAAAACGGTCGGCACTCTGTCGGCTATGTAAAGCTCTGTGGGGCTCACCCGGCAGTCCAGGGCCAGCACCTCTACTCCGGCCGCTGCTGCCTCTGCAAGGGCCAGGCCAAAATCCCTGTGCTTGTCCCAGGCCGGCTCAAAAAAATTTACATGGCGCATCTGGATAACAAACACTGCATAGCATCCGTAGCCTTCAGACAAGGCTGCACGGAGGCCGTGGAGATGCTTTACACCCCTGAGGGTGGGGGCGTCGGGAAAGCGGACTATGCCCTTTTCCTCCAGAGTAACGCCCTTTACCTCCGCCAGACAGGGGCGCCCAAGGTGCTCAAAGTAAAAATCAAAGCGGGAGTCACCATGAGAATATTCCGGCTTTATCAGTTCCGGCACGAAGCCCAGGCCGCCCTCCTTCAGCCACTGTCCGAACACTGCATTGGGAGCATTGGCATCCATGTTGATGAGCCGCTCTCCCTTCCAGACGGCGACCAGGTCATAGGCCGTTTTGCGGCCGGGTTTGTCCGAAGGCTGTAAAATCACCTTGGCCCCGGGCACCAGCAGCTCGCGGCAGCGGCCGGTATTCTTTACATGACAGACCACGGTTTTGCCATCCAGTTCAACATGGGCAATAAAGCGGTTGGGACGGTCTATAAACCGGGCCTCCACAATATTTTCATAGGTCATAGGGATACATATTCTTCTGCCCAGGCCCGGGCTATGCGTGAGGCGACCGGATCACCCGGGGCCTTTACCTCCAGCAGAACGGTATTGGCGTCTTTGGAAAGTACGGTGCGCAGATTGTCCGTGAGGGCAGTGAACCTGTCTCCCAGACCAAAGCGCCGCTTTATCTCTCCGGCATTTTCGGGACCTTTCAGCACGCCGATAATGGGCAGCTCACTGTTCAAAAGCTCCGCCAGAGCATTTCTGAACTGGGGGATGAGCATTTCAAAACCGCCTATCTCGTCCAGCAGGACGAAGGGATAATATTCCGCTTCCTTAAGAAGGCGCACACCATGGCTGCGGAATACCTCATTGTCCTTAGCAGGCTTGGGGCCGCTGTAATCCAGAAAGCGCCAACGCTCAAAACCTGAATCAAAGGCCGCTCCGGCGGCCGGCAGCAGGTCAAAGCCCAAAAGCCTGCCCCCGTCGCCCAGCGACCGCTCCGTCACGAAGCCCCCGGCATAGGCCAGAGCGGGTCCCAGGGCCTGTCTTATTATAGTAGTTTTGCCGGCACCGGAGGGGCCGGTGAGAAAAAGTCTTTTTTTCATTGCATCACCTGATTTGATTTATGGGCTGATTATACACGCTCAGGCAGAAAAAGTAAACAGCCGGCAGCCCTGCTGCCGATGCTTTGACTGTTGCCAGACTCCCGGGTATGTGTTAAGATTCGGCTATCAGGGAGGACCTCGGGCTGCGCATGTCCTCTATCGGAGACATTTGATTTTGAAAGAAGGAGTTTTCTATGGAACATCTACTGGAAGTATGTGTTGACTCGATGGAGTCTGCCATTGCGGCTCAGGAGGGAGGAGCGGACAGGTTGGAGCTGTGCGGACATCTGCTCATAGGCGGTGTAACCCCGTCCCCAGCTCTTGCCGAGGCGGTGCTCTCCGCAGTGAAGATACCGGTGAATATAATGATACGCCCCCGTTTTGGAGACTTTTGCTTTACCGAGGCGGAGAAGGAAACGCTGCTGAGAGAGGTGGAGCTGTTCAGGGACATTGGGGCAAACGGTCTGGTGCTGGGGGCCCTGCTGCCCGATGGCAGGCTGGATGAGAACCATCTAGCCGCCTGCATGGAGCTGGGGGGTGCTGCTCTGAAATACACTTTGCACCGGGCCTTTGACCTGAGCCGGGACCCCTTTGAGGCGTTGGACACGGCCCTGGCTCTGGGCTTTGATACTCTGCTCAGCTCCGGCCAGAAGGCAAAGGCCACGGAGGGGATAGAGCTGCTGAGAGCAATGGTGAAGTATGTGGGCAACAGAATGGCCGTCATGGCAGGCAGCGGAGTTTCAGCAAAAAATATGGAAGAGCTGGCCCGGGCGGGGATAAGGAATTTCCATTTTTCCGCAAAGCAAGACAAATCCTGCCCTATGATTTTCAGACGTCCCGGAGTGCCTATGGGTCTGCCACTGGCCGACGAGTATACCCGCAGCTATGCCGACAGGGAGACCGTGGCCGAAGCAAAAGCCGTGCTCAAGAGCCTGAATCTATAAACTTGCATAATTTTGCACAATGTACTTTGTCCAATAATACGAACTTTGCTCAGCCTGCCGAAATTTTATTGACAAAATGTAAATTTGTTGATAGTTTAATATCAATAAAAGAAAATTTGGGTTGTTACTGTGCGGCAGGCAAGACCATATTTAAGGCGTTTTTTCATATGCGCCTTGAGTATGGTCTTTTTATTTTCACTCGAGATATATGTGCCGGGGGGGGGGGCAAAACGGTGAAGGTAATTAAATGCATAAACAATAATGTGATCAGCTGCTGCGGTGAGGACGGACGGGAAATGGTAGCCATGGGCCGGGGCCTGGGTTTCTCCGTCCGGCCCGGAGACGAGATAGACGACAGCCGGGTGGAAAAACTTTTCCGTATGGAGAACACCGAGCAGACCCAAAAACTCACGGACCTGTTTGCAAGCCTTCCCTCCAGAGAGGTGGAGCTGTGCAGCCGCATCGTGGACAGGGCAATGAAAGACTTAGGTTCTCTCAGCCCCAGCATATATATCACCCTTACGGACCATGTATGTTTTGCAATAGAGCGTAGCAGAAAGGGCGTTGTTTTTCAAAACAGCCTTTTGGCCGAGGTCAAAACCTTTTATCCCATAGAGTATGCGCTTGGCAAATATGCCCTGGAGCTTATAGCAAGCGAAATGGATATAAGCTTCCCGGATGATGAGGCGGCAAATATAGCCCTGCACTTTGTAAATGCGGAATTTGAAAATTCCATAAGCGACACAATACGTATCACCACCAGTCTGCATGACATACTTGCTCTGCTAAGTTCCGCTACTGAAATTGAATTTGATACAAGCGGCGTTTTTTTCAATGAATTTACGGTTCAGCTGAAGTTTCTGGTGTTCAGGGCTTTTGCAAAAACTCTTTTCACCAGAGAAGATACGGTGTTTGTCGAAGCCGTCCAAAGCTGCTACACCAAGGAATATCTCTGCGCCGAAAGAATTGCCGAGCTGCTCTATGAACGTTCGGGATCCAGGCTGCCTAATGGGGAGCTGGCATTCCTGGCCGCCAGCATACGGCGCAGCTGCCGGGAGACGGTTAAAGCGTAAGGTATGAAAAACAAATTCTAATTAGTTTTTTAAGAAAGGATGCAGGAAAATGGTTTTTTTTGACAAGCTTTTTTCAGGTAAGTCCAAGGAGGAAGAGTTAGGCGCGCCGGTGGACGGGGAAGCAGTGCCTCTCAGTGAAGTGAGCGACCCCACCTTCGGTGAGGAGATACTTGGCAAGGGCGTGGCCATCCGGCCCTCTGGCAATCAGATATTCTCACCCTGCGACGCCACCGTGGACTTGATGTTCGACACCGGCCATGCAGTCAGCCTGAAAGGGGACGACGGCTCGGAGATACTTATCCATGTGGGCCTGGAGACAGTATCTCTGAAAGGCAAGCATTTCAAGGTCTTTGCCAAGACCGATGAACACGTGTCCAAGGGACAGCTGCTTATAGAGTTCGACCGAGAGGCAATAGCTGCCGAGGGCTACGACACTATCACACCCATGGTCATATGCAACACGGCGGATTATCAGTCCGTCAATGCCTACACAGGAAAGACCGTTTCTCCCGGCGACACCGTGCTGGGCCTGGTAAAGTAGGGGAGGGCCGTAAATATGCAGGAAGGGACCGGCAAGCCGGTATTCTCCGGCGTTGCCATCGGCAAAGCCTACGTATACGACCCCAGGCAGAACGAATTGCCTGCCTCCTGCGGAGACAGCGAGGCGGAGCTGGAGAAGTTCAACGCCGCTCGGGAGACCGCCAGAGAACAGCTCGGCAGCCTCTTTGCCAAGACCAGCAGCGAGATAGGCGAGGAGCAAGCCATGATCCTGGACGTCCAGATAATGATGCTGGACGACCTGGATTTTATCGAGAGCGCCCAGGATATGATAGCCGGCGGGGCCAGCGCAGCCCAAGCCGCCCATGATGCGGGAGACGCTTTCAGCGCTGCCTTTGCAGCCATGGACGACGAGTACATGAAGGCCAGGGCCGTGGACGTGAAGGACATGGCACGCCGCCTGGTGAATATACTCTGCGGCGGCCACACAGGTTTTCACATGGATGAGCCCGGAATTCTTGTGGCCGAGGATCTGACCCCCAGCGAGACGGTGCAGCTGCCCAAGGACAAGATCCTGGCCTTCGTCACACGCCAGGGCTCCGCCAACAGCCATACCGCCATCCTGGCACGTATCATGAATATACCCACTTTGGTCCAGGCGGATATCTCCATCTCGCCGGAAATAAACGGAAAGCTGATGATTGTGGACGGCTATGACGGCCGTTACTATATAGACCCCGACCCCGCTGTGGTCAGCGCCATGGTGGAAAAGCTGCGCAAGGCCATGGCCTACAAGGCGGAGCTGGACAAGTACAGGGGTAAGCCCAGCGTGAGTAAGAGCGGGAAAAAGGTCCTGCTCTGCGCCAACATCGGTTCGGCTCAGGATGTGCGCTACGCCCTGGAGGGAGATGCCGAGGGCGTGGGCCTTATGCGCAGCGAATTCCTCTACCTGGGCAGAGACAGTTTCCCCACCGAGGAGGAGCTTTACCAGGCCTACAGAAGCGTGGTGGAACAGCTTGCGGGGCGCCCCCTTGTCATCCGAACCCTGGATATCGGCGCCGACAAGCAGGCGGATTACTTCCAGCTGCCCAAGGAGGACAATCCCGCGATGGGCTACCGCGCCATCCGTATCTGCCTGACGCGGGAGGACGTCTTCAAGACCCAGCTGCGCGCCCTCTACCGCGCGTCGGCGTTCGGCAACATCGCGATCATGTTCCCGATGATCACCTCCGTGTGGGAGGTCCGC
>ERZ827478.2009-NODE-2009-length-11763-cov-7.593184_pt1 | contig 11763 bp, 8 predicted proteins | sample MGYA00519705_ERZ827478 | MGnify/ENA primary metagenome ERZ827478 (study PRJEB31778, sample SAMEA3449318) | human gut metagenome | biome: human gut; feature: human-associated habitat; material: faeces | place: United Kingdom | collected 2010/2012 ... | reverse complement strand
GTATTTCAACGCTAGTGATATCAAATAAGTGTGACATATGTTTGACAAACCTACAATTTCGAGGCAAATTTTTTGTGTATTCCGATTGCAACTTATTGGAAAATGGTGTATAATAAATAATCAGTAAAAGAGGAGATTTTAATGGAAAATAAAAACGAATACACAAATCCAGGGGATTATAAAGTATTTAATCAGCTTGTAAAAGAATTCTATCATTTCGAGGAAGAGGACGATATATCAGAAGAACGCTCAGAGAAAAAAGGTTACATACATATAGAGCCTAAGATAATATATAACAAATTTAATAATGTGCTAAAACTAGAAATAAGAATTGGAGAAAAACAATTTTATAAAATAAAATCATTACCAGAATTTTATGATAGATTTCTAAAAAAAGAAACATATAGATATGGTGCAAAACTTGAGTTTGAACATACTAGAGATATGTTTCTAGAAGAAGATAGAAATCTTTTAGATTTTGTGCTTAAATATGCTGAAATAATAAAGTATGCGAACGAAGCATCAACAGGATATGATTATTATACAAAAAGATTAGGAGAAGATTCGATTGTACTTTCTAATAGTGGAATAGATGAACTATTTAACTGCTTAGAAAATAAAGCAGTTATAATGGAGTGCCAATATAACACGAAAAGTATAGTATTTGTACCAAATGAACCAGATATAAAATTTTCATTTAAAAAGATAGATGACAATAAGTATAAGATATCAACAGATTTAGATATATACGAATATACAATTTACAATGGCAAAGATTACGTGTACATATTAATAGAAAATAATCTATATAAATGTTCTAAGAAATATAGTGAAACAGTCCTAAAAATTCTAGAAATATATAGAAAGAATTTTACTAGAACAATAAAAATGCCAGCAGACCAGTTATCAAAATTCTTTTCTATAGTTGAACCAAATATAAAAAATAACTTAGAAATTGATAAAGATGACTATCAAGAAATAAAAAAATACATTCCGGCTCCACTATATGCAAAACTATATTTAGACTACAATGAGAAAAATTATGTGTTAGCAGATATAAAATTTGTATATGACAATATAGAAATAAACCCATTAGATAACCAACCTCACAGTGAACTTTTATCAAGAGAAACAATAAAAGAAGCAAAATTGATAAATATGTTTGTAAAAAGTGGATTTATGTTGGATCAAAAAAATAACAGGTTAATTTTAGCTGATGAAGAGAAGATATATAAATTTTTAACAAATGATATTAATTCATATATGAAAAATTTTGAAATCCTTGCAACAGACAACTTCAGGGAAAAGGAAGTTAAGGGAACAACAAGTGTAAATTTAGGAGTTAGAATAGAAAATAACTTATTGGATGTAGATTTGTCAAACTTAGAATTTAACGCAGACGAACTACAAGCAATAATGGAAGGATACAAATTAAAGAAAAAGTATTACAGATTAAAAAATGGAAGTTTTGTTGTATTAGAAGATAATGAAACTATAAAATTTATAGACAGCATAACAAAAGATATTGATATAGATTATAGCAAGATAAAGAATAACACCTTGAAATTACCAATGTATAGAGCCTTATATTTGGAAAAAATATTAGAACAAAATCAATTTATAAAAGCAACCAAAGATGATAAATATAAGGATTTAGTAGAAAATATAGACATAAAAGAAATAAATGCAGAAATGCAAATGCCTAAGAATTTAAATGCAAATTTAAGAGAATACCAAAAAATAGGAGTAAAATGGTTAGAAACATTAGACTATTATGGTTTGGGTGGAATATTAGCTGATGATATGGGACTAGGAAAAACTGTACAAATATTAGCTGTTATCTGCCAATATCTAGAGAGTGAAAAAAATGCAAAACCAACATTGATTGTGTGTCCAAGTTCATTGTGTTTAAATTGGCAGAACGAAGCGGAAAAGTTTACTAAAAATGTTAGTTCAATAGTAATACACGGAAGCTTAGAAGAAAGACAAAAACAGATAAAATCAATTCCTAAATTTAATATAGTAATAACCTCATATGAATTGTTAAAAAGAGATATAGAAGAATACAAAAAATATGATTATGAATTCAGATACTTAATTGCAGATGAAGCACAATACATAAAAAACAACAATACACAAAATGCAAAGGCGATAAAATATGTTACAGCCAAAACAAGATTTGCTTTGACAGGAACTCCAATAGAAAATGCATTATCAGAGTTATGGTCAATATTTGATTTTATAATGCCAGGATATTTATTTAATTACAGGAAATTTAAGGAGTTATATGAAACTCCAATAGTAAAAGAAAATGATGCTCAAGCAATGGAAAAACTTAAACAATTAATAGAACCATTTGTATTAAGAAGAATAAAAAAAGAGGTTCTAAAAGAATTGCCAGATAAAACAATAACAGTGCTAACAAGTCAAATGGTAGATGAGCAACAAGATATATATTTATCATATTTGGCACAAGCTAAAAAAGATGCATTTGCTGAGATAAAAGAAAATGGAATAGAGAAAAGTCAAATAAAAATATTAGCATTACTTACAAGACTAAGACAAATATGTTGCCATCCAAGCTTGTTTATAGAGAATTATAAAGGAGAAAGTGGAAAGCTAAATCAATGTATAGAAATTGTAAAAGATGCAATTCAATCTGGACATAAAATATTATTATTTTCAGGATATGCTACCATGTTTGAGATTATAGAAAAAGAATTAAAGAAAGAAAACATAGAATATTTAAAACTAACAGGTCAAACAAAAGTATCTGACAGAATTGATTTAGTAAATGAATTTAACAACAATCCAGACAAAAAATTATTCTTAATTTCGTTGAAGGCTGGAGGAACAGGACTAAACCTAATTGGAGCAGATATGGTAATACACTATGATCCTTGGTGGAATTTGTCTGCTGAAAATCAAGCAACAGATAGAACATATAGAATTGGCCAAAAGAAAAATGTGCAAGTCTATAAGCTAATAACAAAAAATTCAATAGAAGAAAAAATTTACGAATTGCAAAAAAGAAAAGAAACCTTAATTGACAGTATGCTTTCAGTAAATCAAACATTTATTAGTAAACTATCAAAAGAAGATATAATGAATTTATTTGAGTAAGGAGCGAGAAATGAACAACGAAATTATTGTAATTGGTGGAGGTTTAGCAGGCTGCGAAGCTACTTACCAAATATCCAAAAGAGGAATAAAAGTAAAACTATATGAAATGAAACCAGACAAATTTTCTCCTGCACATACAAATAAAAACCTAGCAGAAATAGTTTGTAGTAATTCATTTAAATCAAATTTACATACGAATGCTTGTGGACTATTAAAGGAAGAATTAAGGAAATTAGATTCACTATTGATAAAAGTAGCAGATGAAACAAGTGTGCCTGCAGGACAAGCATTAGCAGTTGATAGAGAAGAGTTTGCTAAAAAGGTAACTGAAAAGTTAGAACAAATGGAGAACGTAACAATAGAAAGAACAGAGGTTGGAGGAGGACTTATATCATTAAAAGAACTTGCAAAAGATTCAATAGTAATTATAGCAACAGGCCCGCTGACCTCGGACAATCTATCAAAAGAAATATTAGAAATAACTGGGCAAGAAGATATGCACTTTTATGACGCTGCAGCTCCAATAATTTCAAAAGATAGCATAGATATGAACATAGCTTTTTATGGTAATAGATATGAACAAGAAAGACCAAAAGATATGGATGTAGAAGAATGGAAGAATAGTGCAAAAGATGTGGACAAGAGCTATATAAATTTACCTATGAACAAAGAAGAATATGAGAATTTCTATAATGAGTTGGTAAATGCACAAGTAGTAGAGTTGCATCAATTTGAAAAGAGAGAAATATTTGAAGGGTGTATGCCTGTTGAAGTAATGGCAAAAAGAGGAATAGATACACTAAGATATGGCCCACTAAAACCAATGGGTTTTACAGATCCAAGAACTGGATATAGACCATATGCACTAGTACAACTTAGACAAGACAACAAAGAAGCTAGTATATATAACATTGTTGGATTTCAAACAAATTTAAAATTTGGAGAACAAAAAAGAGTATTTAGTATGATACCAGGTCTTGAAAATGCAGAATTTATGAAATATGGAGTAATGCACAGAAATACATTTATAAATTCTACAAAGTTATTAGACAAAACATATAACTTAAAAAATAACAATAACATTTATTTTGCAGGACAAATAACAGGAGTAGAAGGATATGTAGAATCGATATCTTCTGGACTAGTGGCAGGCATTAATGCTGTTAGAAAATTAGAAAACAAGGAAAAGGCAGAGTTTTCTACATATACAATGATAGGAGCATTAGCAAATTACATATCAACTCCAAACGATAAATTCCAACCAATGAATGCAAATTTCGGAATTCTCCCAGAATTAGCAGGAAAAAAGATATCTGACAAAAAGCTAAAATACGGAAAATTATCAGATAGAGCATTAGAAAATTTAAAAATATTTCAATAGTATTAAATTTTTATTACAATTCGATTAAAACCATAAAAAAACGTAAATTTATATGTTATACTCAAATTGAATAGTATGAACCGTATTAAATTAACATAAAGTATTGCAAAAAAATACAAAATATGGTAAAATAGAAAGTGATGGTTTAAGTATGGAAAATACTTAAAGAAGGAGGAAATAATAATGAGTTTAGAAATGTATTTAGAAGGATATCATAATGTAATAGAATCTATTAAAGAATTAAAAAATACACCTAATAATGAAACAAGAATTGCTGAATTAGAAAAAGTAATTGAGGAAAACCAGAAGAAAATATATGATTGGCAAGTTTCAAAAGGCGACGAAAAACAATTTGAAGAATATATGGCTCCATTCAATAAAGAAATTACTGATGCTGAAAAAGAAATTAAAGAATTAACAGCAACTAAAGAAGCAAATGCGGAGTTAAGGGCAAAAAATACTACTGAGGCAGAAGAAAAGAAAAAATATTTAGAAAATATTAGAGAAAATGCTAAAAAACAATATGAAGAAAATAAAAAATCTTTTGAAGATGAATGGCAAAAAGGTTCATTAAGAGAAGAATATGAAGATTTATCACAAGAATTAGAACAAGCCAAAAAAGATAAAGAAATATTTGAAAAGCCTAATAGAACCAAGGAAGAACAAATTGGATATGAGCGTATTTCTAAAAAAATATTAGCAACATCTAATAGAATGGCACAAATAAAAAGAGAATTCAATACTAAAAAACAAAATATAGAAAATGAATACAATGAGTTCTTAAAAGAGGCTGATAGATTAGATGAGGAAGCAGGAATAGTTACGAAACAATCTGAATCTCAGGAACTAGAATCAGAACAATTACCAGAGAACGAAAATCCAACTCAGACACCTGTTGAACCTATGACTCAAGCACAACAAATTCCTCAACAAGAAACACAACAAACTGAACCACAAACAGTAGGAGCAACACAAACACCAGAAAACCAAAATCCAACTCAATTACATGTTGAACCTGTAGCTCAAGAAGAACAAATACCAGAAGAGAAACAACAAGTTGACGATAAATTAAATGTTGAAGTATTTGCAGAAGAAGTAAGAGTAAATGGCGAAAAAGTAAGCGTAGAGGATATAAATAAGTTGTGCAATGGGAAACACTGGCACATAATAAAAGAAATGTTGATAGGCGAATTAGGAGAAGAAAAAGTAGATCAAGTAATAGATCATGGAGATCCAAATATAATTGCGGCAATATTAATCAGTGGAGAAATGAATGAAAAAGTAGCCGCTGATAGTGTTAATAAATATCATGAAGCTATTTTTAACCCAAAGGCTAAAGAAAACAAAATGGCTATAAAATATAATTTGAAAAATATGTCATTTATTTCAAGGTTGTTGGGAAAATGTCATCTTGACGAAGAAGAAGTAAAAGCAATAAAAGATAGAGCTTATGAAGCAAGAAATTATGCTGAGATTGAAGCTGGACCTTTAACTAAATTAGGATTCAAAATAAGAGACATGATAGACAGAGCATCTCAAAAAAGACTAGCAGACAAACAAAATAAAGAGCAAGTAGATGAAAAAACACCAAAGCAAGAGGTACCAGGAGAATTAACTCCAGAACAAAAGGCGCAAGTACAACAAAGAACAGCAGAAATTGCAGAACAACATACACAACAACCAGCACAACAACAAGAAAATGATGAACTAGGAAGATAAAATTAAAAATCAACTGTACTAAAATCAAAAGTACAGTTGATTTTTTGTGCCATCTTAGTATATAATTACACATATAAAAAATAAAAAAGGATGAGCAAAATGAAAAAAATATTGTTTGTAATAGCAATGCAAAAAGAAGCTACAAAAATAGCAAAAGAACTGAAACTAAACAAAATAACAGAAAATCAATATTCAAGAGATAATATAACGTTAATAATAACCGGAGTTGGCAAACAGCAAACTGCAATGAGTTTAGTAAGTTATCTTGAAAACAATAAAGAAAATAAACCAGACATAATAATTAATATGGGATATGCAGGTTCAACAAATTCGAAAATAGGACAATGGGTAAATGTAAATAAATCATATAACTATGAATGGAATATACCAGGAGAAGAAAGATATACAATTATAGGCTATGATAGAGAGAAAATATCAACACTTGATAATGCAAACATAAAAATATTGCCTTGTTATAGTGCAGAATGTTTTGTAACAAACACAGATATAAAAGAAGATGTAGTATTTGATATGGAGTTACATTCTATATATATGATATGTTGCAAATACGATATTGAATTAATATCATTAAAAAAAGTAAGCGATAATTTAAGCTTAGAAAACTATTACGAAAACATAAAAATGGAAGAAGTAATGGAATTAACAAGTGGGCTAAGTTACTTGAAAGAAATTATAATGTAATCAAAGGGGAAAGAAATGTATTTAAAAAGACTAGAATTACAAGGATTTAAATCCTTTGCAGATAAAACAGTATTAGAATTTAAACCAGGAATAACATCTGTAATTGGACCAAATGGTTCTGGAAAGAGTAATATATCTGATAGTATAAGATGGGTTTTAGGAGAACAAAGTATGAAATCTCTAAGAGGCTCAAAAGCTGAAGATATAATATTTGCAGGAACTCAAAACAGAAAATCATTAGGCTTTGCAGAGGCTTCAATAATTATAGACAACTCCGATGGAAAATTGCCAATAGAGTATAATGAAGTTACAGTAACAAGAAAAATATACAGAAGTGGCGAAACAGGATACTTTATAAACAAAGTACCTTGCAGATTAAAAGATATACTAGAGCTATTTATGGATACTGGAATAGGAAAAGATGGCTATTCTATAATAGGACAAGGAAAAATCGACGAGATATTAAGCAATAAATCAGAAGACAGAAGACATATCTTTGAAGAAGCTGCTGGAATTGTAAAATATAGAACAAGAAAAATGGAATCTGAGAAAAAGCTAGAACAGACTAAACTAAACTTACTTCGTATAAACGACATACTAGCAGAGATAGAAGGACAATTAGATCCGTTAAAAATGCAATCAGAAAAAGCTAAAAAGTTTTTAAGTTTAAGAGAAGAATTAAAAAACATAGAAATTGGATTATTTGTATTTAAAATAAATGAATATAAAGAAAAAATCAGCAAGGTTGCAGAAGATTTAAAGACGTTAGAAGACCAAGAATTAGCAGAAAATACAAAGTTAGAAGAAGGACAATCTCAAAAAGAAGAGTTAAAAAACAAAATAGATGAATTAACACAAGCCATTGAAGATATGCAAAACATAGGATTTGAGAGTAAAACAAAGATAGAGCAAATCAATTCTCAAATAGGTATATCGAAAGAAAGAATATCAAACAATTCTACAAATATAGAAAGATTGCAAAAAGAAATAGAAGAGCTAAAAGTAAGAATTCAAGAGTTCAACGAAGAAAAAGAAAACAAATTATCAAAAAGAGAGAATCTTTCTAAAAACAAAGAAAAATTTGAGAAAGAATTAAAAGAAAAAGAAGAAGAACTTGCAAAGTTGTCAGAAAAATTGTCTGCAAAAGAATTAGAAATAGAAGATAAAAAGAAGAAAGTAGAATTAGATACAGATGCAAGATATGAAAGATTATCTGAAATTAATACATATGATGTAAATTTCGAAAACTTAGAAAAGACAAAGAAAAATGTAAAACAAGAATTGCAAATTACAGTATCTGAATTAGATTCAAACAGAATAAAGAAACAGGATATAGCAAAGAATTTCTTAGAAATTGATAACACTAGAAATAAAGCTATAAAGAAACTAGAAGAAATAAAAGATAAAAAAGAAAAAGCAATAAATGCAATTAAAGAATATGATAACAAGATTAACAATTTAACAGCAGAATACAGAATGAAAGAATCAAGATGCAAATTCTTGCAAGAAACAGAAAAAGATAAAGATGGATATATAAAAAGTGTCAAATCCTTGCTATTAGCTTGTGAAAAAGACGCTAGCTTAAATAAAGGTGTAGAAGGAGTTTTAGCAAGTTTAATTTCAGTAGATAAGAAATACGAAACAGCAATAGAAATGTGCTTAGGACAAGCAATGCAAAACATTGTTACAGAGAATGAAAATGATGCTAAAAAGCTAATAGAATATCTAAGAAACAACAATTTAGGTAGAGCAAGTTTCTTACCAATAACTTCTGTAAAAGGCAAAAAATTAGAAAAATTTAAAAAAGTGGATGGAGTTGTTGGAGTAGCATCAGACTTAATAAGCTATAACAAAAAATATCAAGACATAATATTAAGTCTGTTAGGAAGAACTATAATAGTAGAGAAGATGGATAATGCAATATCTCTTGCAAAAGCAAATGATTATTCATTTAGAATAGTAACATTAGAAGGAGATGTAATAAATCCATCAGGAGCAATTAGCGGTGGTTCTGTCGCACAAAAAACTGTAAATATTCTAGGAAGAAGCAGAGAAATAGAAGAAATAAAAGCAAAACTAGAAGAAATAAATAAACAGATAGAAAAAATAACCAAGGAAAAAGAAGAATTTTCAGCAAGTATAACAGATACAATAGAAGAATCTGCAAAGCTAGAAAAAGAGTTACAAGAAATAGAAATAACATATGCAACAAGACATCAAGAGCTAGAAATGATAGAGGCTCAAATTGTAAAATTAGAAGAAAAAGTTACAAAATTAAAGAAACAATTAGATGATATAGAAACAGAAAAAGCTAATATTCAAACTTCTAAAGAAGGAACAAAGCAAGTAATAGAAAACTTAGATAAAGAAATAGCAGAGTTAAATCAGGAAATATCTAAATTTGCAGAGCTTAATAAAGATGACCAGACATATATAGACAACTTAAATACTGACATAACAGATTTAAAAATATCTGTATCATCATTTGATGAAAGTGATGCTTCAATTAATGAAATGCTAGAAAGAATTGATGCTGACATTAAAAATGCCAATACAAGTATTGATACGAAATTGCAGGAAATTGAAGATAAAAAACAAGATACAATAAAGCTAGAAGAAGATATAGAAAACTTTGGTAAAGAAATAGAAACAATAAAGGCAGAAGTATCAAATAGCTCAGAAAAAATAGAAAATTTGAAACAAGAAAAAACAGAGGCAAATGCTAAATTAGAAAAGGCAGAAGCAAGAATAGAAGAACAATATGAGGTAATAAATTCATTAAAAGCACAAATCGTAAAGATTGGAACAAACAAGCAAAAACAAGAACAAGATTTAGAAGAACTAATTAACAAACTATGGAATGAATATGAGATTACACCAAATAATGCAACTGAATATAAAAAGCCTGATAATGTACAATTAGCACAGAAAAAGACTAATGAATTAAGAAAAGAAATTGCAGAATTAGGAAGCATAAACATAGATTCAATAGAAGCTTATAAAAAAATGCAAGAAAGATACGACTTTATGAATGAACAAAGATTTGACTTAGAAGAATCTATAACAAAACTAAGAAATGTAATATCAGAAATGATAAACACTATGCAAAAGCAATTTGCCGAAAAATTCAAAGAAATAAACAAAAACTTCAACGAAGTATTTTGTGAATTGTTTGGAGGAGGAAAGGCAGAGCTAATACTAGAAAATGAAGCAGACATATTAGAGTGTGGAATAGACATAAGAGTACAACCACCAGGAAAGAAACTTCAAAATATGATGCTTCTATCAGGAGGAGAAAAAGCATTAACAGCAATAGCAATATTATTTGCAATATTAAAAATAAACCCAGCTCCATTCTGCATATTAGATGAAATCGAAGCAGCATTAGATGACGTAAATGTTGGAAGATATGCTATGTATCTAAAGAAATTTAGTAAAAATACACAATTCTTAGTTATAACACATAGAAAGGGAACAATGGAAATTGCAGACACTGTTTATGGTGTAACAATGGAAGAAAAGGGAATAAGCAAATTACTTTCAATGAAATTAAAATAATATTATATTATAAATTGGAAATAGTAAGAAAAAGGAGATTGTAATGATAAATGATATAAAAATATATTTTTTACTTTTTATGACATATTCAATCTTAGGATGGATGCTAGAAGTAACTTGCAAGTTAATACAATATAAAAGATTTATAAACAGAGGATTTCTAATTGGACCATATTGCCCAATATATGGATATGGGGCGATATTAATAACACTTCTTTTGCGGAAAATACAAGACAGATCCCATAACACTATTTGTAATGACAATAGTGTTATGTGGAACGCTAGAATATTTAACTAGCTATTTTATGGAAAAAATATTCAAGGCAAGATGGTGGGATTACAGCAAGAGAAAATTTAATTTAAATGGGAGAGTATGTTTAGGAACGCTAGTCCCATTCGGAATATTTGGAATGTTGCTGATGTATGTAACAAATCCGTTCTTCTTGGAAAAAATTCAACAATTACCACAGATGTGGCTTGATATATTGTTCTGGTCATTCTTAGTTATATATATCATAGACAACATTGTTTCAGGTGTAGTAATTGGATATATAAAAAAGACAGAAAAGAGATTTACTCCGGAAGTAGACAATACAGAAGAAATGACGGAAAAGGTAAAAGCTGTGTTAGAAACAAAATCACCATTGCATAGAAGATTGGTAAAGGCATATCCAAAGTTACAAGCTGTTAAAGTAAAAATAAAAGAGAAAAAAGAGCAGATAAAAGAGCAAATAGTTGAACAGAAAAAAGAAATCGAAGACAAAGTAGAGAACACAACAAAAAAGGTAGGACAAAAGGTAAGAGAATTTAAAAACAAAAAGTAGAACTTTGTCGAAAAAAGTAGCATAGTATATAGTATAACATCATAAAGGTGTTATATGGAGGTGACTTTTATGGAGCCACAAGAATATAGTTACTGCTGTGAAGCAAAAAAGAAATGCAAAAGAACAAATTGTTTAGGAATAATTGCTATAATATTAGGAATATTGTTTGCAGGAATTATTGGTGTAATAATTGGAGCAGCACTTGCAGAAACAATATTAGCAGCATTAGCTGCAATTATAGTATTAGCAATAACTTTTTTTGTTCTTTTAATACTAACTATAATATTGCTACTTTGTAAAAAGCACAAAGATTGTTAATGCATAATTAACAAAATAGCATCCCTCGTTTAAGAGGGATGCTTCTTTTTCAAATATTGCGGCCAACGTTATTGCTGATTCGATATAAGGAATTATTTTTTTAATTAAATATATAATTTAATAAAATTTTACTATCTC
>ERZ827478.2004-NODE-2004-length-11777-cov-8.654155_pt1 | contig 11777 bp, 10 predicted proteins | sample MGYA00519705_ERZ827478 | MGnify/ENA primary metagenome ERZ827478 (study PRJEB31778, sample SAMEA3449318) | human gut metagenome | biome: human gut; feature: human-associated habitat; material: faeces | place: United Kingdom | collected 2010/2012 ... | reverse complement strand
ACCACTTTCATTTTTATTTCATAAAAACAAAACGTGCCACGTTAATTTTTTTCTTCTGTATTTTCTTCGCAGAACTTTACTGGCTTAACACCTACTGAAATAGGAGTGGTATCTTTTGAGTAAATTACACTATCGTTAGTTTCATCTGGAATATAATCAAATGCAGAGTCAATTTCTTGCATTTGGAATTTATCTTCTTCACGAATATAAATTATTCCAAATTCATAAGTTTTCATTTTACAATCTTGGTCTAATTTATAGTAATCTTTTAAAGGAAATACTCTAACAATAGCACAGTTATCTTCAACGAAATTAAAGTAAAACATTTGCTTATCTAAATAATATGTTGCTTCAGTATAACCAACATCATAATATTGTCTTAATCTCATTATTACTTCGCCAAATTCTTCTTCAGATAAGTAATTACTAAATCTTATATTACCAACTACATTACCAAATATAGCTGGTTTAATAGTATCAATATAACCTTTATCAAACAGTTCTTGACAAGGTTTGCAGATTGAATCTCTAAAGTTAATTTGATTAACTACTATCTCTGTACCAACTAAAGAAAGTTCTATATCATCAACATATTTCATTATAAGTTCAGCTTGTTCTTCTCGTGTATAATCTTTCCAAGTTCTAGTTCTTGCTTGATATTCTTTATCTAGTTTTATCTTATTAATAAAATCAATATCTCTTTTTAATAAAATATCTTTTGGAGTAAATCTTAATTCTTCTACATTATCAGTAGTATCTAATTTAGTTTCTAGTTCTGTGATGGCTTTCTCAACTATTTTCTTTTCTTCGTTATATTCTTTTAATTCAAAAACACCATTGATATATGCCTTTTTAATTCTTTCTAGTTTGTTTTTCTGGTTATTTATTTCTTTTTCTAATTGTTCTTTTGGTTCATCAAATTTTTGCTTTATCATAGGCAAGAAGAATTGATTAACAACTTCATCATATTGGGTTAATTCTGATATAAATTGATTAAAATAATCATTTATTAAATTTTCTTTAAACTCTATTTTACAATCATTGCAATAATAGTAGAAATAAGACTTTCCATTTTTCTTTGTTGTAGCTTTACCACCTAAGATTCTGCCACATTTAGGACATTTTAGTTTTTGTAAATATAAATAAGTTAAAGTTCTTTGATAGCTTTTTGAATTTTTCTTTTTTTGAACTTGGCAATCTTCCCACATTTCTTTTGAAATAATAGGTTCAACTACATCTTCATAATAAGTAGGATGATTAGTTCTTTTTCCATGAACAAAATCACCTTTATATATTTCATTTTCAAGAATAGTAACAATAGTAGAATCTCTCCAATTATCTCTTCCTAATACTTTCTCTTCATTAAATAAATTACTTATTTTTTTATAAGATAAACCATTATAATATAAATCAAATATTCTAATTACAATATCTTTAGTAGAATAATCAATTACTAGTTTTCTATCTTCGTGTTTATAGCCTAAAGGTGCTTTATGAGGAATATGTCCATTTTTTATTGCACCTGCCATACCAACTTTAGTTCTTTCGCTTGTTCTTTCAATTTCATTTTGACTTACACTCATTAAAAGTCTTGAAATCATTTTACCATTTGCACTTGTTGTATTTATTTCATCATTAACACAATCAAGATAAGCATTATTTTCATCTAAAAAGGTCATAAGATTTTCCCAATCATAAATACTTCTAGTTATTCTATCTAACTTTAAAGCAACAATTGTATTTATTCTTTTAGATTTTATATCATCTTTTAATCTTTCAAACTCTGGTCTGTGATTACCAGTTTTAGCACTTATTCCTGCATCTTCATAATAATCTATTATTTCATAACCTTTGAATTTACAAAAAGCTTCTAATCTTTCCTTTTGCTCTGGAAGGCTAAATCCTTCTCGGGCTTGGTCTTCTGTTGATACTCTCATATACAAACCACATTTTTTCTTTTCTTCGTTCATCTACTAAAACCTCCTAACAAAAAAGAGACATCAAAGTACATACGAGTACTACTGACATCTCTTAAATCCGTTTATCACAAATAAAATACAATATAATTGTAATATAATATAATTTTTTTCAAAGTACTCATAAATCTATATATATAGCTCTTGCTAAAATAAATATAGATAATTAATTGCCTATATTATATCACGATTTCCAGAAATGTCAATTTTTTACATATTAAATACTTTTCAAATATGTTTCTAATTCTGATAATTTAATCTTTTTAGATAAATTAGAAATATAAACATCATTTGAATAATTGAAAACTAACAATGTAGTGTTTTTAACAATTACCTTATGTGGTTCAATATATGAGAGATTGGTCTTTTCAATTTTTCTAATACTACCTTTTATAAAAGTAGGATTTACTTTAGAAAACTCACATATAAATTCAAGTCGTTGTTTTAAACTTTCCTCAAATTGTATTTCTTGTTTAATTATCTTCATTACAGACACCATCCTTTCACTTTGAGGATGATTTTTTCGCAAACAAAAAAAATCAACCATTTTACTGATTGATTTTTGTATCTGTAGTTCGAACAGATTCGTTATTGGCTGGGGTGGTAGGATTCGAACCTACGCATCGATGGGTCAGAGCCATCTGCCTTACCGCTTGGCTACACCCCAATATAATTAATAAATTTTTACAATTTATTATAAAATCCTAATAATTAAAAATCTTTAATTATCATAACATAATATAATAAAAATTTCTACATAAAAATAAAAAAATATTAATTATTTTATTACTTTATTATCAATATTTTCTTTTATATATTAAAACATTAATTCAAATAAAAAATCAAAAGAACAAATTTTATTATTTATCTGCTCTTTTGATTTTATTTTATCCAATCCTTTTGCCCTGTAATTTAAAACTTCCCATATTTGTACTGGCATTTATTTCTAATACATCACCTCTAACTGCTCCTTGTATATCATATTTTATAGTTGCAATTGATGCATTTAGTTTACCAGACATCGAAAAATCATTTCCATTCACTTTCCCTCCGGAAAATTCATTTCTTTTTCCCATTGCTTCTATGTAACCATTCAAATTATTTCCATTTGTAATTAACTTAACTTTTGCTTGTATATTTCCCATTGGAGTTTTAATATTCATTTCATATAAACCATCCATAACAGTACCTCCTCATTTATTATATTCCTACTTTTCTATTTTGTTACAAAAAAAGAATAATTATATTTTAAAATTATAATAATTATTCCTCATTTAATAGTTATTAATTCTTTACTTTTATATTTTTAAAATTTAATATTAGAATTTGTACACCATCGTTTATAAGCTATAATATTTTCATTAATTCCGAAATATTTGTAATTACTGTATACTTTTTATCTACTAAAACGTTCTTATTGTTTAAAAATATAGCATTCATTCCAACATTAATTGCTCCGTCTATATCAGTTTTTAGATTGTCACCAATCATTACGCATTCAGCTGGTTTTAATTTACCAATTGCCTTTAAAAATGCTTCTTTATTTGGCTTCATCTTTATATTTTCCGTTCCATATACATGTTTAAAAAATTTAATAATTTTTGCATTCTTTAATCTTTCAATTTGCTGATTTTCGAACCAATTAGTTAAAACTACTAATTCATATTTCTTATATAGATACTCTAATGTATCAATAAGGTTAATGTCCATTTCTTTTGGAACGCAAATTTCAAAAAATTTGAGTATTGTTTTTATAAAGTCAGTACTATAATTTACACATAATTTTTTATTTATTAGATTTTGCATAATTTCAGCATTAAAATACTGTTCATTTTTTTCGTATGAATCTATTACATCTTTTATTTTTTCTTCCATTTCCACGCTATACTCTATTTGAAGTTGAAAACAAGTTTTAATAATTGCATCATGCCAGTAATTTTCTTCCCAGTTTATTAATGTATTGTCTAAATCAAATACAATTCTTTTTATCATTTTTATATCAACTCTTTTCTCAATATCTTTTATTTTTACATTAATTTGTTTATCTTCTGTTAATTATTTTTTCGATATTCTTCAGGTATATATTTCTCATATTTTTCTTGATTATATGTTAGTCGAAGCCTATCTAATAAAACTTTATTATATTTTTTCGTTTTCAAATTGTACTCTAAACTCCATAACAACCATGAATAATCATACCATTTATCTCCTACTCCAGAATTATCTAAATCAACAAATCCTGCGAAATTGTTATTATCATCGACATAAATATTAGGTAAGCACAAATCTCCATGCACAAAATCATTTCCTATATTATCTTTTGATTTAAAAGGACAATTATACTTATCTAAGCTTCTTAATATTTTAATTATATTTACTAAAATATCAACTAATAATTCTGGATTATCTATAAATTTGTTATCAATCAAACTATAACCTTTTATGTAAGTTCTTAGATAATAACATTTGTTATTATCTTCTAAATAACAAATACTTTTGCTACATGGAATATTACATTTATACAAAAAATCTATTCGGTCTTTTTCATCAATTAGTCTATTTTTATCTTTAGAGATTTTTAATATATATTTATCTTCAAAAATATATACTTCATCTTCACTACGCCCAACATTATCAACAATATATTTTATATCTTTTACTATTTTCTCTATTTTTTTAGGAAACATTTCGTCACCTCTATAACTTACCATTTTTTATAATTCCATCCTTCTGCATTTTATCTATTATTTTAGCATAAACTCTATCTCTAACCCAAACCTCTGATGTTGTATTTAAAATTTCATCAATACAAACCCACTTTACGCCACTATTCTCATCTTCTTTTATATGTATTTTTTCACTTTCATCAGCTTCTAATAAATATGTAACATTAAGATGAACATGTGAACCAACATATTTTCCTCTCTTTTCATGGCCATTTACATTGATTATTTCTAGTGAATAAATATCTTTAGAAATTGGTTCAACATTTTTTATTCCAGTTTCCTCTTTTGACTCTTTCATAGCAACATATAAAAGATCACTATCTCCATCACTATGTCCTCCTACCCATGCCCATGAATTATAGATTTTATGGTATATCATTAAAACTTTGGTTCTTTCTTTGTTAAGCACAAATGCTGAGCTTGTAAAATGTCCATATTCATTTTGTCTAGTTAATACATCATCAAAGTCATTAATGTAATTTAACATTATCCTTCTTTCGACTTCTTCTTGTTCATTATATGGAGTAAATTTCTCAATGCTTGCTTTTAAATCATCTACATTGATTTTTATTTTAATTCCTAAGATACCGTATTGCTGCTCTTTTTCTGGTGAATAAATTTCATACATAGCTTTAGTCTTTCTTGTTATTTCTTCTTCGTCATTGTATAGTTTTCTGAATAAATTTTCAAAACTATCTTCTCTATATAATTCCATAACATCAACTAACAGTTTTTCTTGTAAATCTGGTAATTTTGAAAATTCTATTTGATCTCCAATTTTTATTTGTTGTCTTTTTTCATCATATAATCTAAATTCTATTGTTTTTGTTCCATTTTTCATTCTTTCAAATGGGCTTTCATTTAATTTCATTTTATGTAACATGTTTATCTCTCCTTTACTTTTTTATCCACAAATACATTCCAGTTATACCATCAGGCTTATATTTAAATCCTGCTCTTTTATAAAATACTTTTATCAGCTAAACTTTTTTTCATTGACATTAGTGTCGATTTATAATCTTCAAATATTTTTCTTTTTAGTGGTTCCAAATTATTATTATCTAAATCTTCAAAATCATATTTTAATCCCTTAAGTTGTTTACAATTAAAAATAAATTTACGCAAATCTTATATATTTTCACATTGCATAATATTTATTAATTCAATTGTTTCGGTACTTAAATATAAACCTTGTATTTTTGTATTTAGATTTAGTTTATATTTTTTTTCTTTTTTTGTAAATATTTTATAATAAAAAAATCCTAAACCTGTACCTACATTTATTTTACATTTTTAATTGAATTTTATGTAAATTTACGCTATAATATAATTATAGGATTATAATTCCTTTTAGATAGATTTATCCCCGTTTTTGCATCGTTTAGGTGTTCATATATATTAAAATAATTATTTTGGAGGAATCTACACATGAAAAAATTAAAGAACTCATTAATTATCGTAATTTCAATTCTAATGATGCTGACTGGTTGCTCTAATGCTGTGGAAACCGATTATGATAGTATCTTATTAGAAAATGCATCAAAAGTAAATGCAGAATTAGGATTTGATGTCAATTCGAATCCATTTGCTGATGGATCAAGATATTTTACAGTGTCTAAAAGTTCAAAAAATGAGTTTGTGATTGATGTTAATGGAACAGAAATCATTGTTCAAATCCCATCTAAGACATCATCTTCAGAATATGTACCAAGTAATGTGTCTGATGTTTCATCACAGAACCAAAAAATCGTGGCAAAAAGCAAGCAACTTGTTTATCAATATATTGATGTCTCAAAAATTTTAAAAGACAAAGAGAATATTAAAAATTATATTGATAGTTTAGCCACTAAAGAAGGTATTTTTACAGATGATGACGATGTAGGAGCATATTTTTCTCATACAGATAATTGTATTTATATAAATAAAGACAATTTGGAACATATATGCGAGTGGATGATTGTACATGAATTAATCCATGCAATATCATATTACACTCATGGGTGCTCTATTGAAAATGAAGAATATGCATTTAACCTATTCAATGAGGTATTGACTGATATGATTACATCAACAATAAACCCTCAAATCGACAAGAATATTCAGTCAGGATATTATTTGTATTATGATTTACTGTACCCATATATCAATCTTTTTGGTAAGGATGCTATTGATGCCTACTTTTATGGATACGATAACATTTATAAACAGATTGAGAAAGAAGAATTTGAATTCTTTGTCATTTTAATTGAAAATTTCGGAGAAGAAAGTTCTGATGTGTACTATAACAATTTGATGTATAAGTGGAATGCGAAAAAGGTCCTTAAAAAGTGACAAAGAAACTCAGGAGGTGATAATCATCTTCTGAGTTTCTTTATTTTTCATCAAATTGAAAAAAATTTTTATAATTTATATACAAAAAAAAGAAAAGCTTAAATTTTCAATTTGAACTTTTCTTCATCTTTATATTTTCGCCTACTATAAATAGTTCTACGAAAATTGTTTATGGCTCCGTTTCAGCTGAGGTTTACAAATTTTTATAAATAGGAAATTTGTGTTACAGCTCTTTTAACTTGGTTTTAATTTAACATAAATATTAGAAGTTTTCAAGTACTTATTTGTATTTTTTTAGTAATAAATTTAACTAAAAGGATCTAGTTGCTTTAATTGATTTTTCAAGCCACTATAGGCATCTTTTTGTGACAACTGCGTAAAATTAGCTAGTCCAATTAACGAACTTCTTATTGAGCTATCAATACTTTTTATATTTTCGACTTTCGATAATTTTTTCTTTATTTTTCTTCTTGTTTTATTAGCAACAACTAGATGGTGATTAGGTGAAATTACAAAACCTGTTACTTTTTTATATTCATTTTCCTTATATCTTATTGTTTTATTCTTACTAATTTTTTGACCATATTTTTCTACTATTGCTTTTATTTGTTTTTCTTCTTCAAAACTAATATTTCTGTTAGTTGAAATTGTTAAATCGTCTACATATATTGAGCATGATAATTTATGCAAATCACAATATGCAATAATTTCGTTAAACATATCTAGATTAGCTAAATATGATAATATTTGACTTGTTGGAGTTCCTGATGGTAAATGATTTGTTGTTTTTATATGCTTCTCCTTCAAATAATTCATTACTCCATCTTCAATATATACATCATCTTCTTTAAAATTTATTGTAGTTATATCTGTACATAATTTTGCAACATCTGGTGCCATTTTTAACTTTTCTAAAAAGAATTTATAAATTTTATCTCTATGGGTGTTAGGGAAAAATTTACTCATATCCAATTTTAACATGTATTTAGAATTTATATGTTGAATTGCATTATCATAAGCTGATTTTCCCTTAATGCCTGAAAAAACATAAGCTGGAAATTCTATTTGATATAACTTGTAAAGCAATCGTCTTTGCAATTGTTTTAATTGGTAATTAGGCTTTTCCAATAATCTATTGTTTTCATTTACACATACTACATATTTATTCAAAACAAGGGCTACATCTTTTTGGGTAGCCCTTAATAAATAATATAAATCTCTTTTTCTTTTAACTTTGTATAATTCACAATTTTGAAAATTAATCATAAACTCTCCTTTTCCTTCTATAAGTAAATTATTACATAATTTATTTATAGAAAGAAAAGATTAATTAGTTTTTAGTGAAAAATTCAATAGTAAATTCTATACCATTCTTTGTTTTTTCGATAATAAATTTAGCATTTACTAAAATCTCAAAACCGATAATAAACTTAACTAAATCCATTATCAATTCTTCACTATAACCACAAACTTTCCCCACTAACATTACAATAATCACAAAACATAATGGTTTTAAGATTTTCATAATCGTTACACCTCCTATTTTTCAGATTAGACTTATTTACAACATTTGTGCACTTAATGCTATAAACAAGGCCCCTTCATCTCTAATCTTAGAAAGTGTACAGCTTATTTGCGGTTCCTAATTAACTTTATCTCGGAAGTCCCTTCAATAATATTTAACAATACCAAACAGTATTAAATCTATCATCATCACCTATACAACATAGCAACATAATAATATGAATTCGTTGTTATCTCGTGTAACATTGTTACTATGTGGCATCTTTGGCAATGCCAGTACGGACTCCTTAATCTGTATATAGTACATTTAGATAATAAAATCTACTACATGCAAATTATGCAGGATATACAGAATATCCTTCGCTATCGCTGGCCAAACAAGGGGACTTATTAGTCGAGCCTCGTGAGGAACAAGCATATCATATAATATTTTTTTATAAAATTCAAGCAAAATAAACAAAAAAGAATAATTTATATGTTTCAAAAATTTGTTCGGAATGTGTTGTTTTTATTGTTCTAAAATGTTATAATTGAATTATCCTTTTCAAAGGAAATCTTTGTGAAAGGAGGTGCAACATTTGAGTTCCTACGAATTAATTTGGCGATTAATTGTATTATTACTAACAAGTAATGATAACAATGAAAACCAAGACAACAAAAAAGATTAATTTCTTTTAGACAGGCGACCACCTGTCTTTTCTTTTTGAGATAAAAAAATAGAGATATGCGACCACATACCTCCGTGCAAGATTCGGTTCCTACGAACTTGCTTAAGCTAAATATAGTATACAATATATTTTATAAAATGTCAAATATTTTCGTATATTATATTTATAATTATTATACTATTATTTTTTTAGATTATTCAATAATAAGTGGCCGATGGAATTAGTAAACTAATTCTACACACCTGAAGTCGGTGCTACATCGTCCATTTTTGTGTTCTGTAATTTAATTATACAATTTTTACTAAAACTTATCAACAAATTTCTATAATTTCTTCATCTATAAATAAACTAATTATTCAAGAAATATTGAATTACTGCATATAAACCACTATCTGAAATAATATCAATCACATTACTATTGGCGCCAATCAAATGAGGGTGATGTACTATCATATCAAAGTAATCTTTTATAGCTGTATTGCAGTTAAAAGTATCCCAACATCTGATTATATCGCCATCAAAATAAATATGTTTATTTCTTTCCAATTCTTTTATAATTTGCTCTAATTTTAATTCTTTATTATTATTGCCTTCTTTTAACTTTTCCCATTTCCCTTTATTAATCAAAAAATAAATGGAAGTCTGTTCTAGTAATGATCTTATTAAAAAAGCAAATGCTATGCAATATTCTTTGTTATGAAGTTTTAAGCTCATATTTAGAACTTCATAACATAAATTGTGAATTCCTGCAGCCCTTGGATTATCTCTTTTCAACCCTTTTATGTTTATTTTTACGAAAGGTGAAAAAGGACTTTTCCTTATTGGAACATGCTTTCCCGTTATTTCTATAGTTAATTGTTCATTTATATTATCCTTTTTCTTGAAATCATTATCATTTTTTTTCAAGTTTTTGTCATTCACATCTAATGCTTTTTCAGTATCTGTAACACTGTCTATTTTTGAACTAATTATATTATCTCTATTTACACTTGCGCTGCTTTTCTCTTCACCATATAAATATTTTTTCATCTCAGTAGTATTTTTTATATTTTCATTTTTTAGTTTTCCAGAATCTATATCTTCAACAATTCTTTTTAGCTTTTGCTCCAACTCTTCTATTGAAGAATTATGAGTTAATATATTATCTGTATTATCAATTTCTAAATATTCCTTACCAACTCTAGAATTTACAAGTTTTTCAAATTTATTTACTGAAAAATTATCAGAAATATTTTCAAATGGTTCCTTACAGTACTCCTTTAACTGTGAAAAAGTATTTTTAATTCCCAACTTGTTTTCAAACCTTTTTTTAGCAATATCCGTCCAAGGTAGTGCACCAGTATCTGTAGTATGAATTGTTCTTATGTAATCTGCACATTCCTCAAAAGAAGATGCAACATAACAAGATACTTCATAAAAAGACTCATCCTTAATCCCCTTGTGCATGTCCGCTATTTTATTTCTTTGAGTATAGGTAAAATATTTAAAATTTTTTAATAATTCTGGATTATGTAAGATTTTTAATGCTGTTAATCTACGATTTCCATCCCATGCAACATATTTCTTCTTTTTGGCATCATAAGTAACAGTTACAATTGATTGTGGAAACCAACCGGCATTATATATATCTGAAATTAATTTATACATTGCTTGTGTGTCTTTTTTTGTCTTGATTAGCTGTTGCATTGTAAAACTCTCATCGATATCCATTACAACATCATGTCTTGGATTTTCTGGATTAACATATATATCGTGTATTGATAACTTTATTATATCTTTTACTGTTAAAATTCTCATATTAATTCCCCTTTTGCTACTATATTCTATCCTCCTCCTTTTTCTTTAGTAAATTTTTTATTTCTAATTTAATTAGAATTTTTATTTAACTTGAACACATCATACCACAATTTTTACGCTTTCTCAATATATTTTGCAAATTTTAGGTTTATCACCACAGTATTTCTAAAATTTGAAATTTTGATTGACCTATAATTCAGAAAATGCTATACTAACTCTAGATATTTGAGGCGGTATGCCGATGCCATGGGCTTTATGCCTATGATGAAAAGTTTGGTAGCTTAATACTTGATAACAAGTATTAAGCTACTTTTTTCTCAACTTCATTTCTTAAATATATGTATTATCTAAATTATTTTTTCTTTTTCTTTCAGCAGATTACCTATTAAATTAGAAGCCTCATCACATTCTTGTACAGAAGCTGTGTATGTTACTTGACCTATATTTTGAGATTTTATTTCTTCCTTACTCGGTTGAACCCCTAATTCTAGTAATGCAATTATTCTTATTTTTTCTTCTTGACCTATGTTTTCATCATTTTTTATTTCTTCTAATGTTTTTCCACGATAATTATTTAGTAATAGATTTTTTTGTCTATTAACCCATTTCCCTAACAATATTGGCTCTTTTCCTTCTTTTACCTGTAGTTTAAGTCTCGATGTAATTCCACCCTTTTTTTTTATTTTTTCTTGTTCTTTTCTTACTTCTTCTTCATTTAAATTATAATAACTTCCTTTTGCTTCCTTTAATCCTTT
>ERZ827478.2000-NODE-2000-length-11792-cov-3.313964_pt1 | contig 11792 bp, 12 predicted proteins | sample MGYA00519705_ERZ827478 | MGnify/ENA primary metagenome ERZ827478 (study PRJEB31778, sample SAMEA3449318) | human gut metagenome | biome: human gut; feature: human-associated habitat; material: faeces | place: United Kingdom | collected 2010/2012 ... | reverse complement strand
AAAAATGGACGGACAAAAACAATGGCATAAATAGTCTATTTCAGAACTATTTTCGCTTGTAATAATGCCCTGTTCAAAATTTCAGCATTTGCCTTGATATGCACTTTTGTAAAATCATTCAGCTTGCTAATAAGTTCAACCGCTTTGCCGATTGTGGGAGCAGGCAGTTTGATATTCAGATTTGTGTTCTTCCCTATGTTCACTTGCTTTGGATTGCATTGCTTGACAAGTCACACAAATTCGTCCACGTCAAAATCCATTATAGGCTCAATCGTAACGTATGTATCAATCCCTTTCTTTGAAATAATCTCCATAGCTTCAGCCCTTTCCTGTGGTAAAGGGGCATTGTTCATAATATCAGGATAATGGCGATTTGTTTCCAATGTGGTGCAAACAACAACTTGCTTCCTTTCCACATCAAACAATGGATGGTTGATAAAATCCAAAATCCGTTTCGGATTCTTTGTCTGAATCAAGAATCGTGTCCTATTCTGTGGCTGTTGGTACTTTGTCTTATTATAGCAGCAATCAAGCACTCTTGTTATCCATTCATCGGGTACGTCTTGTGCAAATTCATCTGTGGAACTGCCTAAGAATATAAACTTGTTCAGACCAAAATTACCCTGCAATTCACCCTCTACAAGATTTATCGGACGTTCATAAACAGCTATATTCTTCATGTAGCAATAGCTACAATCATGGTAACACTTGCCTTTAATCGGATTCCATGTGTGAGTGATGAACTCGTACATATTGCCTTTGCTCGGATTCAGTATCATAGTCGTGCAATTTTGCACAAAGGTAACAAAATCTTAGAAGAAAACAGGTTGAAAAGTGAAAGGTTTTATAATCAACAAGTTATTGTAGGCAAATAAATAAACGGCACTTATGCTTGTAGCACAAATGCCATTTCAAAAATTTATAGTAGCTCTAATTGATATTTACTCTTCAATAATATTACCGAACTTTCCCCAGATTTCATGTTGCATATAAGCATTTTTGCTTCCAACGGGAACATATAAGGTAACATAGGCGTATGTTGAGAAAGCGTATTCTGCAACATCAGGAGGTGTTGAGCTTTTTATATGCACTTCTTTTAATGCAGAGCAGCCATTAAAAGTGGAACTTCCAATCTTCGTAACACTATTTGGAATTTCAACAGAGATAAGGTTTGTACAAGGTATAAGGAACTTTCCTCCATTTGAATAGAATAAAATATAAACCGCCATATTCTATCTTTCTTCAATGTCAAAGAATATGACGGTTTCTATTGATGAAAATCTATCAAAAATCGTTTTAATTACCCGCATTAGATTTGTTTTCATCATAAACAGGTCTTATGGGAAGTCCCCAATATCTTTCTGCAAGAGAGAGTTCTTCCCCTTTTAAGCACCATCTGTAATCTCCTGAATCCGCAGAATCGCCTATCCAAAAATAAGGTACGTCATCTTCTGAAACATCATCAGACCAAGCAATGCCTGTAATGGATAGGTTGCCATTTCCATAGTCTTTCACCATATATGGTATATATGCAGAGCCAGGAATATATAGATGCTCACCATTTATGTTGCTTTTGAAGTCATATATGATTTTGCCGTTAGCGTAGTTGGCTGTACACGTTGTATTATTCAATAGCTCATAGACATCATTATAAGTAGGCAAACGCCAATTCTCTCCAAGATTTACCGTTGCAGCATCGTATTCTGTACCACAGATGTTTTCCAATTTGATAGAGGGTGGATTAGGTGAATAAGACATATTAGTATTGGTATATGTCGTTGTTTCTGTATTGCCCCAAATGTAGAAGCTGCCTGTGCTGCAAGGGTTTTCTGCGTTCAAATTCCACCCTCTCCATTTTATGTTAAGTCCTAAATCCACGATTTCTTCCGTCCATGTTTCTTCATTCGGAGTTGTAATTTCTATTATATCTCCTTTTAAGTATTGTGCTGTTGGTTTACCTTGATTATTAGGGCTGTAATATGGCATTATGTAATAAGTCGTATTTGGCGAAAGATTGCCTACTATCACATCGCAATCGCAAAGGCTGCAATAATAATCCATGTTTTGGGCATAGTCCTCTTCGGCTTTATTGTGGTATTCACCAATATATGCTTCCACTTCGCTTCGGTTGGTAGAAACAATGCAACCTGAATATGGATAAGACACAATATCCAATGCAAAGGACACAGGTGTAACCCATTTTTCTGCAATTTTCACGCTTTCGTCATATTGGTATCTACCCCATTTCTCATAATCTTCTTCATCGCTGCAAGAAGAAAAGTTGGCACAAAGGGGGATAGCCAATAAAACCATTCCGATAAATCTTAATGCTTTCATTTGTCTTTTGTTTTTACATTAAACGTATATCTTGTTACTCGTTTGTCACTCTTATGTATTTCTCTATTTCTCCGTTTACAAGCTCATCTATGCTGTCTGCATATATCTTTTGTCGGCTAATCCGCCTTATAAGGCTATCATTGGATAGTTTGAGTATCTTGAAATGCTGTTCTCCAAAGCCTTTATTATAGATAATCAACGAATCAGACTTTATCAGGCGGTAGGTAAATTCACCCGTTTCAGGTGGGCAGTCAGCCTTTCCATTCTTGTAAAAGCTAAGTGTGTCAAGAGCATAGACATAACTACTTGCATATTCTACCATTCTCCATTTACCAACTATTAGGCTGTCTATGGCAGTTTTTGTTGATTGTTGCTTATTGCCACAGCCTCCAATGAATAGTAAAGGCAACATATATAAAAGACTAACATATTTCATGTGCCGTATCTCTTTTATTCATGTTGATTTTCAGTTGATTTACCTGAAAGCATATTGATAAGACCGTCAAAAGCCTCTTTAGATTCTTTTAAATCTATATTCTCCTTTGCCTTTTTGATTTCTTCAAGACTTAAAGAGTGTTCAATAAATTGGTTATTGTTAAAGATATAGCGCATTTTTAGTCCCCTATTAAAAATTGCAATGCCATAATCTTCAGCGCATTCCCTTGTATATTTTTTAACAAATGACTTTATTTGTTCTGGTTGTGTTGGATAGGGTATATTTTCGTTTCCCCAATACTCTATTATGATATATTCTCCATCTTCATAAACTTTTGCCCCCTTAAAATCAAGTTTGAGAATTTCAAGAAGTATATCTAAGTTTGATTTAGTTTGATGATATATCTCTTTTAATTCGCTTGGTGCTATGGTTATAGCCTGTTCCTTTCCTAAACTATCTTTATAAACAACTCGATATTCAGCATTAACCCTTATAATGTTTTCAAGTAGTTTTCTTTGGCTTTCACTCGACAATGCGAGAATGAAACGCTTTCTACGATATGTAGGTTCAAAACTTGCTATTTCATCTACTCTTATTATTTCTTGTACTAAATTAGATTTTGCATCATAACTTAAGTTGGAATCATCTCCAATGTAAGCCATTAAAAAAGTTTTGTTCAAATAACTCGTGAACGGAATATATAATAAAACCACAAGAGTGCAAGAAAGTAACAGCAGAAGATATTTTTGACTGTTTGAAGTGTTTAGTAAGTCTTTTATTCCACAATAGAAAGCAAGCGCACCGTAAATAATCAAAGAAATTTCTACTAATTCAGCATTAGAATTAAGCTCACCCCTATAAGTATATAAAATTGTAATTATGAGTAATCCAATGACTATGCTAAGTATCGCAAAAATGGTATTAGCTGTATTTATTGCCTTGTAATGTTTGGGGCGTGGTAATAACATTTCTTCATAAGTGCAAGTGCCTCTTTCATCCTTATAAGATTGGTAAATCTCTTGAAGTCCTTTATCCAAAATTACACACCCTGCCTTTCTTACCTGTAAATAAAGCCTAATATGCCATAAAGACGATATGCCAGCTAATATCATAAATGCGCCCCATAGGATATAATCTATAAGCGGAACATTAGAAAACGATGTGAACAAAGCAATAAAGTTAAACGATATATAAACAAATATTACCGTATAAACTATCATTTGAAGCAATGCTTGCTGTTTATATTTCTTATAATCATTATTGTAAGCCATTTCCATTATAAATGCCACTTCACACATCTGTTGATACTCTATTTGATTTTTGAGAAGTTTCCTAATAATACGGTCGGCAAAAAAGACAATAATGCAAGCGAAAAAGAATCCATATTCATTAAGAAATGGTATATTCAACAAGATAGCAGGCAACCATGCCAATTGCCATAGCACAAAATAGAAACTTGCTTTCATGGTTCTTTGCTATTATTTGCGTTTAAGAGTTATAGTCCCAGCCCAAACCATTGACGAGCCAGAGTGTTTTTTATCATATATGGTAAATTTGCATGACTTAATATAGCTAAAAAGAGTATTCAATTCTAAATCAAACACTTCACGTCCATCTTCTCCACGATATAAATCATCACTAATCTTTTGTAATACCATTGATTCGGTTTTCTCACCTTTTGGCTTAGCCGTCATTCGTACATCATTATCAGAAAATAAGAGATAGACTTCTGTTCCAATAACCTTTTCTCGTGCTTCTTGAACATGCTTTTCAGGTATATTGTCAGGAGCAGCAATATCAGTAACAACAAAAGTCTGTGCACTTGCACATGAACAAGTGAGCATTATTACGAAAATTGTAGCAATGTACTTTTTGATGCAGATTGTCAGCATAATCTTACCCCATGTCCCTCATCCCCCGTTGGAACGGCTAAGTTATTAAATGCGAAAAGCGTGAGGACTGTATTTATGCTTATCTTTCAGTCTGGCTTCTCGCATTGCCGTGGGACAGATAAGCAACAGCCACTCACGCCATGCGAGTATATAGTTCTCCCTTTCAGGATAGTATATATCCGTAGCGTGAGCGTTGTTGCTACCCTCTTTGTCCCTATTCAAACTTTGCGAGAATTTGACTGAACAAGAAAGTTTCAATAACGCTCTTTCGTTCTCTTATGTCTGACAACCTTTCGGAAGTCAATTACAAAGGTACGAAAAAGCGTTTAATATCAATGCTGAAACGATAAATATTTGCTCTTTATTGTTGAAAAACAGCTTTATGTAAGGTGGAAAATCCCAATAAGCCCTATAAGAGCCAATTTTTAAGATTTTCCACCTCTCCAAAGTCAAAAGCTAAGGCAATCGTAAGTATTCAACAGTTCTTCCTGTCTTAGTCCAAGATAGCGTTTGGTGATGGCAACAGAACTATGATTGAAAAGCTCCATAAGTTTGACTAAAGCCAATTCAGAGTTTTCACTATTCATGTTATAGACCTGTCTGCCGAAAGTCTTTCTAAGGGAATGGCAGCTAAAATTGCCTATTCTCACCCTGTACTTCTTCTTCACCTCTTTAAGAATGATGTTTATTCTCTGAACTGTGAAGATAGTCCCTTTCTGACTTACCAAGATTGGGGCGTTGATTCCTATCGGCTTGATGTGTTCGTAACAATCCCTTATATGCTGCTGTAATTGGGGATTGAGCCTGATAGTCTTCTGCTTCCCTGTCTTTTTCTCCGTTATGGCAAATTCGGAGGTATTCAATATCTGCTTCCACCTTAAAGATAGGATGTCAGATATTCGCAGACCTGTGAAACAGCCCAATGCTATAAGGAGGGAGATTTTATAGTTCCTGTCCTTAGCCAATTTTCTGATTAGATTCATAGCGTCAGACCAAATAAGATAGTCTGCTGTTGTTGTGGAGTATTTGAGTGACATAATGTTCTGTTTTATAGACAAACGAATAAAAGTGAGTGTTTGTTTTGAGGTGATTTTTGTAACTCCTTGATTACTAAAGGAACATTCACTAATAGAGAAAGTGAGTATCAATAAGGCAAGGACACCCATAATGGATGTCCCTGCCCGATATTCAGATGAAAGGCAGATGTGTATCATCCAACAAACCACTCTCCACTATCCTTTTACAAAGCTCATGGGAAGCCCTGTTTCTAAGGTCTGTCCCATAGTTCTCACTGCCCACCATTCTTATAATGGCTACAACAGTCTTTACTAAATTCTGCTGCAATGTACGATGAAAATATCTTGTACTTTCTGCAAACCTTTCAGGATTCCAACCATAATCATTCAAGGCTCTTTCCAAATCTTGTGCAGCCTTGTATTCACGTGTATTCTGTATGTCCATTTTTTTGTATTGTTTATTATTATATTTATAAGGATGTCAGGAATAAAAATCGGACACTCCCCATTAAAGAGGAATGCCCGATTGTCAGAAGTGAATCAATAAGCACTTAGCCCAAGAACCAAGCGTATTTCGTATCTCCATGCAGTGCATTGTTGATTCCTACCGCCACTTCCGTAGCATTGACTGCTCTTTGCAGATAGGTGTCAATATAGCTGCTCTTGTTGGCTTCTGTCAGCAAGTTGTGGAAGTCAAACATGGAGATGGTGTTGCCTTTTGCTCCAAAATTTGGATTGGTGAAATAATCACGGCAGACATTGTTAATCTGACTGTCCGTTATCAACAAACGTGGAACTGACCTTTGGTAGCCATTAGGCAGTGCCTGATATAATCTCATCCTACCCACAATTTGAGCAAACTGCGTTTCAGTCAAGTAAGACTGTGAAAGTGTTTGCATCAAGTGGATTTCCCTTGCAGGATTGAAGTTGTAGAACAGTTCAAGAACAGCCCTGTAAAGGTCATTCAGGTTCATCACTTCAAGTTGAAGTTTCACCCCATCCCCTGTAAGCACCTGATTGCTGCACACGTTTACTCTCCAACCGATAAAGACGGAGAACTTCTCCAAGCCTTTGTTAGCCCTGTAAAGGTTCAGGTCAGAATAGTTACGGACACCACCAATGCAAAGCTCCAACTTCTGACCGTTCACCTTTTCATGAATGGTAGGAATGGTGAATGCAAAAGCCAGTCTTTGGTAGAACTGTGTCTTTTCAGATTCAAGAAGTTCACTTGCTTTCTTGCCAAGTGCTGACGGAACACGACCACGGACAATATGCGACACACGTATTGCAGGCTCACAAATGGCTTCACCTGAAAACATAGTCTGTGCAGCTTCATGCACAGTATGGATAAAGTCTTGATGCGAAATAGTAAGCTCCTGATTCGCCCATGTGGGTACGACACACTGTGTAGTCAGTTCCTCAATGGAGATTTCAGAAGTGTTGGCTTCCAAGAAATTCACATTGGATTTGATAGAAACCCTTTCTTCCTCTCTCACTTCTTCAAAAGGAACGTACTCTGCTTCTTCTCTAAATGATGAATGATTTTGTACCATTGGTACGGATAATAATGTTGCTTCCATAATTTAATTGGGATTAAGTGTTATTGATTACAAGGACAATGACTATCATTGTCATATAGTTATAGATGTTTATAGCAGGATAGGTTATATTTTTCTCTTGTACTTATCGGATAGGTTTTACTTTTCCATTCCCCTTATGGGGAGGGGCGTTTTTTGAGGTGTAGTCGCTTGTATGCAACACTTTCCGTATTTTTTGATTGGCACAAGTTCCTGTTTTGCGTTGTATGCTGCTTTTAAGTTGGAGATGGGGCATTGCGAATTAGAATTGAGTGGTACTATATATTCTTGACATAGGGAAGACTGATATTAAGTATCGGCAAAAAACAAGTATAATTTGCTATCTGAATGTGCTTAAAAGCAAAAAAGACAGCTAAGCTGTCCTTTTCTGATGAATGTTTCACATGATGAATTTCTGATATTCTTTCTTAGGTGGTATGATATAGTCCTTATTGGTCAGCACCTTGACGAAATAGTTTAGGCTATTTATCGGCTCGTTCAAATTTGGCAATCGCTGTGCCAACTGAAATTTGACGGAGTACCTTTTTATAAGTTCTATGTCATCCATTTGTTTCAAGTCCTGCCGTGTATATGGATATTCCACTGCTATCTGTCCTATCAGTTCCCTCTGATAAGGTGGAGTTTCAAGCCCCTTAGTTTGGCAGAACAGGTCTATCGTGTTATAAATCTCCTTATAAAGTGGTGGAGTACCTTTAGGGAAATAGTTGGTGTTGCCTTTGTCAAAGCAATCAAGCGTGATTCTGTAACAGCCTTTGTGCCGTCCTATCAGGTTCAGTTCGATGCACTTTTTCATGTACTTCTGAATCGTACCGTATGAAATGCTTAAATGTGCAGCCATTTCTCTAAGGCTGTACAATGTCAGGTTGCAGTTGTTCAGGCAAATGCACTTTATAAGGAGGATAAAGCCTTTGATGTCTGTTTCTTCATTTGGCGACAGCCCGTCAAAGTGCAAGTCAAGAAAACTTCTGCTTACCATGATGAAATCCTTTGGTGGTATATGCACTTTATAGAAATTCTTTTTCTTGGGTTGTCCGTTTTCTGCTTTGATATATTGAGGTGTAATATCAACATAACCAAGTCTTTTAGCTTTATGAAGATAACCACTGACTGTATCAGCGTTATATCCTGCTTCATTTGAAAGCGTTTCCAACAGCACATTCGATTCGCCTGTATTGTAATCACTCTTAAAAAGAAGCAAGAGATAGACGTGTGCCTCTTTATTGGAAAGCTGTTTGCCTAAATTTATAGGAAACACCCTGTAATGGTTTTCATCCTCTACTTTCATTTCTTCTGCATTTTCATAGCTATTCAACTTATGGCTGCTGAAAGCCTGTATAGCTATGTTAGTAGTAAATATAGTTAATAGTATATCCTTGCCTTTTATATCACCCAATCCGGCATTTTTATATCAGTCTGAAGAACAGGACAAAACAGTATTTTAGGTCGGATATTTTAAGCGACAGATAAAGGCAGAATAAGGCTTGCCTGTCACACAAGCCCTATTGCTGCATTTTGGCTTAGGCAGTTGCAGCCGCCTCTTTCAGTAAGGTAATGAAACAGTCGTTGTCCTTTACCTCTTTCAGCCTGCTTTCTTTCAGCTTCAAATTCTTCATGGCATCTAAGGCTTTGAAAGCGTCCTCGTCACTTGTCAGTGTCGCATAGGAATTGAATCCGTCTATAAAGTAACGCTTCGTGGCAAATATCACTGAAATGTTGGCTGCCTTGCAGAGAGTGACAAACCTATGTCCTCTTTCAATATCCACCTTTGCATCTTTCGGCAGGGCAACATCATCTCCTTTGAGAGCCTTTTTAATCAGGTTGTTGGAGAGTTTCTTGCCTGTGAAAATGATAGATGAAGTGGAGGGGTTGAATCCCTCGTTTATCAGGTCTGCCATGCTTGCGAACAAGTCTTTGTGATTTCCTGCCGTCAAAGCGGCAACTACAAGCCTGTCCTTGTTGCTCCAGCTTGTACCTGTGCCGTTTATATCCACAAGGTACTCACCTACATTCTCCACACTTCTTACATGAGTGTTGGGTATCTTGTAGTCCTTGCCTGCTGCAACAAGTTTGGCAAATGCCATGCTCCTGTGTTGTCCGTCAAGTATGACGAAATAATCATCGGCTTCTTCCGCAGCAACCTTGTTGCCTTTAATGTCATGCAACTCATATCTTGTTGCAATCAGTGTCTTTGCATCAGCAACGATTGTAGGATAGGCATTCTCGTACTTGCCGTTGCTTATCAGGGCGATAAACTTGTCCACCTTTAAGGTGTCTATCGGACGGTTGTTTACCACATAGGCAATCTTCTTAGACACGTCTATCTTCTCACCTGTCGCTTCATCCACAACTTCAAAGGTCACAGGTGAATTGCCCAAGTTCTCTTGTGCCTGTCTTTCAGCTTCTACTGAATCATCGTACTGCTTGTTTTTCGCATCGACGACATCCTGCTGTGCTTTGATTACAGCTTCATCCGCACCCCTGTTTTTGAGCGATTGCAGCAATTCCTCTGCATTCTTCTTTGCTCTTTTCAACTCTGTAATGTTTGCACCCATTACAATGTTAGCAACTTGATTATTTACGTTCTCAATAACAATATTCTGTGTCATAACTTTGTACGCTTACCTTTACAGCATTAGGTTCTAATTATTGTATATTTAATCTGTAATCGTCAGTCCTATGCGCACTTGGCTTTCTGATTACGTTGCAAAGGTACGGGGCTTTCAGTGTAGTTGTCAGGAATAAAATTGATGTGTTTTTTATTCCCCTAACTCTTGCTTAGACCTCTTGTCCTTTGACACTGCAAAAATGATAAGAATAGTAACAGGTTATCAGGAATAAAAAATCCCACTATTCTATTCCCCTTTACAGAGAATGGAATAATGGGACTATTAAAGATTTGTATTATATCTGTTTAGATAGAGAAGTCTGGATAAATGCTACTTACGTTATTGGGGTATTCATAGTTCCTATATTGTTTAAGATAGGCTTTGAGAGTTTCATTTTCAAGCACAAGCCAACATTTGTTTTGGGATATTTTGGTGAAGTAAATTAGCTGACACACCAAGTCTGTTTCTTTAATGGAATGGTTGGCTCCTTTCTTCCTCTTAGCTTTTACTTGTAGTTGGGTGTTGAAGAAACGAAGCAATATCCTTGCAAAGAAAGCTATAAAGGGGGATTCTTTTAGCATGATGGATTCATCAGCCTGTTCTCTTTTATGTAGCTTCTTGTAATAATCCTCATCCACTTCTTTTTGGAGGTTGGTTATCATGTCTGCTATGACTTTAATGGCTAAGAAACTATCCACCACGGTTTTCTGTTTTCCAGTTTTGAAAGTAAGGGTCATGGGTGCATCTCCTGACTTGTTGATTGCCTCACAAAGTTCTGTCAGTTGCTCAACAGGGGTCAGTTTCATGGTTACACCATTATAAAAAAGGTTCTCGCAATAATCGTATGTAAAGAGAATGAGTAACCAAAATTTATCTGCATCCAACTCCAAATCATTTAGTAGTTTTTGAATGGTTCTGTTATTGAGGTATTCTTTATAAAGGGATTTTGGAGCTATCTTGTTGGAATCATATCTGTCCTTAAAGATTCTCATGCAAAGTGTAGCTGTCAAAGTAACACATGATGCGTTTGCCTGTTCTGCTTCCTCTTTTGTGGCTTCTACAAAAGAAACATTAAAAGGATATTCGTAATCATCAAAGTCAGGCAATAGTATTGCTTCTACAAGACCGATGTATTCCATTAGCTCCACAGCACCCTCGTTCCACTCCAATTTATCTGTCATAATCCTCATATTTATAGTTGAATAATGCAAAATTAACAAGAATATTCAATTCACGATTGTAGCAAGTGGGATTTCTTGATAATCAAAGCAAGCATTTCATAGCTTCATCTATTTGCCATTGTAAAACTGCCAAGATAGATTTGCGTCACTCTTTCAGAACTATGTCAATGCAAGGCTTGATTTCGTTACGGTTTTGGTGTAAAAGTACCCAGAACTTCGACTTATTTCTTTGAGGAATTGGGTTTTGAGAGGATTAAAGGACTTGTCTGTAAATAAGAGTAGATATAAATAAAAGTTAAAGTTACACCTTTAACGCATAATTGTATGCTGATTTGGTCAATTCAAAGAAACGAGAAACGGCGAATAAGATTTCTCTTAAATAATACTCAACTCTTTATAGAACAGAGGCTGTATCAAAATAGAAACGCTAAAGTAGAAATCTGATAGATTGAAACTTAGTAATAAAAAACCTCCTAATTTAGCCCTTATTTATTGTTATAGGACTAAAAGTAGGAGGTTTTTATGTTGGAGCTTAATATTGTAAGTAAGCTGATCTCTATTTCTTATTTTGAGACAGTTTCTACTTTAATATCAACACATTTACATAAAATATAGTGGTACCAACATTCAATGCCAAACATTATTGTATGGCCAATAAAAATGTCTTTATCTTATCATTAATTATTGAAGATCTAATATCGTTATACTTAACACCTAGTTCTGATG
>ERZ827478.1995-NODE-1995-length-11838-cov-25.228634_pt1 | contig 11838 bp, 9 predicted proteins | sample MGYA00519705_ERZ827478 | MGnify/ENA primary metagenome ERZ827478 (study PRJEB31778, sample SAMEA3449318) | human gut metagenome | biome: human gut; feature: human-associated habitat; material: faeces | place: United Kingdom | collected 2010/2012 ... | reverse complement strand
CTTCTTTCCATTGTGCCCAGCCTCATCATTCTCTTAACTGCCATCTCCATGCTCCGTGCAAGCGGCTTTTTTGACCTGTCCGCGCGCTTCCTCTCTCCTTTGTTCCGCGCGCTTGGCATGCCGCCGGAGCTGGCTCCTTTGATGCTCGTGCGCCCGGTAAGCGGCGGTGCGGCGCTGGCTGTTGGAGCGGAGCTCATGAAAACCTACGGAGCGGACTCCCTCATCGGGAAAACCGCCGCTGTGATGTTAGGGAGCACCGAGACGACGTTTTATACCATCAGCGTCTACTTTGGAGCCAGCGGCATCCGTGATACCCGGCACACGGTTTTTGCCGCGCTGCTGGCCGATTGCACGGGTTTTTTCATGGCCTGCCTCACAACAAGGCTCTTTTTGTCCTGAACTCCCTCTTTCGGACTGTACTTTTTCTGTTGTATTTGGTATACTGATATAATCTATGAGCAATTGCCAATACGAAAGGTGTATGAATATGAACGTTCTGATTGATTTGATTTCCCGGGAGGTTTCCGGCGCATTCGAGAAAGCGGGCTTCGACCCCGCCTACGGCGCGCGCCCGCTGCGCCGCTGCATCTGCACCGACCTGGAGGACCCCGCCGCCGACGCCCTGCTGAACGGCACCGTCTCCCCCGGAGACCTCCTGGTCGCCGACGCCCGTGACGGCAAGCTAGTCCTGGAGGTGCGGTGACACCCAAACCAGAGAGGGACCCCGCCCCCGACCCGCACCAGCCCCCGCCCCAAGTCGGGCGAGGAACGTATAGTCCACCGACTGGCAGCGCTCACGCGGATGGTGGAGCCTCCGGGGTAAAAAAGCGCTTTTCTTTGGCGGCTCGACACCGTTTCTTTGGGCAAGCACCAAAGAAATGGGGTCGAATGGCAGGACAGGGCAACGACCCCACCCAATAAAACGGCGCACACGCAGAAGAGTAAAGAAAAAGGGGGAACCCCCGGCGAGGGTTCCCCCTTAGACCCCCTCCTGCGCTTAAATAAGCACAAGAGAGTTCCGCGCTCTGCGGAGCGCGGGCAAGGGCTCTGCCCCTGCACCCCGCCACCTTTGAAAAGGTGGACGAAACTTTCAGACGCGCTTCGCGCAGCGGAGCGGGATTAATTCATTATGTCGCGGGTGAGGGCCTCGATGCGCTCGGTCCAGTTTTTGAGATCCTTGTTCGGCCGGCCCTCGGCGCCCTTTACGGCGCGCAGCAGGGCTTCCGCCGCGGCCACGAGCGCGGCAAAATACTTGTTCATGGGCCTGCGCTCCGGCGTGGGCTGTTTCTGCGGCACCGGCACGCCCTCGGTCACGGTCACGAACTCGCCCTTCGCGAGGTCGTACGACGTCCCGCTGTACGGGGCAAAGGCGTCGAAGCCGTGCTCCTCCTTCAGGCAGCGCGTAAACTCCGTGCACGCGCCGTCGTCGCCGTGGTTCACGAACACCTTCGCAGGCTTCTTCTCAAAGCCGGATATCCAGTGCAGCAGCCCGTTCTTGTCCGCGTGGCCCGATACGCCCGGCAGCCAGGTGACCTCGGCGCGCACCGCTATCGTCTCGCCGAAGAGCTTTACCTCCTTGGCCCCGTCGTACAGCATCCGGCCCAGCGTGCCCTCCGACTGGTAGCCGACGAAGAGGATCAGGCTCTCGGGCCGCCAGAGGTTGTGCTTGAGGTGGTGCCTGATGCGGCCCGCGTCGCACATGCCGGAGGCCGAGATGATGACCTTCGGCTCCCGGTTCTCGTTTATCGCCTTGGACTCCTCCGAGCTCACGGAGACCTCCAGCCCGTCGAAGACCAGCGGGTTGACGCCCCGGGCCAGCAGCGCGCGGGTCTCGTCGTCCAGAAAGCTCGTGTCGCACTGCAGGAACACGCTCGTGGCCTCGATAGCCAGCGGGCTGTCCACATACACCTTGAAGCCGTCGTGCCCGTGCACAAGGCCCCGCTCCTTTATCTCGCGGATGAAGTACAGCATCTCCTGCGTCCTGCCCACGGCGAAGGCGGGGATTACCACGTTGCCGCCGCGGTCGAGCGTGCGCTGTATCATCTGCGAGAGCGCGCCGATGTAGTCCGGCCGCTCCGCGCCGTGGGTGCGGTCGCCGTAGGTGGACTCGATGACCACATAGTCGGCCTCGGCCACGGTGTCCGGGTCGCGCAGTATGGGCTGGTTTGTGTTGCCCACGTCGCCGGAGAAGACGATCTTCTTCGTCACGCCGTCCTCCGTCAGCCAGACCTCGATGCAGGCCGAGCCCAGCAGGTGGCCTATGTCCGTGAAGCGGATGGCCACGCCCTCCGCAACGTGGATGGGCTCGCCGTAGGCGCAGGGGCGCAGGTGCTTGACCAGGGCCTCGACGTCGTTGACGTCGTACAGCGGCTCCACCGGCGGCTCGCCCGCGCGCTTGGCCTTGCGGGTCTTGTACTCGGCCTCGCTCATTTGGATGTGCGCCGAGTCGCGCAGCATTATGTCCGCCAGCGAGCAGGTCGCCGCCGTGGCGTACACCGGGCCGGCAAAGCCGTTTTTCGCCAGCAGCGGCAGGTTGCCGGAGTGGTCGATGTGCGCGTGCGTCAGCAGCGCGAAGTCCACCTCCGCAGGCGAGACAGGCAGGGTCTGGTTCACGAACATGTCGCGCCCCTGCTCCATGCCGCAGTCGACGATGAACCGCGTCTTGCCGACCTCCACCAGCGTGCAGCTGCCCGTGACCTCATGCGCGGCGCCGAGAAATGTTATCTTCAATGTGTGCCTCCCTTCTCACTCGTCCAGCTTGAGCACGGCGAGGAATGCCTCGGTCGGTATCTGCACCGTGCCGAGCTGGCGCATCTTCTTTTTGCCCTCCTTCTGCTTCTCGAGCAGCTTTTTCTTTCGCGTGATGTCGCCGCCGTAGCACTTGGCGAGGACGTCCTTGCGCAGGGCCTTTACGGTCTCGCGCGCGATTATCTTGCCGCCTATCGCGGCCTGCACCGGCACCTCGAAGAGCTGGCGCGGGATGTTCTCCTTGAGCTTCTCGCATAGCTTGCGCGCCCGGGGATACGCCTTGTCCTTGTGCGCGATGAAGCTCAGCGCGTCCACCTGCTCGCCGTTCAAGAGCATGTCCACCTTCACGAGCTCCGAGGGCTTGTAGTCCGCGAGCTCGTAGTCGAGGGAGGCGTAGCCCTTCGTGCGGGCCTTCAGGGTGTCGAAAAAGTCGTAGATTATCTCGTTGAGCGGCATGAGATAGTGCAGCTCCACCAGCCTGGCGTCGAGATACTGCATGTTCTTGTACTCGCCGCGGCGGTCCTGGCAGAGGGGCATGATGTTGCCCACGAACTCCTGCGGCGTGATGATGGTGACGTTCACATAGGGCTCCCTGGCCTCGGCGATGGAGGCCGGGTCCGGGTAGTTGTGCGGGTTATCCACGCGCACCATCGTGCCGTCGGTCTTTATGACCTCGTAGATGACCGAGGGCAGCGTGGTCACGAGGTCGAGGTCGAACTCGCGCTCCAGCCGCTCCTGGATGACCTCCATGTGCAGCATGCCGAGGAAGCCGCAGCGGAAGCCGAAGCCGAGGGCAACGGAGCTCTCCGGCTCGAAGGAGAGCGAGGCGTCGTTGAGCTTGAGCTTCTCGAGCGCGTCGCGCAGGTCCGGGTACTTGGAGCCGTCCTCGGTGTAGATGCCGCAGTAGACCATCGGCCTCGCGGGGGCGTAGCCGGGCAGGGGCTCGGCGGCGGGGCGGGCGGCCTCGGTCACGGTGTCGCCCACGCGGGTGTCCGCGACGTTCTTGATGCTGGCCGTGAGATAGCCGACGTCGCCGGCGGAGAGCTCGGCGCAGGGCTCGAGGTGCGTCGGCCGCATGTGTCCCACCTCCACGACCTTGTACACCGCGCCCGTGGCCATGAGCTTTATCTCCATGTCCTTGCGCACGCGGCCGTCCATGAGGCGCATGAGCACGATGACGCCGCGGAAGGAGTCGTACTGGCTGTCGAAGACCAGGGCCTTGAGCGGCGCGTCGGGGTCGCCCTTGGGCGCGGGCACGCCGTTTACTATCTCCTCGAGCACGGCGGGGATGTTGATGCCGTTCTTCGCGGAGATCTCCGGCGCCTCCATGGCCGGGATGCCGATGATGTCCTCTATCTCCGCCTTGGTGCGCTCCGGGTCCGCGGCGGGGAGGTCTATCTTGTTGATGACGGGCAGTATCTCGAGGTCGTGGTTCATGGCGAGATAGGTGTTCGCCAGGGTCTGGGCCTCGACGCCCTGGGAGGCGTCCACGACCAGCAGCGCGCCCTCGCAGGCCGCGAGCGAGCGGCTGACCTCGTAGTTGAAGTCCACGTGTCCCGGCGTGTCGATGAGGTTGAGCGTGTACTCCTCGCCGTCCGCGGCCTTGTAGGTGAGGCCGACGGCGCGGGCCTTGATGGTGATGCCGCGCTCGCGCTCGAGGTCCATGTTGTCGAGTATCTGGCTCTCCATCTCGCGGCTCTCAACTGCGCCGCAGAGCTCGATGAGCCTGTCCGAGAGGGTGGATTTGCCGTGGTCGATGTGCGCTATTATCGAAAAATTCCTGATGTGGTCCTGTCTCATATCTTGCCGTCCTCCGCTATGCTTTCAACGCTGTCCGCCATGGCCCGCAGCTCCTTGGAGAGGCTGCGCAGCCGCTCCTTGAGCGCGGCGCCGCCGGGTTCGTCGGTCCTGCCGAGCAGGTAGTCCGCCGAGACGCCGTAGTAGTCGCAGGCCCGGACTACGAATTCGAGTCCCGGCTCCCGCGCGCCGTTTTCGTAGTGGCTGAGCAGCGCCTGACTTATGTGCAGCTCGGAGGCGGCCTTGCGCTGGCTGAGCCCCTGTTCGCGGCGCAGCGCGCTCATCGCCTCGCTGAATGTCCTTGGCATGTGTTACCTCCGCCCCAAAATTTCATATTTGATTACAATTAGTATTATAACTGCCCTTTGCCCCCTTGTAAAGACCCTGCCGGGGCTTGAAAAGCTGTGTATTGGGTGGTAAAATTGAGTGTCTGAAAACCGGCGGAGCGTCCGCCAAATCAATATGGAGGCTGTTGAAAAATGTTTGAGAACCTTGTTGAAATACTCAAAAAGAATCCCCGCAAGATAGTCTACACCGAGGGCACGGACGCCCGCATCCTCGAGAGCGCCGCGAGGCTGAAGGCCGGCGGCTTCCTCACCCCCGTCCTCGTCGGCAACGTCGATGAGGTCAAGGCCGCTGCCGCCAAGGGCGGCTTCGACATCGAGGGCCTCGAGATCGTCGACCCCGAGAATTACGAGGGCTTCGGCGAGATGGTGGACACCATGGTCGCCCTCCGCAAGGGCAAGATGAGCGCCGAGGACTGCGCCGCCGCCCTGAAGAAGAGCAACTACTTCGGCACCATGCTGGTCAAGATGGGCAAGGCCGACGCCCTGCTGGGCGGCGCCACCTACTCCACCGCCGACACCGTCCGTCCCGCCCTGCAGCTGGTCAAGACCAAGCCCGGCGCCCACCTCGTGAGCAGCGTGTTCATCATGGTCCGCGGCGATGAGATGCTCGCCATGGGCGACTGCGCCATCAACATCGACTACACCGACACCGTCGACAAGGACGGCAACGTCACCTTCTCCGCGGCGGACAAGCTGGCCGAGACCGGCGTCGCCTGCGCCCGCACCGCCCAGGTCTTCGGCATCGAGCCGAAGGTCGCCTTCCTGAGCTACTCCACCAAGGGCTCCGGCAAGGGCCCGAACGTCGACCTCGCCCGCGAGGCCTGCGCCAAGGCCAAGGCTCTGGCCCCCGACCTCGACATCGACGGCGAGATGCAGTTCGACGCCGCCGTCTCCCCCACCGTCGGCCAGCTGAAGTTCCCCGGCAGCAAGGTCGCCGGCTACGCCAACACCTTCATCTTCCCCGAGATCCAGTCCGGCAACATCGGCTACAAGATCGCCCAGCGTCTCGGCGGCTTCGACGCCTACGGCCCCATCCTGCAGGGCCTGAACGCCCCCATCAACGACCTCTCCCGCGGCTGCAACGCCGAGGAGGTCTATCAGATGTCCATCATCACCGCCGCCCTCGCCTGAGCCCGGCGCACAAGAAAAAATCAGCCGCCGCCCCATTGAGGGGCGGCGGTTTTGTTTTGCCCATCAGCCTTCCAGCGCGGCATTTGCGGCCCTGGCGAGGGCCGCCATGGCTGCTGCTGGGTATTCTCCCGCGGCGGTCTCATTCGTGAGCATCAGCGCCGAGGCTCCGTCGAGCACGGCGTTATAGATGTCGGACACCTCCGCGCGGGTGGGCACGGGGTTCGTCTGCATCGAATAGAGCAGCTGCGTCACGACCATGAAGGGCGTGCCCGATCCGCGGCACAGGCTGGCTATGCTCTTTTGCAGCCGCGGCACGGCGTAGAGCCCGCAGGCGCTCCCCAGGTCGCCGCGCGCGATGACTATCATGTCAGAGACGCCCAGAAGCTCCGGCACGGCCTCCACGCCGCTGCGGCTCTCCACCTTGGCAAAGACGCGGATGTCCTCCCCGCCGTTAGCGTCCAGCACGCCGCGCACGGCCGCAATGTCCGCCGCCGAGCGCGTGAAGGACTGCATCACCGCCGTGACGCCCCAGGAGCGCGCCGCGGCGAGGTTGAGCCGGTCGCTCTCCGTGAGCGCCGGCGCCGCGGCCTCGAGTCCGGGCAGCGTTATGCTCTTCCGGCTGCCCAGGACCCCGCCGCGCAGCACCTCCGCCCTCGCCGTATTTCCGTCGCAGCCGAGCACGCCGAGGCTCAGCCGCGCGTCGTCAAGCAGCAGCTCCGTGCCGGGCCTGAGCAGCTCCAGCACCGTCCCCGGCACGGGGATGAGCCCCTCTCCGCCCAGGGTCACCACGTCGCCCTTCGAGAGCGTCAGCGGTGAGGAGAGCGCGCCCGTGCGCAGCTCCGGGCCCTGCGTGTCTATGAGCAGCTCCGGCTCCACGCCGCGGCTCCGCCCGGCCTCGAACAGCGCCTCGATGAGCCGCGCGCCGCCCTCCAGGCCGGTGTGCGAGAGATTCAGCCGCGCGCCCGTCATGCCCGCGTCCAGCATCAGTCCCAGCGTCTCCGCGTCCGCGCAGGCGGGGCCCAAAGTTCCGTAAAGCTCCATGGTCAAAACCCGCAGAAGCCGGCGTTGGAGATCTTGATGATGAGGTCTGCGATCTCCGAGGCGGGCTTCTTCCTTCCGTCTGCCAGCCACTTGCGGATGAGTCCGACGCTGCCGAGAGCGACGAAGGTGTAGACATACTCCGCGTCCTCCTGGCTGAGCTGCCGCGCCGAGGCCCAGGAGCTCATGAACTGCCCCTCTATGACGTCCACGACCTTGGTCTGAAAGCTGTTGTCACCCTTGTCGGAGAGGAGGATGGAGCAGATGTCGGCGTTCTCGCCGATGTACTCGACCAGCCGCGTGAGCACCTCCTTGAGGTCGGTGCCCGAGGCGGTCAGCGCCGGGCGCACCCAGTGCGTCACGTCCTCGATTATCTCCGACTCGAGCCCGTGCAGCAGGTCCGAGGGGTCGGAGTAGTGGGCGTAGAAGGTGGCGCGGTTTATCCCCGCGCGCTCGCAGATCTCGGTCACCGTGATCTTCGCGATGGGCTTTGTGCTCAGCAGCTCCAACAGGCTGTTGCGAATCATCATTTTTGTATAGCGCACACGCGCATCCTGTTTCTTTTCAGGCATGTTTTACCTCTGAAAATTAAAATTTTTGTGTATTCCTATACAATTCTGCCAAAAACGTTTAATATTTTGCAGATTTTATAAAACTGTCTGTTGCTTCATTTGCAAAACGAAATATACTATAAAAATGTAAGTATGTCAACAAACCGTTCAATAGGAGGCCTGCCATGGATGGATTCACACGTGGCGTCACCCGGCACCGCCGGCCGGTGATAGCCATTTTTCTTATCTGCGCCGTCGTCTGCGCCGTGCTCTTTCTGGGAGTGGAGGTCAACTACGACCTGACCGACTACCTGCCCGAGGACGCGGAGAGCACGGTGGCGCTAGATCTCATGATGGAGGAATTCGGCTCCGGCGTGCCCAATACCCGGGTCATGGCAGTCGACCTCACCCTGGCAGAGGCCCTGGAGCTGAAGGAAGAGATCGCCCGGGTCCCCGGCGTTACCGACGTCATGTGGCTCGACGACGTGGAGGACATCACCACGCCCGTGGAGCTCATGGACGAGGCCACCGTCATCCAGTACTGGAAGGACGGCAAGGCCCTCTACTCCGTCACCATCGAGAGCGGCCGCGAGGTCGAGGCGACGGACGCCATCTATGAGATAATCGGCGACAGCGGGGCCATCTCCGGCGACGCGGCGAGCACCGCCAGCATGCAGAAGCTCGCCGTCAGCGAGGTCATCGGCGCCGCGGCCGTGCTCGTGCCGCTCATCATCATACTGCTGCTGCTCACCACCACCTCGTGGATTGCGCCGCTGCTCTTCCTCATCACCATCGGCGTCGCCGTGCTCATCAACATGGGCACCAACGTCGTCTTCGGGGAGATCAGCTTCGTCACGCAGTCGGTGAGCCCCATCATGCAGCTGGCCGTCTCGCTCGACTACGCCATCTTCCTGCTCAACAGCTTTGAGCGCCACCGCAGGGAGGTCCCCGACCCCGAGGAGGCCATGCGCATGGCCATCAAGGAGTCCTTCTCTTCCATCGCGGCCTCGGCGGCGACCACGGTTTTCGGCTTCCTCGCGCTTATCTTCATGCGCTTCGGCATAGGCAGCGACCTGGGCCTCAACCTGGTCAAGGGCGTCGTGCTCAGCTACATAAGCGTCATGGTGTTCCTGCCCGCGCTCTCGCTCTCCTGCATGAAGCTCATGGACAAGACGCGCCACAAGCGCATCATCCCCGAGCTCGGGAAGGTTGGCCGCATCTTCGTCAAGGTCCGCATCCCGGCACTCATACTCGTGCTGCTGGTCGTCGTGCCCTGCTACCTCGGCCAGAGCCGCGCGGACTTCCTCTACGGCATGGGCACCCCCGACCCCGGCGTCCGCTACGGCGCGGACACCGAGCTCATAAACGACACCTTTGGCGAGAGCCAGGCCATAGTCCTGCTCGTCCCCCGCGGCGACCCCGGCGCCGAGGCCGAGCTCGCAGACGAGATCGCGGACATCGACCACGTCACCAGCGTGCTCTCCTACGCAGGCACCGTCGGCAAGGTGCCCTCCGGCTTCCTCTCCGACGACATCGTCTCGCAGTTCTACTCCGACAACTACGCGAGGATAATCGTCTACACGGACACCGGCGAGGAGGGCGACGAGGCCTTTGCCGTCGTCACCGCGGTGCGCGAGGCGGCCTCCGCGCTCTACGACGAGTCCTGGACCTGCGGCCAGAGCGCCAACCTCCTCGACATGCGCGACGTCGTGACGCACGACTCCGTCACGGTCAACCTCATCGCCATCGCCTTCATCTTCCTGACGCTGCTGGTGACCTTCCGCTCGATAACGCTGCCGTTCATCCTGCTCTTCGTCATCGAGTCGGCCATCTGGATAAACCTCTCCGTGCCGTACTTCACGGACACGCCGCTGGTCTACCTCGGCTACCTGGTCATCAACACGGTGCAGCTCGGCGCCACGATAGACTACGCCATCCTCATGACGGAGGGCTATGTCGTGAACCGCCGCACCATGGGCAAGCGCGAGGCGGTGGAGGCCACGCTCACCAAGAACTTCATCTCCGTCCTCACCAGCGGGCTCATCCTCTCCGCTGCGGGCTTCTGCCTGAACTTCTCCTCCTCGCTCAGCGTCGTGGCCGCGCTCGGTACGCTGCTGTGCCGCGGCACGCTGCTCTCCATGGCCATGGTGCTGCTGGCCCTGCCGGCCCTGCTCATGCTCTTTGACCCGCTTACGGCCAGGCTCACGCTCAAGTCCGGATTCCTGAAAAAGACCGACAAGGAGGTCGAAACGAAATGAAACACAAACTCTCAGCCGCGCTCTGCATAGCGCTCATCTTCTGCCTGTGCCTCACGTCCGTGCCCGCCGCGGCGGCCTCCGAGGCGGACTTTACGGCCGAGGAAGTAATATACGCGAGGCTCGACGCCTCCGGCGCCCCCGGCGAGGGCTACGCCGTCGTCGCGCTGAACGTCACCAGCGCCGGGACCGTCACCCACTACGGCGATTACAGCTCCGTCGTCAACCTCAGCGACACCACGCCCATCAGCTACTCGGACGGCGCCGTCACCCTGGAGGCCGAGCCCGGGCGCTGGTACTACGAGGGTACCCTCAGCAGCGTGGAGCTGCCCTGGAACATCGAGATAAGCTATTATCTCGACGGCCGGGAGGTCGCGCCCGACGAGCTCGGCGGCAAATCCGGCGAGCTTGAGATAGCCATCAAGACCGCGAAGAACGACGCCGTCTCCGGCGGCTTTTACGACAACTACCTGCTCCAGTTCACTATAACGCTCGACTCCGACCTCTGCGAGAACGTCACCGTCAGGGGCGGCACCGCGGCGAACGCGGGCAGCTCCAAGACCGTGTCGCTCATGGTGCTCCCCGGCTCCGACGGCGACGTGGGCCTCACCGCCGACGTGCACGACTTCCGCATGGACGGCATGACCATCGCGGCCGTGCCCTACGACGTGGTCAGCAGCCTCGGCGACATGAGCGAGGTCACGGACGGCCTCGGCCAGCTGGTGGACGCCATCGCCCAGCTCTCCAGCGGCGCGAGCCAGCTCTCGAGCGGGGCCAGCCAGCTCTCCAGCGGCGCCTCCCAGTACGGCAGCGGCATCAAGGAGCTCTCCGCGGGCTCGGCGCAGCTCACCGCCGCCTCGGACCAGATAGCCCAGGCGCTCGCGCAGATCGGCACCATGGGCGGCCAGATGCCCTCCGGCGGCACGGTCAGCCTCTCCGCGCTCACCCAGCTGCCCTCGGCGCTCCGCCAGCTCAAGACCGGCCTCGACCAGGTCGGCGCCGGCATTGACGAGCTGAGCTCCGGCTACAACACGGCCTACTCCGCGCTCTCCGAGGCCGTCGCATCCATCCCGGCGGCCAGCGTGAGCGAGGAGGACATCGCGGCCCTCATGGCGGCCAACCCGGACAGCGCCGCGCTTAGCTCGCTCGTCGCGAACTATCAGGCGGCGCAGACGGTCAAGGCCGTCTGGGAGCAGACCAAGGCGGCCTTCGCCGCGGTGGAGCAGAACCTGCCCACCTTCTCGGCCTCGATAACCAAGATCTCCGAGTCGCTTGAGACCATGGCGACGCAGATAGAGACGGCGCTCTCGGCCACCGGCGGCAGCATAAACCTCGGCAGCCTCGTGCAGCTCATGGGCGGCCTTGAGGAGCTGGCGGCGAACTACACCGAGTTCAACGAGGCGCTCAAGACCTACACCGGCGGCGTGGACGCCCTTGCATCCAGCTGGTCCGGCATCCAGAGCGGCATCAGCAGCCTCTCCAGCGGCGCCTCCAGCCTCTCCGGCGGCGTGAATACGCTCAACGAGGAGACCCAGGCCATCCCCGAGCAGCTCGACAGCCTGCTCGGCACCGGCGAGGACGGCGAGAGCGAGTATGTCTACGAGTCCTTCCTCGACGAGCGCAACGGCGAGCCCGACTCCGTCCAGTTCGTCCTCTCCACCGAGTCCATAGAGGTCCCCGACAGCGGCGACACCGTCACCGAGACCCCCGCCGAGCAGGGCTTCTTCGCCCGCCTCTGGGATAAACTCGTGGCGCTGTTCACCTGAGTCGGCCAAATGCATCAATGAAAGAGGGAGCCCCGAAAAGGGGCTCCCTTTTAGTTTACGGGCAGCGGGGGGAAAGCTCCTTGTTTTCACCCTGTACGTGTGCGCCGTTTTCTTGGGTAGAAGTCTCTTCCCCCTGCTGCCCGTTCCACTCCATTTCTTTGCTCTTGCGCAAAGAAACGGGGTGGAGCCCCAAAGAAACGCGCTT